>Ga0081540_1003659_pt1 | contig 12052 bp, 12 predicted proteins | sample TabmetS2T1R1_FD_71024 | JGI IMG/M metagenome (GOLD analysis project Ga0081540, IMG submission 71024) | Tabebuia heterophylla rhizosphere microbial communities from the University of Puerto Rico - S2T1R1 | ecosystem: Host-associated > Plants > Roots > Rhizosphere ...
CGAGTTCTTTCAAGTTGTCCAGTCGGCCCGCAGCGTCGGCCGAGCGGTCCTTCTGCCACATCTCGGTATAGCCGCTCTCGTCGAGCACGATTTCAGCGAGCTCGGTATGCGCCGTCACCTCGCGCTGGGCGCGCCAGCGGTCGAACTGCAGGATGAGATCGCGCAAGCTCCCGCGCGCCTTCGGCTTCAACTCGTCGGTTTCGACCACGGTGCGCGCGGCTTCGAACAGCGGCATGCGCCGCTTGCGGGCATGGTCGTGCAGCAACTGCACGGTGGCGTCGCCAAGCCCGCGCTTCGGCACGTTGACGATGCGCTCGAAGGCAAGGTCGTCGGCAGGCGAATTGATCACGCGCAGGTAAGCCAGCGCATCGCGGATTTCGGCGCGCTCGTAGAACCGCGGGCCGCCGATCACGCGATAGGGCAGGCCGAGCGTCACAAATCGATCTTCGAACTCGCGCATCTGGAACGAGGCCCGCACCAGGATCGCGACCTCGTTGAGGTTCTCGCCGGCGCGCTGCAGCTCCTCGATCTCCTCGCCGATGGCGCGGGCTTCCTCTTCGGAATCCCAGGAACCGGTGACGGTGACTTTTTCGCCGTCGACATCCTCGGTGCGCAGCGTCTTGCCGAGCCGGCCTTCATTGTGCGCGATCAGATGCGAGGCGGCGGCGAGGATGTGGCCGGTAGAGCGGTAGTTGCGTTCGAGGCGGATGACTTTTGCGCCGGGAAAATCGTGCTCGAAGCGCAGGATGTTGTCGACCTCCGCACCGCGCCAGCCATAGATCGACTGGTCGTCGTCGCCGACGCAGCAGATGTTTTTCGGGGGCGAGGAGGGGGCCGTAGCCGTCGTCATTCCGGGATGCGCTGAAAGCGCAGACCCGGAATCTCGAAGTGATTGTTCGTCAGCTCTAGATTCCGGGTTCGCATCTTCGATGCGCCCCGGAATGACGGCTGCGTCCGCAGCCCCCGGAATGATCGCCGAGAGCGGCACGCCCGGCCGCGACGGCGCCTGCGACAGCAGCCGTAGCCACAGATACTGCGCGACGTTGGTGTCCTGATACTCGTCGACCAGAATGAACTTGAACCGGCCCTGGTACTGCCTGAGCACGTCAGGGTTTTCGCGGAACAGCCGGATGTTCTCCAGCAAGAGATCGCCGAAATCGGCGGCGTTGAGGATCTTCAGCCGCTCCTGGTAGCTGGCGTAGAGCTTGCCGCCTTTGCCATTGCCGAACATCGCGGCTTCACCCGACGGCACCTGGCCGGGCGCCAGCCCGCGGTTCTTCCAGCCGTCGATCAGGCCTGCCAGCATGCGCGCCGGCCAGCGCTTGTCGTCGATGTTCTCGGCCTGCAGCAATTGCTTGAGCAGGCGGACCTGATCGTCGACGTCGAGCACGGTGAAATTGGATTTGAGCTGCACCAGTTCGGCGTGGAAGCGCAGGATGCGACCGCCGATCGAGTGGAAGGTGCCGAGCCACGGCATGCCCTCCACGGCCTGGCCGAGCATCTGGCCGAGACGCAGCTTCATCTCGCGCGCGGCCTTGTTGGTGAAGGTTACCGAGAGGATTTCCTGCGGGCGCGCCCGGCCCTGGCTCAGGATGTGGGCGATCCGCGTGGTCAGCACGCGGGTCTTGCCGGTGCCGGCGCCGGCGAGCACCAGGACCGGGCCGTCCAACGTCTCGACCGCGTCGCGCTGTTCGGGATTGAGGCCGTTGAGATATTGCGGACCGGCCGCAGCCCGCGCACGCGCGGCGATGCCGCCAGCCGCTGGCTGGTGCTCGGGGACGCCGTGGTGGGGCAGTTTGCTCGGCTCGGTCATGCTCGAATCGTGTTGGCCCCACGATGGCACCGTGAGGCGGTAAAGGGGAGCCTTCATAGCAGGGATTGAAGGCGATATAGGGCCTGTCCGGCCGATTTGACAGGTTTTATCCGGGCGCTTTTGCAGGCCCGATTTCGAGGCGGGCTAGCGATTTTGTTCCGCTGGAATCGTCAAATTTCGCGGTTTCGCCGCCAGGAACCTTCGTTTCCGGGCCGGATTGTCCTGTCAGTCGGTGCGCGACGCTGCAATCGCCGCCATCGCGAGCAACAGTCAATCGAGGTCGTGTCATGCTGAGCTGGGTCCTTACGTTTCTGGTCGTCGCGTTGATCGCGGGTGTTTTAGGCTTCGGCGGTATTGCCGGCGCTTCCGTCGAAATCGCCAAGGCCATCTTCTTTATCGCCGTGATCTTGTTCCTGATCTCGGCCGTGGTCGGACTGGTGCGCGGGCGCAGCAACGTCTAGCTGGCGCGGCAGATGCGCAACGACTAGCGGCGACGGCCCGCTGCGGAGCGTCGCCGCCTGAACGTCGTTATTTCCGGGGCATCGCGACCTTACGGCCGATGCCATCGGGCCTCGGAACCGCCGCATGCGCGCTTACGACCGCCCGAATGCGGGCGTGAATGTCCGGCGGGAAGGGGGCAACTTTCCGCTCCTTCATGTTGATGTGGAGCGTCATGTTTTCAGAGGTGGCGGAGAGCCAGCCTTCGGTGGCGTGGCGCAGTTGTTCGAACGTATGCAGCCGTTTCTCATCGGTATCTAACAGATAAACCGAAATCTGAACGGGGTCGCCGAGGTGAACCTCGCGTAAGTATTGCACATGGCATTCGGCAGTGAAGGTCGAACCGTGGCGCTGCTTCATGTAGGTCGGCCCGATTCCGAGTTGCAGCCACATCTCGTCGATCGCGCGGTCCATCATCACGTTGTAATAGGCCATGTTGAGATGGCCGTTGTAGTCGACCCATTGCGGCTCGATCCGCATCACCGACGACAGGAATGGGGCCGGCGGTAACGGCATATCCTTCAAACTGTCCTCGGCAGCGGTCGACATCGTCCATCCCTTTGTTTTTGCGGGTCTCTTGACCCTCCTTATATCCTTTGCCACGGTCCGCTCAAATCCGGGAGGAATTTGCACGTGGCGACGACGATATCAGGTAGTGTGAAGCGGCCGGAGCCGCAGGCGCTGGCAAGCGCGATCGAGGCGCTGGCGGCGCGATTCGGCAACCGGCTGATTACCTCGCAGGCGGTGCGCGAGCAGCACGCCCATACCACCACCTGGCTGCCGACGCAGCCGCCGGACGCGGTGGTGATGGCGCAGGAAACGTCCGATATCCAGGACGTGGTGCGGATCTGCGCCAAACACTCTGTTCCCGTGATCGCCTTCGGCACCGGCACCTCGCTGGAGGGGCAGGTCAATGCGCCGGCAGGCGGCGTCTGCATCGATCTGCGCGACATGAACCGGATTCTCGAAGTTCATGCCGAAGACCTTGATTGCGTGATCCAGCCCGGCGTGACCCGCAAGGCGCTGAACGAGCATCTGCGCGACCAGGGCTTGTTCTTCCCGATCGATCCCGGCGCCGACGCCTCGCTCGGCGGCATGACCGCGACCCGGGCGTCCGGCACCAACGCGGTGCGTTACGGCACCATGCGCGACAACGTGCTGGCGCTGAAAGTGGTGCGCGGCGACGGCGAGATCATCACGACCGGCACGCGGGCGAAGAAATCCGCAGCCGGCTACGACCTGACGCATCTGTTCGTCGGCGCCGAAGGCACGCTTGGCATCATCTCCGAACTCACCATCAAGCTGCGCGGTATCCCCGAGACCATCGCGGCCGCCGCCTGTTCGTTCGAAACCGTGCGCGGTGCCTGCCAGGCAACGATCCTTGCGATCCAGACCGGCATTCCGCTCGCGCGGATCGAACTGCTCAACGCCGAGCAGGTCCGCGCCTGCAATGCCTATTCGAAGCTGACCTTGCCGGAGACGCCGTTGCTACTGCTGGAATTCCACGGCAGCGAGGTCGAGGTCGCCGAGCAGTCGAGGAATTTCAGCGATATCGCCAAGGAATGCGGCGGCGGCGATTTCACCTGGACCACCAAGCCAGAGGACCGCACAAAACTCTGGCAGGCGCGCCATGACGCCTATTGGTCGGTGAAGGCGCTGCGGCCGGGGGCGGGGGTGGTCGCGACCGATGTCTGCGTGCCGATCTCGAGGCTGGCCGATTGCGTCACCGAGACCGAGGACGACCTGAAGCGGCTCAATCTGCTGTCGCCGATCGTCGGCCATGTCGGCGACGGCAATTTCCACTGTTCGCTGGTCTGCGACGTCGACAACAAGGAGGAAATGGCGCGCGGCGAGGACTTCATGCATCGCCTGGTCGAGCGCGCGCAGTCGATGGGCGGCACCTGCACTGGCGAGCACGGCATCGGGCAGGGCAAGCAGAAATACCTCAAGGCCGAACTCGGCCCCGAGGCAATCGACGCCATGCGGGCGCTGAAGCAGGCGCTCGATCCGCAGAACATTTTCAACCCTGGCAAGATCGTGCCGGTGGGGTAGGGCTCGCTCAAAGCCGCGGCAAAGCGGACCTCGAAGGTCGGCACTGTCATGTATGTTGACCCTAAAACGGTGCGAGCTCTGCCCTAACCGCGTTCCATAGCGGCCGAAATGTGACGCTGGCCCACTCGCTCGCCTCCTTCTTTCCGTTTCTCCGCCCCGCTTAGCGCGCCTTTCAAATTCACGGTCGCCGTAAATGTGAACTCAGTGCGCCGTTAGTGTGGAGGTCCGTTGCGTCGGATGTATCAAGCGTTGCGCACCGAATTGTCCTTTCAGCGCAAGCTGCGCCGAATGCTTGTTGCTGCCGCCATCGTTGGCCCCGTGGCGCTGGCACCCGAAATGAGTTCGGCCGAAGGCTTGCTTGATTTCTTTTTCGGCGGCGGGCAGAAGCAACGGCAGCAGACCTCGATTTTCGACAATGTATTCAACAACAGTCCGCAATCAGCGCCGCCGCGGCCGGTCGTCGCAAGCGAGGGACCTTCCTTCTGCGTGCGTAGCTGCGACGGCAAATATTTTCCACTGATGCGTGGCGCCGCTTCGCCGGCGAAGATGTGCCAGGCCTTCTGTCCGGCAAGCCCGACCAAAGTTTTCTTCGGCTCCAGCATCGACAATGCGTATGCCGCAACCGGCGAACGCTACGCCGATAGCGAGAACGCCTTTGCCTATCGGAAGGCGCTGCGCGCTGATTGCACCTGCAACGGCCGCAATCCCGCCGGCCTTGCGTCAGTCGATCTCGCGATGGACGGGTCGTTCCGCTCGGGCGATATGCTCGCCACCGCTGACGGGCTCGTCGCTTATTCCGGTATGCGGCTCGGAAATGACCATACCCTGGATCTCACGCCGGCAGCGTCCGTTCCAGGCCGCACGCAGGACGCGCGCGCCCGGTTGAACGATATGAAGGTCGCGCCTGCGCGAGCCGAAATGGCGTCAAAGCGGCAACTTCGTCAACCCAATCGTGTCCTCGCCGATTAAATCGTTTGCCACAAGGCGGAGCGGCGGTCGGTCACGCACCCGAGCAATTGAGCCGCGCGAGGAGCCCAGAGGAATAAATGAGCATCAGGTCGCCCGTGTAGTGAAAATACTCTCCAACATAATCCTTCGTGGCGAACCTGAGTTGGATCTTGTTGTTGCTGGTGATGCGCGGCACGACAACCTGACCGTCTTCAGCCTTGATAGACAGCCTGCTCTTGTCGATTAAGGTTACGTTCAGCGCGACTTGTTTCGATTGAACGGCCGGCTTGGTCATGCCCTGGATGATTTCCCCTTTGCAAGAAAACTTCTCCTCTGCCGCACTGCCGGGCGTTGCCAGTGTTGCCAGCAAGATCAGGCTTCCCACAAGCAGTCGAATTACCTGCATCATGCCATCTCTCCCGCTCCACCATCTCCGGACTGTACTTCCTCCCAACATCCTGCTCCGTTGATTCAGATCAACGAATGGAGTTGCCTGCCGGGAGCCCGCTTCCGGCCCCTTGGCTGACGTGGCGCGAGCCACGGGCAAGAGTCTGTTTCGACCCGTAACGAACATTTGCCCGCCGAATTGCAATGCCCTTTCGTTTCATCATCAGATGTCCTTCCACCAGCGCCAGGTCGCGGCGATGGCCAGCAAGCCGAGAACGCCGGTCACGGCCGTGGCGTTGTGGGAGCCGATGCGGTCGGCGAGCCAGCCCAGCCACACGAAGCCGATCGGCCCCGTGCCGATGCAGACGGTGAGAACGCCCAGGATACGCGAGCGCATTTCCGGCGGCTCGGAGAGATAGACCAGGGTCACCTGCGTCAGCGGCGATGCATCTTCATTGAAGAGATGTCTGTGCCGCTTCCCTCACAACCCAGTCGGTAAACAGTGCGACACGCCTGTCATTGGCCAAGGCGGCAGGCCAGCGGATGACATGCGCCTTGCTGCACGTCATGTCCCAGTCCGGCGATACGACGCGGCAAAGCCGCTTTTCCCCGAGGGCATCGTGAACCAGCAACGACCTGGCCAGAACGACGCCGCTACCCTGCAAGGCGGCCGTGATGGCCGTACCGAGATTATCGAAGCGAAGCCCGGCCTGAACCGGAGCCGCGACGCCCAGCCGTTCGAACCACACCGGCCACGACCATTCCGCGCCGTCGTTCCGGCCAGCGAGGCCCTTGTGCAGAACTGGCAGGATGCCGAGCACCTGCGGCTCCCGCAATGGCCGCCCACGCGGCAGCAGGGACGGGATCGCCACCGGGAAAACCATCTCGTCGAGCAGCAGGCGCTGGGTCGATGTGGCGCGCGCGCCAGCTTTGGGAATCCATCGGATCTGCACGTCGAGATCGAGGGCGCGCGCCTGAACATCGCTTTCGATGATACAGAGTTCGATCGCAATATCGGGATAGGCGGACGCAAACGTCGGCAGACGCCGCACCAGCCAGTAGTTCGCAAGGGCCGAGCCCAGTCCGATCTTGAGTGTCCGCGGCCGCACCGACGCACGCGAACGGGCGCGTAGCTCCGCCATCTCGTCAAGCAGCCGCCCGAGTCCTTCGGCCAGGGTGACGCCTGCTGCGGTCGGCAACAGGCCGCCACCTGTACGGTCAAGCAGCCGCGTGCCGACAAAACCCTCGAGTTTCCTCAGCCGATGGCTGATTGCGCTCTGGGTGAGTCCGAGTTCACCGGCCGCACGCGTCATGCTGCGATGGCGGAGCGTTGCGTCGAACGCAATCAGGCCGTCAAAAGGGGGAAGGGCACGCATATCTGGCACTATGAACGATATTCATGGCGTTGTGAACAATTGGCGTTGGCGAAAGCCGGCGATCCAGCCCAGGACTGGTCATCAGCAAATCAGAACGCGTACGATGACTCAGCCAACAAGTATGTCCGACAGCGGCTCCGGTCGGATCGCACAATCCATGATGCCGGCTCTGCTGTTGGGCATGGCGGCCTTCCTCACCAACTTCGACGTGACGGCGGTGGTCATCGCGCTGCCGGCAATCGCGCGTGAACTCAGCTTCGACATTGCCGGATATGCCTGGGTGATGGATGCTTACAGTTTGGCTTTCACGGCCTGCCTGCTGTTTGCGGGAGCATTGGCGGATCGGTATGGGAGACGGCGAACGATGCTCGTCGGCAACGCCATCTTTGCGCTCGCCTCTCTGGCGTGCGGAATGGCATGGGACGGGCCAACGCTGTTGCTCGCGCGCGTGCTGCAGGGGATCGGGGCTGCCTTCATCGTGACCGGCGGCTACGCGCTGATTGCCAGTGTGTATGTGGAGGCGCGGGCGCGCACAGATGCGTTCGCTCTGATCGGCGTGATGTCCGGCGTTGCGATGGCATTCGGTCCGACAATGGGCGGACTGGTCTCGTCGTGGATCGGCTGGCGCTGGATTTTCCTCATCAACCTGCCGGCCTGCGCCCTCGTTGCGTGGGGCGTGCCGCGCCTGGTCGCGGAAGCGCGCGAGGCTCTGCCCCGGCCGCTCGACCTGGTGGGCGTCGCGTTGTTCACATCAGCGCTGACCGCGCTTGTGGAGGCGCTGCTGCACGGCCGTACCTCGACGTCGCATATGGTGGCGGCTCTGGCGCTAAGCGCGGGGTTTCTGGCGGCGTTCGGCATCCAGCAGAGAAGCCGCGACGCCCCGATCCTCGATCCCGGCATATTCGCCCGACCGGCCATGATCGGGATTGCGATCCTTTTGTGCGCCGTATCGGTCGGCTACTGGGCCGTCCTCGTCTACCTGCCGCTTTTTCTTGCTGCCGCCTATGGCTGGTCCTCGGAAGTTGCCGGCCTCGCGCTGCTGACGGCCACGCTGCCGATGCTGTTCCTGCCGCCGTTGGGCGGCCGGCTTGTCGGTCGTCTGGGATGGCGGCTTCACTTCGCCCTGGCGCTCGCGATTCTGGCGGCCGGCAATGCCGTCATGGCAGTTGCGTTGCTCTGGGGTGGTTCAGCGCCGCCGCTGATTCCGACCTTCTGCGGAATTGCCGCGATCGGGGTCGGTGTCGCCCTGGCTCACCCGCAACTGTCCGGTGCGGCGGTGTCGCTTGCGCCGCCGGATCTTGCCGGCCTCGCATCCGCCGTCACCGTCGTGATGCGCCAGGGTGGCTTCGCGGTAGGCATCGCCGTTCTCGGCGCGGTGCTTCAAAACGAGACATCAGCGATTAGCTACCTCTGGCCGTTCGTCGCAGCGGCGGTGGCATCAGTGGCAGGACTGGTTGCGGCGCTCGTCTTGCTACCTGCATCAACGGCGCCGTCGAAAACGTAGCTGCGTCGACGGCCTTGGATGAGCCGCTACCACAGCGAAACCACCACGGCCAATACAACGGCGCTCCAAACGGCGATTCCTGCTATCACCCTCAACGCATTGTATCGTCGTCGTGGCGCATTGTCGGGAAGCCGCTTTGCTTGGTCATTTTGCCCGAGCTGTGCGCCCCCGCGAAGGCCTTGATTTTCAGGACCATGTCTGTCCTCCCATTCCGCCGCCCACATCATGTGTTGCGTCCGCGAGACAGCTGCCGAACAATAACCCCGTTCCTTCTTGTCGGCATCCTCCCAGAACCAGTGCATGCAGCCTTGTCCGAGGCAGAAATCTCCACGATAGCGCATCTCGCGCGCGTACCAGGGAAAGTACTTCCACAAGAAGCGCCATCTGGCCCAGTCCCGATATGTCCACCGCCCGCGATGACCGACCTTCATGATGCACATCCGCATCCGGGCTTCACTATGCGGTAACATTCCGCGCACGTCTAAAGTTCTCCCGTTCAGCGCGACGCCACTCCATCGCAAACAAGGAAGGATTGCTTCAGCTCTGAGGTGAATCTTTGGCGGCTGACCATCGCCCGTCTCGTATATCTAGTTTCTTGGGCATGCCGACCTGTCTGCCTGATATCCGCTTTTGAGACTTGACGCCAACAAAGTCGGATGCATCCCTTCACGGATTCGCGAAAACGCGCCGCGACGGCGCCGCAGTCGTCACCTCCGCGCTGAAACCGCTGGTGGTGGCCAAAGTCTCGCAGCATCATTGTTCGCTCTAAGGTTGTACATTGTGGCGACTATCGCAGTTTTGTTCCAAACATAGCCTCGTTTCAACACAGCGCCGCCTGACTCAGACATCATCGCGCCCGAACTGCGCTCTCCTGCTTGCTGCCGCAACATGTGTTGCGTGTGCGTGCGTGAAGAGGTGCGTTGATGCGTTTTGCTTCCTGGGGGTTTGTTGCCGCTTGCGGCTTTTTACTGGCAGGTCCGGCGGCGAGGGCTGCCGAGATCCGTATTCCGGACCTGCCTTCGCCTCAGTACAACTGGACTGGTTTCTATGCCGGTGTTTACGGCGGCGGCGCCTATGCGGCGTGGGCCTCAGACTACTGCCGAAATGGCGCTTGCCGTCATGGCGAGGGGCAGGCAAGCGGCTTCGCCATCGGCGTCTATGGCGGCTACAACTATCAATTCGCGAACCGCTTTGTGATCGGCGGCGAGTTCGATTGGGGCAAGTCTAGCTCGTCACGGGACGATCTGGTTTTTGGCGATGGCGCGCTGTTGTCGAGCTTCGGTGCGTTCGGCTCCGCTCGCCTGCGCGCAGGCTACGCGTTCGACCGCCTGCTGGCGTATGGCGCGGTCGGCGTCGGCTTCGCCAGCATCAGCAACGGCTACCGCTATACTATTCAGAAGGGGTGCGACACGCTGCAGCAGGCGATCTGGGACGAGCAGGTCAAGGCCGGCCTGATCGTGGGCGGCGGCTTCGAGTATGCTTTCACCAGGCATCTGGTCGGGCGCGGCGAATATCTGTACGCCGATTATGGCAGCGTGACGCTGTCCGGCAAGGACCGCACGCGGGCTGAATTCCGCAACGAGATGCATCTCGTGCGCGTCGGCGCCAGCTACCGGTTCTGACATTTTGTTCTGGTTGATCCGGCAGCGATTGCTGCCGGGTCGTCCGCTTCTTCATTCGCCTTACTATGCGCGCGGCGCGGTGATCGCCTTGCGGATTGCCGCGAGCGGCGCGCTGTCGTCGAACTCAATATCCTCGCCGACCTGCTTCAATCCGAGGTCGCGCCATAGCGCAGCGAGATCGGGGGTCACCGGCTTCGGCCCCATCTCGTTGTGGAGCCGGGTCAGCACATCGACGCCGACGGCTTTGTCAGCCGTTGCAAGAATGCGCTCGATCGACCAGTCCTGCTCATGATTGCCGCCTTCGGCGAGCACACCGCGCATCGCGTTCTGCAAGCCGAGACGATTATTCGTCGCTTTGCGGATTTCGATATCGGCCAGCAGGCAGAACATCGCGCCGCCCCAATATTTCCGCCCCCAGGTGGGCGTGTTGTCGAGACCCTGGTCGCCGGCCTGCGGCAGACCTTTCGGCATGTCGCGCATCATCGCCTGCCAGATTTCCCGCGCGTTAAGGTCTCCGGCCTGCACCCGCGCGACCGGCTCGACATAGACGGCCAGTCCTTCCGACAGCCACGCGTAGCGATCGGGCATATCGGGCAGGGCGGTATGCACCATCTCGTGCACCATCACCCAGTCGCGCTGCAGCACATCCTCCGTGGAATCGCGTCCGAGCGGAATCCGAATGGCGGCGCCGCGATAGCCCCACGTCGTGCCGCCGCGGATGCGCCCGCCATCGACGGGCACCAACAGCAGCCGCAGCGAGTTGACGGGAAACCGCCCGTAATAGGTCGTGACGGCCCGGGCCGACATCCTGATCCAGTCGAGCAGTTTTTCTTTTGGCAGCGTGATCTCACCCGGCGCGAACGCGACATGGATGGTGCCGCCGGGCACTTCAAGATCGGTCCTGGGCAGCCGGTCGAACGCATCGTAGGGCATGCGGTTGCCGCGCATATATTCCGATTGGGCGTCGGCGCGGAACGATAGGGCGCTTGCCAGCATCGCGGCGAGGACGGCGGCGGCAACGGTCCAGCGAAAGACGACGGCGGCTTTCATCGCAGCACGCTTTGGACCGCGGCCGATCGGTGCTCGCCGGACCCGCGCGCGATGAACGCGGCGGCCTGTTCGTGGAGATCGTCAAGCATGGCGGCGAGCAGGGCTTCGCCCTTGGCCGATGTCGCGCGGGTCGGATCGCCAAAGCTGCCGGAGCGGCTGTAGTTTGGCGAATTCGGGTCCGACGGCGTCAATGCGCCCGGCATCGCCTGTTTCAGATCGGGGCTGGCTTCGGCGCGTGTCATGTCGACCAGATGCGGCGCCAGCGCCAGCATCAGCGACGTTTCCAGTTCGTCGGCATGGCTGCCATGGCCCTGCTCGGCCAATTGCCTGGCCACGCGCGGATAGCGCGGACCTTCGTGGATCCACAAATGCTTGACCCGCTCGCTCGCGAGCCGCGCCAGCGCGCGATCGACCGGCGCCAGCGTGCTGATCCCGGTATTGAGCACGAGCAGCTTTGGGCATCCGCTGCCGAGAATCTGCCCCGCCACCTCGCGCACCAGCGCCTCGAAGGTCGAAATCGACAGGCTGCTGCTGCCGGCATATTCGACGAAGGCGGGGTAATGGCCGTAGGTCAGCGTCGGCCAGACCAGCGCGTCGATCTTTTCCGCCATCCGGCCGGCGAGCCATTCGGCCTGAATGCGGTCGGTGTTGAGCGGGAGGTGGAAGCCGTGCTGCTTGGCCGCGGCGCCGATCGGCAATATTGCCACCGCGCCATCACCGATGCGCCGCGCGACTTCGTCCCAGTGCATGCGCTCGATGAAATGGCGATCAGTGTCTATTTTCATTCTCCGGGCGCCCCTCT
>Ga0081540_1003660_pt1 | contig 12052 bp, 10 predicted proteins | sample TabmetS2T1R1_FD_71024 | JGI IMG/M metagenome (GOLD analysis project Ga0081540, IMG submission 71024) | Tabebuia heterophylla rhizosphere microbial communities from the University of Puerto Rico - S2T1R1 | ecosystem: Host-associated > Plants > Roots > Rhizosphere ...
CTCGCGCCGCATCGCATCGACCGCGGCCTGGTCGGCCGCCTTCTCCTGGCCGTGGCCGCGCAACCGCGCGGCCGACACCGCCGCCCGCTCCGTCACCCGCACGATCTCGAGCGTCAGGATGCGTTCCAGCAACAGTTGCGGCGGAACGGAAATATGCGTCGACATCTTGCTTACTCCTCAAAGTCCCCGGGACCTTGCGGCCCGCACCAATAATTCCGGAGCGCACGAAACGTTGCTACGTGCGCTAGTTCTTCTCGATCCGTATCACCTGCGGCTTTCCGCTGATGATCTTGTCGCGCTGCACGGCGTCCAGCGCGCGGCGCACGGCGTCTTCATGCGTGGCATAGGTGATCAGGATGATCGGCATTGGCGCAGGTTTCGCTGCGCTCGTGGGGTCGATACCGTCCGGATGCTTCTGCACGATCGATTCCAGAGAAATCTTCGCTTTGGCGAGATGGGTCGCGATTTTGGCCGCGGTACCGGCGACGTCGCGGGCCATCAGGCGAATGTAATAGCCGCCCTCGTGGCGCTCCATCGGCGCTTTCTTGGTATCACGCAGCTTGTCGACCGGACGGCCGAACGGCGTCGCGCCGATGCCGCGCGCCACGTCGGCGATATCGGCAACCACGGAGGCTGCGGTTGCAGCCCCGCCCGCGCCCGGGCCGACCAGCGTGATCGGCGGAATGCCTTCGCCGTCGATGGTCACAGCGTTGGTCACGCCCATCACCTGCGCGATCGACGAGGTCTTTGGCACCATCGTCGGATGCACGCGCTGCTCTATTCCTTTTGTGGTGCGCACGGCCACGCCGAGAAGCTTGACGCGATAGTCGAGTTCTTCTGCGGCGCGCAGGTCTTCCGGCTTGATCGAGGAAATGCCTTCGACGTAGACCGCGCTCTGCGACACCTTGGTGCCGAAGGCAAGGCTCGCGAGGATCGCAAGTTTTTGCGCGGTGTCGTGGCCGTCGACGTCGAACGACGGGTTGGCCTCGGCATAGCCGAGCCGCTGCGCGTCCTTCAGGCATTCGGCGAACGTCAATCCCTCCTGCTCCATCCGGCTCAGGATGTAGTTGCAGGTGCCGTTGAGAATGCCGTAGACGCGGTTGACATTGGTTCCGGCAAGGCCCTCGCGCAGCGTCTTGATGATTGGGATGCCGCCGGCCACGGCCGCTTCGTAGTTCAGCGTGCCGCCATGCTTTTCGGCGGCTTTGGCCAGTCGAACGCCGTGCTTGGCAATCAGCGCCTTGTTGGCGGTCACCACCGATTTGCCGGCCTTCAGCGCCGCCTCCACCGCGGAGAAGGCGGGATCGCCGGAGCCGCCCATCAGTTCCACGAAGCAATCGACATTGGGATCGGCGGCGAGCGCCAGCGGGGTCTTCGCCCAGTCGATGCCGCGCAAATCGACGCCGCGCTTCTTGACCTTGGAGCGCGCGGTCACCGCGACGACGCGAATGCCGCGGCCGCTGCGCGCCGACAACAGCCGGCCCTGCTCTTCGATGAGGCGGACGACTTCGGCACCAACGGTGCCGAGCCCCGCAATGCCCACTTTCAGGGGTGCCATGGACGAGAAAACCTGCAGGTCAGATTAGCGCCGGTTGGCGAGAGGAACCACGTTGTGCAACGTTTCAATGCCGCTTTCAAGGAAGCGGCGCACACCGCGCGCGGCCTGGCGGATTCGCTGCTCGTTTTCCACCATGGCGATGCGGACATAGCCCTCGCCATGCTCGCCGAAGGCGACGCCGGGCGAGACCACGACGCCGGACTTTTCCACCATCAGGGTGGCAAATTCCATGCTGCCGATGCCCTGAAAGGCCTTTGGCAGCGGCGCCCAGGCGAACATCGAGGCCTGCGGCGGCGGGATTTCCCAACCGGCCCGGCCGAACGATTCGACCAGCGCATCGCGGCGCTTGCGATAGGTCTCGCGCATCTCGCGGATGCAGTCCTCCGGCCCGTTCAGCGCTGCGGTCGCCGCGACCTGCACCGGCGTGAACGCGCCATAATCGAGATAGGATTTTACCCGAGCCAGCGCCGCAATGATGCGCTCATTGCCGACGGCAAAGCCCATGCGCCAGCCGGCCATCGAAAACGTCTTCGACATCGAGGTGAATTCGACGGTGACATCCATCGCGCCGGGAACCTGCAGCACCGACGGCGGCGGATTCTTCTCGTCGAAATAGACCTCGGCATAAGCGAGGTCGGAGAGAATGAAGATGTCGTGCTTCTTCGCGAACGCGACGAGATCCCGGTAGAAATCGAGATCGGCGACATAGGCGGTTGGATTCGAGGGATAGCAGACGATCAGCGCGATCGGCTTCGGGATCGAATGGATGATGGCGCGCTCCACCGCCTCGAAGAATTGCGGCGTCGGTTCGGATGGCACCGAGCGGATCACACCGCCCGCCATCAGGAAACCGAAAGCGTGGATGGGATAGCTCGGGTTCGGGCACAGCACGACGTCGCCCGGCGCGGTGATCGCCTGCGCGACATTGGCAAAACCTTCCTTGGAGCCGAGCGTGGCGACGATCTGGGTGTCCGGGTTGAGCTTCACGCCGAACCGGCGCCCGTAATACGCCGCTTGCGCCTTGCGCAGGCCATTGATGCCGCGCGAGGCCGAGTAGCGATCGGTGCGCGGCTTGCCCAATGTCTCCTTGAGCTTCTCCAGTACATGGGGCGGCGCCGGCAGGTCCGGATTGCCCATGCCCATGTCGATGATGTCGGCACCCGCATTGCGTGCAGCCGCCTTGGCCTGATTGACCTTTTCGAACACGTAAGGCGGCAGACGGCGGATGCGGTAAAACTCTTCCATGGACCTCAAGCTCCGGGGGTGCCGGTACCCCATGAGGGCAAGCCGGCACAGCTAACGGCATGGCGGAACCCGATTCCGCGCAAAAACGCGCCCAATCAAGGATTTAGGCTAGGTTCAACCGCCAAACCGTTGAATCCGAACGTTTTACCACGCAAGTCCCGCGATGCCAGCGCAAATCGCGAGAATTCCGGCCTATTGGGCGGGCGTGTTTCGGGGTGTTTTCGAGGTGGCCTGACGGTCCCGGGCCGCGATCAACTCGGACTGGATCCGCTTCTGTTCGTCGGGTTTCATCGCGGCCTCGGCGCGATCGGGCGGCAGGTCATGCACCGGGAGGTAACTACCTGCCTCCTTCGGCCGCGGCGGCGCATCTGCAGGCAGGCCAACAGCCGGCAGATCGGCGATCTGCGTGGAGCAGCCGCCCGCCGTGAGCGTTGCTGCAAGCAGCGCCCCCGCCATCAGCAGCTTTATCGTTCCATCCACCGGCATCCGCGGAATCCCAACCAGCGCGCGTCCCTCGTCCCGCTGGCCCGAGCCTTGCACCGAATTCTAGCACATCAGGTCAAACCATTGTCGCCCGAAACGATTAGGGGCAGGACAGGAGAGGCTAACGGTGAGGCTTCATTGTGTCGGAATCGGGAAACTTTGACGCAGCGCAACAACTGACATCACAGAATTAATCCAAAGAGATGTCATCACCGCTCCCTGCGGTGACGACGAGGAGCGAAACGATTAAGTTGACGACATGAGTGACGTCGATACCCAAGACAAGACCGGGACCAAATTCGACGCCGAAGCGTTCGCCATGAACATCGCGCGTGCGATGGAGAGTTCTGGCCAGGCGCTCGCGGCGTATCTGAAGCCACGCGAGACCGGCGAAGTCAGGGACAAGCCGCCGAGCGAGCTCGCCGAGGTGATCAAGACCTTCTCCTCGGTCGCCGAATACTGGATGTCGGACAAGGACCGCGCAACGGACCTGCAGCACAAGATGGGCAAGGCCTATCTCGATCTCTGGGGCTCGGCGGTGCGCCGCATGGCCGGCCAGGACGACGTCAAGCCCGCGATCGAGCCCTCGCCGCGCGACAAGCGTTTCCAGGATCCGGAGTGGAAGTCGAACCAGTTCTTCGACTTCGTGATGCAGCTCTATCTCCTGACGACGCAGTGGGCGCACGATCTCGTGCGCGATGCCGAGGGCCTCGACCCGCATACGCGCAAGAAGGCGGAGTTCTACGTCCAGCAGATCAGCAACGCGCTATCACCCTCCAATTTCGTGCTGACCAATCCGGAAGTGCTGCGCGAGACGCTGGCGTCCAAGGGCGACAACCTCGTACGCGGCATGAAGATGCTCGCCGAAGACGTCGAGGCCGGCCGCGGCACGCTGCGCATCCGCCAGTCAGACCCCGCCAATCTCGAGGTCGGTGTCAACATGGCGACGACGCCGGGCAAGGTGATCTACCAGAACGATCTGATACAGCTGATCCAGTATTCGCCGTCCACCGAGACGGTGCTGCGCACGCCGCTCCTGATCGTGCCGCCTTGGATCAACAAATTCTACATCCTCGATCTGCGCCCGGAAAAATCCTACATCAAGTGGTGCGTCGACCAGGGCATCACCGTGTTCGTGATCTCCTGGGTCAATCCCGACAAGGAGCTGAGCAAGAAGACCTGGGCCGATTACATGAAGGAAGGCCCGCTCGCCGCGATGGACGTCATCGAGAAGGTAACCGGCGAGATGAAGGTGCATACTGCCGGCTACTGCGTCGGCGGCACCCTGCTCGCTTCGACGCTGGCCTTCCTCGCCGACAAGCGCCGCCAACGCGTGACCTCCGCGACATTCTTCGCAGCCCAGGTTGACTTCACCCACGCCGGCGATTTGCTGGTCTTTGTCGACGAAGACCAGATCTCCGCGCTCGAGCGCGACATGGAAGAATCGGGCGTGCTCGAGGGCAGCAGGATGGCGATGGCCTTCAACATGTTGCGCTCGAACGACCTGATCTGGTCCTATGTCGTCAGCAATTATCTCAAGGGCCAGCCGCCTTCGGCCTTCGATCTCCTGCACTGGAATTCCGACGCGACGCGGATGCCGGCGGCGAACCATTCCTACTATTTGCGCAACTGCTATCTCGACAATCGCCTCTCGACCGGCAGCATGGTGCTCGACGACACCCTGCTCGACCTCTCCAAGGTGAAGGTGCCGGTCTACAATCTGGCTACGCGCGAGGATCACATCGCGCCCGCCGAATCCGTGCTCTACGGCTCGCAATTCTTCGGCGGCCCGGTGAAATACGTACTGTCCGGCTCCGGCCACATCGCCGGCGTCGTCAATCCGCCGGCCGGCGGCAAGTACCAGTACTGGACCAACGACAACATCAAGGCCGCTTCGGTTGCCGAATGGATGAAGGGCGCCGTCGAGCACAAGGGTTCATGGTGGCCGAACTGGCTGCAATGGCTGGAGTCGATCGATGCCGAACGGGTGCCGGCGCGCTCTGTCGGCGACGTGCTGCCGGCGATCGAGGACGCACCCGGCAGCTATGTCCGCGTTCGCGCGTAGCGCATCGCGGTTCACTTCGCTATAAACGGGCGTCCCGCCGGGTCGGGACTCGAATTTGAAATGAGGGGGAAGCGATGACGCGCGAATTGTTCTGGCTGACTTGCACGGTGATCCTGACCGGAATCCTGTGGGTCCCCTACATCCTCAACCGCTGTCAGGTGCGCGGCCTCACCGGCGCCATGGCCAATCCCTCGCGCAACGACAAGCCGCATTCTGAATGGGCCAACCGGCTGATGTTCGCGCATGACAATGCGGTGGAAAACCTCGTCATCTTCGCGCCGCTGGTGCTGATCCTCGCCCAGCTCGATTATTCCACGAAGTGGACCGCGCTCGCCTGCGCCGTCTATTTCTGGGCACGCGTGGCGCATCTCATCGTCTACACATTCGGGCTGCCGGTGTTCCGGACAATTGCCTTCACCGTCGGCTTCCTCGCGCAGGCCGTGCTGGCGCTGGCGATCTTCAAGGTGCTTTGAGGAATAGCGACTTCAGGGGTTTGCGGGCGAGCACGAAAAACATCTCCGCCATCGCATCGTCAAAGCCCCTGACCTCGCCGGTTTCGATCGACAGATCGATCCACTCGCCGGCCTGCGCGTAAGTGGCGCGCAACCAATCCTCGGTCGGATAGTTGTAGTAGCGATTGAGCGCGTCGCGCCCGTCACCGTCGCCGGACTTGTAGCTGGCGTAGAACGCGCCGCCTGACTTCAGAGCGCGGCGTATCCGTGCGAGAACGTCTGCCAGTTGATCGCGCGGGACATGCAGCAGGCAGGCGTTGGCCCAAATGCCGTCATAAGCTTCGACTCCGTCGATGTCGTGAAACAAGAGGGTCTTGACCGGCCGGCCCAATCGACGCGACGCGACGTCGGCCATCTCGGGTGAGCCGTCCGTCGGGGTGACGTCGAATCCCCGCACGAGCATCTCGGCGGAATCGGCGCCGGCGCCGCATCCGAGTTCGAGGATGGCGGCGCCAGGATAGAGCAGCGCGAGAAATTTGGCGAGCCGCGCGTGGCGCGAGGTGATCTCGCGCTGCGCATAGGCCTCGGCATTCTGCCGGTAGAACTGCAGCGTGGCGTCGTCCACGAGGCTACTTGTCCGGCAGCCCCAGCATCAGCCGCATGTTCTGCACGGCCGCGCCCGAGGCGCCCTTGCCGAGATTGTCGAGGCGCGCGACCAGCACCGCCTGATGATGCTTTTCGCTGGCGAAGACGTACAATTCGAGCCGGTTGGTCTCGTTGAGCGCTTCGGGCTCGAGCCGTCCGCTCTTCGTCGCCTCGTTCTGCAGCGGCATGACCGAGACATAAGCGCTGCCGGCGTAGCGCTTGGCGAGCGCCGCGTGCAGATCGACGCCAGTGGGCTTGCCGGGCAGCGTGTCGAGCTGCAGCGGCACCGAGACCAGCATGCCCTGCCGGTAGTTGCCGACGGAGGGAATGAAGATCGGCCGCCGCGTCAGCTTCGAGTAAAGCTGCAACTCCGGCACATGCTTGTGCTCGAAGCCGAGACCGTAGAGCTCGAAGGATGGCGCAGCATCGCTCTCAAAACTCGCGATCATCGACTTGCCACCGCCCGAATAGCCGCTCACCGCGTTGACGGTGACCGGATAATCCGCAGGCAGCAGCCCGGCATCAACCAGCGGCCGCAGCAACGCAATGCCGCCGGTCGGATAGCAGCCGGGATTGGAAACCTTCTTCGCGGTCTTGATCTTGTCGGCCTGGTCGGGCGTCAACTCGGGAAAGCCATAGGCCCAGTCGGGAGCGACCCGAAAAGCCGTTGAGGCGTCGAGCACCCGCGGTCCTTTGGCGCCCATGCTGTCGATCAGCGCGACGGTTTCCTTGGCGGCATCGTCGGGCAGACAGAGGATGACGAGATCGACCTCCTCCATCAGCGCCCGCTTGGCGGCGGGATCCTTACGCTTCTCCTCGGCGATGTTCTTCACCGCGATGTCGCTTTGCAGACGCAGCCGCTCGGCGATGCCGAGGCCGGTGGTGCCGGAGCCACCGTCGACGAACACGGTGGGTCTTTTGACCGCGCCTGCGGCCTTCTGATTGACTTCGGAGAGGCTCATCACATGCTCCCTTCAAGCGTAGCTGCTTCGTTCGTTGTTGCGGCAAAGGCCTGGGGCCGCATCTCGCGCATCAGCTGCGCAATGGTTTGCGAACCATGGTCGGGCTGCGCTGCAAGCCCATTGGCGACCGCGGCATAGTCGGCCTCGGACTTGTGCTGGTTCAGCTTGAAGCTGCCCTCGACGTCCTCGACCTGCATGGAAAGACCCACAATGCCTTTCTTCAGCGTTTCCAGCCGCGCCGCCGTCATCTTGGCCGACGTCCACGGCTTCTTCGGCAAAAGCCACTTCTCGAACTTGGCGCTCAGCGCATCTACCTGCACGGCAAGCTCTTGGTCGCTGAGCGTCCGCACCGGGCCGGTCAGGTGAACGGCCTGATAGAGCCAGGTCGGCACCTGGTCCGCCGAGACGTACCAGTCGGGCGTTACATAGGCATCCGCGCCGTTGATCGCGAGCATCCAGGGCGTGATGCCATTGGCGAGCTTTACCAGCGGATTGTGACGCGCGACGTGAAACAGCGCGACAGGCGTGCCGTCGGCGGAATAGCTCAGGTAAAACGGCAGGGCTGACGCGATCGGACGCTTGCCGTCCCACGCACAGGCCGTGCCGAATCCGCGCGCTTCCGCAAACGCCAGGCTAGCGGCGCAATCGGGCTTGAACATGGGCGGCGTATACATCTCAAAAAACTCCTGCTTGGACGAAGGAGCCGCCAGATCAAACCGCGATTTTTGCAAGGAGGAAAGCCGCGGGAAGGATCCGGCGGCAGGGGCGACGATCTCAGACGCGAACGACCGCCCATACCGCGAAAGCGCGGCGGCGAGCGATGGCAATGGTCGGACCGTTGGTCATGGGCGCGGGTGATAAGGCCGGTTCCCCCGGCGGTCAAGGCCAAATGCGGAAAGGCCGCCCGTCGCCGCGGGCGGCCTCCCATCACAGTTAAGTCAACGTGGCCTCAGATCACCGGATTCCACGGCGCCGGGATCACCCGGTAGCCGCTGCCGTCCTTTTCGACATTGCCGAGGCCGGGGAATGGATAGTGGAAACCCTGCACCATCAGCTTGTCGGCGACCAGCATGTCGTAGGTCTTGCGGCGGGCGGCTTCCGCCATCGCCGGATCCTGGTCGAAGAAGGCGTGCCAGCCCGGATTGGCCGCAAACAGATACGGAATGTTGGTGACGTCGGACTGCACGAACACTTTGCCGGAGCCGGAGGAGATCACATAGGAGGTGTGGCCCGGCGTATGGCCGGCAGTCTCGACAGCGAGAATGCCGGGAGCGACGTCCTTGCCCCACTCATAGGGCGTGACCTTCTTCTTCAGCCCCGCGTCGAAAACGCGGCGGGCATTGGCAAACACGCCCTTCATGCGCTCGGTGGTCTGCTTGCCCATCTCGCCGTCATCCATGAAGTACTTCCACTCCACGGACGGCACCAGCACCTCGGCATTGGGGAACGCGAGCACATTGTCCGCGGTCAGTAGCCCATTGATGTGATCGCCGTGGAAGTGCGAGATCACGACCAGGTCCACCGACTTGGCGTCGAAGCCGGCAGCCGCGAGATTGGTCGCGAACTGGCCGACATTGCCCTTGCTGCTGGCGAAAGCGCCGGGGCCGTTGCCGGTGTCGATCACGACGAGCTTGCCGCCCGTGTTTACCACCAAAGGGCCGAACTGGATGCTGATCTTGTCCTTCGGCATGTACGCCTTCTCGAGCGCCGCCGCGACATCGTCCTTCTTGGCGTTGAGCACGAAAGTGTCGCCGAGCGGGAACGTGTTCACGCCGTCGGAGATCACGGTGACTTGCGCATCGCCCACCTTGTAGCGGTAGAAGCTCGGCGCTTGTTTGTCCGCCATGGGGGCAGCAGCATCGGCGGAAACAGCCGGCAGAAGCGGTGCAGCAGCAATCCCTGCAGCGCCGGTCAAAACGTGACGTCGTGTCAGTTCCATATGGTGTTCTCCCAGTGAGACGGTTGAGCGAGACGTTGGCTGCCCCTGCTGATGTTCCACATCGCAAGCGGGTTGTTGCGAAAGCGATCTATCAGCGATTTGAGGATACTGCGATGACGGTCCTGCGACGGCCGCGCGCTTCCCCTATCGCCGCCGCTAACCCCCGTGCGGCGATTTTATTCCGCGCCCCCTCAGACCGAGCGCCAAATCCACTGCATGACGACGCCGATCACATCGCCGAACAGCAAAAGCACCGCCGACCACAACAGCGCCGAGACGAAATTGGCGATCTGGAACGGCCAGTAGGGCATTTCGAAAATGCCGGCCGCGAGCGGCACCGAGGCGCGGAGCGGTCCGAAAAAGCGGCCGATGAAGATGCTGGGCACGCCCCAGTCGCGCACGAAGGCCTCGCCGCGCGGCAGGATCTCCGGGTATTTCGACAGCGGCCACAACTGAGCGACCTGCTCCTTGTACTTGTAGCCGAACCAGTAGGAGACCCAGTCGCCGAGCGCTGCCCCGACCCCACCCGCAAGCCAGATCGGCCAGAAGCTGATGCCGGAAACGCCGATCAGTGCCCCGATCGCGACCAGCGCGCCCCAGGCGGGAACCAGCAACGAAATGAAGGCCAGCGACTCCCCGAAGGCCAGCACCAGCACGATCGGGGCCGCCCAATGCTGATGCACGCGCACGAAATTGGCGACCGAGTGCGCGAAATCTTCCATGTGCCGAATGCCCTCAGGCCCCTCTAGTTTCCTTGGTAAGCCAGTGCCTTATCCGACTTCAAATCACAAAGCCCGGCTCTGGCCGTGAGCGGCGGACCATCCCCAGCCGTCACTTTTTAAGCCCAAGCATGGCATAGTCAGAGCAACCGATTCGCGGTACGAACCGCACGCATCATATGAAGAACCATGCCTAAATCATTGAAATCAGCTGCGAAGGCCAAGGAAAACGACCTGTTTGGCGGGCCCGAGCCGAAGGCCAAGGCAAACGTGAAGGCAAACCTGAAGGTCGCCGCACGCGGCAGCGGGGCCGAAGCCGGCTATACCGCGCGCGACATCGAGGTGCTCGAGGGCCTGGAACCGGTGCGCCGGCGGCCCGGCATGTATATCGGCGGCACCGACGAGAAGGCGCTGCATCACCTCTTTGCCGAGGTCATCGACAACTCCATGGACGAGGCGCTGGCGGGCCACGCCACCTTCATCGAGGTGGAACTGGCCGCCGACGGCTTCCTGACCGTCACCGACAACGGCCGCGGCATCCCCGTCGACCCCCATCCGAAATTCCCGAAAAAATCGGCGCTCGAAGTCATCATGTGCACGCTGCATTCCGGCGGCAAATTCGACTCCAAGGTCTACGAGACCTCGGGCGGTCTGCACGGCGTCGGCGTGTCCGTGGTGAACGCGCTGTCCTCGCGCCTCGAAGTCGAAGTCGCACGCAGCCAAAAGCTCTATCGCATGAGCTTTGAGCGCGGCCATCCCAAGGGCAAGCTCGAGGACCTCGGCAAGATCAACAACCGCCGCGGCACCCGCATCCGCTTCAAGCCGGACGCGGACATTTTTGGCGCCAAGGCCAGCTTCAAGCCGCAGCGCCTGTTCAAGATGACGCGCTCGAAGGCGTATCTGTTCGGCGGCGTGGAAATCCGCTGGAAGTGCGCGCCCGAATTGCTCAAGGGCGTCGAGGACGTTCCTGCTGAAGACACCTTCCACTTCCCCGGGGGGCTGAAGGATTATCTGGCCGCCGCAATCCACGCCGATACGCTCGTGCATCCGGATATTTTCTCCGGCAAGTCCGGGCGCAACGGCGCACATGGCGCCTGCGAATGGGCAGTCGCCTGGACTGCGGATGCCGACGGTTTTCTCTCCTCCTACTGCAACACCGTGCCGACGCCCGACGGCGGCACGCATGAATCCGGCATGCGCAGCGCCCTGCTGCGCGGCCTGAAGGACCATGCCGAGCGTGTCGGCCAGGGCAAGCGCGCCGCCTCCATCACATCGGAAGACGTGATGGCAGGCGCAGCCGTCATGCTCTCCGTGTTCGTGCGCGAGCCGGAATTCCAGGGCCAGACCAAGGACCGCCTCGCCACCGCAGAGGCCCAGCGCATCGTCGAACAGGCCATCAAGGACCCCTTCGATCACTGGCTGTCCGGCAATCCCCTGCAGGCCAACAAGCTCCTGGACTTCGTGGTCGAGCGCGCCGAAGAGCGGCTGCGCCGCCGCGCCGAAAAGGAAATTTCGCGCAAGACTGCGGTGAAGAAGCTGCGCCTGCCGGGAAAGCTCGCCGACTGCACCAACAGCGCGCAGGAAGGCTCCGAGCTCTTCATCGTCGAAGGCGACTCGGCCGGCGGCAGTGCCAAGCAGGCACGCGACCGCAAGACCCAGGCCATTCTCCCCCTGCGAGGCAAAATCCTCAATGTCGCTTCCGCCACCAAGGACAAGCTCACCGCGAATGCGCAGCTCGCCGACCTCATGCAGGCGATCGGCTGCGGCACCGGTGCGCATTACCGCCAGGAAGACCTGCGCTACTCGCGCATCATCATCATGACCGACGCCGACGTCGACGGCGCCCATATCGCTTCGCTGCTGATCACCTTCTTCTACCGGCAGATGCCGCGGCTGATCGACGAAGGTCATCTCTTTCTGGCGGTGCCGCCGCTCTACAAGCTGACTCATGGAGCCAAGTCGGTCTATGCGCGCAACGACGCGC
>Ga0081540_1003661_pt1 | contig 12051 bp, 9 predicted proteins | sample TabmetS2T1R1_FD_71024 | JGI IMG/M metagenome (GOLD analysis project Ga0081540, IMG submission 71024) | Tabebuia heterophylla rhizosphere microbial communities from the University of Puerto Rico - S2T1R1 | ecosystem: Host-associated > Plants > Roots > Rhizosphere ...
CAGATCATCCCAAAGCGACACTCTCGAACGGAGATTTGGACGCCGTCGTCTTCCTGCCTGATCCTGAGCACGGGTACTATCGCTCTACCCGATTCGACTGGTCCGGAGTGATCGCCTGCGCCTCCTATAAAGGCCACACCTTCTGGGGCGAATGGTTTCCAGAGTACGACCCGCTGCTGAACGACTCCATCACCGGGCCGGTAGAGGAGTTCCGCTCACAGGACGGGGCACTTGGGTATGGAGAAGCCAAACCGGGTCAACCATTCGTGAAGGTGGGAGTGGGAGTCCTCAAGAAGATTGACGATTCACCTTATAAGTTCGGTACTTTTTATCCCATCATCGACACAGGCAAGTGGACAGTAAAGACGGGCAAACGTTCCATCCGTTTCCAGCAGCGGCTGCAGTCACCTATAGGTTACGCGTATATCTACACGAAGACCTTGCAACTCGATGAGCATGGCTCAGTCATCGCGTTAGAGCATGAGCTGAGAAACACAGGCTCGATGACAATTCAGACCGATGTCTACGATCACGACTTCTTCATGCTCGACGGAAAGCCAACCGGTCCCGGAATGACCGTGCGTTTTCCCTTTACCCCCGTAGTCAATCCCGGCCCAGATACGACTTTCGATCCCTCAATGGCGAAAGTCGAAGGCAACTCGATTGTTTATCTAAAGGAATTGCAGCCTCACCAGACAGTTGCCGGCTACATTACAGGCTATTCAGACAAAGTCTCCGATTACGACATCACCGTCGAAGACCAAAATACGAAAGTTGGAGTGCAGCAGACCTCCGACTCTCCAATTTCAAAGTTTTATCTGTGGTCGATTCACACCAACATCTCGCCAGAAGCCTACATCCATCTCAACGTGGAGCCGCAGAAGACGCAGAAGTGGACCATCCGCTACCGCCTTTCCGCGCCATAGGGTGGTGACGATCAACCAACCCGGTTGCGGGCTCTCCACAGAGCACCGATCACAGGGTCGACGGCCTCCGACAACACTTTGATTGTCGGGAGGGCCCGATGGATTGTCTCAATCATGCTCTCGCGGACGAATCCAACACTCTTGATGATGCCGCCAACATAGGCTATGCCGGGCAGGGGCGCGTCTGGTTCGAGCGTCCGCAGCCTGCGGACAGCATGCACTGCGTTTTCTCCGAGCATTTGTCCGCCCAGATGGAGAACGTCCAGTGCGACCGCATCGCCTGCTTCGGCGCACTCCACGATCAGCGGCGCAAGCAGAGAAAAGTCGGGAAAGGGCGTCTGGTTGCCAATGCTGGCCAAATCTCCCAGTGTGGATGCAGACCAGAATCGCATCACCTTATCAAGAATCATCGTCGGTTGCTGGAAATCATGCGCTCGCAGCGCTCTCTTGAGGCCTTCATGCCCGATCCAGTAGCCGGAGCCTTCGTCGCCGAGTGCGGAACCCCATCCACCCACGTTGAAGGTTTCGCCTGAACTGGTCCGGCCAAGAATGTTAGAGCCCGTGCCGCCAATGACCAGGACGCCCGCGTCTCCGGGAAAGGCTGCATCGAGCGCTGTCGTTTCGTCACCGACGACAAGAATTTCGCCACCGGCATGGCGCGAGATGATCTGCTCCATCCACTCTTTCGTCTGCGGAAACCGGACGCCCGCCGTTCCTACACAGGAAACAGAAACGTCTTTCAGTTCAACGCCGCTCTCGCGGCCAATCTCATCAAGCAGAGCCCTCATGTTCGCTTCAGCCTGTGCGGCCGTCACGCGCAGGGGTTTGATGCTGCCATTTTGTGTACGAGCCAGGATGCGGGTTTCGTCAGCGAGTGCGCAGTCGGTCTTTGTGCCTCCTGCGTCAAATCCAAGATAAAAAGCCATCACGTTTTCTATTTTTACTATTCCCGGGCAGCATCGGTGAGAGCCCCGGAGAGAATATTGAGGCTGCCATCCGTGGGCGGAGCCTGCAACTGCAGGATCTTCGCAATAAATGGATAGACATTCACATTTTCAAAAGGCTTGAGCGTCGTGCCAGGGCGTATGTCTGGTCCGGCAGCAAAAAAGATGGCCTTCATCTCAGGAACCTCCCGAGGGTCGTAACCGTGCATGCCAGGATTCGGAGGATGATCCTGCTCTCCGGCCGCCGGCCCATGTGCGCGAATCGCATAGGGTCCCTTGGCGACGATGATAGGATCTCCCGCGCGTGAATTGCTGCTGTAATGGAGCCATGCGGGCACATGTGCGCGGCGATAGACAACATACTTCTCGTCCGCGGCTTTCAACTTCTGATACGCCCGATCAACATCAGCCTCGGACTCTCCATAAAGTTGCGATCCGATCGTCGTGAAATTGGACAGGTCCGCATATTGATTGAGGTTGATCCAAGGGCCTTCCTCACGTGCCATGCCATGGTCGCTGACGACGATCAGGTCGATGGGCATATGCAGCGCATCGAGACCCGCATGTAACTTACCAATCAGCGAGTCGACACGCTTGACAGCTTCACCAACCTGAGGCGCGGAGGGGCCGTATTCGTGACCGGCATGGTCGACATTTGAGTAGTACAGCGTGATAAAGTGCGGCCGCTTGTCTTCCGGCAGTTTGAGCCACGACAGCACTTGGTCAATGCGTTGCTCGTCCGGAAACTTGTCGTCGAAGTGCAGGTAATAGCTTGGGCGCACATTCTGAATCGCTGCTTCCGACCCGGGCCAGAAGAAACAAGCCGACCGCATACCTTGCTTTTCGGCAAGCACCCAGAGCGGTGTGCCGGAATACCAGCTTCCGTCGCCGTTCGTTTTGGTGTCGTTATAGGAGTAACGCTCTTTGCGCTGCTCGTCATAAAAACTCATGGCCACAATGCCATGGTGTTCCGGATAGAGCCCGGTAACCAGCGTATAGTGGTTCGGAAACGTGACCGAAGGATAGGACGGAATCATGCCGTCGGGCGCGCTGGCCCCTTGTTTCGCAAGCGCCAGCAGATGTGTCGCGCCATACTTCTTCGCGTAGTCGTATCGGAAGCCGTCAAGCGAAACGAGTACAACATAATGTTTTTGCTCCTGAACAAGAGCATTTGGTCCATTGTCGACCGTGATGACCGGTGTAGCCTGAGGTGCCTGTGCCAGCGAAGAGACGCTGCCTAGCAGAACGGTAAGGAAGAAGAGGCGAATCCGGATGAGCATGGGTTTCCTTAAACAGCTTACTTGATGGTTCAGACGGGAGGCACCCGCAGAAAGACACCCGAATGTTAAGACCGTAGGCGAAATTTCCCGCAGACACAACGCACCTTACCTGCTGTGGGACGCGGACTCTGTCTGGTATCATCGCGCCACACCCCCAAGCGCGTTTTTGGAGGTCGCAACTCAACATGCGTCCACGCTGTATCGCCTTTCTAGGAATTATTGCCATGGCAATATCCACAGTCGCTGCTTCTGCATCCGAAACTCCGTCGAAGCTGAAGATTCCCGAGATCAAATATGAAACCTACACGATGCCAAATGGCCTCCAGGTCATCCTGACAGAGGATCATCGGCTTCCCATCGTTGGCGTCGATCTTTGGTACCACGTCGGTCCAGTGAAAGAGCGCGCCGGCCGCACTGGTTTTGCGCACCTCTTTGAACACATGATGTTCGAAGGTTCAAAGCATGTCGGAGAGAAGGCGCACTTCAAATATCTGGAAGGTGCGGGCGCATCCGATATTAACGGGACTACGGATTTCGACCGCACCAATTATTTCGAAACACTGCCGTCGAATCAGCTCGAATTAGCTCTCTGGTTGGAAAGCGATCGTATGGGTTTTCTGCTCGATACTCTGGATCGCGAAAAATTGACCAACCAGCGGGACGTGGTGCGCAATGAGCGGCGCCAGAGTGTGGAGAACCAGCCCTATGGCCTGGTCGATGAAGCCCTCGTGCATGCGCTTTTCCCCAAGGATCATCCCTATCATGCGAACGTGATCGGATCGCATCAGGACGTAGAAGCAGCGCGGCTGGAAGATGTCAGGCAATTCTTCAAGCAGTATTACGCTCCGAATAACGCCACCATTGCCATCGCCGGGGATATCGACAAGGCCAAAACAAAAGCGCTGCTCGACAAATATTTCGGGCCAATTCCGAAAGGTCCTGAAGTGCCGAAGGTTGACCTGATCACGCCTGACATTTCTTCGGAGAAGCGCATCACCGTGACGGACACAGTTCAATTGCCGAAGGTGGAATTCGCATGGCTGACACCGCAGGCCTTTGCGCCCGGTGATGCCGATGCGCACTTTGCTGCCTACATTCTTGGTGGAGGAAAGGCGAGCCGGCTCTACCGGAAGCTTGTCTATGAAAAGCAAATTGCGCAATCAACAGAATGCTACAACCAGTCGCTGGCTTTGAAATCGTGGACAACGTGTGAACTGGTCGCGCGACCCGGCGTGACCGCTGAGCAACTGGAGAAAGCAGCTGACGATGTAATCAACGAGTTTCTGCAGGCCGGGCCGACACCGGCCGAAATGGATCGCGCCCGCAACACAACCGAATCGCGAAAGATTCGTGGCTTGCAGCGCGTAGGTGGCTTCGGCGGTGTCGCCGATACCTTGAATTATTACAACCAGTACACCGGAGATCCCGGATATCTCACGAAGGATATTGCCCGCTACGACGCTCTAACGACTGCCAGCGTACAGAAATATGCGCAGTCGACTCTAACGCAAAACCAGCGCGTGACCGTATATGGTGTCCCTGGCAAAAAGGTCGTTGACGATGTGGCCCGAAGCGCTGCTGACACGGATGCCAACGTAAAAATTCAGCCGGAATATTCAGCAGAGTTCGATCAGGCTCAGGCCTGGCGGAAGAATGCTCCGCAACCCGGACCGCAACCAAAGCTGTCGCTTCCCGAGCCATCGACCTTCACCCTTGCGAATGGTCTCAAGGTCTACCTCGTGGAATCGCACAGTCTGCCGGTGATGAGCGCATCTCTGGTTGCATTGGGAGGCAGCGAAGCCGACTCACCGAAGAAACCCGGTGTTGCTGGATTTACTGCTGCCATGTTGACAGAAGGAACAGCGAATCGCACCGCTCCGCAGATCGCTGATGACACCGACCAGATCGGCGCATCCCTTGGCAAGAATGCTGGCAATGACAATGCATACGTGCGAGTGAGCGCCCTGAGCAATGTCAGCGATTCGGCACTTGGCCTGTTGGCCGACGTCAGCCTGCATCCTTCATTCAGCGATAAGGAAATTGATCGCATTCGGGCACAACGGCTGACGTCTTTGTTACAGATGAAGGATCAGCCAGTCCAGGTCGCGTTTTCTGTTGCGGCGCGCGCGCTTTATGGTGCAGATAGTCCCTATGGATACCGCAGCATCGGGACCGAGGCGGCCATCAAAGCGACGACACGAGAAGATCTCGTCAGCTTTTGGCAGCAGCACTACACGCCAGCGAATTCCGCGCTCGTTTTTGCAGGTGATCTGACAGAGAAGCAGGCACGGGATCTGGCGGAGAAATATTTCGGAAGCTGGTCCTCGAAAGGCACTGTCTCCCAGCCGCCTGCAACGCCACCTCCTCCGACACGCCATGTGATCCTCGTCGATATGCCGGGTGCTCCGCAAACCGCGATCTGGGCAGCCGGAATTGGTGTGCCAAGATCGAGTCCGGATTTCGCGCCACTGAACGTCGTCAACACAATGCTCGGGGGCTTGTTCTCCAGCCGAATTAATATGAACCTGCGCGAACAGCATGGATACACCTATGGAGCCTTCAGCACATTTCAATTCATGCGTGGCAGCGGTCCATTTTTCGCAGGAGCATCAGTCCGTGCCGATGTCACAGGATCTGCAGTGCATGAATTGTGGTCCGAGCTTGACCGCATCCGCACCACCCCGTTGACTTCTGAAGAGCTAAAGATGTCTAAGGACTACCTGATGCGCTCACTCCCCGGCGACTTTGAGGCTGCCGAAGAGATGACAGGCAAAATGTCCGATATCTTCACCTACCACCTCCCGCTCGATTACTACCGGGCATACCCCAGCCAGATCGATGCGGTCACATCTGAGCAGGCTGCAAGCGTAGCGCTCAAGTACATCCATCCTGAGAACATGATCCTGATTGCCGTTGGAGACAAGGCGAAGATTCAGCCAGAAATCGAGAAGCTGAATCTGGGACCGATCGAAGAATGGAATGCCGACATTGAGCCGGTCAAAAAGTAATACACAGCAAAGGCCCAGCAGCAGCCGGGCCTTGCTATGTGTCAGGCATGCAGCAGCAGCACGGTGACGCACACCGCCAGGCCCGCTGTACCGAATCCCATGCCGAGATACCAGTACGCGCGTTGCCGGGTCAGCAAAGTGATCGAAGTGACGACAAGGCCGATCTCCAGCAATGCTTCGCCGAGATCGAAGCGGTTAGCCTTCCGTTCCGCGCGCCGCACTTCGCCTTCGTATTCATGAGCCTTTTCTTCTTCCTGTTGCAGATCGTTCGACCATTTCTCTGAGTGTGCTTTGTAGCCTTCCTCTATCTTTTTCGCGTTGTCGTCATGCACTGCAAGAACAGACAGCAAGTCGGAAGTCAGTTGTGTTTCATTCAAACGAATCTTCTTTGCCTGATACTCGTTCCACTGGTCGCTCGCACGGGCCTGCGCCAGTACCGCTTCCGTGTGCGTACGATGGCCAAGCACGGTAGAGATGGCCACAAGCACTGCCAACACGCTCATGGCAAAGCTTACGGGGCGAAGGCTCGGATTCTTGGCTGCCCGTTCATGCTCTTCCTGCAATTCCTGCGCTTCGTTTGGTTCCATATTTGGGGTAATTTCCGTCCGGTTCTTTGATATTGAGTTGTGGGTTTACTTGCCGTAGAGTTTGGCCGCATTGTCGTGCAGGTAGCCATGCGCGAATGCAATTGCCTGCTGTTCCGAGATTTCGTGATTCTGAATCATTTCCGCTAGCGCCGCGGCCAGCGCAACTCGGGCCGACCGGATGGCAATCCAGTAGCTCTCCTCAGCGCCAACAGCTTCAGTGAAGGGAAAAGCATCCGAGCCAAAAACTACTTTATCCGGAAAGAGCAACAGCCAATGACGTAATACCGTTTTTAAGTCGGCAGGGTAGAGATAGATCCCCATCAGAGATGAGTCGAGGTACACATTGCTGCGCGCCGTCAGCCAGATAGCCTGCTCCTGAAAAGGATATCCACCATGCAACAGGACAAATGTTGTGGCGCCATAGCGCGGATCCCGCAGCACATTTTCGAGTTCGAGCGCGGTACCCTTTGAGACGCTGTAGTAATCGCCAACGCCTACTGCTGAGTGAATCTGTACCGGCAAATGCAGACGGCCCGCTTCACTGATCAGATAACGGAAGAGATAATCCTGGAAGTCCTTATATTCCGTGTCCGAAGGAACGCCACCATTGCGATACTTCGCATAGACGGCTTCCGCCGTCTCCTTTGGCGGATCGTCGAAATGAAGGGAGCGGAAGTAGGCAATTTCGAACTTGATGCCAACACCGCCATGTTGCTTGTTGTCTTCAACAAGACGAGTGGCAAATTTCAGGTAGTCATCAAATGTTGCGGGAAGAGCCTTCTGTCCTTCCTGCGTCAATTCATTCCGCAGCTTCTTTTCTTGTAAGGGGATATAGACAGCGAGATCGCCGTTCCGCGCGGCAATCGTTTGATTGTCGAGCGGGAAGAGCAGGGAATCGACAAAGAAGACCCAACGAAAACGCTTGGGTGAAAGATATGGTCCAAGTTCGACACGGTTCGCCACTGCCTGCTCAACGTTCAAATGATCGAGAATCATATCGAAATATTGATATCCCTTCTGCTCCTGCTTCAACTCCGCTTTTTTCTTGACGAGCCATTGCAGATGTTCAGGTGCATTGTCGTCATAGGGATAATTGAAAAGCGCTTTTGACGCAGCAATAAGCTCTGGATTGCCATCGCGCAGTCGGAGCGGAGCACTTCCGCCCGGCGGAGACACCATTGCATCGACATTAGGATCATCTGCAAAGCCCGGATGACCATGATTATCGAAGACGGGAATAGCATTGATTGCCATGAGCAGGCGATCGTAAGTTTGCTGATACGCAGCTGGCGACGGTGGCACAGCTTCTGGCAGTTGTTGCGCTGAGAGTATGCCTGAGAGCACAAAAAGAGTTGCGCAGGCAATCAACATAGCCCTTCCTGAATACGACATTGCTAGTTCCTGATCTCTTCAGGAATCGGAGTGACGGGAACCTCGAGCGCGGAAACAAACCGCGGAAAGAACTCGAAAGCAGCTGCAACTGCAGTAAGCTCGATAATTTCCTTGTCGGTGAAATGCTCCTTTACCGACGCGTAAGCTGCGTCATCAATGGCATGCGTTGAAGTATGCAGCTTGTCCGCGTAGCGGAAGCCGGCCTTGTCTTTCTCAGTGAACGGACCGATTTCATAGCTGTCCACTGTCTCTACCTGATCGACCGACGCCCCGCGCAATTTTGCCAGATGGCGATGAGCCGAGAAGCAGTACTCGCAAGTGTTGAGCGAAGCAACGCGGGTTGCGATCAATTCCTTGTACCATGCAGCAAGTTCGCCATCGGACATGAGCGGCTTGAGCAATGCAGCGAAGCCCAGGGCGAGTGAGGGAACATGTGAGACCGTCCTGAACATATACGGGACGATGCCACGCTCCTCATAAAGCTTGTCGTAGAGTGCTGCAATGTCGCCTTCCACTTGCTCACGTTCGAGCATCGGAATGCGACCTTGTTCACTGGATGAAGCCATAAAAATCGATCCTTTGAAAGATTTACTGTGCCATGAATGATCGTCACTTCAACTGCCAATCAGCGGCGGAAAATCGGGGCACAGGTATTTTTCCATGTTAAAGAAATCAGCCGCGAAAATCGAAGCCGCGCCGATTACGGATGAGGAAGGCTGACCGCGTAGAGATACCACGCCGCGTGAGGTAGCCATTGCTCCGTCCAGCGCCAGTCATCGTCTTTGCCGGTTACAGCGTACCCTTCGTTAAAGGCAATGCCGTCCTCATTGTCACTGGCCGCCGTGACGCCGTTGATGATCGAGCCCGGGGCATTCGTATATTTGTATGACCGGAAGAACATATATGGCGCCTCACCGTGGCCGCTTCCAGTAAGCATGGTGGCATCGAAGGGATTGCGCCCGAGGATCCAGTGCAGCTGGTTCCATGCATAGGTTTCTAATTGAGACTGGAAGGCCGTGTCAGCCGCAAAAAGCGGAGCCGCCATGCGCGCAGCACAAGCCAGTGAAGCAAGCCGCGCGTCTTCGCCTTGCCACCATGGAGCAGCTTCCGTATCGTGCGGGAAGAAAAACGCGGTACGAACCTGCCCATTGCCCATTCGTACAAGTTGCCGGGCATAGCCAAATGGATTATTGACCTCAGACGTCACGCCAAGTTCGAAGCGTAGAGACCGCTCTACGGCAGTACGCACTTGTTCTTGGTGTGTTGCATCAGCGATCTCCCTGTATTCGAGCAGGCTGATGATCGGCAAACCGGCATCTGAAGGATGAAAGTATGGGCGTTTTCCGTTGTCGGCACGCCAGTATTCTCGAAATGTGTTATCGGTTGTGAGGCGTGCCATTAGCTGAGTGGCGCGCTTGTCGGCCGCATCGCGATACACCTGCTTTTTCGTTGCGCGATAGAGCTCAGTCGCAGCCATGAGAACGCAGTAGTCGTCGAGAATGTTTTCTTTTCCGTCGTTCAGCAGTTCCACATTATGTGCATTCAGGAATTGAAATGCTGCCTCAGCCGTGCGAATGTAAGTGGTTCGTGGAAAATCTCCTTGCTCCGGCATGGTGCCGGCGAGCGCAAGGGCAGCAATCGCCATGCCAGCTCCGGAGCGAAAGCCCGCTTCATAAGCATGCTGTCCTACTGCGGATTCGATGTGTTCGGTCGAATCCGAGGTGCTCTTCTTGATCTGAGTGCGCCAGTTCGGATTTCCAATGCGTCTGTCTTGCGGCAGCTTATCTTTTCCTGGACCGGTAATCGATTCATAGAATGAACCTCCAGGCCGCTTGATGCGAACCAGGTAATCGGCTCCGTATAGGCCTTCGTCCAGAAGACGCCGCTCGTACTCGCTGAAGTTGTCATCGTGGCGCGCTTCAAGAGTCCGATAACTCTTCAGCAGAGACCACGCCACCAGAGGCACCTGCTGAGGATTGAAGTAGGACGTCGGATTCTGATGAGAGAGGTGAATGCCATAGTCACCGGTTGCGTCGTACCACCCTCCGTGAACGTCAACGAAACCCTTTTCCTTACCAGGTAGTGGCAGATGGCTGTCTGCGCGATCAATCAACCCGCTTGATCTCTGGCCCTTGAAGTAATAGATCACGTTCGAAAGCGTGCTGCGTTCCAGAAGGTTGTCTGCGATTTCGAACTCGCACGAACGCACGGTTCCGGCGTCTGTATTAACTTCGACCGCGTAATGGCCCGCCTTCTGCCATGTAGAAAAATCAGCCGTCCAGAAAACCCACCTTCTCCATGCATTCACGGGTCCGGAAAGATGCAGTGCAGCACGAAAAACTTCTTTACCCGTCTCAGTGTTAATCAACGTGACCTGTTGCGGATGATCTATCTTCGTGCCTTCTATGATTGCCTGCTTCGGCGCCAGTGTTTCATAACCCACGTGGTCGACTAGGACCCTCACCTGCGCCATAGAAGCGGAAGCAGCGAATATAGGCAGGCAAACTGCAAGGAGGTACTTGGAAGTGTGTATGATTTTCCCAGTCCTTTCGAGACGATTTTTGCGAATATAAACCATTATGCGCCCGATACCTGAGCGCTCTGAACAAGCCGTGTCATCTGGAGATGAAATTGGAGAATCTTTTTTTCGCACATCCAATGTTCAGTATGCCCAAGATTCATGTTTCAACTCGCTCGGCAAAACGCAGCCTTTCTCTCCTCTGTCTGGTGGTCACGCTTGTAGTCTCTCCTGCCATGTTCGCAGAACCTGCAGCGACGGCGCAGCCGCCAGTCATCGTCGCGTATGTTTTTCCCAGAAACTCTGTCCTTCAGCCCAGTGATGTTGCCGCTCGCAAACTGACACGCATCAACTTTGCTTTCGCGCTTATTCAAGACGGGAAGATCGTGACGGAAGATCCTTCTGATCCTGCCAATCTGGCTGTGCTTACATCTCTCAAGAAAGATAATCCTTCGCTCACGGTGTTGGTTTCTGTCGGGGGTTGGCTTGGATCGGGCAAATTTTCGGATATGGCTCTCACGCGTGAAAGCCGTGCGGTCTTCATTCAGAGCGTGCTCGAATTCATCGAGCGCTATCAACTCGATGGACTTGATGTTGACTGGGAGTATCCCGGAATGATCGGAGCGGGAAATACTTTCCGTCCCGAAGACAAGCACAACTACACACTGGTTCTGGCCGAGCTGCGAAAACAATTCGATCGTGAAGAAAAGAAGTTGCATCGGCGACTCTTTCTTACGATTGCAACCGGCGCTCAAGGCGAGTTTCTCGAACACGCAGAGATGGGCGAAGTGCAGAAATATGTCGACACGGTCAATCTCATGGCCTATGACTACTACGAGCCCGGATCGGACCCAATCACCGGCAATCACGCGCCGCTTTTCACCGATCCGCTCGATCCGAAAAAGATATCCGCCGACAGATCAGTTCGCGAATACGAACAAGCTGGAGTGCCCGCGGCCAAAATTGTGCTGGGTGTACCTTTTTATGGACATGTCTGGGGACAGGTACCGGCCAAAAACAATGGACTGTTTCAGCCTGGTAAGCCGGTGCCAAACGCATTTGCTAATTTCGGAAGTATCTCCGCGAACATGCTGAACAAAGGGTTTTCTCGATATTGGGATGCAGCTTCTTCAGTACCGTATTTGTACAACTCAGAACAGAAGATATTTGTCTCGTATGAAGATCCAGAATCGCTCGCGCTGAAGTGCAGGCATGTTCTCGATCACCACCTCGCCGGCATCATGTTCTGGGAATACACGAGTGACCCTTCAGGAAAACTTCTCGACAGCGTAGACGCAGGGCTGCACCACGAATCCCGATAACGTCAGCGACGCGTCCCGAGCCAAATGATTGCATTCTCGAACAAGTGATTTTGCGTCGGATCGGTAAAGATCTT
>Ga0081540_1003662_pt1 | contig 12050 bp, 9 predicted proteins | sample TabmetS2T1R1_FD_71024 | JGI IMG/M metagenome (GOLD analysis project Ga0081540, IMG submission 71024) | Tabebuia heterophylla rhizosphere microbial communities from the University of Puerto Rico - S2T1R1 | ecosystem: Host-associated > Plants > Roots > Rhizosphere ...
TGTCGACATTTGTTACTGTCACGGTTGCATTTGGCACGATCGCATCAGTGGAGTCTCTAACAGCACCGAGAATCGCGCCTTGTGTTGATTGCGCATGCGCGGCAAACGAACACATAAGCACCGCGACAATAAGGGTGAAAAGCGTATGCCGAGTGAATCTGGAAATATGCAAGGACAGAAGTATGCGGCTCATGGAAGCACAGGTCTCCTCAAATCGACTAAGAACTAGTCGGAAATCAAATGACTGCGTTTATTCCGCAGGCTGAGAGACAACCGTCGTTGCGGCTGAGGGGAGTGGGCCTGCGGCGTGCCAGTAAATCAGCTCCATGACCTGGGGTTGGCGTCTATTGTGCACAGAGACGCTCACCTCGGTCGAGAGAAATTTGTTCGGGGCTCGAAAACTTTTACTTCGATCAAACAATGTCACATGAATGTGACACCGAGATTACAAATGGTTTGGCGTCGAACGAGGCGGGTTTAGAAGGCTGTTTGATTGGTTGACGATCGGCGCGCTAATCCTACTTGAGAGGAAAAATGCCGCCGTTGTTAGTGGGTCTTCGTGAGCGCCGCTTGCTTCTGCTGCATTCTGTCGATGGCGTCGAGGACTATGCCCGGCGTCAACACTTCGGGCAGAACCTGAGGCGATTCCTGCGTTGAGCCCGGGTAGATGGCGTAAGTAGGAACGCCGCTGCGTCCAAGGCTATTCAGCGTTTGCGTAATAGTCTCGTCGGCGTTCGTCCAATCAGCACGAACGAGAGCAAAGCCTCCGTCGCGCAGTTTCTGCTGGACGTCCGAGCGATTGAGAATGACACGCTCGTTTACCTGGCAGCTGAGACACCAGCTGGCAGTGAAGTCGATAAAGACTGGCCGGCCTTGCGCGCGATACTTATCAACCAGTGCGGGCGAGAATGGTTCCCACTGCGAGTTGCTGACTGTATTGACATGTGCCGAAGCTGTGTTGAGTTTGCGAACAGAAACAATCGGAATGGCAACGGCACATATCAGAACAATCACCGCAGCAGCCGTGGCCGGTCCCTTTGCCGGCCAGCGTCCAAGGATCCATCCGGCAACAACCAGCAGCAGGAATGCTGCGAGCAAAGCAGCAAGCGCATTTATTCCGGCAGATTGTGCGAATAACCACACCAACCAGATAACGGTGGCAAAGATGGGGATTGAGGTCGTCTGCTTGAGTATTTCCATCCACGCGCCAGGACGCGGCAAAAGCCTGGTCCATGCGGGATTGAAGGTCAGAAGCAGGTAAGGCGCGGCTAGCCCCAAGGCAAGTGCTGTGAAGACGACAAAACTGACGAGTGCTGAGTGCGAAAGCGCATAGCCGATCGCCGCGCCCATAAACGGCGCTGTACATGGAGTGGCGACCACCATCGCAAGCACACCAGTGAAGAAGCTGCCTGCATAGCCATGTTGTGCGGCAAGACTCGACCCTTTGCTGGTAAGAGAAAGTCCGACCTCAAACATGCCCGCCAGTGAAAGTCCAAGAAAGAACAGGAGCAGCGCGATGATTGCAATAAAGCTTGGCGACTGAAACTGGAAGCCCCAACCCAATTGATGGCCACCGGCGCGCAAAAACAGAAGCAGCGCAACGACGATCCAGAACGAAACAAGAATGCCAAGGGTGTAAACCCAACCATGCGCACGCAGCTTGTAACGCTCCTGTTGCGAAGACTGCACCAGCGAAAGCCCTTTGATGAAGAGCACTGGGAAAACACAGGGCATGAGGTTGAGAATGATTCCGCCGATGAAAGCCAGCCCGGCAACTCTCACCAGTCCGACAAAATCGCTACTAGAAGCCTCCGCGGCCGCGAGCGTGCCCTGCACTGCATTGATGTCGAAAGCATTGCCATCGGCCAGAACCACGAGCCCGTGTAACTGTGCGGGGTTCTGCTGCAGGTTCTCGTCTTTCTTCAGTTTGATCTCAAAGCCATTCTCAAGCGGGGTAACAGGCTGGAGCGCGGCGTTGGCAATCTGACTCTGATCGAACGGGAAGAACTGCGCATCGGCTTCACGTCTGCCGGTGATCACCGTAAGTGTGAAACCCGTGGCTGTTGGCACGAACTTCGCCTGCATCCCGGCAGGCAACTGCTGTGGCAGAGTACGGTGAAGGCGCGCTATGAGCTGCTGGTCCGCACTGACAAATGTCGGTGATGACGGAGGCGCTGACAGCGCCTTACGTTCCACATCAATTGTGGCTTTGCCAGGAAGGCAGACTTCCCGGCAAACAAGCCAGTCGACCTTCCCACCCAGAGTCACTGATTCCCCTGCTGGCTTGAACGCGGCGCCGACGTGCACCGGAATCGGGAACAAGACTTCATTCTCATATCCGAAGTCCATTAGCGGACCGAGGGGCAGTCGCTTAGGCGCGGGAAACTGCATCGCATCGGCCGTGATGCCCTCGGGAAGTGTCCACTTGATACGCGGGGGCTCGCCCGAGTCGCCGGCGTTTACCCAGTACACATGCCATCCGGGTTCAAGCTTGAAGTAAAGGCCAGCGGTAAAACTCTGCCCGGGATAGATCTCTGCTGGAGGCACGACTAACTGCACAGTAAGGTGCGGCGCTGTGACAGTGGGAGCCGACCATGCTGCTGGACCCGCCGTTGAAAGAAAAATCAGCAGGCACAGGATCGTCATTAAGGTGCGGACGCGCATTCTGAGTACTTCTATTGTAGGACGTCAGGACGATGTTGCAGGTTACAAGCGGTTACACGCAATCAAATTGGATCAATTTTGGCGCTATTGTCAGTACTGCCGCACATTAATAACTACTTAGAAAACTTCTTTATACGGCGTAGAAGCTGCAGTGCATTTCTATTGCAAAGCACACGTCGACACGCGAAACTGATCCATCTCCCCTTTTGAATACTCCCGCCGCCTCGTTTCTTTGTCCGCAGTAGCCGATTAGTTTTGGGACGGGAATATATTTTTACGCCGGGCATCATTTGATCGGAGGATCAATTTTATGGCGTGGACGCGGCGGATGTTCCTTACCCGCGTAGCAGCGGCAGGCGGCTACCGGGCAATGTATACGGCGATGCAGGCGCTTGGCCTGCTGGCAACAACTGCGGCCGCCTCTCCTTTGCCTGAACTGCCTGCAAACTTTGGCTCCGGGAAAAAAGTGTTAATACTCGGCGCAGGCATTGCCGGCCTTGTTTCCGCCTACGAACTGCGTAAGGCAGGCTTCACCTGCACGGTGCTTGAAGCGCGCGAGCGACCTGGCGGGCGCAACTGGAGCGTTCGTAACGGCAGCAAGGTTGAATTTACCGATGGAACCGTACAGATGTGTGACTGGCAAGAAGGTCACTACCTCAACGTTGGTCCCGCGCGGTTGCCCTCAATTCATCGCATCATGATTGGTTACTGCGAAGAACTGGGCGTGCCCCTCGAAGTCGAGATTAATACCTCGCGCAGCGCCCTGATGCAGGCCAACACGTTAAACGGCGGGAAGGCCGTCGAACAGCGGCAAGTGGTCAACGACACTCGCGGGTACGTCTCCGAGTTGCTGGCTAAGTCTATCGACCAGCATGGCCTCGACAAGGTATTGAGCAAGGAAGACACTCAGCGTCTACTCGACTTTCTGCAACAGTATGGCGACCTGAACAAAAACTATAGCTATACGGGTTCGTCGCGCAGCGGCTATCTCTTTCCTCCCGGAGCAGGACCCGACGAAGAGAAAGTACGCCCGCCGCTTACCCTGCATGAGTTACTGGTTTCTGATTTTTCGGTTGGCGAACTATACGAAGAGCAGATCGACTGGCAGGCGACAATGTTTCAGCCGGTCGGCGGCATGGACCGCATTCCCTATGCGTTCGCAAAATCGCTGGGAGACATCGTGCACTATCGATGTCCAATAAAAAAAGTAGGCAAAACCACGAAAGGAGTGCGCGTCGAATACACTGAAGTCGGATCCCCTGAGACGAAGAGCATCGAGGCAGATTACTGCATTTGCACACTGCCGCTCACCATTCTGCAAACACTCGACTTCGACTGCGCACGGGAGAAGAAACTCGCCTTCAGCGGGATGAAGCTTGCATCACTTTACAAGATTGGATGGGAGTCGCCGCGCTTCTGGGAAAAGCACTATAACATCTACGGCGGCATTTCATTTCCGAAACAGACCGTAGACCTTGTCTGGTATCCGAGCAACGGACTGTTTACGAAGACAGGAATTATCCTTTCGGGCTTCAATCTGGAACAGAACGATTTTAGCGACGGCTCGCCGACTCCATTTGGCGCCCTGCCAACCATGGAGGCAAAACTGGAAGCCTCACGAGCAGCAGTCGAGGTATTGCACCCCGGATACGGCAAGTCGCTGACGAAGCCGATTTATGTTTCGTGGCAAAAGATTCCATACAGTCTCGGATGCCTTGCCTTCAACATGATGCCTTCGGCCAAGTCCGCCTATGACGAGTTAAATAAGCCCGACGACAGAATCCACTTTGCGGGTGACTACTTGAGCCACGTCGTAGGCTGGCAGGAAGGAGCGGCGCTTTCGGCACATCGCGCCGTTCGGGGAATCGCGGAACACATGCGCAGCAGTTAGTTCCACCCCAGGTTCATGCGGTCTTTCAGGATGCAGCGGTCCATAACCAGCTTGATACCCGCTGCTTCCGCCTGAGCTGCAGCTTCTTCGTGCACGATCCCTTCCTGTATCCAGAGGTACGGAATCTTAAGGCGAATCGTATCCTTGACGATGTCAGGAATATATTTCGGTAGCCGGAACACATTCACTAAATCGATCTTCCCCACCGCCTCCAGCGCAGCATCGAGCGTTGCATAAGCTGTCTCCCCAAGCGAGCTCTCTATCAGCGGATTGACTGGAATGATTCGATATCCGCGACTCTGCATGAAACGCGAAACACCCAGACTGGCCCGGCCTTCTTTATTGGTGAGGCCGACAACAGCGATCGTCTTCACGTTGTCAAGGATTTCGCGGATCGTGGTCGGTTCGTTCATGCCTGTACTTGATGCTTAATAACTACAGGAAGTTGCGAGAGTCTCTAGACCAGATCATCGTCGGCATCCACCATCCCAGGCGCCCCGCCATTCCGTCGCATCAACAGATAACCCCGAATAAACGGCTCTAAGTATCCATCAAGCACGCGATCCACATCGCCAACTTCGACTTTCGTGCGGTGGTCTTTGGCAATGCGGTAGGGCTGCAGGACATAGGAGCGAATCTGCGAGCCGAAATTGATATCTAACTTCGAATCTTCCAGCTTCTTACTCTCCGCCTTTTTCTTCTCGAGTTCGAATTCATAGAGACGCGAGCGCAACATCTTCATTGCCTTCTCGCGATTCTTATGCTGCGAACGCTCGTTCTGGCACTGCACGACAATACCCGTTGGAATGTGCGTGATACGCACCGCAGAATCAGTCGTATTTACGTGCTGTCCGCCTTTGCCGCCGGAGCGATAGGTGTCCGTGCGAATCTCGTCGGGCTTGATGTCGATCTCGATTGAGTCGTCGATTTCCGGTGAGACAAAGACCGACGCAAACGACGTATGGCGGCGCTTGGCCTGATCGAAGGGCGATATGCGTACCAGACGGTGCACACCGGTTTCGCCGGAGAGTTGGCCAAAGGCGTAATCGCCCGAGAGGGTGAAGGTCGCTGATTTGATACCGGCTTCCTCACCATCCTGGTAGTCGTTCATCTCGGTCTTGAAACCTTGTTGCTCAGCCCAGCGCAGATACATGCGCATTAGCATCTCAGCCCAGTCCTGGCTCTCGGTGCCGCCAGCGCCAGGGTGCACGGTAACGATAGCGTTCAGTGCATCGGTTTCACCGTTCAGCATCGTGCGCTCTTCGAGCTTATCGACATACCCGCTGAGCGATTGGATTTCGCGCTCGAGATCACCTTCAACGGGCTCGCCTTCACGTGCCAGATCGAAGTACGCTTCGACGTCTCCAGTGCGACGGACAAGGTCATCGTCTGAGGCTAGCTGTTCTTCGATGCGCTTCCGGTCCCGCATAAGTGGTTGAGACAATGCGACGTTCGACCAGAGACCTGGATCAGAAAGCTTGGTTTCGATTTCAGCTAATTGCTTGCGGAGACGCGGGGAGTCAAAGATACTCCCGCAGGTCACGGACTTTGTCCCGGACGGGAGTGTAGGCGAATTCAAGATCGTTCAACACTAGGAGACCTGTCTTTTATACGAAGATTGACCTTCAGCATAAGGCGCAGTGCCTTGGCTGCGGCCGCTATTGCGATTATCACACAGAGAATGGCGAAGAGGTCGCCGTAGCGCGTATAAAAGGTGAGATCGTCGTTGTATCCATAACGAGCGACAAGTGATGTGATCACATGGCGCGGCGCGCTCAGGGTCACGCGACCATAAGGATCGATCGAGGTCGTGACACCGTTATTTGTGTCGCGCAAAATCCAGCGATGATTTTCAATGGCACGCATGCGCGCCATATTCAGGTGCTGCCACGGAGCACTTGTGTCGCCGTACCAGCCGTCATCGGAGATGTTCACGAAAACCTGTGCACCATTCACCGCGAACTGGCGTACTTCATCGGCAAAGATCGATTCATAGCAGATGAAGATACCGAAGGTATGACCACCCGCACGAAAAACCTTGCGGTAGGTGCCGCGATTAAAGTCGCTGACCTGCTGCGTAAGATGCTTTGCGAAAAAGAAGACATCGCGGTATGGCACATATTCGCCGAAAGGTACCAGGTGGATCTTGTCGTAACGGCCAATGATATTGCCATCGGGCGCTGCAAAAGCGCCTGAGTTGTAGTCGCCGGTCTGATCGCGCCCGATATGACCGACAATGACGGGCGAATGCACTGTCGTCGCAATGGTGCGCAAGAGCGAGACAAAGCGCGGATCATCTCCGCGAAAGGGTGATGGAGCCTCCGGCCAGGCAACAATGCCGGGCGGTGGAGTGTTGGACGCGCAATCTGCAGCTGTTACGGTAGCCTGCCGTGTTGGCATTCCTGAAATGGCTGTCGTACAGTTTCGCTGGCTCTGCTCCATAATCCATGAGATGTTTTCATCCCACTCCGGACCCAACCATGCCTGGTTGACGGCTACATCAAGATTCGGCTGCAGCAAAACAGCATAGGCTGATGTCGTGGATGGTTTAGGCACGACGAATGAGCCAAGCTGCAGGAGAAGGGCTAACAGGCCCGCGCCAACTCCAATGCGCAGTCGCGTGTGAAACGAGCGCGTCAGCAACACAGCTGCGAAAAGTACATTGCCGAGAACGAGTACGAATGAAATTCCATACACGCCGGTTATGGGAGCAAGACGCGTAAGTAGAAAATTGTCTACCTGCGAGTAGCCCAGTTGATCCCATGGAACACTGGTTATCCGCGATGCTGCGAACTCAAGCGCGGCCCAGAAGAACGGCGCCAAAGCCAGTGGAAATAGATGCGTGCGAAAAGATTTGCGGCACAGTGCAATCAGAAAACCAAAAATCCCAAAGTACAAGCCAAGCACCATGCTGTAGAGCACCAGAATTCCGGCCGCGCCTGGCGGCGGCACATTCCCATAGAGGTGCATGGTGTCGTAGACCCAATAGCAATTCAGGACGTACCAGAGCACTCCGCACGCATAACCGGTGAGAGTGCTTCGACGCAGATAATGCGGCGCATCCACGCTGCACTCCATCAGCAATCCGTATAGAAGCGGAACAAGGGCTATCCAGGAAAATGCGGCGCGCCACGGCGGCAAAGGCCCGGCAATTGGAAACGGTAAATCGAGAAGGACAGCGGATAGCAGTCCGAGAAGAATAGGCTTGCGGGCGAAGGAGCGCATCCGAGGTGAGTCTACCATCCAACCTTTTGGGTCACGCGGTCTCACGACGTGTGGCATCAGCTTCGAATCGCGTTAATATATCCATGTGCGAGTACTTGTCTACTACGGAATGCACCTGCTGACGTATCTCTTTTTTATCGGACTGGTTGGTTCGTCCGTCGTCGTGATCATGAGCTTCATTGAGGACTTGCACGAGCTTTTCGGCGAGTAACCCAGGGTTCATGTATACAGCTTTGCATTTGACTGAGATTCCAACTAGACATACACTCAGCGCTGAGCGTCCTTGCCGGGGGCAGTAGTATGCCCGGTGGTGAGAAGCAAGGTTTTCACCTTCATCCATGTCTGTCGGTCAAACGTTTACCGCTCCGCAATCGAACCGGGTAAGGCTTGTCGTTGCCTCCTCGGTAATGCTTACTTTCATATCCTTCTGGCGGGCGGCGGCAGTCGTTCTCAATGACCTGGGCTCTTCAGCATTCTACGCAGGGGGCATCGCAGAAGAGGCAGTAGGGAAAGCGGCGCCGTGGTTCATCCTCGGCGTCATGCTGTTTTCTTTCGCTGTACGCGCCGTCTATGTGGAAAGCTGCTCCATGTTCACGCGCGGCGGCGTTTACCGCGTTGTGAAGGAAGCTCTCGGCGGAACATTTGCCAAACTGAGCGTTTCTGCCCTGATGTTCGACTACATCCTGACTGGGCCGATCTCAGGCGTTTCTGCCGGACAGTACATCACTGGACTTTTAAACGAGTTAATGACCGTGGGCGCGGCACATGGATGGTTACCGCTCGCCCTCATCAATGCAGGACACGCCCGCCAATTGCCGATGAATGAGACATCGGCAATTTTTTGCGCTGCGGTCACGATTTTCTACTGGTGGCAGAACATCAAGGGCATTGAGGAATCAACGGACAAGGCCCTTGAAGTAATGAAGATCACCACCATCATGGTGGTTTTACTGCTGGGTTGGGGCATCTTCTCCGCGATTCATTTCGGCGCCAAACTGCCGCCGCTACCAATTCCAGCCAACCTCCACTTCTCGCGCGATGCTCTTGGCTTCCTGTCAGGAACTAAGTTCGCGACCACTCTTGGGCTATTCGGCATCCTGATGGCGTTTGGCCATTCCGTTCTTGCTATGAGCGGCGAGGAGACGCTGGCTCAGGTCAACCGTGAAATCGAACATCCCAAGCTCAAAAATCTGAAGCGCGCCGCGATTGTGATCGCGATCTACAGCTTCGTCTTTACCGGAATCGTCTCTCTGCTTGCAGTCATGCTGATTCCGGATTCGGTGCGCGTTCCGGTGTATCGCGATAACTTGATAGCAGGCCTCGCGATGTATATGGCGGGGCCGCAGGCGCTGAAGATCGTCTTCCGGGTCTTTGTTGTCATCGTTGGCTTTCTGATTCTCTCCGGAGCGATCAATACATCGATCATCGGTTCGAGCGGCGTGCTGATGCGCATTGCCGAAGATGGCGTACTGACAGACTGGTTCCGTAAGCCGCAGAAAAAATTCGGCACCAGCTATCGGATCGTCAATCTCGTAACAGCACTGCAGCTTTTTACTATCATAGCCAGTCGCGGCAATGTTATTACCCTGGGCGAAGCATACGCCTTCGGCGTGATCTGGAGCTTTACCTTCAACTCCCTCGCTATGCTAGTTTTGCGCTGGAAATATAAAGGTGAGCGTGGCTGGAAAGTACCGATCAACATCCGCATTGGCAAGACCGAACTACCCGTAGGTCTGTTCTCGGTATTTCTGGTCCTGTTCTCAACAGCGATCGTGAACCTTTTCACGAAAAGTGTGGCTACGGAGAGCGGCATACTCTTTGCTGCTGCCTTCTACACCATCTTTACCGTCTCGGAAGCCCGCAATAAGCGGAAACATGCTGCTACTGCAAAGCAGATGAGAGAGCATTTCCAGCTTGAGCATCCAGAGACGATAGGACGCGAGGCGCTGGAGATTCGCCCAGGCGGCATTCTAGTTACGATGCGCGACGCTGCGAATCCCTTTGCGCTGAAATGGGCGCTCGCGCGCACCAACGCTGATGATCAGGATATTGTCGTCCTTACTGCGCGCATGATGGGCGCCGGAGGTCCTGAATATATTGATGCATCCGAGCAATTGTTCAGCGATCACGAGCAGATGCTTTTTACTAAAGCTGTTTCGGTAGCTGAAAGCTTTGGTAAGCATATTTCGCTGCTGGTTGTCCCGGCGGGAGATATTTTCGCTGCTCTGGTGCAAACTGCGAATTCGCTCGAAGTTACAGCTCTCGTCTCTGGCCTATCTACAAAAATGACCGCGCAGGAACAGGCTTTCCATGTTGGTCAGGCATGGGAGAATCTGCCCGAGCCGAAGCGACAATTCACGTTTTACGTCGTTATGCCAAACGGAGACGCCCAGGGCTTTCATATTGGCCCGCACGCTCCTACTCTTCAGGCCGATGACGTTCAGCTTGTACACAGGCTATGGCTTAACTTCCGCCGCGACCCGGAAATGCAAAGTCTGCATCACAGTGACATTGTCACTTATGCACTGACACGCCTTGCCGTTGAATACGCGCGTGACAAGCAGGAAACGTTGCGCGACATACGTCGCTACAAAAAAGATGGAAGCCGAAGCACGCTTGAAGCACCTTCTACTCCAAAGTTGAGTAAGGAGGGCCTTGACTATTCAATTCCTGCTCCCAAACCATCTACGGGACCGGCTGATCACGAAAACTAGAAAGAGCATTCAGGGCTCAAGATGCAACTTACTCTCTTCTTCACGCGTCCTTTTTTCTGTTAGTAGATTTGTCAACGGCCTGCAGGCTCCCGTAAAGTAGAAGATGGATGTTACATAAGTTCCGGAGAATTCCCGTTAATTGAGAGCTTCACGCCTTTCGATCATAAGAAAGACCAGTCCAGCGAATGGAGCAAACGCTGTAGTTGGCCATTTCTAATGTTCGCTTCTTCCCGCATCAATACAGCAGAGTTAATGTGTTATCCAAAATGGAGGGATATAGTGGAAGTTAGCAAAATAGTAATTGAGCTGGACAATGAAATTGCGCGACTGAAAGCAGCCCGTGCGCTCCTCACTGGGGGATCTACATCGCTCCGTGGATCGAGCAAGAACTCCACCGTCAAGCCGCGTAAAAGAACTATGACAGCCGAAGGCCGCCGACGGATTGCTGAAGCAATGAAGAAGCGTTGGGCGGAGCGCAGAAAACAGCAGGCAAAGAAATAACTGTCAGTATCAGTTGCTCAGGCGGCGGCAAAATAATTGTCGCCGCCCGTTTTGCTTATAACAGACTCTCACCCGGAGAAATTGCCTTCACTTCAATACCACTTCCTTGCAGCAGAGTTGCAAGTTCTTCTGGTTTTCCGGTAAGGACCGGAAAAGTACCATAGTGAATGGGCAGTATGCTTGTAACTCCTAGATACTTCGCTGCCATCGCAGCAGCTTTCGGTCCCATTGTGTAGTGGTCCCCTATAGGCAGCATGGCAAGTTGCGGCTGATAGAGATCACGAATCAGCTGCATATCTAGAAAGACGCTTGTGTCGCCAGCGTGATAGAGCACAGGTCCGTCCTGGATTGTGATGACAAATCCATTCGGCTCACCACCATAAACCACCTGATTCCCGTCGCTGATTCCAGAACTGTGTTTGGCTTCAACCATGCTCACGGTTACATCCTCATACTTCCACGAGCCTCCAAGATTCATACCGATCGTTTTCTTCAGGCCCTTTGAGTCAGCCCAGCCCATCAACTCGACCATGCCAACGACGGTAGAGTTATGTTTCGAAGCCACGGAAATCAGATCGGCTATGTGATCGCCATGGCCGTGCGTAGCCAGGATCAGATCAATCTTTTCCGGAAGTTTGTAGCCCTTGGGAAATTTTGGATTGTGCTCGATAAATGGGTCGATGAGTATCGATGTTCCCTTCGCCGTAGCGATATGAACAGTAGCATGCCCTAACCAGGTCACAATTGTGCCCTTCAAATTCGCCATTGATACACCTCTTGTCTTTCGTTCGTGGATATAACTGGTGGTGATGCCTGTCTAGTGTTTTACGTTGTGATGCGTCTACTTGTGGTTAAGAATCATTGCCTTTCATACCGGGTTTCACGTTGTGAATTTTCATTCTTGACGGCCATTCTGTGCGAGAGTAGCGTTATCAGTATGGGCGAAGAAAAAGCGAAAATAAGCGAAACCCTCTCACTCTTCCAGGAAGACGGACTGCATGCTGGATTAGTTGGCATCGCGCGTCTCGCCAGTAATGCTGACGTTACTGATACCG
>Ga0081540_1003663_pt1 | contig 12049 bp, 10 predicted proteins | sample TabmetS2T1R1_FD_71024 | JGI IMG/M metagenome (GOLD analysis project Ga0081540, IMG submission 71024) | Tabebuia heterophylla rhizosphere microbial communities from the University of Puerto Rico - S2T1R1 | ecosystem: Host-associated > Plants > Roots > Rhizosphere ...
GCCCCTTGCGGGCGGCCGCGACTGGAAAATATGATGATCCAACAGAAGTGCCGGAGAGTCGAACATGACGCAGTTGACGCCTGCCAACACCGAGCGTCTGCGCAACGCTTTCCTGCAATGTCGCGACATGGAAGGCACCCTGCGCGAACAACTGGAGGCCTATGCGGCGGCGGGGCGGGAGATTTTTCCGGCCTATGGCGAGGCGGTCGACCGGCTGGTCGAGCGCGTCAACCAGAACGGCGGCGGCGAGAATGCGCCGCGTCCGGGCGATCCCATGCCGCCTTTCATGCTGCCGGACGATTCCGGAAAGCTGGTCACCCTGAATTCGCTGATTGCAAAGGGGCCGGTCGCCGTGATGTTCTTCCGCGGCCATTGGTGTCCGTACTGCCGGCTCAATGTCCGCGCGGTGATCCAGGCCATGGACCGAATCAAGGCGATCGGCGCACACGTCGTCGCGATCATGCCGGAAATGCAGGAATATGCCGAGAAATTCAAGGCCGAGTCAGGTGCGCCGTTTCCTGTGCTCACCGACCTCGACAATGGCTACGCACTTTCGCTCAACCTTGCGATCTGGCTCGGCTCCGAGATCCAGCGGCTGCTGTCGCATCAGAACCTGGCGAGCTTCCATGGCAATGACGGCTGGGTGCTGCCGATCCCCGCGACTTTCGTGGTCGGCCGCGACGGCCTCGTGAAAGCGCGCTTCGTCGATCCCGACTTCCGCAAGCGGATGGAGATAGATGATCTGCTTGCCGCGCTACGTCGCGCGGGCTAAGAGATAGACACCGTCATCGCGAGGAACGAAGCGACGAAGCATCCATACCGCGAAAAAAGAATGGATTGCTTCGCTTCGCTCGCAATGACGTTGGAAAACTACCCGCCCGCGCTCTTTGCAAGAAACTGCTGCCAGTCTGCGCCGCGCAGCATCCGCATCACAGCGGACGCTACTGCCGTCCGCTCGCGCCCGGCAACGCCATAGAGATGCACGGTCCGCCGCGCGTCCAGCCCGTCGACTGTCCTTCGTTTCAGCGTCTTCGGCGTCGTGGCAGTATGCGGGATCACCGCGACGCCGATATCAGCCTCGAGAAGCTCGATCAGGTCGCGTTCGGAACAGATCTCATGTTTGCGATCGACGTCGAGACCATGCTCGCGCAGGGAATTGTTGATCCGTTCGGCATGTTCGCAATAGTGGCGCGACAGCAGCTGTTCGCTTCGCAAGTCCGCGAACTCGACATGGTCGCGCTTAGCCAGCGTATGTTGGCCGTTGACGACGAGTTCAAATCCCTCGGTGAACAGCGGCCAGATGTCGAGCCGGTCCCAGTCGCTGCCAAGCTCGGCGGCAATGCCGAGTTCGGCTTCACCATTCTTGAGATATTCGCCGACCTGCCGGCTGTCGCCGCGCAGGAAGCGGAATTCGAGCCGGTTGAACTGCCGCTTGATCTGATCGAGATAGGGGATGAGCAGCGACAGATCGATCGAATGCGTCAACGCAATGCGAAGCGCGCCGACCTCGCCGCTCTTGAGCGAGGCCGCGAGCGACCGCGCGCCGCTTGCCGCCTCATAGCATTGCTGCAACAGCGGTTGCATGCGCTGGCCGAGTTCGGTCAATTGCACCGGACGCTCGCGGCGAAACAGATCGCCGCCGAGTTCAGCTTCGAGCTGCTTGATGGCGCGCGTCAGCGACGGCTGCGCCACGTTGCAGTCGTCAGCCGCTTTCGTGAAATTCAACGTGCGCGCCACCGCAAGGAAATATCGCACCTGGTGCATTTCCATGATCGTGCTGCCCTGATTTTTGGTGCCGCAAAGTTAGCCGACAACGTCCTGAAATGACACGGCAATTGCGATAGCGCCAGCCTATCATTTTGTAAGCCAAAGGGTATTTCCTAATTGTCGGATGGCTCGGCAGATTGGCCCGAAATCACGCCAAGAGGGCCAGTCATGGACATCCAGGTAAAGACGCAAGGCGCTTCAGCGGTGCGGCCGCTCACGGGCAAGGTTTCGCTTGTCACGGGATCGACCAGTGGCATCGGCCTTGGCATTGCTCGTGCGTTGGCGGAAGCGGGGTCAGCCGTGGTGCTGAACGGCCTCGGCGCCGCCGCCGAGATCACCAATACGCGCAACCAGATCGCAGCCGATTTCGGCATCACCGTCGGCTATTCGCCGGCAGACATGACGAAACCTGACTCGATTGCGGAAATGATCGCGGCGACGCTCGCCGAGCACGGCCGGCTCGACGTGCTCGTCAACAATGCCGGCATTCAGCATGTCGCGCCGCTCGAGCAGTTTCCGGTCGAGAAGTGGGACGCGATCCTCGCAATCAACCTCTCTTCGGCCTTCCACACCACGCGGGCCGCGTTGCCGGCGATGCGCAAGAACAGGTTCGGGCGCGTCGTCAATATCGCCTCCGCCCATGGCCTCGTCGCCTCGCCCTTCAAGGCGGCCTATGTCGCGGCCAAGCACGGCATTGTCGGCCTCACCAAGGTCACCGCGCTGGAGACGGCGGAAGACGGCATCACCTGCAACGCGATCTGCCCCGGCTATGTCTATACGCCGCTGGTCGAGGCGCAGATCGACGGCCAGGCAAAGGCCCATGGCATTTCGCGTGACCAGGTCATCCGCGACGTGTTGCTGGCGCAGCAGCCCAACAAGCACTTTGCCAGTGTTGAGGAGCTCGGCGCGCTCACGGTGTTCCTGGCGAGCGACGCCGCAGCCTCGATCACCGGCATCGCGTTGCCGGTCGACGGAGGCTGGACCGCTCACTAGGTCGTGAGCGGGTAACACGCCGGGAATATCAAACGAATTCGGCGATAGGACCGGGACAGGGAGCGGAATATGAACGCTATCGACAGGAATGCTTCGAACGTCATGCCGCTTGGCAAGACTGACCCCGGCCAGATCGTACTGGTGCTGCAGGGCGGCGGCGCGCTCGGCTCCTACCAGGCCGGCGTCTACCAGGCGCTGCATGAAGCCGGCATCGAGCCGGACTGGATCATCGGCACCTCGATCGGCGCGATCAATGCAAGCCTGATCGCCGGCAACTCGCCGCAGAACCGCCTGTCGCGACTGCGCGAGTTCTGGAAGAAGATGGAGCAGCATCCGGTCTGGAGCTTTCGCGACGTCATTCCCGGCTTCAACGAAAAGCTTTCCTACTGGGCTACGGTCACCAACGGCATCCCCGGCTTCTTTCGGCCCAATCCGCTGGCGCATGCCGGCGATTCCTATCCGCTCGGCGCCGACAATGCCGGCTACTATTCCACGGCGCCGCTGCAGCGGACGCTTACCGAGCTCGTCGATTTCAATCTGCTGAACGAGTGCAAGCCGCGGCTCACCGTCGGCGCGGCGCATGTGCGCACGAGCCAGATGCGTTATTTCGACAGTCGCGACAGCGAGCTCACTGAGCGCCACATCATGGCATCAGGGGCGCTGCCGCCGGCCTTTCCCGCGATCCGTATCGATGGCGAGCTTTATTGGGATGGCGGCATCCTCTCCAACACGCCGACGGAGGCCGTGTTCGAAGACAATCCGCGCCGGAACTCGCTGATCTTTGCCGTGCATCTGTGGAATCCGTCCGGCGACGAGCCGGCCACGATGAAGGACGTGCTGAACCGTCACAAGGACGTGCAGTATTCCAGCCGCATTGCCAGCCACATCGCGCGCCAACAGCAGGCGCACCGGCTGCGCCATGTCATCAACCAGCTGGTGGCGCGGCTGCCCGAGGACGAGCGCAAGCTGGATGCGGTGCGCGAGCTTGCGAGCTACGGCTGCCCGACCCGGATGCATGTGGTGCGTCTGCTCGCGCCGCAGCTTGAATGCGAAACCCATACCAAGGACATTGATTTCTCGCCGTCAGGCATCATGCAGCGCTGGGATGCCGGTTACGCCCACACCAAAGCGGTGCTGGAGCGCAAGCCCTGGATCGGCGAGTTCGATCCGCTCTCGGGCGTGGTCCTGCATGAGCATCTCGAAACGTTGCAGGCCGCGGCGGAGTGATCCCGATGATTGCGGCGGCCAAATCGGTTGCCGGCCTGGCGGGCAGCGTGCGCGTATGCAGATTTGGCGAGGTCGCGCTTCACACCTATATCGCCCCCGAGGACGGCCTGCTGGTCAACACGCAGATCGTGGAGGGCCCGACAAGACTGATCATCTTCGACGCCCAGTATTTTCTGGCCCATGCGGCCGAGGCAGCAACCTATGCCAAGAGCCTCGGAAAACCGGTCGAGCGCATCATCCTTTCCCACATTCATCTCGATCACTGGTCCGGCCTCGAAGCGTTCTTGTGGCAGTTTCCGGAGGCGCCCGTCTACGGACCGTGCGGACTTGCCGACTACCTGCGCGACAACGGCCAGCGGATCCTGAACGCGCGACGGCCGGCGCTGGGCGGCAGGATCCCGGCACACCCGACGATCCCCAACCGAACGCTGACGAAAGGGTCCGAGTTCATTGACGGTATCGCGTTTGAGTTCAGACGCTACCTTGACGCAGAGTCCGCGCTGCAGCTGGTAGCCCTGTTGCCCGCCCAGCAAACGCTGCTCGCGTTCGACCTTGCGTTTGCCCCGGACCAGCATGTCTTCACGGTCACGCCGCACTTCGATAATTGGATCGCGATCATGCGCGAGCTCGGCGCCTTGCCCGGCTACGACCTGGTCCTGAGCGGCCACGGCGAGCCAACGGATCGCTCAGCCATCGACGCAACCATTCAATATCTGGAAAAGGGTAAGGCCGCGTACACCGGCTCGAAGGACGCGTCCGAATATGCAGGCCGGATGAAGCGTGCCTTTCCCGACCGCAACCATCCTGGCTGGATCGATATTGCAGCATCGCTGCTTTACAACGTTGTCGATGCCTATGTGACGGACCGGTAAATGACCATCGCCTATGCCGCCAGCCGCGGCGCGATGATCTTGCGATAGAGCGTGCTGTAGCACGCTGCCGACAGTTCCCAGCTGTAGGATTTCGACATCGCGGAACGGCGCATCGTGTCGAGTTGGTCCTTGGCATTGAAGGCCGAGAAGGCGCGGCGCACGCTGCCGAGGAACGATTCCATCGAGGGCTTCTCGAACAGGAAGCCGGTCTCGCCGTCCTTGATCGTTTCGGCCAGCCCGCCGGTCTGGTGGCCGATCGGCAGCGAGCCGAAGCGCTGCGCATACATCTGGCTCAATCCGCACGGCTCGAACCGCGACGGCATCAGCGTGAAGTCGCTGCCGGCGAAGATGCGCCGGGCCTGTGCATCATTGAAGCCGATGGTGACGCCGATCGCATCCGGCCGCCGGCGATGGGCTTCGACCAATGCCTGCTCCAGCTGCGGTTCGCCGCTTCCGGTCACGACAATCTGGCCGCCCGAGCTGACGATATCGTCGGCCGCCGACAGCACGAGATCGATGCCCTTCTGATGGACCAGCCGCGCCACCAGGCCGAATAGCGGCCCACGCGACACCGCAAGGCCAAACTGCTTGCGCACATAGTCGGCATTGGCCTGCTTGCCCACCCAGTCACCGGCGCTGAACTGCTGGGCCAACTGCGTGCAGACGCGGGGATCCCAGGTTTCGTCGATGCCGTTGAGGATGCCGGTCAGCCGGTCTTCATTCGATCGCTTGTTGAGCAGGCCTTCCAGGCCGCAGCCGAGTTCGCGGGTGGTGATTTCCTTCGCATAGGTGGCGCTGACGGTGGTGAGGTGAGACGCGAAGTTCAGGCCACCCTTGAGGAAGGACAGCTTGTCGTAGAATTCCAGCCCGTCGATGTGGAAGGAGTTTTCCGGTGCGCCGATCCGCCGCAGGGAATCCCGCGGGAAGAGACCCTGATAGGCCAGATTATGAATGGTCAGGATGGAAGGGGTATTGGCGCCGTTCCAGGCGAGGTAGGCGGGTACGAGCGCGGCCTGCCAGTCATTGGCGTGCACAAGGTCGGCTGCCCAACTCTTGTCCACCTTGCCCATCGCAAGTTCGGCGGCGGCCGAGGCCAAGCGGCCAAACCGGATGTCGTTGTCCGGCCAGTCCTGGCCGGATTCGTCGCCGTAAGGATTGCCCGGCCGGTCGTAGAGTTCGGAGCACAACAGCACGTAGACCGGCAGGCCGTCGCGGGTCGCCGCGCGGCCGATCGAGCAGGCCGGCATTTCCGCCAGGGCCGCACATTGTCCAACGATTTCAATGTGGATGAGCTGCTCGATGACGTCGCGATAGCCCGGCAGCATGATCCGGACATCGCTCCAGGAGCGCAATGCGCGGGGTAGCGCGGCCGAGACGGCGCCAAGTCCGCCAACCCGGACGAAATCATCCATTTCGGTCGTAACGAAAAGGACCTTCACAGCACCCTCGTACCAACCCTACAGAAATCACTATGCAAATTCGGGTCCAGTTTCGGCGCATGCGCCAATGCGCATGGCGCCGTATGGTTCCTGTCCGAAGCCTTCCCCGGACCCGCGTCGCCCTTTAGGTTCGCCTACCGACAAGAAACGGCGATGCCGTCAGGGAGCTGGAAATGACAATAGCCGCAAAGGGTGAGGGCCATTTGACAGGAAGCTTTGCCGGCCTGCGCGTGCTCGATTTTTCGACCACGATCGCCGGGCCGCACTGCACGCGCATGCTAGCCGATACCGGCGCCGAGGTCATCAAGATCGAGACGGCCGAGGGCGAGACGATGCGGACCCGCCCGCCGCTGCGCAACCACTGCAGTACCACCTTCGGCCAGCTCAATGTCGGCAAGCACAGCGTGGTGCTCGACCTGAAGTCGGCGCAGGGCGTCGAGGCGGTGCGCAAGCTGGTTGCCACCGCCGATGTGCTCGTGGAAAATTTCCGTCCCGGCGTGATGAAGCGGCTCAAGCTCGACTACGACTCGTTGCGCGCGCTCAATCCAAAGCTGATCTATTGCTCGATCTCCGGCTATGGCCAGACCGGCCCGTCGGCGGAATTGCCGGCCTATGCGCCGGTCATCCACGCCGCATCCGGTTACGAGATGGCGCATCTTGCCTATCAGCCCGGCCGCGCACGGCCGGACTATTGCGGCATCTATCACGCCGACGTCTTGACCGGCGTCTACGCTTTCGGCGCCATTGGTGCCGCGCTGTACCAGCGTCACGCGACCGGGAAGGGCCAGCACATCGACGTGTCGATGCTGGAATCCATGCTGAGCCTGACGCTGAACGAATTGCAATGGTCGCAATTCGAGGTGAAGCCGACGCAGCGCCCGATGTTCGGGCCGATCGAGACACGTGACGGTTATGTGATGGTCGCCATCGCCAGCGAAAAGACCTTTCAGAGCCTGATGCAGGTGATCGGACATCCCGAATGGGTGAGCGATCCGCGCTTTGCCAAATATGCCAATCGCCGCGAGAACTGGGCGAGCCTGATGGAGGGCGTGGAAGCCTGGTCGCGCTCCGTGACGACGGAAAATTGTCTCGCCGCGCTCAATGCGGAAGGCGTGCCGTCGTCGGCCTATCGCACCGTCAAGCAGGCGCTCGCCGATCCCCAGATCGCCCATCGCGGCGCGCTGGCGGAAGTCGAGGACGGCGGCGGAACCTTCAAGGTGCTCAACCTGCCGTTTCGCATGTCCGGCGCAAAGGTAACGGCGGCGAGGAAGATGGCGACGCTCGGCGAGCACACGCGTGCCTATCTGAAGGAAACCGGGCTTAGCGAGGCGGAGATTTCTGCATTTGCGGAAAAGCCGGCCGTGGCGGCACAGCGTTAACGCGTCTGCGGCTTTTCATCCGCTGGTGAAGTTGCGGGCTTGCAGCCGCGTGCATTTCCCGTCAATCTGACAACATGTCGTTTACGATCCGGAACACCGGACAGGCGTCAGATTGGAGGAGGAAATATGATTGCGGTAACACGCTCGCGCGCATTTGCGCCAATTTTCCTTGTGGCGGCATTTGGCGCCGCGCTCTCGATCAGCCCCGCCAGCGCGCAAAAGGCGGGCGGCACCATCACCGTCGGTCTCGAACTCGACATCCCCGGTTTCGATCCGCTCAAGGTCGGCGTCTACGATACGGCCGCGCTGACTGCGTCATCCGCGATCTTTGAATCGCTCACCGTTCTCGACGCCAACGGCAAGGCGCAGCCCAGACTGGCACTGTCGTGGGAGCCGTCGGAGGATTTCAAGACCTGGACCTTCAAGCTGCGTCCCGGCGTGAAATTCCACGACGGCACGCCGTTCAATGCGGCAGCCTACAAGGCGAACTTCGACCGGCAGAAGGATCCTGCCAACAAGTGCCGCTGCGCCTTCTATATTTCGGACGTCAAGAGCGTCGAGGCGCCCGACGAACTGACGGTGATCTACAACCTCAACGACCCCTCGGTGAATTTCCCCAGTATTGTCATATCCTACACGAACCAGAACGCCGCGGTTCATTCTCCCACGGCGTGGAAGGCGAAGGGTGACGACTACAATCGCAATCCCGTCGGCACCGGTCCCTATATCCTGAAATCCTGGACCGCCGGCGATCGCATGATCCTGGAGAAGAACCCGGACTACTGGGACAAGGACAAGGTCTATCTCGACCGCATCATCCTCAAACCGCTGCCCGACTCGCAGTCGCGTTTCGCAAGCCTGCAGTCCGGGGAGGTCGATCTTATCTGGGATGACGAATACGATGCCGACAACATCCAGAAGGCGCAAAAGGACTCCAGGCTGACCGTGCATACCTACGCCGGGTCTGGCGCGGGGGTTGCTGCTTTCAACACCAAGACACCACCCTTCGACGATGTACGCGTGCGGCAAGCGTTGGTGATGGCGCTGGATCGCAAAAAATGGTCGCAGGCGACCACCAATGGCCTGTCCCGTCCGGCAAGCAATCCCTATGGCGACGGCTCCTGGGTCAAGTGCAAGGACGACGGTGCGCTGCCGTTCGATCCCGAGAAGGCGAAGGCGCTGATCAAGGACTACGGCAAGCCGGTCGAATTCAAGATGCTTGTCACCGCCACGCCGCGCGGCCGCACCAACGGGCAGGTGCTGCAGCAGTTCTGGAAGAATGTCGGCGCCAGCATGGAGATCGAGCAGGTCGATCAGGCCACCATTCCGCCACGCGCTTTCACGCGCCAGTTCCAGCTGACGCCCTGGCGCATCGTCGACCTGGCCGATCCCGATACGCAGATGTACGCCAACTTCCACACCGGAAGCCCGGCGGCGCTCGCCAACTACTCCAATCCAGAGCTCGACAAGCTGCTGGAGCAAGCCCGCACGACTGCCGATACCGACAAGCGTATCGATCTCTATTGCCAGATCACCCGGCTGATCAACAAGGAGGCGATCTGGTTCTGGAGTTTTCAGAACACCTATTACGCGATCTCGACCGCGAAGCTGAAAGGCCTGCCGAAAATGTATAGCGGGGTGATCGACGTATCGCACGCCTGGAAGGAATAGCCACGGATGGCGTTCTTCGTTGCGCGCCGGCTCCTCTATCTGGTGCCGGTGCTGATTGCGGTCTCGCTGCTGACGTTCTCCATCGCCTCGCTGCTGCCGGGCGATCTTGCTTCCACGATCCTCGGCGACCAGGCGACGCCGGAGAATCTCGCGGCGTTGCGGCACGACATGGGGCTGGATCAGCCGATCTGGCAGCGTTACTTCATCTGGCTCGGCCATGTATTGCAGGGCGATTTCGGCCGCTCCTTCCGCACCGGCCAGACGGTGCTGCAGGCGGTGGCCGAGCGGCTGCCGGTGTCGATCGAGCTGATGCTGCTGGCGCAGCTCGGTGCGCTTGCGATCGGCGTTCCGCTGGCCATCATCTGCGCGGCGCGCAGCGGCGGGCCGTTCGACCGCTTCATGACCGGCACTGCTTTCGGCATGCTGTCGGTGCCGACCTTCCTGTCGGCGATCCTGCTGATCTATTTTTTCGCGGTCGAGCTGCGCTGGCTGCCGGCGACCGGCTATGTGCCGTTCGCCGAGGACCCGGTCGGCAACCTCCGCTTCTTCGTGCTGCCGTCGCTGACGCTTGCGCTCGCGGAATGGCCGGGGATCATGCGCATTCTGCGAAGCGACATGATCGCGACCTTGCAGGAAGACTATATCGCGCTCGCCAAGGCCAAGGGCCTGACGCCCGCACGTATCCTGTTCGTGCATGCGCTGAAACCGTCGTCGCTGACGCTGGTGACGATCACCGGCATCAATATCGGCCGGCTGATCGGCGGCGCGGTCATTGTCGAGACCATCTTTGCGCTTCCCGGCATCGGCCGCCTGCTGGTCGGCGCGATCCTCACGCGCGACCTCATCATCCTGCAGGGCGTGGTGCTGCTGGTTGCCGCGGGCTTCGTCATCGTGAATTTCATCGTCGACATGCTCTACGCTGTCCTCGATCCCAGGATCCGCCATGGCCACGCTTGAACTTGATCTTGCCGAGGAGGCTGTCTCCCAGCCGGCGCGCAAGGGCAGGCGGCTTGGCATCCTGTTCTGGGCCGCCATCGGCTGGATGATCTTCGTTTTTGCGGTGGCGATCTTCGCCGCCTTGCTGCCGATCCCGGATCCGACCGCCATGGACATGCTGGAGCGGCGCGCGCCGTTCTCGGCAGCGCATTGGCTCGGCACCGACGGACTCGGCCGCGACGAAGTCTCGCGCCTGATATACGGCGCGCGCATATCGCTGCTTGTTGGCCTATGTGCGCCGATGATCGGCCTGACCATCGGCGGCGCACTCGGCCTGCTGTCGGGTTATTTCCGCGGCCGGGCCGGAACCTTTGTCGTCGGCGCCATGGACGTGCTGCTGGCCTTTCCGCCGCTCATCCTCGTGCTCGCCGTGATCGCCTTTGTCGGGCAATCGATCCTCAATCTCACCCTCATCCTCGGTGTACTCGGCATTCCTGCATTCATGCGCGTGGCCCGCGCCTCCACGCTGACGCTGTCGCGGCGCGAATTCGTCATTGCCGCGGAGGCGCTCGGTGCTTCGCATGCGCGCATCCTGCTGCGCGAACTGCTGCCGAACGTGATCCTGCCGCTGTTGGCCTTCTTCCTGCTCGCCGTTGCCGTCATCATCGTGGCGGAAGGCTCGCTATCCTTCCTCGGGCTCGGCGTGCCGCCACCGATGCCGAGCTGGGGCAGCATGATCGGGGAGGGGCGCGAGAGCCTCGACATCGCGCCGCGGCTGGCCTTCCTGCCGGCGGCGGCGATGTTCCTCACCGTCCTCTCTTTCAATCTCGTCGGCGACACCCTGCGGGCGCTGACCGATCCGCGGCAGGGCGCGCTCTGATGGACAGGCCGTTGCTTTCGGTCGAGAACGTCGCGGTTGACCTGCCCACGCCGCGCGGCAATCTGCGCGCGGTAGATCGGGTCAATCTCGCGCTCGGTCCTGGTGAGACGCTCGGCGTCGTCGGCGAATCCGGCTGCGGCAAGACCATGCTGTCGCGCGCCATCCTGCAGCTGCTGCCCAAGAAGGCGAAGCTCACGGGCCGCGTGATGTTCGACGGCCAGGATCTCGTCAGCCTCGATCGCGAAGCCCTGCGCAAGCTGCGCGGCCGTTCGCTGGCGGTGGTATTCCAGGACCCCATGACCTCGCTCAACCCGGTGCTTACGATCGGCACCCAGCTGATCGAGACCTTGCAGGAGCATCTCGAGCTCGACATCGCGGCCGCGAAGAAACGCAGCGTCGAACTGTTGGCCGCCGTCGGCATCCCCGCGCCCGAGCAGCGGCTGATGCAATATCCGCATCAGCTTTCCGGCGGCATGCGCCAGCGCGTGGCGATTGCCATTGCCTTGTCCTGCGAGCCCAAGCTCCTCATTGCGGACGAGCCGACCACCGCGCTCGACGTCACCATCCAGGCGCAGATCCTCGATCTGCTCGCGCGCGAGCAGCGCCGCCGCCACATGGCGATGATCCTCATCACCCATGATCTCGGTGTGGTCGCAGGCCGCACCGACGAGGTCGCGGTGATGTATGCCGGCCGTGTTGTCGAGCGCGCGCCGACCCTGGCGCTGTTCAAGAAGATGCGCATGCCCTACACCGAGGCGCTGCTGGCGGCGATCCCGAAGCTCGACGCAGCACCACATACGGTGTTGCCGGCGATCTCCGGACGGCCGCCCGATCCGACCCGGCCGATTAAGGGCTGCTCGTTCTCGCCGCGCTGCCGCTATGCGG
>Ga0081540_1003664_pt1 | contig 12048 bp, 10 predicted proteins | sample TabmetS2T1R1_FD_71024 | JGI IMG/M metagenome (GOLD analysis project Ga0081540, IMG submission 71024) | Tabebuia heterophylla rhizosphere microbial communities from the University of Puerto Rico - S2T1R1 | ecosystem: Host-associated > Plants > Roots > Rhizosphere ...
GTCGGTGATGAACGGGCCGATGAACGTGTAGACCGCGAAGATGCTCGAGATGCCGAGGGCGGCCACGGCCACCATCAACCACACGTTGGTGCTGCGCAGCGCGCCGAACTCGCTGGCGACCGAGCCGCCGCGCAGGTCGTCGGTGCGCGGCAGCCACGCCAGCAGCGCGGCGCCGGCGAGCAGGCCGACCCCGACGACGGTCCAGTACGTTGCCTGCCAGCCGGCGTGCTGGCCGATGAACGTTCCGAGCGGGGAGCCGAAGATGGTGGCGACGGTGAGCCCGCCCATGACGGTGGCGAAGGCCTTTCCGCCGTTGCCCGGGCCGTAGACGTAGGCCGCGACGACCGCGCCGGCCCCGAAGTAGGCGCCTTGCACGCTGCCGGTGAGGAAGCGGAAGACGGCGAGCAGGGCGATGTTGGGTGCCAGGGCGGACAGGACGTTGCCGACCAGGAAGAGCAGGATCAGGCCGAGCAGAAGGGTGCGCCGGTTGACCCGGGCGGCGGCCAGCGTGATCGCCGGTGAGCCGATCATGACGCCGAACGCATACCCGGTGATGGCGTACGTCGCGATCGGGACCGGGACGTGCAGGCTGGCCGAGAACAGCTGGATGATGCCGTTGCTGCCGAACTCGCCGGTGCCGATCGCGAAGGTGCCCAGGGCGAGCGCGAACAGCGTCAGGCGGCGGTGCCGGATCGGCGTGGTCGCCTCGGTGTGCCGGATCTCCGCGGCCGTGCACTGGGCCTGGTACGCCCGGTGATGCATGGTCAGCGCCCACCGGTGCGGACGATCGCGGTCATGCCAGGATCATGACCGCCGGGCGTTGACAATGAGTGTATTCATAGCGATCGATATTGATCCTGCGCTGCCATCCAACCGGCCAGCTGCGTGCGCGAGGTGAAGCCGAGCCTGGTCAGGATGTTGCGGACGTGGCTCTCCACCGTGCGCTCGGAGATGAACAGGCGTACTCCGATCTCCTTGTTGCTCAGACCCTCGATCACCAGCCGCGCGACGTCGGTCTCGCGCGGGCTGAGGTCGCCGGAGTTCGAGGTCAGTGCCGGCGTCGGCGCCGGCGCCGCGGTGGTGGTCTCGCGCAGCGCGAGCCGGACCGCGGCCTCCCGGCTCAACTTCCGGCCGGCGTGATAGGCCGAGCCGAACTTCGCCGCGCCGAGCGTCGCGGCCACCGACCGGGTCGCGCCGGTCAGCGCCGGCGCCATGCTCGGATGCAGGCCGGCCCCGATCTCGGCCCGCAGGGTCTCCATCGCGCCGAGCAGCTCGGCGGCCAGCCGTGGCTCACGCTGGGCGGCCGCACACCCGAGCGCGCCGACGAGGTAGCACTGTGCCACCCGGTCGTCGATCTGACGAGCAATCCGCAGCCCCTCGGTGAGGCTCTTCTCGGCGTCCGCCGGAGTGCCCGATCGCAGCGTGGCGTAGCCCTGGTTCATCAGCATCATGCCGAGGCTGTAGAGGTCGCCGGCCTCGCGACTGAGCCGGACGCCGTCCGCGGCCGCCGCCGTGACCGCTTCGAGGTCGCCGTCGATGAGGCCGTTGAGCGACTGAGCCTGGTACGTCATGAGGGTGGCGCCCACATCTTCCAGCCCGTCGGCGATGCTTCGGGCCTCGTCGAGCAGCCCTCGCGCGAAGGCCTGGTCGCCGCTCATGGTCGCCGCGATCGACGCCATGGCCAGGGATTGCGCCAGCGCGTCCGGCATTGCGGCCGCGCGGGCGACGGTGACGCCCCGGTCGAGCGCACGGGTCGCCGCGGCCGGATCGTTCTGCAGGACGCCCAGGAAGCCGCGCGCGAACCAGGTCCAGGGCATGGCAACCGGGCCGGCCAGCAGCTCGTCGAGCCAGCGTGCGCCCTCGGTGGTCGCGCGGGTGGCCCAGTACCAGATGAGAGCGGTGGCGATGCCGACCGCGCGCGGGCGATCGCCGCGGTCGAGGCACGCCCGCAGGACGGCCCGGATGTTGTCGATCTCCAGGTCGAGCCAGGCCAACGACGGCACCAGCTGGGACCGGCCGGTGGCGGCGAACTGCCGGCAGCGGGACAGGTAGTAGTCGGCGCGGCGCAGCTCCAGCGTGTCGGCGTCGCCGGACTGGCGGAGCTTGAGGCGCGCGTACTCCCGCATGGTCTCGTGCAATCGGTAGCACGTGGGCCGGTCGCCGTCCTCCTTGACCAGCAATGACTTGTCGAGCAGGGACGAGAGCAGATCCAGCGCTTGATCGGCCGGCAGGTCGGCGGAGCAGCAGACGCCCTCGACGTCCTCCAGGGTGAACCGGCCGGCGAACACGCACAGCCGCATGAGCATCGAACGCTCGGCCGGCGCCAGCAGGTCGTAGCTCCACTCGATCGCCGTACGCAATGTCTGGTGGCGTGGGAGAGCGGCGCGGCTGCCGCCGGTGAGCAGGCGGAACCGGTCGCTCAGCCGGTCCCGGATCTGCTCCGGGCTCAGCGCCCGGGTGCGCACCGCGGCCAGCTCGATGGCCAGCGGCAACCCGTCGAGGCGCCGGCAGATGTCGGCCACGGCGGCCCGGTTTTCCTCGGTCAGGTCGAAGGTGCCCGAGGCGGCGGCCGCCCGGTCGACGAACAGCCGGATCGCGTCGTTCCTGCTTGCCTCGGCGAGCGACCGGGCGTCCGGCGACAAAAGCTCCAGCGGCGGTACGGGCAGGACGTGCTCGCCCGCCACGGACAACGGTTCCCGGCTGGTCGCGAGGACGCGTACCCCCGGCGCGGCTCGGAGCAGCTCGTCGGCGAGCCGGGCGGTCGCGTCGAGCAGGTGCTCGCAGTTGTCGAGGACCAGGAGCAGTTCCTTGTCCCGCAGGTACGACCGCAGCAGCGTCGCCGGATCGGTGGCGGACTGGTCACGCAGGTCGAGGGCGGCCATCACCGCGTTGTCGACCAGGGCCGGATCGCGGATGTCGGCCAGCTCCACCAGCCAGGCGCCGCCGGGAAGCCGGCGCCCGAGATCGGCCGCGGCTCGCACGGCCAGCCGGGTCTTGCCCACTCCGCCCGGCCCGACCAGGCTGACCAGACGCGCGACGGTCAGCAGCCGTCGTGCCTCGGCCAACTCCTTGCGGCGCCCGACGAAGCTGGCCGGATCGGCGGGCAAGTTGCCATCTCGCTGGGTGGGCTTCGCCACGCCAAGAAGCTACTACGCCGGGCCCGGTTCAGTACCGACTCCGTGCTGCCACGGATGGCCGGCCCCGGCGGCGTACCTACCGTGACGGACATGAGTAGTGCAACCGCGACTGTTTCGCCGGACGCCACCTCTGCACCGCGGACCGAGCTGTCGCTTCGGCGCCTGTACGTGCTGCGGGTCGGCTATCTGATCCTTGGCGGCGGCTTGGTGGTCTACAAGTGGCCGCTGCTCTTCCACCACGACCAGCCCTGGCCGCTGATGACCAGCGTCGTCACCTGCATGCTGGTCGCGATGTCGCTCCTGGCGTTCCTGGGGCTGCGGTATCCCGTACGGATGATGCCGATCCTGCTCTTCGAAGTGGCCTGGAAGTTGATCTGGTTGGGCGTCGTCGCGCTGCCGCTGTGGCTGAATCACCAGGTCGACGCGGCCACCCGCGAGCTGACCGGCGAGATCCTCTGGGTCGTCGTCATCTTGGCCGTCGTGCCGTGGCGCTATGTCTACGCGACCTACGTGGCCGCCCGGGGCGAGCGCTGGCGGTAGATCATTTCGCGCAACGCGTTTCTGACGTGTTGCGCGATGCTCACCGTGCGTCGCCAGGTTGGCATTGACAGTAACCAATCAGATGCTAACGTGGTCCTCATTGATTCGGAGCCCGTCGGCCGATCGTTTGCGCGGCCGCCGGTGATCGATTCATCATGGGGGAAATTTGACTTCGGCGACCGAACACAAGACCATGCCGTCCGCCGCGTCCGCGGCGAAATTGCTGAACCTTTTCGCTACCCCGGCAGCGCGGATTCCCTGCCCATTCGCGGAAGCGGTCAACGGACCGCTTGTCGACGCGGTGCGGCGGCGTATGGCGAGCGAGGTGAAAGATCTCGCCTTCAAATCGGAAACGGCCGGGAACCTTGCCGATTGGGAAGAGCCGGAGGCGCGCCGGCTCACCGCGTGGGTGCTGACCATGGCCCGCTCGTTCGTCGAGACGGTGCGCCACCGCCCGCTGCACGAGCTCGTGGGCACCGCCGTGCCCGAGGATGTCCAGGTCAAAGCCTTGCGCAGCTGGGCGAGCGTCTATCGCGGCGGGGATCATCATGCGGCGCACAGCCACCCCAACACCGCGATCGCGGCCATCTACTACGTGGCCTCCGGCGGTGCGTGCGAGCTCGACCTGCTGGATCCCCGGGCCAATGTCGACTATTTCGACCCGGGCATCACGTTCGCCGCCGAGGGGCAGATCGTGCGCCTTTCCTGCCTGCCCGGTGAGCTGGTCCTCATTCCCGGGTGGATGAAACATTCCGTTCCGGAATATGGCGACGGCGACGTCCGCGTCTCGATCGCCTGGAATCTCGCGTATTCCTTCGCGCCCGGGGTAGAACTGCGCCCGGCCGGCGACTGAAGCTTTCTTCCGCAAACAAGCCGTAGACGACTGACCGAAAGAGGTGGTCGCCAGCTCAATCGTGCGCATCGAACATCCGTCAGTAGTCTCTGGAAGGAGATCCCGTGGCCATCGAAATCTATTCCACCGACACCGACTCCGGGCAGATCTCGGTCATTCGCAAGGACGGGGACGCCTACCACAACGTCACGACCATCCCGGTCGGCAACGCCCCTCGCGGCAGCGTCAAGTTCACCCGCGACGGACGCGGCTTCGTCTCCAACACCTCGACGAACTCGGTCTCCGAGATCGACGCGCTGACTCATCGCGAGGTCGCGCGCATCACCGTCGGCTCGGGCCCGCGCGGCCTGGGCATCCTGCCGGGCGACCGGTACATGCTGGTGTCGAACTCCGGCTCGAACACCGTCTCGATCGTCGACCTGGAGTCCCGCGAGGAGCTCATCCAGATCGCGGTCGGCCGGGACCCGCGGCACATGGCGATCGTCGGCGACTTCGCCTATGTGTGCATCTGGGGCTCCGGGTACGTGGCGAAGATCGACGTCTCCGGCCTCGCCCGCGGCGATGTCAGCGGCGTGCGGGAGATCGGCCGGATCCGGATCCAGGAGAACTCCCACCCGTACAGCCTCAATGTCGACCGCTCGGGCCGGTACGCGGTCGTGGCGTGCAACTCGATCGACTACGTGCCGGTCATCGATCTGGCCACCGACCAGGTCGTTCACCGCGTCCCGGTGACCAGCCAGGGCGGCCGTGCGGTCGCCTTCTCGCCGGACAACCGGTTCGCCCTGGTCACCCTCGAACGGGAGTCGACCATCGCGGTGATCGACATGTCGACCTTCGCGGTGACCCGGTACGTGCCGACCGGCCCGTCGCCGCGCGGCATCGCCGTCGACGAGCGGGACTTCACGGTGTATGCCTCGGCGTTCGCGCGCGGCACGGTCATGCACGCCGGCCAGCCCGGCAGCCTTCCGCACGCGGTCACCGTGGTCAAGATGGACAACGTCGACCTGAGCACCGACGAGGCGACCGGCGGGAAGCCGGTGTTCGACGACATCCCGGTGGGCTTCGGCCCGTGCAGCGTCTCGCTGTTCGACACCGACCGGGTCAGCCTCGACCACGTCGACATCGACGCCGCCCACATCGCCGAAAGCTCGGTAGGCTCGGCGGGCTGATTCACGGACAAATGCGTGTCGCCGGCGGGAAACCGACAGAACGACCGCCGGCGACACGCCCCGGAGGCGACCTACCCCTGGAAGGCAACCGACTCGGCAATGAAGTTCCAACGTCTTCATCCCTGGGCCGTGCTGCCCGAGCAGCGCGCCGCCGACATCGACGCGGCCAAGGAGCGCGAGCGCCTCTACCGCGAGAACTTCCAATATCTGCGGGCCGCGCGGCAGCCCGAGTTCTGCGCGCCGTGGGTGCTCGGCCAGCGCATCGGCTGGCGGATTCTGAGCCCGGTCGACGTGACGGTGACGCCGCTACCGCAGGTTGAGATCTCCGGGGACGACAGCGCCGCGGCCGCCGCGGCCGTTGGCAAGCAGGAGGTGTGGCTGCGCAGCGGCACCGGGCTGGCCATGGATCGGCCGCCCTGGCTGCACCTGTACCGGTTCCGGGACGGCGAGGGCTGGGGCAACATGTTCGTGCCCAACGGACAGGGCACCGTGGAGTGGCGCCTGGGTTGGTCGCCCGACGACTACCAGCCACTGTCCATCATGGTCTTCCCGAGCGAGGAGGTGCCCGACCTCGGCGTGCTGGTCGGGGTGTTGACGCCGGCCTCGCTCGAGCGGATGCAGCCGACCGGTTTCAGCGTGGCGTTCCGCCCGCGTACCGAGGTGAGCATCGCGCGTGGTCAGGAGATAGCGCGCGCCGTCCTGGTCGGCCCCGAGTCGATGCGAGCATCGTGACCGCGACCCTGACCCCCGCGGAGGCGCGTCGCATCGCGGTCGCCGCGCAGATCCTGCACGATCCCGGCCAGATCGCCGTGGAGGCCGCGTCGGTGTTCGAGCGCCTCGGCTGCATCCAGATCGACTCGATGTCGGCGGTCCGCCGTTCGCACGAGCTCGTCCTGCTCAGCCGCGGTGTCACCGCGGAGCAGGCGGCCCGGGTGGGTACCGCGTCCGGCGACGCGCTGTGTTTTGAGGGCATGGCGCACGCCCTGTCGCTCGTCGCCATCGACCTGTGGCCCGCCTTCGGCTTCCGGCGACGGTCGGTGCTGGCCCACGGTTGGCGCGGCCCGTCGGTCGACGTGGAGGCGGTCCGGGTCGTCCGGGATCGTCTGGACCAGACCGGACGGGTGCGCCTGCGGGACTTCGGCGGCGCCACCGGCACCGGCTGGGAGCGGGACTCGCCCTACCGGTGGGCTCTCGAGTGGCTCGCCGCCACCGGCGGGGCGGTCTGCGTCGAGCGCGATCGGTGGGAGCGCGTCTACAGCCTGCCCGAGGTGGCCATCGCGGCGCCGGTCCGGGAGATCCATCTCGACGACGAGGAGGGGGTTCGCGAGCTGTGCCGTCGCGCCGTCGGATCGCTGGGCGTCGCCACGACCGCCCACGTCGCCGACTACTACCGGCTCCGGCCGGCGGTGGCCGAGGCGGGGCTGGCATCGCTGGGTCTGGCCCGCGCCGAGGTGGATCGATGGCGTGGGACGGTCTGGCTGGCGCCCGAGGCCGACCCGGCTGTCAAGATCGATGACGACCGGGTGACGCCGTTGTCGCCCTTCGACTCGCTGATCTGGACCCGGCAACGCATGCTTCGCCTCTTCGGCCGGGACTACCGGCTGGAGGCGTACAAGCCCGCGGCCAAGCGAACCTTCGGCTATTTCGCGATGCCGGTGCTCGTCGGGAGCGAGCTTGCCGGCCGGATAGCGCTGCGCCGCCGCGCCGGAATTCTCGCCGTGGAGAACATCGAGATCGACGAGCGCGCGCCGCGATCCGTCGTCGAACGAGCCGTCGCCGCCGTGGCCGGCTGGACCGCCTGCGACACCGTCACTTACGAGGTGCCTGGAGATGACTGACCAATCCGCCCCGCCGAGCTTCCGCTCGTTGCTGCGCAATCCCCGAGTCGCCGCCATCCTCGCCGCCGTGACAATCGGGCGGCTCGCGGCCGGCATGGTGCCGTTCGGCATGATCGCGATCTACACCAGCAAGCATGAGCTGGGCTGGGCCGGCGCATCCTTCGCCGCCTTCCTGATCGGCGCGGCGGTCGTCGGCCCCTACAAGGGCGCGCTGGTGGACCGGTTCGGCGCCCGGCGGATGTTGCTGCCGATGGCCTTCGGCTTTGCCGTCGTGGCCGCGGCGGCTGCTCTGCTTGCGCAGAGCGGGCGTCCCATCCTGTACGCGGTCGCGTTGGCGCTGACCGCGACGTCCGCCGTGCTGGCCCCGCCGAACAGCGCTGTCCTGCGGACGGTGTGGACGGAGATCGCGCGCAGCGACGCGGAGAACACCCGGCTACATTCCCTCGACTCGGTCGTGGAAGAGGCCACGTTCGTGGTGGCGCCGCTGCTGACCTCGGGCATCTGGCTCGCCGTCGGCGCCTGGTGGGCGGTCGTCGTGGGCGGCCTCTGCGCCCTGGCCGGCACCGCATGGTTCCGCATCCTGATCTCCAGGCTGGGTGCCGACCGCACCGCCTCCGGCAGCCGGCCCAAGCCGGGCGGCGACCGCATGGGCCTCGCTCGCCTGCTGCTCTCCCGCGACGGCGCCGCTCTCCTCCTTCCGATGATCGCGCTCGGTGTCGCGATGGGCGCGCTGGCGGTCGGATACCCGGCGTGGGCCCTGGAACGCTCGCACGCCGAGCTGGCCGGCGTGCTCATCGCCCTCGACTCGGTCGGCGGCATCGTCGCCGGGACGATCTACGGCCATCTGCCGGAGCGCCGTCCGAACCTGTGGGTCCGATACTTCGCGGCCATCCTGATTCTCGCCGTGGGCGTGGTGATCGTCGCGGTCAGCGACACCATCCCGGTTGTCGTCATCGGCAGCCTCCTGGTGGGCGCGTCGCTGACGCCGATGTACATCGTCGCGTTCGTGCTCGTCGGCTCGTCGTTTCCGAGCGACCGTCACACCGCGGTGAATGCCAGCATCGGCTCGGCGTACAACATCGGCTCGGGACTCGCCTCGCTGGCGGTGGGCGCGCTGCTCGGCGCCTGGTCGCTGACCGTCACGCTGCTGCTGGTCGCGGCGCTCACGGTGGTGCTCGGCGCGACCGCGCTGACCGGACGCAGCCGTTCGGCGCCTCCGGCGAACCTCCCGGAGCCGACACCAGAGCCGGCGCCGGCGCCGGCGGCCGAGGCCGACATCATGTGACCACCCGGGCGTTGCGGTCGGCAGTCATCTGGCGCGGATGAGGCGGCTGCCGGGCGGGGCACGGGAGGCTCGGGGCACCGAACGCCCGAGGGAGGGCCACGATGGCTTTCGACACGTTCATGGCTTACGCCGGGGTGTACCCGACCGTGGCCGACGCCGAGGCCGACTACGAATCCGTGTTCGACCTCCACGCCGCGGGAGCGATCGGAACCTTCGACTCCGCCGTGATCCGAAAGGAAGCGGACGGCAAGGTCAGCGTCACGAAGACCGAGAAGCCGACCCAGCACGGAGCTTGGACCGGGGCCGCGGTCGGGGCGCTCGTCGGGATCATCTTTCCCCCCTCGATCATCGGCACCGCAATTGTCGGCGCGGGCGCAGGCGGCCTGACGGGACACCTCTCGCGAGGCATCTCGCGCGGTGACCTGAAGGACCTCGGCGAATCACTCGACGAGGGCAGCGCCGCCGTGATCGTGCTCGGCGAGTCGAAGATCGAGGAGCAGCTCGAACGCGCGACCAAGCGGGCCAACAAGCTCATCGAGAAGCAGATCGACGCCGACGCCGACGACCTCAGGCGCGAGATCGACGAGGCGGCGGCAGGTCATCGCGTCCTCTGAGCACCTGAGCGCCGCGGGTGGCCCGCAGCACGAGCTTCGACCTGGTGGTCGCCGGGGGCGGCTCGGCCGGCTGTGTTCTCGCCGCGCGACTGAGTGAGACCGGTCGGCGAGTTTGCCTGATCGAAGCAGGACCTGACTACGGGCCCTATGTCGAGGGGCGCTGGCCCGCGGACATACTCGATGGGCGGCAGCTTGCCTTCTCTCACGCCTGGGAGACCGACCGGGAAGACCGCTCGCAGCTGCGCGCGCGCATCATCGGCGGTTGCTCTGCACACAACGCGTGCGTGGTACTCGAGGGCACGCCAGCCGACTACGACGAGTGGGGAAACGGCTGGACCTATGAGGTGATCAAGCCGCACCTGGAGCGGGCCAAGGGCGAGCTGCGCGTGCGCCGGCTCACCCAGCAGGAGCTGTCGCCCTGGCACCGAGCGTTCGCCGCGGCGGGAGGGGGCGACGCGATCCTGCATCCTGTCAACGCGGTGGGCTCGGTCCGCTGGAACGCGGCCTTCGCCTACCTCGATCCGGCTCGAGGGCGCGACAATCTGACCGTTCTGGCCGAGACGCTCGTCGACCGCGTGCTGCTGGATGGCGACCGCGCGGTCGGGGGGGCAACGACGGCCGGCGAGCTGCGCGCGGGAGCCGTCGTGCTGGCCGCGGGCGCGTACGGCTCGCCGGGAATTCTGCTTCGCAGCGGCGTCGGTCCGGAGCGGGAGTTGCCGGTCGGCGAGGGTCTACGCGACCACGTCGGCGTTGGCTTCGGCTTCGAGGGAACCGAGCTGCTTCAGCGCGAGACGGCGAGATTCCAGCAATCCCAGCCCCTGTTTATGGCTCAGGTGACGGTCGCCATTTCGAGCAGCATCTGCGCGGATGGCGCCTCGGACCTCTGGTTCTTTCCCGGCGTCGATCCGCCCGGAGAGCACGGCTACGAGGTCAGTGTGGCCGTCTTCGCGATGAAGCCGGATTCCTGCGGCTCCGTCCGCCTGACGTCAAGCGACCCGCACGCGCCGCTCGCGATCGACCATGGGTTCCTGTCGGACCGTCGCGACGCCGAGGTGCTCACCGAAGGTGTCGAGGCGCTTCGCGAGCTGACGGCCAGGGATCCCATTCGCAGCTACAGCGGACGCGAGACGCGCCCGGGGCCGGCGGTCGACTCAGGCACGCACGTGCGCGAGGCCGCCAGGGGCTTCTTCCATCCGGTCGCGACCTGCGCGATCGGCCGCGTCGTCGACGGCGGCGGCCGCGTCTATGGAGTCGACCGGCTCTACGTCGCCGACGCCTCCATCATGCCGACGATTCCTCGGGCCAACACAAACCTCTCCACGCTCGCAGTGGCCGAGCGGCTGGCCGAGAGCATCGGCAGGTCTCCGGCCGCCTAGTCGCCGAGCGCGGGCTCGCCCGAGTCGACCCGTGCGATTAAGTTCGCTTCACGTCGACGCACTCGGCATCCTCACCCCGGAGGTGCGGGCACTCAAGGCTCACAGGAGGCTCCCATGCGCGGCGACCATCGGCCGTCCGCAGATGAGGCCCTCGCGGACCGGAGAGCCACCGCTCTAACTCGGCGGATCGACCAGTTCTAGTTCGCGGTGTGCGCCGGTTAGCGTGAAGACACGGCCGGGGAAGCCGCGCGGCTTGATGACCGTGACCCGGATCTCTTGACTCTTGCCGTAGTCGTTGGCACGCAGGATGGTCCTCAGACCTGCGAGGTCGAGAAACTCGACCTCGTGAAGGTCGAGGACGAGCTGGGTGATGCGGTCGACGTCGAGTAGCTCGAGCGCGGCCGTCACCTGCCCGCTGGTGGCCAGATCGAGATCACCCGCCATCCTGAATATCAGGGTCGAGGCGGATTCCTCCACGGTTACGACCAGCGTCCCGGGGCGGGGCTGTGCTTCGGCCGGTGGTGCTTCCGCCCCGTGAGTCACTGGAGCTCGTCGGTACCTACGCTCGCGCCGAAGGGGGTCAGGAGCTCGGCGCGCGGAGCGCAGCGAGCGTGGGGCTGAGCGCCGGCCGGTCCCCCGACTCCGGCCAGCGCTCCGCCCCGGCGGCGAATGCCGCACAACGCACCCCACCCCACCTCTAAAGCGTTGGGTTCGATCCTCGGCTCCTGCTGCAAAGCTGCGGTGCCGGCGGGAGGCAACGCTCCGATCACCACAGTGATCCCACCACGGTCAACCGTTAGGACAGCTTCATCGCCCCGGGTGGGAGGGAAAGGCCGAGATGTCGAAACGGCAGCTACTTGCAACCTCCGATCGCGAAAGCAATCGCGCGACTCGGAAGTCAGTAGCCGCTGCCCCAGCGGGTTACGCCGGAACCCCTTCTGCCGCCCTCCCGCTCGACAAGTTATCACCCGGGGGACGTGGATTCAGCGCAACGCGGAGCCCGGTACCGGATCCGAAGTCGCCTGTACGGCGTTCCTCGGCGAAAGTCTGGGATAATCGCATGCATTCGACCGGGGGTCGCGTTGTCGTAAAGCCGGCAACGCAGGCACTCGAAAGGCCAGGGGCGCCCATGAGCGCAACAGACCGATCATCGGCACTGGCGGGCGGGGTCCGGACCCCCCGGGGTCAGCTTGGCGCCGGGCGGTTCCTTCCACCCCCGCCGGGGGGACGCCCCAG
>Ga0081540_1003665_pt1 | contig 12047 bp, 15 predicted proteins | sample TabmetS2T1R1_FD_71024 | JGI IMG/M metagenome (GOLD analysis project Ga0081540, IMG submission 71024) | Tabebuia heterophylla rhizosphere microbial communities from the University of Puerto Rico - S2T1R1 | ecosystem: Host-associated > Plants > Roots > Rhizosphere ...
CCTCCAGCTCCTGGCGGATCGAATTCTCGAACGCGACATAGCCGCCGCGCTTGATGGCCTTGGCGCGATAGAAGGCAATGTGGCTGTTGCTGAGCAACTCGTCCGCGGTGCGGCCGCCGGCGGGAAACACCGCAGCGCCGATCGAAACCTTGACACGATGCGGCCGCGAGTCCGCCAGCACCGGCTGGTCGAAGGCATGACGGATGCGCTCGGCGAAGGCGGCCACGCTCTCCGACATATCGGCGCAACAGAATGCGATCGCGAACTCGTCGCCGGAAAGACGTGCGACGAGCGCCGTCGAGCCGACATGCAGGCTGAGCCGCTCCGCGACCGCTTGCAGCACCAGGTCGCCATTGGCGTGGCCGAGCGTATCGTTGATCTGCTGGAAGCCGTCGAGGCCGACGACGAGGAGGGCGACCTCGCCGCGTTCGTTCTCGGCGCGGGTGATCATGGCGGCGAGCCTGGCGTCGAGCGTGTAGCGGTTGGCGAGCCCGGTCAGCGTGTCGTGCTCGGCGAGATAGCGGACCTTCTCCGCCTCGCGCTTGCGCACCGAAATGTCGCGCAGGATCGCGCCGTACTGATAGCCCTCGGTGCCCTGCCAGCCGGAGAAGCTGGCTTCCACCGGGAAGACCTCGCCATTGCTGCGCCGGCCGTCGAACTCCATCACGGTGCCGGGCGAATGCTGGGCGGCGTCGCGGATGGAGAACGCCGGACCGTTGTCGCCATCGGCGCAGATCGCATCGAAGGGCTTTCCGATCATGTCCTCGGCGCGATAGCCGAAGATGGCGGTGGCGCCGGTGTTCCAGACCGTGATCATGTAATTGGAGTCGGTGCAGATCAGTCCGTCGCCGAGCGACATGGCGATGCGCTGGAAGCGGCTCTCGGCGATGCGGCCGAGCAGGGCGCGGATGTCGATTTCGTCGAGCGCGATGGCGGCGATGTAGACGACGATGGCGATGTGAAATAGCGCGGTGTCGAGCACCAGCGGATAGCTGGCCTGCAGCAGGAAGGCGGCTCCTTCGATGACGAGCGCGGTGATGGCAAGGGCGCCGGCGCGCGCACCGGCGGAGAAGCGCCGCCAGGTCAGCATCATCGTCAGCGTCAGCAGCAGCAGGCCGGCGGTGGTTACCGCAGCGGAGGTCCAGTGCAGCACGCGATGCTGCAGGATCGATTCGGCCGCGATTGCCTGCAGCACGGGTCCGGCGACGATACCGCCATTGGGAACGCTGAAGCGGTCACCGAGTTCGAGCGCGGTGCCGCCGATGATGACCTTCTTGCCCTTCAGCCGGTTCAGCGTCACCGGGTCGCCGCGCAGAACGTCGATGAAGGAGACCTTCGGGATCGTCGCCGAGCGGACGCTGAAGTCGAGCAGGAATGACGGGTGCCTGGTGTCGAACTGTCCGGCCAGCACCGCGCCCACCGAAGGCAGGAATTCGCCATCCAGCATCTGGCCGAAATTGTAGCGGCGTACCAGCCCGTCGGGCTCGACCGCGACGTTGACCACCGCCGTCCAGGCCTGGTTGCGAAACTGTGGCAGCGGGCGGTTGAAATAGGTGGCTCCGTCGGCGCCGGGCTGCTTGAAGGCCGGCAGCACGGTCGATCCGCCGGCACCGCGCAGCGCCTCGACAAAGGCGCGGTCGGAAGCCGGATCCGAAGGCGTGGAGAAATCGACGTCGAAGGCGACGTCGTTGATCCCTGCGGCGTCGAGCCGCTGCAGCAGTTCAGCGTGAAGCCGGCGCGGCCAGGGCCAGACGCCGATCCGTTCGATCGAGGGCGCATCGATCGCGATCACGACCACACCGCCGGTCGCTGCGCGCGATTGCCAGGCAAAGCGCAAATCGACCAGGACGTTGCGCAGTGTACCCGGCCAGTTGGTCAGCAGCGCGATCGCCAGGATCACTGCGACCAGCATATGCGGCCGATAGTTCCTCACCTTGTCCCCCGTCCCTTCAGCGGCGCTTTCAGCGCCGCCCCTCTCTTGCTATTGGCCGTTGCCGTTACCGTTTGTACCAGCCGTAATGGTTGCCGTTGTTGCCGTTACCGTTGCCAACGAGGCCGCCAACAACGCCGCCGACGCCGCCAACAACACCGCCAACAACGCCGCCGGCGCCGCTAACGACACCGCCTACCGCGCCGCCGACGCCACCAACGACGCCGCCGACCCCACCGACAACGCCTCCAACGACGCCGCCGGAACTCCCACCGGAGCTACCAGCACCTGCAGAGCCGCTGCCGCCATTTCCGCCCGCACTACTCCCGTTGCCGCCGTTGCCGTTTGCAACGCTGGTCGAACCGCTGCTGCCCGATCCGGAGTCGGCCGAAGCCCAGATGGTGGAGTTCTCGCGGTTGGCGACGCTGCGTACGCCGGACACGCTGCCGGCATTGCGTGCCAGCCCATGGGTGACGCGATGAACGTTCACCCGCACTTCGCCGAGCGTGGACGAAATCCGGGTCACGCCGGGCTTGGCTCCGGCGGAAGCCTGCGTTGCTGCCGAGCCGGGCTTGCTGGGTGCGGTGAGGCCGTTGCGCGGCACCGGCACGCGCTCGATCGTGGAAGCGCGCGGCTGGCCGTTCTGGATCGGCTGCAAAGTGCCCGAGCCGCCCAGCGACAGGCCTGCATTGCCGCTCGAGAAAGCGGTGGCGTGCTGGCCAGGCATCACCTGTGCGATCTGGCCCGTCTTGAAATCGGCGACCTCGACCTGGCCGCGGACGACGTCGACGGTGGCGCCGGAGGCGTTCACCGTGACGCGGAACTGGGTGCCCTTGACCACGGCGGCGAGGTAGGGGGTCTCGACCTCGAAATGCTTGACGTTCTTCTTCTCGACCTCGAGCAGGATCGAGCCAGCCTGCTGCTTGATGGTGGTGGAAAGCCCTTCCTTCTTTTCCGCGGGCAGGCCGATCACCGAGTTCGGCGCGATCAGGATGCTCTCTTCGCCGCGGACCAGGAGCACGCGGCCGTTGCGGCCGGTGCGGATGGTGTCGCCCGGCTTGAGCACCTCGTCGGCCTTCACCGAGGCCTGCTGCACGCCCGAAGTGCCAACCCAGACTTCGCCGGTAGACTTTTTCACCGACCAGGTGCCGTCATCGGCGGCGAATGCGCTCGATGCGACGACCAGCGCGAATGCGGCGGTGAAGGCGCGAGAAATTCCCAACGCGATACGCATGACATTCTTTCCCTCAGCCAAATCGAGCTCAGGCTAGGGCGAAAGATTCAAAATTGAGTAAGTCGAAGCTGCCCGTTACGCGCGAGCCGTTAACGGGTCATTAACCATAAAAAAGCTATTGAAAATCATGGGGCTAAGGATTCACGAGCGACGCGCCGCGCTCTCTCCGTGGAACTACGGGGGCGCGTTCGTCTTTGTGCTTGGCCTCCTCACGTTGCTGGTGCCGGCGCAGGCCCAGCAAGCCTCGCCCGGCTTCGATGTCAGGCAAACCGAACGCCGTTTTGAGGAGTTGGACACCGAACAAGGCTCCGGTGGCCGGCGTGTCGCGGTGCCGCGCGTTTCCCGCTCGGAGACGTCGGCCGATCCGACGCCGCTGTTTGTGCTTCGTAACGTTTCGTTAACCGGTGCGAATGCGATTGGGCCCGAGCACCTCGCCGAGGCCTGGCGGCCCTTTGTCGGCAAGAAGGTGTCGCAGGCCGATCTCGTGACGATTGCCACCGGCATCGGCGATACCTATCGCGCGGCCGGCTTTCATCTCAGCCGCGCCATCGTACCGCCGCAGGACATCGCCGGCGGCGTGGTCCGCATCGAGGTCATTGAAGGCGCCATTACCGAGGTCGAGCTGAAAAGCGAGGGCACCGAGCAGTTCGGCATCCGCGAACTGCTCGGGCCAGTTATCGCCGAGCAACCCTCGCGGCTGGCGACGCTGGAACGCCAGATGGTGTTGATCAACACGCGGCCCGGCGTGCGCATTATCGACACGCAGCTCGAAGAGATCGGCAACGCAAGTGGGCGGTTTCGCCTCGTGGTCTGCGTCAAGACCTGGCACGTCTATGTGTTCGCCGGCGTCGACAATCTTGGCTCATCGGCGGTCGGGCCGTGGCAGAGCTATGCGACCGCGGCCTACAATTCGATGATCGCGCCGGGCGACACGCTCGCGCTCAATCTCGCCACCACGCCCGGCGATCCGCGCCAGCTCCGCTTTGCCCGGCTGTCCTACGACACGCCGGTCGGCGTCGACGGCCTGCGGATTGGCGCCTCCGGCCTCTACAGCGAAGTGTGGCCCGGCGACTGGCGGCATCTGTTTGCCGACAACACCAAGACCGAAGCCTTCGAGGTGCGCGCCAGCATCGCGCCGCTGCAGTCGCAGAAGCAGAGCCTGACGTTGACGCTGGCTGCGGGGTTTTCCAACGTGTCCGAGCACGACTTCTTCGGGCCGATCTACTATGACGCCATCCGCACCATCAGCCTGAACGGCGACTATCGGCTGCAGGACAATTTTGGCGGCACCAACTTTCTCACCGTGAATTGGCGCCAGGGGCTCGACATTCTCGGCGCCTCCGACAAGAGCGATCCCTGGGTCTCGGTGTGGGGCGCTTCGCCAAAGTTCTCGGCGCTGAATTTCTGGTTTACGCGCTACCAGAGCCTTGGCGATGCATGGTCGGTGAAGCTGGCGTCCGCCGGCCAGATGGCGTCGGGCCCGATGTACCTGTCGCAGCAATTCTACCTCGGCGGCATCGCCTTCGGCCGCGGCTATGGCGCGGCCGAGATCAGCGGCGACAACGGAATTGCCGGCTCGCTCGAGCTGCGCTTCGACCACAAGCTGAATTACCAGTACTGGACCGGTTTCCAGCTCTACAGCTTTGTCGACAGCGGCCTCGTCTGGTGGGACGGCCTGCGTCCCTCGGACGGCACAGCATTGACGTCGGCGGGCGGCGGCGTGCGTCTCTTCCTCGGCGGCGACCTGCAGGCCGACCTCGGCGTCGCGGTGCCGCTCGGCTATCGCGCGCCGGACAATTGGGCGCGTCATCCGCGTTTCCTGTTTACGCTGTCGAATGCGTTTCGGCTTTGCCCCGAGCGCGCCGCGACGCGCTGTCTCTAGGCTCGAGGCAAAAGAAAACGCCGGGCAGTGGCCCGGCGCTTCTCACGTCAAGTTACAGCCTACCAGCGATCGCCGCCGACGCCGACGCCCACGCTGACGCCGGGGGCGCGAATGCCAACGCCTGCGCGCGGTTCGTCATAGTCGCGATAGGTACGGCGCTCGTAGTAGCGCTCGCGCGGCGCATAGTTGTAGGAGTCGCGCACGACGACGCGGGCGCCGCCACGGCTGCGATAGCAGTTGCCGTATTCGTCGCAGACCATCCGGACCTGCTGCACCAGATCGGGGTTGGCATACCCTTCCGAAACATAGATGTCCGACGCCTTGGCGCTGCCGGCGGACAGCGCCGCGGCGCCGGCCAGCAATGCGATTGCGAATGTCTTCATCATTCCTCCTCCAGGAAACGGAAACTGCCCTCTGCACGGCAAGTGCCGGGGCGCGCATTGGTTCCGGAGAAAAACCCGTATCCGGCAAAGCTTTGTGGAACTGATCCGGAAGTGGCGGACTATTCATCCGCAACCCGAACGGAGCCGCCAGCCTGATCGCCTCGTCAGGCCGCTTTGGCCGCCGTGGCAAGCTGGAGACTGCTTCGTCCAGGCCGGACAGGAGACTCTGCCTCAGCCCGCCACGACGCGCTTCCTCAAGCCACGGCTTACCAGCGATCTGAGCCGGCGCCGACGCCCACGCTGACGCCGGGCACGCGGTTGCCGGTGCGCGGGCGATCGTCCCAGCCGCGCTCGCGATAGGCGGGAGGCGGATTGTAGCGATCCCGCACCGCGACCGAGCCCGCGCCGATGCGCCTTTGATAGCAATTGCCGTGGTTGTCACAGACCGTCTGCGATGGATTGGTGAATTCGCTCGAAAAATTGAAGTCCGACGCCCTGGCGCTGCCAGCCGACAGCGCAGCCGCACCGGCCAGCAGGGCGATTGCGAGTGTCTTCATATTCCTCTCCAGAAACCGAAATGGCTCGGCTCGGCAAGTGCGGCCGATCGCTCTTGTTCCCGATGAAGACTAATCCCGAAAGGCCTTTGCGGAAATGACAGCATGTTGCGGAACTAAATCGGCTCGTAGGTCTCGGAGGAACAATTGTCGTCGTCCTCGACGCGGCGGCGGTCGACGATGACGTTGCCGTTGATGGTGAGGCGGTAGGTCTGGGTGCCGAGCGGCTTGCCCATCACCGAATTGAGGTCGGCCCGGACGCAGGCTGTCCAGTTCAGGCCGACCGGCTCGCGGCGCGGCGTGGAGACACGCACGCGCGAGGGCTGCGACGCCGAGGTGAAGACGGTCTCCATGTTTTCGTGCATCAGGCGCTTGAGGTCCGGCGGCGGCTCCGGCGGCGCAGGATCGGGCGCCTTGGCGCGCATGAATTCCGGCAGCGGCGCACGCATGTCGGCAAAGCCGCACGCCGACAGCGCCAGCGCCAACCCAGTCAACACCACGACCTGAAAATGAAACCGCCGCATCCCGCCCGCTTGTCCCCACGCGGAAACAACATTTAGGCGTTCTGCCGCCGATTTGCACAACCCCGGCGCGTCCACCCCCATCAACATTTGCTGAAGGGTGGTATCAAAGCGCTGGGGTCCGGGGTAAGGGAGTAGGCGGGTGAGGCGAGGAGCAGGGCGACAAACATGCGGCTGACCAGGAATTTCACGGTGGCGCTGGCGATCGGCGCCTTGACGGCATTGCCGCATCAGGCGCTGGCACAGGCCAGGCGTCCGCATCCCGAGGACAAGAAGGACGAGAAGAAGCCCGTGGTCGACGAGAAGGCCTACAAGGCCGCGCTCGACCGCATTCCCGAGTCCAAGGAGAAATACGATCCCTGGAGCGGCGCACGCCCGAGCGAGCCCGCCAAGAAGAAGTGAATTGCGGCCAAGCGCCGCACGGTTTCCCTTGAAATGTCTGGACTTTACGGCGCCCGCTTACGGGTGCGCATGAACCTTTCAAGCAAGCAGCCTCACCAATGGTCAATGGTCAGCCTGCATGCCGGGAGGTCGCCCCATGTTTCGCCGCTCGCTTTTTAAAGTCATCATCCCCGCCGCACTGCTGCTTTGCGCGGTGCCGGCATGGGCCGAGAACCGCATGGCGCTGGTGATCGGACAATCCGCCTACAAATCGGTTCCGGCGCTGCCCAATCCCGGCAATGACGCCAAGGCGATGAGCCAGCTTCTGACCGACTCCGGCTTCGAGGTGTCGTCGGTATCCGATCTGACCCAGAACGATATGCGCACGGCGATCTCCGACTTTGCCGGGAAGGTCGCGGCCAAGGGGCCCGACACCGTCGCGCTGGTGTTCTATGCCGGCCACGGCATTCAGGTCGACGGCGAGAATTTCCTCATTCCGACCGACATCGATCCCAAGCGCGAAGCCGACATCCCGATGCAGGCGGTGCGGCTGAACGACATCCTCAACACATTCGCTTCGGTGCCGAGCCGGATGCGTTTCTTCCTCCTCGATTCCTGCCGCAACAATCCGTTCCCCGAACTCGGCAAGAGCGCCGGCAGTGGCCTTGCCATCGTCGACGCCAAGGTCGGTGCGCCCGGCACGTTCGTATCCTTCTCGACCTCGCCCGGCGCGGTCGCCGAAGACGGCAATGGCATCAACAGCCCGTACACCACGGCGCTATTGGAAGCGGCGAAGCAGCCGAACATCCCGGTCGAGGAAACCTTCAAGCGCGTGCGCGTCGCCGTGAACAAGGCAACCGACGGCCGGCAGACGCCATGGGATTCTTCATCGCTGACGGAAGACTTCAAATTCATCGGCACTGCTGCGCCGGGCCCGAAGCTCGCCGCCGCCAAAAAGACGGTGGAGGAGTGGAAGCGTGATCTCAAGGGCAAGCCAGTGGAGGCCGCCAACGAGATCATCGTCGCCGACGGCTCCGACGAGGCCTATGAAGCGTTCGCCGTGACCTTCGCCGGCACCACGCGCGGCCTGCAGGCCAAGGACTGGCTCGATCGCCATCGCCGCATGGTGGCGTGGAACAAAGCCGTGTTGATCAACACCTCGGCCGGCTATGCCGCCTTCCTCGCGCAATATCCCGACAGCGATCTCACCGCCACCGCGCGCAAGATGATCGAGCGGCTGCGCTACCGCCCCGAATTCGTGGCGGCGGTGGCAGCCCCGGTGCAGAACGCCTCGCTCAACACCTGTCCGTGCGGGCCGCAGCCCGCGCCGCAACTGCAACCGCAACTGAAGAAGGTCAACGTCACGCCGATCAAGAAGGTCGAGCCTGATCCGCCGAAGCGCGCCAGCAAGCCCAGGCCCGTCCGCGTGCCCGAGGAGGAGGTCGTCGTCGTGCGGCGCCCGCCGCCGCCCCAGGTTTATGAACCGTCAGGGCCGCCGGTCTCGATCGGCATCGGCATCGGGATTGGCGGAGGCGGCTTCGGTGGCGGCGGTTATCGCGACGGCGGCGGCGGAAACTTTGGCGGCCGCAGGGGGTACTAGAAGCAGGGATCTCTCGTTCTAGCAGAACGCCATGCCGGCGCGCCGCTTGTTGCTCCATACCGGGCGGCAGCGGCGCGAGAAGGCGTCGCGCTCGATCCGCAGCGTGACGGTCGACGGCAGGTCCACGCGCTGGGCAAATTCGACGGCGACGCCAGTCGACGACATATTGCGCACGGTGCAGGGAATGCTGCCGCCCTCGATGGCGACCAGCCCGCCCTTCAGCACCTTGAAGCGCTGTGCCGCACGTTTCTCAATCATCTCACAAATCCGAAACCGCTCTCGAATAGGGGCGATAATAGGCTCACCGGCTTACCGGCGGTTGAATCCGATCCCGGGCAGGGGGGCCTGCGCGTTCAGCTTTCATTTACGATTGCCTGGAACCCGCGCTGGCAGCCGCCGAAGGTGCCCGGCCAATGGCTCTTGCTCTACCCCAGCAGCGCGAAGGCGCTGGAGACCATCGCCACCGGCTTGTTGTCGGCGGCGCTGGTCAGCGTGACGCGGCCAAAGCTCATGGTGCGGCCGAGGCGGACAACCCGCGCATCGGCGAGCACATCGGTGCCCGCCGCCGCACGCATGAAATGCGTGGTCTGGTCCACCGTGGTCATCTGCCGGTAGCCACGGTTGGCGGCACAATTGGCGATCACCATCGCAGTGTCGGCAAAGGCCATCATCGCCTGGCCGGAAACGACGCCGCCGTTGCGGACGATCCTTTCCGAGAACGGCATGCGCAGCACCGCGCCGGGCTGCCAGTCGGCCGAACCTGCAGGCCGCTCGAAGAAGAATTCCTCAACGGAAAGATTGAGATCCAGCACCCAGGGCGCAAACACCTCGCCCAGGATGCGCCGCGCCTCTGCAATACCGAATTCGGCCTGTTGTTGCTGCATGTTTCCTCGCCTAAAAGTGACCGCCATTGTAGGGGGATGACGGCAGAAGGGAACAGCGTAACTGCTTGAAAAGGCCCGACATGAAGCCGTATCCTGAGGCCGGAAAACGTGAGGGACTTCCAATGAGGATTTTTGGCGCTGTGTTGCTTGGCGCGGCGGTCGCGCTGCTGGCGGGACCTGCGGCGGCGCAGATGCAGACACCCAACATCAATCTGATGCCCGAGATGAATTCCAAGACGCCGGAGGAGAAGGAAGCTGACGCCATCAAGGAAAAGGCCTACCGGGAGTCGCTGAAGAAGATCCCGGATGCCAAGGCGTCCAACGATCCCTGGGGCACCGTGCGCAGCACCGAGGCGCCGAAGGCCGCGAGCCCGGCCAAGCCGAAGACCAAGACCGGCACTGCTAACTGAGCTGGGACGAGCGCGTTTTCCGCCCTATATTGAGCCTGTCGTTGCTTGTCTGGAGTCCTCGACATGGCGTTTCGCCCGCGCGATCTCGCAAGCCGGATGGCCGACCGCCGCCGCAGCGGCGACGGCTTTGTGCGCGAGACCTTCACGCTGCCGCGCGAGGCGGCGCGGACGAGGGCGCGCGATTTCCTCAAGCGCTATCCGAAGGAAGCCTATATGAGCTCGGTCGAGCGCTGGCGTGAACTGCCTGATGGCGCGATCGAGTTCACCATGCGGCGGCTTGCCAGCGCGGATTAGAGCGACTTGTCCGTGTCGGACTGTTCAATGACATCAGGCGCGCGCGGACTCTTGTCTTCGGACGGCGGCTTCGGAGATTCGGTCTGCGCCGTCAGATCGGCCGCCTTCTGCACCAGCACGGCCGCAAGTTCCGGGTTGGACGTTGATCTGGCAAATCTGAGAAAGAATGCCGCCTGACGCTCGAAGTAAAGTCGACCCAACACGATGTTTTCCCCACCACGCTACGCTACGTTGTCCGTGCAGGGATTATTCAGGAACCGCGTTTTCGTTCCGAAAAAACTGTATCGAAGTGCACAGAAGGAAAAGGTTCCCTTCCGCCTGGCCGTTTCTGCGGGCAGTGGCTTCAGCGCTCGCTCCGCATATAGGGGCTGCGCTCGCTGACCGCCTTCAGATCGGGGTCGGCCTGCAGTTGTTGGACCACCATTATCCTTGGTGCACTATGTTTGGGCGGATTGCCCCAAATGCTCCACATCGCAAGGCCAGTGGCAACAATGCCGCCGGTAACGATCACAAGATCCTGCTTCATTGCATCCTCCGTCCACTTCGGAAGAAGCAGGAAGAATGCCAGACCGGTTTGACGGAATGATGGTGTGATGCATCGGGACATGCGCGCCCGCCCTGGCCAGAGCAGGGCATAGCGTGACTGCGTCGCTGCCGTCGCGCCTTATTTTTCCTCAAGCCAGGTCAGGGATTGGCAGGGTTCGCATCGGAACAGCCGAAAGTTCCTGCCGCTGTGGGTATCGAAGACGGGCAGAGGCGTGGAGAAGTTCCCACACTTGCTGCAAGCCTGTTGTTGCTGCGTGGGCTGGCGTTGTTGTCCATCCTCTCCGTCTTCCGGAGGCTTACTCATGTGACGTGCCCCCTTGGTCAGTTGGGCGCTGCACCAAGGGCCACGGGGCGTACTCGTTCCTAAATAGGAAAGGGTAGCCATCAATTTAGGACACTGAAAACCCAGCTTGGAGCACGAGGGGCGAAAGAGGCCGCCAACTGAGGCGGCCTTACTTTCCGTGGTTAGTTGGCTTATACGTTTCGTAATATCCCGGGTTGTAGCTTTCCACCACGTAATAGCCGGGATTGTAGCTATCCAAAACGTAATGCCCACGCGCTGGTTTGGCGACGACAGGTGCCTTATCGGCCCATAACGTCTTTGCGTTGTCATAGGCGGTATTGCCGAGAACTCCGCCGACGATCGCGCCAAGTACCCACTTGGCCGATTTTGCTAGCATCTCCCACCTCCATCAACTTGATGGAGTATAGCAGCAAACTAGACCACTTTCATTTTCAAACTAGGCCACTGCGGTCGGAAACAGGCCATCGCCTCAAGCCAGGTGCTGTCCTAGTTAGGACAGGCCGGATCACGGGCACTTTCGACGTGACCTACCAAGAGGACGCGGATGAGATGATCAACATGATCAACGCCGTGAAGCCGTTCCTGAAAAAGAAAGAGGCCGCCAACTGAGGCGACCTCTGGCTCATCATCAAAAGTATTTATTTGCCCGCCGAGGGATAGCCACTTCCTCGGAAGTTTTCGCGTCCCTAGTGAGAAACGAACGCAAGGCAGTAATGCCGGCACGCTGACTTCTGGGCCAGGCTCACTTGGCCGCCGCTCTTAAGCCGGGCGATCCAGATATGCGGATCACTTACGGAGCAATCCCGGCATCGCCAAAAGTTTGGTCAATAAGACCTCCTTTGTTCGCTTCGATCAAATGGGGCCAGTCCTCAAAACGTAAAGGGGCCACTAACTAAAAACAGCTTCGGAAAGGGGCCAGCACCCCCCGGACAAAAAAGAACATATTGCGAACATAGAACAAATGTGGTACGGATATTCCACAACCAAAAGTTCTCGATTCTCAGCTGTTTGTCCCCCCCGAATCCGTCATAAGGAGCCCCATATGTCCGTCGCTGCCCTGCGTATTGTCGAAGGTTCTTCCATGGATAAGTCGAAGGCACTGTCCGCCGCGCTCTCCCAGATCG
>Ga0081540_1003666_pt1 | contig 12045 bp, 14 predicted proteins | sample TabmetS2T1R1_FD_71024 | JGI IMG/M metagenome (GOLD analysis project Ga0081540, IMG submission 71024) | Tabebuia heterophylla rhizosphere microbial communities from the University of Puerto Rico - S2T1R1 | ecosystem: Host-associated > Plants > Roots > Rhizosphere ...
GAGAAACGACTCCGCAGGCGAGATATCCACCAAGCGATCATCGCGACCCCGCCCGATTGTGCTTCAGCGACTGGAATCGATGGGGTTATATTCGACTCACCAAGTGATTCGCCCCGGAGCGGTCGATCAGCTCCACCGGGGGACCGCGTGCGAAAGCGGCGTGGTGTGCGAGTGCGCATCCCACTACCAGGGTGGAGACCAGCATGTCCCTCATCGACTTTGCCGAACAGCCCCATGACAACCCGCTCGAGGTGGTCGAGCGGGTGGCCTCGACCAACGGCTGGTCGTTCGAGCGCGCGGGCGAGGACGAGATCACCATCCTGGTGACCGGCAAATGGAGCGACTATCAGGTTTCCTATACCTGGATGTTCGACATCGAGGCGTTGCATCTCGCCTGCGCCTTCGAGCTCAAAGTGCCGGAGCGCTGCCGCGGCGAGGTGCAGCAGCTCATCTCGCTGATCAACGAGCAGATGTGGATCGGGCATTTCGACCTGTGGATTCAGGACGGCCTGGTCATGTACCGCCACGCGCTGGTGCTGGCCGGCGGCGTCGAAGCGTCGGGCCGGCAATGCGAGGCGCTGCTCGCAACCGCGCTCGATGCCTGCGAGCGGTACTTCCCCGCCTTCCAATTCGTGGTGTGGGCGGGCAAGCCGGCGCGCGTGGCGCTTGATGCCGCCATGTTCGACACCCAGGGGCAGGCGTAAGCTCGTCGTCCTATCAAGCCGAGCCGCCCGACCTGGGCGCACCCGAGCGACGGGCATCATGGGCGCGCGGCCGGGCCGATATGGTTGAGGCCGCCCGGAATCTCCTACCGCGACGCTTGCCATGTCCGGCGTGCCGTGGCCCCATTCAGAGGCCGCGGACAGAGATTGCTGCCATCGCAATGCAATGATGTCTGCGCAGACGACGTAAACTCGTCTGCGCCGCTCGGCCGCAATGACGGAGCGTAGGATGAGCACACCGAGTACGGTGGAGGTACGCCCCCTCGCCGATCTGCCGCACACGATCCTTCTCGCCGGGGCGGGCAAGATGGGAGGCGCCTTGTTGCAGGGTTGGCTAACGCTCGGACTTTCGCCCGAGAAGGTCGCGGTCATCGAGCCGCTACCCAGCCCCGAGCTTGCGGCGTTGAGCAGGCAGGGCCTGCGCCTCAATCCATCCCGCGATGCCGTCGGTGCGATCGCCGCCGTCGTGGTGGCGGTGAAACCGCAAATCGCGCCCGAGGTCCTACCTGCGCTTGCGCCGTTCGTGGGCGCCGGCACGGTCGTCGTGTCGATCATGGCCGGGCGAACGCTTGGTTTTCTCGCGGACCGCTTGCCGCGCGCCGCGCTCGTTCGCGCGATGCCGAATACGCCGGCCGCAATCGGCCGCGGCATCACGGTGGCCGTCGCGAACCGACTTGTCGCGCCGGAGCAGCGGGCGCTCGTCGACGTGCTGCTGTCCGCAGTCGGTGCCGTGGAATGGATCACGGACGAAGCGCTCATGGACTCCGTGACCGCACTCTCAGGCTCGGGACCCGCCTACGTTTTCCTCCTCGCCGAGAGCATGGCGCGCGGCGGCATCGCCGCCGGTCTGCCGCCGGCGCTGGCCGATAGACTCGCACGCGTCACGGTCGCGGGCGCGGGGGAGCTGCTCCATCGCTCACCGCTCGATCCCGCAACCTTGAGGCAAAACGTCACCTCGCCCGGAGGCACGACCGCCGCCGCCCTCGAGGTGCTGATGACCGAAGGCGGACTCGAACGGTTGATGACCGCGGCGATCGCCGCCGCCACCAAACGTTCGCGCGATCTGGCGGGGTGACCCCGCCGGCGGCCCTGGAACGTCCCGCAGTGGCGGCCTACATTGATCGCGCGGGGAGATCAGTTAGGAGTTCGGCCATGGCTCGCAAAGCCCGGCGCAAGTCCGCTTCCCCGCCCATTTCGCGCAGCAAGCCCGAGCGCGAGCGCATCATCGACGCTTTCATGGCGCTGCTCGCCGAAAAGCCGTTCGAGCGTATCGGGTTTACCGAGATCGCCACAGCCGCCAACGTCTCGCTCTCCGATCTGCGCGGCACATTCCCTTCCGCGCTGGCGATCCTCGCCGCACAGATAAGGGAGACAGACCGCGCGGTGCTTGCCGGTGGCGATACCGACATGGCCGAGGAACCGCCGCGCGAGCGGCTGTTCGACGTGTTGATGCGCCGGCTCGAAGTGCTCGCGCCGCACAAAGCCGCGGTGCGCTCGCTCATGCGCTCGGCGAGTCGAAATCCCGGCCTTGGCTTGGCCCTGAACTCACTCGGCGTGCGCTCGCAGCAATGGATGCTGACCGCCGCCGACATCGCGGCATCCGGCCCGCGCGGCATGGTGCGCGCGCAGGGACTGGCGCTGTTGTTCGCATCGGTCCTGCGCACCTGGGTCGACGACGAGGATCCCGGCCTCGCCCGCACCATGGCAGCGCTCGACCGCGCGCTCGCGCGCGGGCAGCGCTGGTCGGGTTTTCTGGATGATCTCCTGCGGATTCCTGCTGCCCTCCGCCGCGCGCGTCCGCGCCGGCGGCGCGCCGCGGACGACGAGGACACGGTTGCGGCTTAGATCGGTACTCGCACCGTCGCCCGCAATCCTCCGAGCGGGCTATCCGACAAGGTGATGTCGCCGCCATGGGAGCGGGCGATGTCGCGGGCGATGGCTAGCCCGAGCCCGGTGCCGCCTTCGTCCTGATTGCGCGCGTCGTCAAGCCGCAGGAACGGCTTGAATACCTCTTCCCGCAAATGCGGGGCGATACCGGGGCCGTCGTCGTCCACGGTGACGGTGAGCCAGCGGTGATCACGATGCCCGGTGATGGAGATCGACGGCGCATGCCGCGCAGCGTTTGACACGAGGTTGCCAAGGCAGCGCTTGAATGCCGCCGGCCGCACCGTGACGATCGGGTGGCCGTGGAAGTTCACGCTCGACTTGTGGCCGTTGCGCTCGGCGTCGGTCTTGAGCTCCTCCAGGAATGCGCCCATGTCGGTGGGCGCAGACTGCTCGCCCGAGTCCCCGCGCGCGAAGGCGAGATAGGCCTCCAGCATGCGCCCCATCTCGTCGACGTCCTTCTTCATGGCTTCGAGCTCGGGGCTGTCGCCGATCAGCGCAAGCTCGAGCTTGAACCGGGTGAGGATGGTGCGCAGGTCATGCGAAACTCCCGCCAACATGGCGGTGCGCTGCTCGAGCGCGCGCTCGATGCGGCGCTTCATTTCGATGAAGGCGACCGCCGCGCGTCGAACCTCGCGGGCGCCGCGCGGGCGGAAATCAGGGACTTCGCGCCCTTTGCCGAAACTTTCAGCGGCATCCGCCAGCCGCAGAACCGGCCTGATCTGGTTGCGCAGGAACAGAACCGCCACGGTGATCAGCACCAGCGAGGTGCCGACCATCCAGGCGAGAAAGATATGCGAGTTGGAGACGTAAGCGGCGCGGCGGGGCGCGAACACGCGCATCACGGCGTTGTCGAGCTTGATACGGATCTCGAGCAGCGCCGAGCGGCCGACGGTGTCGATCCAAAACGGCCGCCCAATCTGTTTTCTGACCTCCTCCGAGAGCGCCTGGTCCACCAGCGAGAAGAACGGCTTGGGCCCCGGCTGCGGCAACTCGGTGACCGGTAGAAAATCAACGACCAGACCGAGCTTGTCTTGGCCGATGCGGCGCAGCAGCGCCTGCTCCTGGGGAAACGCCTTGTCGATTTCGATCAAGGTTGCGATGTCCTGCACCACCCCGGCGGAGAGCCGCTGCGTGACCAGGTTGTAGTGCCGCTCCATGAACATGAAGGCGACGACCGACTGCAGGACCACCATGGGGGCGATGATGATCAGCAGTGCGCGCGCATAGAGGCCTTTCGGCATGACCCCTTTGAGCACGGCGCTGGTGCGATCGTAGAGGTCGTAGCCGCGCTCCGCCGCCGAACGCAGCGCGCTCAGGCTCGAACGCAACGCGGCCATACCGACGTCGAGAGTGGTCATGGCGTCGTTACCAGGCGATACCCGATGCCGCGCACGGTCTGCACCAGAAGCGGATTGGCCGGATCGTGCTCGATCTTGCGGCGCAGGCGATTGATCTGCACGTCGACGGCACGCTCGCCGATCGCACCGTCGTTGCCGGCGAGGGTTTGCCGCGGGATGGTCTCGCCGGGAGTGGCGGCGAGCAGGCGTAGCATGTCGCGCTCGCGATCGGTGAGCCGCACGATCTGCTCGCCGCGTTTGAGCTCGCCACGCGCGAGGTGAAAGCGGAACTCGCCGAAGCGCACCGATTCCACGGCCGGGGCCGCGGCCGGGCGGGCGCGCCGCAGGATGCTGGCGACGCGCAGCGACAGCTCTCTCGGCTCGAACGGCTTGCCGACGTAGTCGTCGGCGCCGATGGTGAGGCCTTCGATACGACTCTGCGCTTCGTCCCGGGCAGTCAACATGATGATCGGCACGCTCGAGGACGTGCGCAGATCGCGGGCGAGATCGAACCCGGTCTCTCCCGGCATCATCACATCGAGGATCAATAGGTCGAAGCGCAATCCGGCGAGCTTGGCGCGCGCGTCGTCGGCCGTCTCCGCCGTGGTGACGCGGTAGCCTTCGGCCAGGAGGAACCGCGAAAGCAGATTGCGGATGCGGCGGTCATCGTCGACCACCAACAAATGCGGGGCATCGTCGGGGAGCGCGGCGGGTGTTGTCGTTGCGCCTCGCATCGCGGCCCTCGGCTCAGCCGCGCGCCCGCCGCGCTCGATCGGCGCGCGCGATGAAGCGTAGCACGGCGTCGCGGTGTTCGATGTTGATCATGGCGGTCAGAAATCGGCAGGCGGCCTCGTGTGCGTTCGGGCCGAGCTCCGAGAGCGCGCGCGTAATACGCGCAGTTTGCAGGGCGGCGAGCTTCATCGCCAAGGTCTCGCCCTTTGCCGTGACATAGAGCAGGCGCTGCCGCCGGTCATTGGCGCCCTCCTTCTGCAGCACGTAGCCCTGATCAATGAGCTGCTTGAGCACGCGGCCGAGCGACTGCTTGGTGATTTTGAGGATATCGAGCAGTTCCGCAACCTTCATGCCGGGATTACGGTTGACGAAATGCAGCACCCGATGGTGCGCGCGCCCGAAGCCCAACTTCGCCAGCACGTCGTCGGGATCGCCGATGAAGTCGCGATAGGCGAAAAACAAAAGCTCGATGAGATCCCATATAGGTTCATGGTCGCGGCCGGCTCGCTCGGCGCCGGAAAACGAGCGATCGGGTGCGACGGGACTCGTTAGGTCAGCCATGTTGACATATTTCGGTCAGATTGTTATCCGAGAGCAGGCGGCCACGAAAGGATTGTACCCGCGGCCCCACCGCAAACGGATTGCGCCATTGGCGCAAGCGCGCTCTCATGGGCGGGCCGAAACATACCGGGTGTCGGCCCGCGACGCAAAAGCAGAAGGACGGACCCGCGTCCGCAACGACTGGACCGGCCTCCCGAGGAGGAAGCGCCATGGCAGAACAATCCTATGACCGCCTGGAGGGGGTGATCTGGTACGACGGCAAGCTCGTGCCGTGGGGTGAGGCCACGCTGCATGTACTCTCCCACGGGTTGCACTACGCCAGCTCCGTGTTCGAGGGCGAGCGCGCCTATGGCGGGGAAATCTTCAAGTGCACGCAGCATTCGGAACGGCTGAAGCGCTCGGCCGAGCTCCTGGACTTCGACATCCCCTACTCGGTCGCCGAGATCGATGCGGCGAAGCGTCTGGTGCTGGAAAAGAATGGCCAGGCCGATGCCTATGTACGGCCGGTGTCCTGGCGCGGCTCGGAGATGATGGGCGTCTCGGCGCAGAACAACAAAATTCATCTCGCCATCGCCACCTGGCAATGGCCAAGCTATTTCGACCCGGTGCAGCGATTGAAGGGGATCAGGCTTGATCTCGCCGACTACCGGCGGCCGGACCCAAGGACCGCGCCGGCGTGCGCGAAAGCCGCGGGCCTCTACATGATCTGCACCATCTCCAAGCACATCGCTGAGCGCAAAGGCTATGCTGATGCCATGATGCTGGATTGGCAGGGGCGGGTGGCAGAATGCACCGGGGCAAATATCTTCTTCATCAGGGACGGCAAGATCCACACGCCGACCGCCGATTGTTTTCTCGACGGCATCACCCGCCGCACGGTAATCGAGCTCGCCAAGAAGCGCGGCATCGACGTGATCGAGCGGCGCATCATGCCGGATGAGCTCACCCAGTTCTCGGAGTGCTTCATCACCGGCAGCGCCGCCGAGGTCACGGCCGTCTCGGAGATCGCGCAGTGGCGGTTCACCCCAAGCGCGATCACCCAGCAGCTCATGGCCGATTACACTGCCGAGGTGCAGCCCAAGGGCGAGAAGAAGGCGGCGTAATCACTCGGCCGCGGGCCGGCGGGATGAAGGCGTCCAACGGTCGGCCAGCGCGTCGTCCGACCGCTTGGCCTTGACCCAAATCTTGTCGGTCCGTCCGTCCCCGGCAACCTCGATCTGTTTCCAGAACGGCGCACGGGTCTTGAGGTAATCCATCAGAAACTCGGCGGCGGCGAACGCGTCCTGGCGATGCGCGGCTGCCGTGACCACCAGCACGATGTCTTCGCCCGGCTGGAGCCGGCCGTAACGGTGGATCACTGCAATGCCGAGCAACGGCCAGCGCCGCTCGGCCGCCGCCACGTGACGCGCGATCTCCGCCTCGGCCATGTCCGGATAATGCTCCAGCGTCATGGCGAGCAACGGGGCACCCGCCTCGTCGCCCCGACAGATGCCGGTAAACGTAACGACCGCACCGACATCGCTGCGGCCGCGGCGGAGCTTCTCCGCCTCGCTGGCGGCGTCGAACGGTTCGCGCTGCAGTCGCACGGTGGCGGCCATGTGCCTCTCCCGCTCGTCCTCGCGCTATCCCCCCGTCATCGGCGGAAAGAAGGCGATCTCGCGCGCCCCCGAAATGGCTGCGTCGGAGCGAACGTGGGCGCGATCAATGGCAGCGCGGATCACCCTCGGGTTTTCGAACGCGCGGGCGTATTCCTCGCCGCGCTGGCTCAGCCAAGTCACGAGATCGGCGATCGTTGCGACGCCCGCCGGCGGGTCAACCTCCTCCTCGGGCTTGCCGATCCGCTCGCGAACCCAGGCGAAATAGCGAAGCTTCAACGCTCAATCCTCGGTCAAGTGACGCACGCCGGCGCGGAAATAGTCCCAACCCGTGTACAGCGTCAGCAATGCCGAGAGCCACAGCAGCGTAAGCCCGATTGGCGTCACCACCGGCAGGACAACATCACCCGCCTTGCCGGCAATGAGGAACCCGACCGCAACGAGCTGCAGCGTCGTTTTCCATTTCGCGAGCTGCGTGACCGGAACGCTGACCCGCAGTTCGGCGAGGTATTCGCGCAGGCCGGAGACCAGAATCTCGCGGCAGAGAATGACAATCGCCGCCCACAGCGACCAGCCACGGATGGTCCCGTCGGCAGCCAACATCAACAGGCACGAGGCCACCAGAAGCTTGTCCGCGATCGGATCGAGCATGCGGCCGAAGGCGGATTGCTCGCCGCGCTTGCGCGCAAAATAGCCGTCGAGAGCGTCGGTCACTCCGGCGCTGATGAATATCACAACGGCGACCCAGCGCAGCCACAGACCACCCTGCAGAATGTCCTGCCAATAGAGGCAGGCTACCACCGCCGGCACCGCGGCGATGCGGGCGTAGGTCAGGAGATTCGGCACCGCAAGCTGCCGCGATGAAACCTGGCGCGAGGTGACCGTATTCATGGACCGAAGGAATACCTTTCCCGCGTCGGCGTCAAACGGGAATGCCGGCGCCGCCCCATAGCTTTGTCCGGCACAGGGCATAAGCGTGAATACCGATGACAGGTTCCCCCTACATAAATATGACGAGCATTCGGCAGGTGCATCCCTGCTCCCCTGATAAGCGATAACCCGCGCCCAACAGCGCCTTACCCCGCGCGCTCGTGGAAGAAGTCGTAGATCTTGCGTGCGGTCTCCGCGCTGATTCCCGGCACTTTGGCGAGATCGGCCGGCGCAGCGCGCTCGATCGCCTTGAGCGTCCCGAAATGATGCAGCAGAGCGCGCTTGCGGGTCGGGCCGATTCCGGGGATTTCCTGTAGCCCCGCCTCGCGGATGTCGCGTCGGCGGCGGATGCGGTGCGAGCCGACGGCGAAACGATGCGCCTCGTCGCGCAGCCGTTCGATAAAATAAAGGACGGGATCGCGCGGCTTGAGCTTGAATGGATCGCGCCCGGGAAGGAAGAAGGTCTCCATCCCGGCATCCCGATCCGGGCCCTTGGCGACGGCAACGAGCGGCACGTCGATGATGCCGAGTGCCGTGAGCGTCTCCTGCGCCGCGCTCAGCTGCCCGCGGCCGCCATCGATAACGACGAGATCGGGCCACGGCGAGGCGGCATCGCCATCCGGGCCCCCGGAGATGTCGATCGGCTCGCCCGCCTGCGCTCCCGGGCTGGACGCGCCAGGCAACGGGCGCGGCGCCTCGTTCATCAGCCGCTTGAAACGGCGGCTTAGCACCTCCCGCATCATGCCGAAATCGTCACCCGGCACCAGGTCGGCGGCACGGATATTGAACTTGCGGTACTGGTTTTTCTGAAACCCCTCCGCCCCGGCGACGATCATGGCGCCGACGGGATTACTGCCCTGGATGTGGCTGTTGTCGTAGACCTCGATGCGGCGCGGCGGGCGCGGCAGGGCGAAGACGTCCGCCAGCAACTCCAGCAGCCTGCGCTGGGAGGAACTCTCGGCAAGCTTCCTCGCCAGCGCCTCGCGCGCATTGGCGAGCGCGTGATCAACGAGATCCTTCTTCTCACCGCGCTGGGGGACGTTCACCTCGACCTTGTGGCCGCTCTTGGTGCTCAATGCTTCAGCAAGCAGCGCGCGTTCCTCGATCTCGTGCGAGATGAAGACGCAGCGCGGGCACGGCTTGTCGTCATAGAATTGCGCAAGAAACGCCCCCAGCACCTCGCCGGCGGCAAGCGAGCGATCGGCTTTGGGGAAATAGGCGCGATTGCCCCAATTCTGCCCGGTGCGGAAGAAGAACACCTCCACGCAGCTGAAGCCGCCGGCCTGATGCACAGCGAACACATCCGCCTCTTCGACGCCGCGCGGATTGATTCCCTGATGCGATTGCACCGCCGAGAGCGCGGCCAAACGGTCGCGGTAGATGGCAGCGCGCTCGAACTCGAGCGCGGCGGAGGCGTTCTCCATTTCCGCTGCCAGCGCATCCTTGACCGCTTGGCTCTTGCCGGAGAGAAATGCATTCGCTTCGCGCACGAGCTTGCCGTATTCGGCAAAATCGATCTCGCGCGTGCAAGGTCCGGAGCAGCGCTTGATCTGGTAAAGCAGGCACGGCCGCGTGCGGCTCTCGAAGAACGGATCCGAGCATGAGCGTAGCAGAAACGCACGCTGCAGCGCGGTGATGGTGCGGTTGACCGCCCACACCGAGGCGAACGGACCGTAATAGTTGCCCTGGCGGGTGCGAGCGCCGCGATGCTTGAGGATTTGCGGCGCCCAGTGGTCGGCGGTGATGAGGATATAGGGAAACGACTTGTCGTCCCGCAGCAGCACGTTGAAGCGCGGGCGCAGGCGCTTGATCAGGTTGGCTTCCAGCAGCAGCGCCTCGGTCTCCGTCGCAGTCGAGACGAATTCGAGTGCCGCGGTCGCGGCGATCATGCGTTCGATGCGGGGGTCGTAGCCGGTCGGACGGGCATAGGCGATGATGCGCTTGCGAATGTTCTTCGCCTTGCCGACATAGAGCACGTCGCCGTTGGCATCGATCATGCGGTAGACACCGGGCGAGGACGGCGCGAGCTTGGCGTGATTGAGGATCACCGCGCGGCCCGCCGCGAGCGGGCCGGCGGGGGCAAGGTCGATCTCCGCTTCGAGTTCGGGCAGCGCCGACTCTTCGTCGTCCTCGCGCAATTCGGTGGTGGGATCGGTGTCGTTCTTGGTGCCGTTCATGGCGCGAAGTTAATTAGGGGTTCGGCGCGGCGGCGGCCACCGGCGCGAGTGGCGTCCGTGACCTGCGCGCCGCGAGTGCTGTGCGCCTGCCGCAGCACGAGCGTGCCGGGATGCTCAGCTCCGATATATAGCAACTGTGCGTGCCGCTCGCGCGTGCGCGCTCCGCCGCGGGGCGTGGACCTGCACAAGTATATCTTTAAGGTTTTATTTACCCACCACGCGCACCCGTTAAGCATTCATTCACCACGTAAGAAAGTATGCGGGCTGGATATTTGAATCAATTCTATCGAAAACTTGAGTGTGTCGCTGCTACACTAGACTAGCGGAAGATTAGAGCTACTGTCTCGGCCAACTGCTGCAAACGGAGGGCTGATCAATGAATCGCGTTGTCGTGGCGTGCGCGGCTCTGTTGGCGCTGACGGGAGGTTCGGCCACGGCCGCCGATCTGTCGCCCTATTACCAGCCGGGACCCGCTTACAATCCAATCTATAACTGGACCGGCTTCTATCTCGGCATCAACGGCGGTGGCGGTTGGGGCCGTTCCCAGTGGGATGCGTTGGATACGTTCGACCTTTCGGGCGGCGTCATCGGCGGTACCGTCGGCTACAACTGGCAGTTCGGCCAAGCTGTGATCGGAGCCGAAGGCGACATCGACTGGTCGGGCATCAAAGGGACGAGCACGGTGCTATGCCTTGGCGGATGCGAGACGCGCAACAAGTGGCTCGCTACCGCCCGCGGGCGAGTGGGCTTTGCCTTCGACCGCTTCCTGCCCTACTTCACCGGCGGTCTCGCGCTTGGCGACATCAACGCCACCCCCCCGGGCTTGCCCGGCGGCAGCATTACCAATGCCGGCTGGACCGTTGGCGCCGGCCTGGAAGTCGGGTTGGTGAGCAATGTGAGCGTGAAGGCCGAGTATCTCTACGTCGATCTCGGCAACTTCAATTGCGGACTCAATTGCGCTCTCGCGCCCGCCGGCAACGTCTCCTTCACCACCAGCATCTTTCGCGGCGGCGCCAACGTGCGGTTCTGAGTCTCGCCGGCGCGGCGCATGAAATGAGCCCCGGACTTCTAGTCCGGGGCTCATCGCTTTCACCGTTCGCTAGCCGTGCGGCTTGGTCGCGGCGAAGGCCGGCACGCGCGCGGCGAAGCCCCCGAGCCAGTCGACTAGGCGCGGATGATCGCCCCGCCACGTTCCCTCGAAGCGGAAATCGCGGTACCCGAGCGCGCAAGCAAGTGCGATTTGACCAACGTCGGGCGGCGCGGTGAGCGCAGGCGGCGCGGCTTCGAGAGCCGCGAGCGCGCGCGCAACCTTGCCGGTCTGATGGTCGACCCATTTCGGCTCGTGCCGCCCAGCCGGACGCCAACGGCCTTCGTAGACCAGAAGGACCGAAGCATCCATCAAACCATCGGCGAGCGCCTGCAGACGCAACGCGGAAAAGCGCGCGCCTGCATCGCTCGGGACGATGCGGCCGCCGCCCGCGCGATGATCGAGATAGTCCAGAATCACCCGTGAATCGAACAGGACCGTGCCGTCCTCGAGCATGAGCGCCGGAATTTTGCCGAGGGGATTCTGCTGGCGCACCGTGTCGCTCGGATTCATCGTATCCGCAGGCTCGATGGCGATGTCGCGCTCGAGGCCGAGCACGCTCGCGGCGATGCGCACCTTACGGACGAAAGGCGAGGCGGGAGAGCTGCGCAGCGTCAACACGGCGACACCATTTGTCTTCGGGATGACGGGTCCGGATCCGCGGGCAGCGGCTTGCGCCGCCAGCGCTCCAGCGATCGGCGGTCTTGCCGATCAGCCGGTGATTACGAGGTTGACGGCCTTCGGACCCTTGCCTTTCTTGTCGGGCTCGACGTCGAAGGAGAGGCGCTGCCCTTCGGTCAACGATTTGAGCCCGGCCCGCTCGACGGCGGTGACGTGCACGAACACGTCGCGGCCGCCGTCGTCCGGCTTGATGAAGCCGTAGCCGCGCTCGGCATTGAAGAACTTGACCGTACCTGCCATGGCCATCGGGAAACTCCTTTCCCCGTGGTTGCTCCGCCGCCGACCCCAACGGCGCGGCGGCTCGGCCGGACATTCACAAACGGGGAAAGCAGAGGC
>Ga0081540_1003667_pt1 | contig 12045 bp, 10 predicted proteins | sample TabmetS2T1R1_FD_71024 | JGI IMG/M metagenome (GOLD analysis project Ga0081540, IMG submission 71024) | Tabebuia heterophylla rhizosphere microbial communities from the University of Puerto Rico - S2T1R1 | ecosystem: Host-associated > Plants > Roots > Rhizosphere ...
ACCGACTGGATGGCGTTGGTGATCTTCCCGAGGGTGTCGAACAGCGCCTGGAGCCCCTGCTGGTCGATGACGTGGGTGATCTCCCCGCCATCTGGCATCAGCGGCGCGTTCGGCGAGCCCACCTGCAGGTCCAGCAGGTAGTCCCCCAGGAAGGACTCGGTGCGCTTGATGAGGATCGCATCGGTCCGCAGGCCGATGTCCTTCCGCAGCCTCAGGGCCACCCGCGCCCGGGTCCCCACCAGGGAGATGTCGCGGATCTCGCCCACCGGAATGCCCGCCACCTGCACGCGGCTCCGCGTTCCGAGACCGGAGGCGTCGCGGAACATCGCGTAGACGGTGATCGTCTCTGCCCCCAGCGTCCCCCTCCGGACGAAGAGCAGGAAGGCGAGCAGGAAGCCCACCGCGGCGAGCACCAGCAACCCCACCCGGAAGGGGGTGACGAAGGTCTTCAAGTCTCGACTGCTCCGAGGCCGGCCAGAGACATCACCTTACCCGGTTATCCCACCGTCACGACTTCCCGAACCACATCTGTAGGAAGTGCTGCAGCTCCGCGTGGGGGTTGTGCCGGAGCTCACGGGGCGGGCCCTCGGCGACGATCTTCCCCTTGAACAGGAACGCCACCTTGTCGGCGACCTTGAACGACGAGGCGATGTCGTGGCTGATGACCACCTGGGTGACCTGGAGCTCCTGCTTGGCGGTCAGGATCATGTCGTCCACGTAGTCCGTGGTGATGGGGTCGAGGCCGGTGGTGGGCTCGTCGTACAGGACGATCTTCGGGTCCAGCACGATTGCCCGCGCCAGCCCGACCCGCTTGCGCATTCCGCCGGACAGCTCGGCCGGATAGCGCTCCTCCACGTTCCGCAGCCCGACGATGCCCAGCTTCTCCCGCACCTTGGCCCGGATCTGCTCCTCGGACAGGTCGGTGTGCTCGCGGAGGGCGAAGCTGACGTTCTCGTAGACGGTCATCGAGTCGAACAGCGCCGCGCCCTGGAACACCATCCCGAACTTCCGGCGCGCCCGCTCGAGGTCCCGCTCCCCCATCGGGACGATGTCCTCGCCGTCGACGATGACCTTCCCCTTGTCCGGCTTGAGCAGGCCGATCATGTGCTTCATCAGCACCGTCTTGCCCGACCCCGAGCCCCCGAGGATGACGCAGGTGCTCCCCTCCTCGATGTCGAGGTCGATGCCGGTCAGGACGTGGTTGTCCCCGAAGGACTTCCAGAGGTCCTGGACCGAGATCATCGGGGGCCTGTCGGGCGCGGCGCTCATCCGTGGAACAGGATCCCCATGAAGTAGTCCAGGATGAAGACCGCCACCGCGGCGTCGACCATCGCCCGGGTGGTCGCCTGGCCCACGCCCTTCGCGCCGCCGTGGGCGTTGTAGCCGCGGTAGCACGCGATGAGGGTCACCGTGAAGCCGAAGACCGCGCCCTTCGCCAGCCCCTCCCAGATGTCCGCGGGGGCCAGGAGGTTCTGGGTCCGGAGCACGAAGGTTCCGACCGACAGGCCCTTGAGCGGCACGGCGACGAAGAAGCCGCCGAAGAGGCCCGCCGTGTCGAAGATCATGGTGAGCAGCGGCACCATGCACAGGCCGGCGAGCACCCGGGGCACCAGGAGGTACTGCACCGGGTTGACCGCCATCGTCTCCAGGGCGTCGACCTGCTCGGTCACCCGCATCGTGCCGAGCTCGGTGCACATGGCCGAGCAGGCACGCATGGTGACCATCAGCGCGCTGAAGACCGGCGCCAGCTCACGGGTCACGGTGAGGGCGACGGTGGGGCCGACCAGGCTCTCGGCGCCGAAGAGCTCGAAGGCGCTCCAGGACTGGGTGGCGAAGACCATCCCGGAGAACGTCCCGGTGAGGGCCACCAGGACGATCGATCCCACGCCCACGAAGTCGAACTGGGTGAAGACGTTCTGCAGGCGGAAGGGAGGCCGGAACGTCCAGGCGACGACCGAGACCCCGAGCGTCGCCAGCCCGCCGACCGTCTGGAAGACGGCCAGGACGCCGTTGCCGACGCCCTCCACCAGGCCGACGAGCGGGTTCTTCTTCGGGGTGGAGTCGAATTCGGAGGTGGTCATCGGACCGCGCGGCGCATCCTAACGCCGAAACCACCTGAATCGACTCGCTTGCCCTCGCGGCGCGGGAACCGCTCACTGCCCCGCGACGACGCGCGGCACACGCGCCCCGATGGCGCAGAGGACGTCGTAGGCGATGGTGTTCTGCAGCGCCGCGAGCTGGTGCGCGTCCTGCACCTCCGCTCCCTGGCGGCCGATCAGCACCACCTCGTCGCCGACCTCCGCCCCCGGGATGTCGGTGACGTCCACCATGCACAGGTCCATGCACACCCGTCCGACCACCGGCGCGCGCCGGCCGCGGACCAGCACGGTCCCCCGGTTGGAGAGCAGACGCGACCAGCCGTCGGCGTAGCCCACCGGGAGCGTCGCGATGCGCGAGGGCCGCGGCGCGCTCCAGGTGCTCCCGTAGGAGATGGGCGTCCCGGTGGGCACCGACTTCAGATGCACCACCGCCGTCTTCCAGCTCAGCACCGCCTCGAGCGCCCGCGGTGGACGGAGCCAGGGCGCAGGCTGCAGGCCGTACAGGCCGAGCCCCGGCCGGGCGAGGTTCATCTCCACGCCGTCACGGGCCTCGGGGAGCGCGAGCAGCCCCGCGCTGTTGGAGAGGTGGCGCCAGCGGGGGTCGAACCCGGCGGCGCGCATCTGCCCCAGCGCGGTCCGGAAGCGGGTGACTTGAAGCTCGGTGAGCGCCGCGTCGGCCAGGTCCGCGTTGGCGAAGTGCGAGCAGAGCCCCTCCAGCGAGACGTTCCGGCACGCACGGGCGGCCTCGAGGAACGCCGGCACGTCGGCCGGGAGGACGCCGAGCCGACCCATGCCGGTGTCCACCTTCATGTGCGCGCGCGCCGTCGTCTTCCGGGCCCGGGCCGCGGCCTCGAGCGCGGTCAGGTGCTCGGGACGGAAGACCACGGGGATCATCCCGTGCTCGAGCATCGCCTCCCAGCCGCCGTCGTACGCTCCCCCGAGCACCAGGATGTCGCTCCGGAGGCCGGCCTCGCGAAGCGCGAGCCCCTCCTCCACCAGAGCCACCCCGAGGAAGCGGACGCCTGCCGCCTCCAGGGCCCGGGAGATGGGGACCGCGCCGTGCCCGTAGGCATCCGCCTTGACCACCGCCAGCACGTCCACCCCGGGTGCAGCCGTCCGGAGGGTCGCCAGATTTCGATTCAGGGCCCCGAGGTCGAGTTCGGCTCGGGTGGGGCGGATGGACACGGTCTTCTTCTCTCCCATGGCTGGAGCTGTCGCCCGAGGCTACTCTGCATCCCAGGCCCGGGCGCGTTCTGCATCGCGCAGGCCGCCCGGACGGTTCCCGGGCTGCCGCCGCCCGGACCAGACGAGGACGAGGACGAGGGACATGGCAACGCATCGGGTGGGCGGCGAGGTCGACGCCACGTGCACGCGCTGCAGGATGGAGCTGGCCCACACCATCCTGGCGATGGTCGGGCAGAAGATCGCCCGCGTGCGCTGCAACACGTGCGGGAGCGACCACGTGTACCGTGGCACGCAGACCGCGTCCCGGTCCGTGGCCTCCCGGACACGCGCCGCCCCGTCGGAGAAGGCCCCGCGAACGCTCATCGGATTCGACGAGCAGCTCGCCGCGCTGGACGTCGGAAGCGCCCAGGACTACCGGCCGGACCAGCACTTCGCCGTCGACCAGGTGGTCCGTCACCCCACCTTCGGCCTGGGAATCGTCCGGGCCGTGCGCCAGGACAAGATGGACGTGGCCTTCAAGAGCGCCGAGCGCACACTGGTGCAGGGTCGCGGCCCAGGCACGGTTCGTCCCTCCTTCGCCCCACCCCACAGGCCGGAGGACGCGCCGGAGGCGGGAGACGAACCTGACCGGGCGTGAAAGGCTGGTAGCCTCCGGCGCCGACGCCACGTGCGCCCCGTTGCCCTTCCCGGACTTCTGACCCTCGTCCTCTGCCTCCAGGCGCAGGCCGCGCCGGTGGTGGAGGCCGAACCCTCGCGCCTGGTGCTCGGGCCGCGCGCCCGCGCCGAGATCACCGTGCGCAACGGCGGCCCCGGCCTCCGAGGCGCCGTCTCGGTGGGCACGCTGACCGCCGCGACCTCGACCGACGAGTTCACCCGCTTCGTGTGGACCCCGCCGGCGGATGCGCGTGCCCCGACCCTCGTCCTCTTCGCCTTCTGGACCGGGGAGGCCCCCACCCTGGCCGACATCACGGTGCTCGCTCTGCCCTGCTCCGGACGCACCGAGCTGGCGATCGAGACCGAGCCCTCGGCGCAGGTGACGGTGGAGGTGGCCGGGGCGCGGTTCGGGCCCAAGCGCGCGGACCGGCAGGGGCGCCTGAAGATGCCGGTGGAGGTCGGTCCCCACGCCCACGAGGCGCGGGTCATCGCCGAGCTGGCGGACCAGAGCAAGATCCGGGTCCTTCCCCTGAGCCTGCCTCCCTCGCCGTGGCTCCTGGCGCTGGTGCCGGAGTCGAGCGCCGAGGGCGCCCCGGTGCACGCGCTGGTGGTGGTCCCCGACACCGAGGAATCGGCCGGGACCGAGCTCGTGGCCGAGGGCGCGAAGGTGGAGAAGGAGCAGGAGGCCGGCCGGAGGCTGCTCCTCCGCGTCACGCCTGATCGGGACCGCAGCACCGTGCCGATGGTGGCCCGCACCCTGGACGGCTCGGTGCGCGCCCAGGCCACGCTGGAGGTCGTCGCCCCCCAGGCCACGGTGCCGCCGCCCCCGCCGCCTCCTCCGCCCGGGCGGTGGATCCTCGGCGGCGCGCTGGGCGGGTACGTGGGTGGCGGCTCCAACGCCGGCCCCCAGGGGGCGTTCATCGCCGGCTACGGCCTTCCGAATCTCCCGCTGGTGCTGGAGCTCGAGCTGGGCATCCGCTCCCAGTCGATGAGCGTGCCGGTGGGGACCCTCGGGACGCAGAATTCCTCGCTCCTGGTCTTTCCCATCGAGCTGGCGGTGCGCTGGGAGGCCATCTCCGCCGGGAACTTCCGCCTCTCGGTCCGTGGGGGCGGCGGGCTCCTGGTCGGGAGCCACCACCTCTCGAGCAACTTCGACGCCGATCTGACCGAGGCCGCGCTGGGGTGGGAGATCTTCGCCGCCGTGCAGGCGGGGCTCCAGGTCGGCCCGGTCGAGCCGTACATCGAGGTGCGCCCGGCGCTCTCCAAGGTCAGCACCGACCACCTCGAGGCCCGTCCGGGTGGCGGCATGTTCTCGGTGGGCGTACGAGGAACGCTCAGGTGAGCCGCCCCCTGCCGCTGTCGCTTCTCGTGCTCGCTCTTGCCGCCTGCAACGGCGCGACGCTGTCGCCACCCACCGTGGTCTCGGTGAGCCCCCCGGACCGCGCAGCCTCGAGCAGCGGTCCGGTGACGGTGACCGTCGATGCCGTCCTGCCGACCGTGGCCGACCACGGCGCGCAGACGGTCACCGTCGACGACCGGCTCACCATGAAGATCGGCCCCCGCCCCTTCGGACCCTCGCACTGGGCCGACGCGGGCGTCATCGCCGACTTCCTGCCCTCGGTCCTGCCCGAGGGGACCTACGACATCACCGTGGAGCTGGGCGACGGACGGCTGGCGACGGCCACCGGCGCCTTCCGGGTGACCCAGGGGTTCTGGCCCATCGGCTACACCATCGACATGATCGGCGGGCAGACCTCGGGCGTCCCGTTCGGCGTCACCATGCGCGCCCAGGGCGCTCCCGACGGCGGCTACGGGGGAACGGTGTTCCTCTCCGTGAACGGGGCGACGGTCAGCCCGACCATCAGCGGCCCGTTCAACGCCGGGGTCCGGGTGGAGGTCATCACCGTCACCGTGGCCAACCCGGGCAGCTACCGCCTCGACGTCTCGGACCTGGCCGGACGCACCGGCCACTCGGTGAACTTCCAGGTCCGTCAGTGACGCAGCAGCGCCAGTGCCCGCGCCATGTCCTCCGGGAGCGGCGCGGAGACGTCCACCGGCGGCAGGCCCTCGCCTCCGGGTAACAGCAGGCGTGAGGCGTGGAGCGGGGTGCGGTCGAGCACCACCGCGTCAGAGGGGCCCCCGAGCCGCCGCTCGGTCACCACCTCCGGCCGGCCGTACTGCGGATCCACCAGGAGCGGCGCGCCGGCGTGACGGAGGTGCACGCGGATCTGGTGGGTGCGTCCGGTGAGCGGCCGGGCCTCCACCAGCGCCACGTCGCCGAATGTCTCCAGCGGCAGGAGCTCGGTCACTGCGTCCTTCCCCTCCTCGCCCGGGCCGGCCACCCGCATCCTCGAGCGACGGGCGGGCACCAGCGCGGCCTCCAGCCGAAGCGCAGCGGCCAGCGGCGGCGAGACGAGCGCGAGGTAGCGCTTGTCGGCGCGCCCCTGCTCGAAGGCGAGGCTCGCCGCCCGGTGAGCCTCCGGGTCGAGGGCGAAGAGCAGGACCCCCGACGTGTCGCGGTCCAGACGGTGAACGACCCACACCCGGCGCCCGAGCTGGGCCTCGAGCTGCTCGCGGAGCGGAGGTCCCCCGGTCTCGCTCCGTCCGGGGATGACCGCCACGCCCGCGGGCTTGTCCACCGCCACCAGGCCCTCCCCGGACCAGAGGACGGGAATCACAGCACGTCGTCGGCGGAGAGGACCTCCACCGGGCCGAAGCGCTCGAGCTGCGACCGGAGGCGCTCGGCCGGCCCCACCACCACCGTGAGCGGCGGCTCGGGGAAGCAGTACCGTGCCGCCGCGTCGCGGGCCTCGGCGCGGGTCACGGCCCGGACCCGGTCGCGGTAGCGGTCGAGCCAGTCGTCGCCCAGGCCGTAGAGGGCCATGTCGGCCAGCACCGCCGCCAGCGACTCGTTGGTCTCGGTGCGCAGGGGGAAGAGCCCGGCGAGGTACCGCTGGGCCTTCTCCACCTCGGCCTGCGTCGGCCCGCGGTCCCGCATCCGGTCCGCCTCCTTCCGGATGACGGAGAGCAGCTGACCGGTGGTCTCCACCTTGGTGAAGCTGGAGACGGAGAACAGCCCGCCCGCCCGGAGCGTGTCGAAGGACGAGCCCACGCCGTAGGACAGGCCGCGCTTCACCCGGACCTCGCGCACCAGCCGGGAGGTGAAGCCGGCCCCGAGAGTGACGTTCACCACCTGGGCGGCGAACTGCACCGGCGCCCCGCGGCGATAGGCCGGACCGGTGAGCCGGACCTGGCTCTGGGTCTGCTCCGGCCGGTCGACCACCACCACCGTGCCCGAGCGGGCCACTCCGGCCGGCGGCGGGATCTCCACCCCGTGCTCGGGGCCGCCGGCCCAGCGGCCGAAGGCGGATTCGATCTGCCGGCCGACGGCATCCGGGTCCACCGCCCCCACCACGAACAGCTGCGCGGGACGGGGCCCGAAGTAGGTGGCGTGGAAGCGCTGCGCATCCTCGCGGCCGAAGCCCGAGACGGTGGCGCGGGTCCCCGAGACGTCGTGCCCGTAGGGATGCCCGGCCCAGGCCGTCCGGAGCAGCGCCCGGTCGGCCAGGAGCGAGGGGTCGTCCACGTCGTTGGCGAACTGTCCGAGGCTCCGCTCCCGCTCGGTGCGCACCTCGTCCTCGGGGAAGCTGGGCACCCGCACCAGCTCCGAGAGAACCTCGAGCATCGCCGGGAGGTGCTCGGCCGGGGTGGTGAGGGCCACCGCCACCTGGTCCTCGCCGGCGAACAGCCCCAGGGAGGCGCCGACGAACTCGATCGCCTCGTCCAGGGCGTGGGCGTCCCGGTGGGCCGTGCCGCGCCGGAGGAGGCGCATGGTGAAGTCCGCCAGGCCCTCCTTTCCCGCCGGGTCTCCCGCCGCCCCCGAGGCGAGCACCAGGCGGACGGCCACCAGCGGGATGCGTCCTCGCTGGGCGACGGTGACCGGCAGGCGCCCGGGAGTCTCGAACCGGTGCAACCGGAGGCCGCGACCGACGTCCACGGCGCGCGCGGTGCGCTGCTTCGCGGCGGTCACGAGCCGGCGTCCTCGGGGATGAGGGTCACCACCGAGCGCTGGCTCGGGTCGAGCCACCGGCGGGCGGCGGCCTGGACCATCGCCGCGTCGATGCGCCCGTAGGCCTCGGGGAGACCGAGCCCGTGCTCCCAGCTCCCGAGGAAGAGCTCGTAGGTTCCCAGCGCATGCGCCCGGCCGGAGTTGGAGGTGAACTCGCGGAGGAGGTGGGCGCGGAGATTGTTGCGCGCCTTCTCCACCTCGCGCGGCTCCACCCCCTGCTCGGCGATGCGGCGCAGCTCGGCGTAGAGCGCGTCCTCGGCCGCCCGCGGGTCGGCGTCGGGCTGCAGCTCGAGGTGGAAGGCGAAGACGCCGGGGTCGCGCCGCCAGCTCCAGTCCACGCCCACGTTGACCGCGAGGCGCTTCCCGTAGACCAGGGCCCGCTGGAGCCGGCTCCCCTCGCCCACCCCGAGGATGAACTGCAGCACGTCCAGGGTGAGCGTGTCGGGGTCGATGACCTGCGGCCCGCGGTAGGCGACGATCACCGACGGCGCCCGCGAGGGGTGGCGGAGCTCGGCCCGGCGCTCGCCGCGCTGGCCCGGCTCGGCGTTGACGATGGCCGGGGCCGGCGGCCCCTTGCGGATGTCGCCGTAGGCCTTGCGAATGCGTCCCAGGACCCGGGCGGGGTCGAAGTCTCCGGCCACCCAGAGCGTGGCGTTGTTCGGGGCGTAGAAGGTGCGGAAGTACGCCTCGCAGTCCTCGCGGCGAATGGCCTCGATGTCCGCCATCCAGCCGATGACCGGCCAGCGGTAGGGATGCGCCTGGTAGACCAGCGAGTGCAGCGCCTCGTCCATGAGGCCGGCCGGCTCGTTGTCCACGCGGAGGCGGCGCTCCTCCTTCACCACCTCGCGCTCGCTCCTGAGCGAGCGGTCGTCGATGGTCAGCGAGCGCATCCGGTCCGACTCGAGGTCCAGCACCGTGTCCAGGGCGTCGGCGGCGAAGTCCTCGTAGTACACGGTGACGTCGTGGGTCGTGTAGGCGTTGGAGCGGCCGCCGTTCGACTCCAGCACCTCGTCGAACTCCTTCGGGCCGTACTTGGCCGCCCCGTTGAACATCATGTGCTCGAAGAGGTGGCTGATGCCGGTGATGCCGGGGCGCTCGTTGCGCGAGCCCACCTGGAAGAAGGTGTAGAGGCTCACCACCGGGGCGTCGTGGTCCGGCACCATCCGGACGCGCAGTCCGTTGGGGAGTTGCGCCTCGTGGACGGGGAAGAGGTCAGTCTTCTTTCGGCGTGGGCTCACGGGGAGGGCCCTGCATACCGCCCCCCCGGCGCCTTCGCACCGACTTCGCGCGCCCGCCGCGCACCGCAGCGAACACGAAGCCGCACCAGACGCACTCCGCCCCACGTGGACCGGGGGGGAGCTCGAGGAGGCACCCCGGGCAGCGCTGGACGGCGGTGAGGGAGCCGGGCGCCTGGGTGCCCCGGGAAGCCCTCCTCCGCGCAGGCCTCTGCCCCAGCTGCCGCTCGAGCGTGCGCAGCCGGTCCTCCAGCTCGGCGATGCGGTCGAGCAGCGCGCTGTCCTCGATTCGACGGGCACGGGCGCGCGCGTTCACCACTCGCGCTACGCTGCCAGCGGGGGCGTGCTCCCGCAAGAAACCGACTCCCCCGGGGAACACCCCAGACCACCGATGCTCCGCCGCGACGACCCTTCCACTCCCCCCGAGCAGCCGCTCCACGGTGGAATCAACACCCGTCCCTCCCAGCCGGAGGCGGTGCGGGCCCAGGAGGAGGCCCTCCGGGTCCTCTCCGATGCCGAGCTCGCCCGCCTGCTCGACGGGGCGGCGCGGATGCCGGTGGAGCGGTCCCGGCAGGTCTTCGTCAACCGCAATCTCCGGATGGGCAACGTGGAGATGGTCGGGTTCGACATGGACTACACCCTGGCCATCTACCACCTGCGCCGGATCGAGCAGCTCTCCTTCGACCTGACGTTGTCGAGGCTGGTCACCGAGTTCGGCTACCCGACCGAGGTGGGGCTGCTCCAGTACGACCACGGCTTCGTGATGCGCGGCCTGGTGGTGGACAAGGCGCAGGGCAACCTCATCAAGATGGACCGCTTCGGGAGCGTGGGGCGCGCCTACCACGGGCTCTCGCCGCTCCCGGCGGACGCCTGCAACAAGCTGTACCGGAACGAGCGCATCCGGCTGACCAGCGAGCGCTACGCGTGGATCGACACGCTGTTCTCCCTGCCCGAGGCCTGGCTGTTCGCGGCGATCATCGACTTGCTGGAGCGGCAGGGGCGCACCGTCGAGTACGCCCGGCTCTACGACGACGTCCGCGAGGCCATCGACGCGGTCCACCGGGACGACTCGCTGAAGCGCGAGGTGCGCAAGGACATCGGCCGCTACATCTTCCGCGACCCGGAGCTCGGGCCGGCGCTGCACAAGCTCCGCTCGGGCGGGAAGAAGCTCTTCCTCCTGACCAACTCGCTCTGGGACTACACGGATGTCGTGATGTCCTTCCTGCTGGACGGGGTGGTGAGCGAGTACCCCTCCTGGCGGAACTACTTCGACGTGGTGATCACCGGGGCGATGAAGCCGGCCTTCTTCACCGAGGGGCGGCCTTTTCTCGAGATCGACGGCACCAACCGGGAGAACACCGTGCTCGGCGAGGCGAAGACGCTCGAGCGGTGGAAGGTGTACCAGGGCGGGAACCTCCCGGCGCTCGAGCGGATGACCGGCATCGGCGGAGAGAAGGTCCTCTACGTCGGGGACCACATCTACGGCGACATCCTCCGGAGCCGGAAGGCGTCGCTGTGGCGAACCTGCATGATCGTCCAGGAGCTGGAGGACGAGATCCGCTACACCGAGGGCCGCGCCGAGGAGATCGCCCGGCTGGGAGAGGTGGAGCTCCTCATCGCCCGGCTCGACGACGAGCTGAACGTCAGGAAGGGCATCCTGAACGCGCTGGACCGCCGGCTGGACCGGGACGGCGGCGGACCGGACGAGCGGCAGCTGCTCGAGGACGAGCGCCGCAGCGCCAAGTCCGAGCTGGAGAGGCTGCGGCGGGCGCTGCGGAGCAGCACGCAGATCGCGGACGTGCTGGAGCGCGACGTGGAGCTGGGCTTCAACCCGTTCTGGGGGCTGATGTTCAAGGAGGGGAACGAGAACAGCCGCTTCGGCTCGCAGGTGGAGCAGTACGCCTGCCTGTACACGTCGCGGGTGTCGAACTTCCTCTACCTCTCGCCGATGCAGTACTTGAGGGCGCAGCGGGACCGCATGCCGCACGAGCAGGCCGGCGCGCCCACGGGACGGATGGCGCCGCTGGGGAGCGAGGGACCGCCGAAGGGCGCGGGGCGCGGCTGAGCGCGGTCAGCCGCTCGCCGACGCCGCGCGGAACATCTTGTAGTGCAGCCGCAGGACAGGAAATCCGAGGAAGCGCACCGAGTGGTCGCAGCGGAGGGTCCCTGCGTCGTCGACGTAGACGTGGAACTTCTCCTTGAGCGTCCGGATGTGCCAGACCCGAACCCGGTCGGGCCCACGCGCATCGAGACGGTAGAAGCCTGGGTCGCCGAACCGCGTTCCGCTCGAGTCGAGCACCAGCGAGCCACCCTCCCCGATCTCGGGCCGGAGAATCACCGTGGCGTTGCCGTGCGGCATCGGGAAGGCGACCTTGACGCACGGACCGGCGGCGCCCGGGACGCGCTCGGTCATGTAGAAGCCGGTGTAGAGGACGCGGCGCTGACCGGTGAGCGTCCGGAACCACCCGGTGTAGCGGACCGTCCCGTCCGCACGGCGGAGGAGGATGATCTCGCTGCTGATACCGCGAGCGGTGTCCAGCGGCGACAGGGGGAAGTTGAGCTGGTTCACCATCCGGCTGATGGTCGTGACCAGCAGCCAGAGGCCGATGCTCATCGGCCAGTAGGTCCGGCTCCAGACGTCCATCGCGAACTCGGCGGTCTGCTCGTAGAACTCCCGCACGAGTGGGTGCAGCCCTCCGGGGTCGAAGGCGTCGCTGCGCATCGCCGAGAAGCTCGGGAGCAGCCCACCGCGCCCGGCCCTCCGCTCGAGCGTCAATCCCTCCGTCGCCGCGACCTCCGCGTA
>Ga0081540_1003668_pt1 | contig 12045 bp, 13 predicted proteins | sample TabmetS2T1R1_FD_71024 | JGI IMG/M metagenome (GOLD analysis project Ga0081540, IMG submission 71024) | Tabebuia heterophylla rhizosphere microbial communities from the University of Puerto Rico - S2T1R1 | ecosystem: Host-associated > Plants > Roots > Rhizosphere ...
CACGTCGTTGCAGATGTCGTCGAGCAGCTCTTCCTGCTCGGCGATCGACATCACGATGTTCTTGATCGCGATGATCTCGTTGACGATGTCGCGGATTTCCTCGCGCGCCGACTCGCTGTCGAGTTTCGCAAGCTGCGCGAGGTCGATTGCCTCGATCAGCGCGCCGAAGATGGTCGCCTTGACCTGGTAATAGTTGTCCGACCGGCGGCTCTCCACCACCGGCGGGGGCGGCGCCGGCTTTGCCGGGGACAGCGGCGGGGAAGAAATGACAGCGGCAGACGCCGTCGCAGCCGGCGCAGCCGCAGGCGCCGGCACGGGGGCCGAGGGTTTTACAACTCGCTGGTCGCTGTCTGTACGCTTACCGAACACTGGGCACTCCGGGCGGGCTTACTTGCCGCGCAGCTTCCCGATCAGGGGTGAGAGGAACGAATTCTTCGGCTTCTTGGTCTCGCCGCGCCCGGTCAGGCGCTGTGCGATCTGCAGAAACATTTCGGTGGTGCGGTGATTGGCGGAGATTTCCGCAATCATCTGCCCGTTATTGGCGGCGGCGCCGAACATTTGCGGCTCGAACGGAATGGTCGCGATCGGCTGGCTCTCGATCGCCTTGGCAAACTCGGATGCGGCGATCTCCGGCCGCTTGGGAATGCCGACCTGGTTGAGGCAGTAGAGCGGAGCACGGTCGTTCGGCCGCGCCGCCTTCAACAGGTCGAAGATGTTCTTGGTGTTGCGCAGGCTGGCGAGATCGGGCGCGGCGACGATCATGATGTCGTCGGCGCCGATCAGCGCGCGCTTGGTCCAGCCCGACCATTGATGCGGCACGTCGAGCACGATGCACGGCATCGAGGCGCGCAGCGTGTCGAAGATGGCATCGAACGCGTCGTCGCCGAAATCGTAGACGCGGTCGAGCGTCGCAGGAGCCGCGAGCAGGCTAAGGTGATCGGTGCATTTCGACAGCAGGCGGTCGATGAAGGCGGTATCGACGCGATCGGGCGAGAACACCGCATCTGCGATGCCTTGCGTCGGATCCTGGTTGTAGTCGAGACCGGCGGTGCCAAAGGCGAGGTCAAGGTCGGCGACGACTGAATCCAGCGCCAGGTCTCGGGCGATCGCCCAGGCGATGTTGTGGGCGATGGTCGAGGAGCCGACGCCGCCCTTGGCGCCGACGATGGCGATGATACGCCCCACCGCCTTGGCTTCCGGCGCGGAGAACAGGTTGCAGATCGAGCGGACCACGTCGAGCGCGGTGACCGGCCCGATCAGATAGTCGCTGACGCCGCGGCGCACCAGCTCGCGATACAGCGCGACGTCGTTGACGCGGCCGACCACCACCACACGGGTGCCGGCGTCGCAGACGGAGGCGAGCTGGTCGAGTCCGGCCAGGATGCTGTTGCGGGCTTCGGTCTCGAGGATGATCACGTTGGGCGTCGGCGCCGACCGATAGGCTTCGATCGCGGCGACCATGCCGCCCATCTGGATCTTCAGATGCGCCTTGTCAAGGCGCCGGTCCTCGCCCGCCGATTGCACGGCAGCCGCGGTTTCGACCGTTTCGCAGAAAGCCTGCACCGACACCCGCGGCGCCGGCGCGATGTGATCTTCGGCCGGCGGCGGGTTGGCCTCAGCCTGTGCTTCCTGGTTCTGGCGCGCGTAGGTGATCATTTGCCTGTATCGCTGAGTTTGGCCTTCTCGGCTTCTGGATAGATGGTCGTCGTCGGCTGACCCTTGCGGTATTTCTCGAAGGCCGTGCTGCGCCGGATGGTGTAGGCCGGCGTCTCCGCGCGCGGCTGCACCAGGTCGGACGGCTCGTCGATCATCGCAGCGAGGTTGCGCTGCTGGGCGCAGCCGAAATTGTAGTAGGACTTGTTCTCGTAGTAGCTGCGGTTCTTGTAGGAAGGGCCGAGGTCTTCCGGCCACAATCCGCAGGGACCGGCGGTCGCCGAAATCTTCGGATAGTTGATGCGGATCGCCGCCATGTGGCGCGGATCCTGCGGCTGATACGGGCGCACGCTGACGGCGCGCGGCGGCACACCGGCGGCCGCCATCATCGCCTGGATCTCGCGCAACGTCTCATGCGCGGCGCGCGCATTCGGCGTGCCCGTCGGCATGTCGATGCTGATGCCGCCGGAGCCTTCGCGCAGCCAGCTCTGCGCCATGCCCATGACGTCGGCGCGCTGGGCTGCGGTCATGCCGCCGCGGCCGGTGCCGACGAACACGACGATGGAACGGTCGGCCTCGGTCACCGCGATCGGATGGCGCTGGCGATAGTCGTCCGGATAGGGCTCGGCGGCCACGATCGGAGCGTCAAACGTCTTGCAGGCGCCGAGGGTGACGGCAAGGCCGAGCAGCGTTGCCGCCAGGCGCAAGGCGCGGCTGCGGTCGGCGGGTGGTTTGGCTTTCATTGTCATCGCTGTTGCCCGCCCTTAGTCCGTAATGAAGCCATAGGTGCCGCGGTAATTCCGCGCCGGATCGACGCGGCCGGGAACGCCGTAGATGCGGTTGATGCTGCCGAGCAGGTCGGCCTGCGGATCGGTCGCGTTGGAGAAGCCGTCATCCGGGCGCGACAGGTCCTTCTGCGCCACCGCGCGCACGACATAGGGCGTCACCAGCACCATCAGTTCGGTCTGGTTGTTGACGAAGTCGCGGCTGCGGAACAGCGTGCCGAGGATCGGCAGTTGCGCCAGGCCGGGCAGACCATTGATCGCCTGCTTGGTCTGTTCGGCGATCAGGCCGGCCATCGCCATAGAGCCGCCGGAGGGAATTTCCAGCGTGGTCTCGGCGCGGCGAGTGCGGATCGCGGGGATGGTCAGCGAGCTGCCGCTCTGGTTCAGCGTGAGCGAGTTGTCGTTGGAGAGCTCGGAGACCTCGGTCATCACGCGCAGGCTGATGCGGCCCTCGGTCATCACCACGGGCGTGAAGTTGAGCGAGATGCCGAATTTCTTGTACAGGATCTGCGTCGTGCAGACCCGGGTAACCGGATCGCAGGAGTAGCCGCCGGGAATCGGGAATTCGCCGCCCGCGATGAAGGTCGCGGATTCGCCGGAGATCGCCGTCAAATTCGGTTCGGCCAGCGTGCGCACCACGCCGGCACTTTCCATGGCGCGCATGGTGGCCTGCACTGACGGGGCGGCGCCGAACGCGGCCTGGATTTGGTTTCCGCCGACCAGCGAGCGGCCCAAGGCCGTGAACGGGTTCTCGTTGTTGAACGTGACGACCGAGGTGCCGTAGCTCAGGCTGCCCCTGATGTCGATGCCGAGCTGCTTGATGACGTTGCGTGCGACTTCGGCGACGCTGACCTTCAGCATCACCTGGTCGCGGCCGCGCACCACGATGGAATTCACCACCTTATCCTGGCCGCCGGCGAGCTTGACCGCGAGGTCGGCGGCCTGCTGCGCCTCGATCGGGCTTGCCGCGGTGCCGCTCAGCACGACGCTGTCGCCGAGCCCGTCGATCTGGATCTCGGAATTCGGAATGATCTGCTTCAGCGCGGCGCGCACGCCGTTGAGGTCGCGCTTCACCGCAATGTCATAGGCGGCAATCTGCTGGCCGGCTGAATCGAAGAACACGATGTTGGTCTGGCCGACGGCGGCGCCAATGATGTAGGCGCGCTGCGCCGAACGGATCACGGCATTGGCGATCTTGGGATCGGCGACCAGCACGTCCTTGACGTCGCGCGGCAGGTCAATGACGACCGACTTGCCGACGCCGAGCGAGAGGAAACGCGCGTTGCTCTGTCCGTCGGCGGAAGACGGCGACGCGCCGATGCGATAGTCGCCGCCAAACGCCGGCATCAGTGCGGCCTGGTTGAACATCAGCGCCGCGACCGCCGAAAGCGACAGGGCGCGGACCATCAGGCCCCGCAGCGTCGGTCCATATCCCCTGCACTTCATTCCCGGTGTCCCCATCGTCACTTCTGCACCGTCGTCGGGCTGACGACGCCATAGCGAATCACATTGACGCTCTCGCCGCGGCGCCTCCGCATGCCGCCGTCCTCGTCGACCTCGACCATATTGACGTCGACGATGGAGCGCAGCGCCAGCGACAGCGTGCCCATCTGACGCGCGCGCGCGAGCGTTTCGGCCTGCTCGGGCTTGAGCTCCAGCGTCGTGGTCCGGCCGACAAGGGCGCTCTGGCCCTCCTTCTCCTTCGGCGCCTGGTCGATGGCGAGCACGCGCACGTTGGTCAGGATGATTTCGGAGGTGACGATGTCGGGCCCACCCTTGTCGGAATTCTTCTCGCGTCGGGTGAGGATCACGTCGACGCGGTCATTGGGCAGGATGAAGCCGCCGGCGCCGGTTTCCGGCGAGATTTCGGTGGAGATGGCGCGCATGCCGGTCGGCAGGATCGCGGCCATGAAGCCGGAGCCGTCGGCCTTCACCAGCTTGGGCTCGCGAATCGGTTCGCCCGCGATGAAGGGGGAGCGTGCAATCGAGCCCGTGACCTCCTTGGTGGCCTCAGGGCGATTGGTGCGGGTGATGAAATTGCTGCTCGCGGTTGATGCCGGCCAGCTCTGCCATTGCAGATCGTCCGGCTTCACCGATTGGCCGAGCCCGATCTCGTTCTTGGCAACGAGAACGTCGACCGTCTGCAGTTGTGCGACGGGGGCAGGCGCTGGCTTTTCGTCTGATCCACTCGCCAGATAGGCGGCAATACCACCGGCTACGATGGCAACGGCAAGGACTGCAATGCGTGCGGGATTCATACGCTTCACTTTCCACATTACTCTGCGACGCTTCCGCCGCTGTAACGGGAGTTGACCAGCTATTCGTCAAAGCATGGTTAATGGAGCGTGAGTAAATTGCCTTAACGGAGAGTTACTTGGCGGATGTTGCGAGAATTCATCGCAACACGAAGTGGGAGAGATCCACCGCCTTTGTCCACTCGGTTTCCGGGTAGATCATGAGCGCACCCATCGCGAGCGCGATGCCGTAGGGGACACGGGTCTCCTTGGCATGGAGGCGCGCGAGCCAAGGCTGGCCCGCGAACGATGCAGGCAGCGGCCATTGCCGGAACTGCAATAGCAGCAGCGTCAGTGCCCCGCCGAACAACGAGGCGTAGAGCAGATAGTTCATCAGATGGGCAAAGCCGAACCATAGGGCAGCGGCTGCGGCGATCTTGGCGTCGCCACCGCCGACCTGGCCTATGGCAAAGCAGGCGAAGGCAATGGCCAGCACGATGGCCCCGGCCAAGACATGCATCAGGATGTCATAGCCCCCCATGCCCGAGGCGACCGCCAGCACCAGGAAGCCCGCGGCCAGCGCCAGCGACACCCGGTTGGAGATCGTCATGGTGAGGAGGTCGGTTGCCGCTGCAAACGCGATCAGGGCCGGAAATAGCAGCAGGCGTGCGAGGTCGAGGATCATCGGTCTTGGGCCCGGGATTGACACGGTGAGGGGACGGCGCTCCGCGAGTCTAGCGGCCAATGGTGAAGGATCGGGAAACGCGAAAGGCCGTTCACCAGAGGCTCACGATACGCGCCGCCAGCAGCGCCAGCGCCAGCACCAGCGCAAGGCACACCAATGACGTGGAACGGTCGAGCCGGCTCGCCGCAGGCAGGGCTGCAGCCCGGATACGCGGGGATCTACGCATACGCAACGCTCACGCTCGGGGCTTGAGAAAAAGAAAGGCCCCGGCACGCCGGGGCCTTTTGCAAGCAAGGCTCGCAACACTCGCTTACTTGAGCGAGCCGTTGATCAAGGTGAACTTGGCGTTCAGGTTGGTGCCGAGGCCGTTGACGACCGCGATGATCGCCAGCGCAATGCCGGCAGCAATCAGGCCATATTCGATCGCGGTGGCGCCGGACTCGTCCTTCACGAAGCGGGCAAGCAGGTTCTTCATAACTCAACTCCATGTACACGTGGCTGTCGAACTTAAGTTTGGTCGAGCCGGCGTTCTCAGCACCGTGACCATGGGGGTCACCCTAAGGGTGCGACAATTGCAGCACGGTTAATTTGATCGCCCAAAACCCGGGGGAGCCGGCTGTTATTGAGCACAGTAAATGTGTCATTAAGGACATTGATAAAGAACGACAATTCTGCGCGGCCCTCTTATGATGAGTGCGTGCCGGGTGGAAGGCGCGCCAGCGTTCATGGCTCCTTAAGCGCACAGGCGTAACGCTGCGTTGTTGCCGTCCGGACGAGGCCCCTATGTCGAACCTGCCCATGGAAGTCTTCGCAATGCTCGGGCAGGCGATCGCCCAGGTGGTGCCGGCGACGATTGTGCTGGCCCTGGTCTTTACGGTGCTGACGCATTTCTGGGCCTGCAATCCCGGCAAGCCCTGGTGGCGCAAACGCGAACTCGTCACCGACCTCTGCTACTGGTTCTTCGTGCCGCTGTTTGCGCGCGTGTTTCGAATCGGGCTGCTGGTGCTCGCCGCCGGCTTTTTCTTCGAGCTTCATGACGCCGATGAGGTCGCCACCTTCTTTGAAAATGGCCACGGCCCGCTGTCGGCGCTGCCGCTCGCCGTGCAGGCGATCCTGTCCCTGGTGCTGGCCGACTTCATGCTGTACTGGCTGCATCGCATGTTCCATGGCGGAGGGTTCTGGAAGTACCACGCCATCCACCATTCCTCCGAAGATCTCGACTGGATCTCGGCGGCGCGCTTCCATCCCGTGAATCTCGTGCTCGGCACCATCGGTGTCGACGTGGTGCTGCTGCTGGCCGGCATCTCGCCAGACGCGATGGTGTGGCTCGCCCCCTTCAACATTTTCCATTCGGCCTTCGTGCACGCCAACATGAAATGGACCCTCGGTCCGCTCCGCTACGTGCTGGCCACCCCGGTATTCCACCGCTGGCATCACACTTCGCCGGAAGAGGGCGGCAACAAGAATTTTGCCGGCACATTTCCGGTCTGGGACCTCATGTTCGGCACCTGGTACATGCCGCAAGGCCGGCTTCCGGATAATTACGGCATCGTCGATCAGGCTACTTTCCCGCACGAGATCGCCGGGCAGCTGGCCTATCCGTTCCGCCGCCAGGCCGCCGCGCCTCCCGCTTGAAATTGCAAGGAAATACCCAGCATTTTCTCGGCACTCTTTGCGATTATTTCACACATTGTCGGCAGTTTAGCCTCGTCGGGCGCCGGTTCCGCTGCGTATCGCTTATGCCGGCTAGTCAACGTCCCGGAGTTGAGTATGGCGTACACAATGCGTAACCGCGCTTTCGCGCGTTTTGGATTCCTTTCCCTTGGCTTGGGGCTGATGATGTGGCCTGCGCTGGCGCTGGCCGCGCCCGAGGCGGTCGCGGTCAGTGTCGACCAGGCCAAGCTCGTCAAGCTGCCCGGCAAGGTCGCGACCATCGTGGTCGGCAACCCCCTGATCGCCGACGTGAGCCTGCAGCCTGGCGGCATTATCGTCGTCACCGGCAAGGGCTACGGCGCCACCAATTTCATCGCCCTCGATCGCGCCGGCGAGGTGCTGGTCGACCGCCTGATCCAGGTCGAAGGCCCGTCCGACCAGCTCGTCACCGTCTATCGCGGCGTGGAGCGGGAATCCTATAGCTGCATGCCGGTCTGCCAGCGCCGCATCACCCTCGGCGACGGCGGCGAATACTTCAGGGCGACGATGGACCAGGCCGGCTCGCTCTCGAGCACGGCCACCGGCCAGGCGGCCTCGGGGGGCAAGGCGCCGAACTGATATCCGAGAATTTTTGCAAAGCTGCGCCGCGCGAATTGCGCCGCGCGGCTTTTGCCTGTCAGGATTGGTTAAGTTTGCCTTAACGCGCCGGTCCGGACTGTTTGAAACGGCCGAAACATTTCAACAATCAGTTTCCATTATTCATTCCCTTCAGGTGACTGTCGCCAAAAGGGATTTCAGGGATGCCCGCGTCCGCCGTCTCAACCCCACTGACACGAATTTTCCGCAGGTTCCGTCGCGACAACAGCGGTTCGGCGGCGGTTGATTTCTCGCTCGTCGCCGTGCCGTTCTTCGCGCTCTTTTTCGCCATCGTCGAGTCCGGCCTCGTTTTTTTCGCCGGCCAGGTGCTGGAGACCGGACTCCAGGACAGCGCGCGGCCAATCTTTACCCACGAGTTGCAGGACAGCGGACTGACCGCGGGACAGCAGGAGCAGCAATTCAGAACGGATCTTTGCAATCGCGTTGCCGTGCTCATGAGCTGCGGGAGCGGCGGCGTCGAGTACGACGTCAAATATTATCCGGCCGGCACCGCCATCAACCTCACCGATCCGATCACCAACGGCGCCTACGACAACACCGGTTTCGGATTCGTCGCGCCGCCGGCGGGCTCGACCGGCACCTTGGTGGTGCGCGCGTACTATCAATGGCCGCTCATCGTTACCGGCCTCGGCTACAACATCGCCAACATTGGCCGCAGCGGGCCCAACAGCAAGCGGCTGCTCGCCGCCACAGTGGCCTTCCACATCGAACCGTAAAAGCACCGGGACTAGACGCCATGCGCAAGCTTTCGTACCGGCCTCGCAACCTGATCGGCCGCTTCGTGCGCGACCGCCGCGCCAACGCGGCGATCGAATTTGCATTCATCGCGCCGTTGATGCTGACAATGTTTTTCGGGCTGGTTGAGTTCTCCTCGGCCATCGCGTCCAGTCGCAAGGTGACGCTGGCGGCGCGCAACCTGTCGGACCTCGTGTCGCAGTCTTCCACCGTCACCAACCTCGACATCGCCAATTTCAACGAAACCGGCAAGGCGATCATGACGCCTTACTGGACGACCGACTATGTCACGAGGGTGAGCGAGATCTATGTCGATCCCGCCACAATGACCGGCAAGGTGAAATGGAGCAAGGGATCGGGAATGGCGGATCTCGCGCCGGGCACCACCGTGTCCGTTCCGACGGCGCTGAACATTGCCGGCTCCTATCTGATCTACAGCGAGGTCAATCACAAATACGTGCCTGCCGTCGGCTACGTCATGGCCAAGGCCGGCGTTCCGCTGTCCGACACCACCTACACCCGCCCGCGCCAGTCGACTTGCGTGCTGTATCCTCAAAACAACGCTCTGTTTACGAGTTGCTGATCGCGCCGGCCATCAGCTGCGACAAACAAAAAAGGCCGCGCCCAAGGCGCGGCCTTTTTCGCATCACGATTGTATTCCCGGCGTTCCCCGGAGAAGCGCGTCAGGCGACGCGCAGATTGTCGGCCGCAGACTTGCCGGACCGGCGGTCTGCCACGATCTCGTAGGAGACCTTCTGACCTTCGCGCAACGTGCCAAGGCCGGCACGCTCGACAGCGCTGATGTGCACGAACACATCGTTGCCGCCGTCATCCGGCTGGATGAAGCCGAAGCCCTTGGTCGCGTTGAACCACTTCACAGTTCCCATGCTCACGGGGATAGTCCTCTAGTAAAAAAAGTCGAAGCCCACTTTCGATAGGCTGGTGAGATCGAATTTTTGGGAGGGTCGTCAGCGTCTGAACCGGCTGCACCGGTGGATAGCTAATGTCGTCCGGCCGAAACTCGATAAGTCAATAGTATTCGAACGCAGGCCTCAAAACAATCCTGAGCTGCGCGAATTTTTGCTGCAAGAGGGCTTCATCCGGGCAACCGCGCATGTCACGAAAATGCCACGCGCGATCGTGGTTTTGCTCGTTATCTGCGCCCTCTGAATTGGCCGCCACGCTGCGGTCCACGCTGGGGCCCAGGGCCGGCGGAAGCCGGCCGCTCGTCCTTGTGGCGGAAGATCAGGCGGCCCTTCTCGAGGTCGTAGGGCGACATCTCGACGGTGACGCGATCGCCGGCCAGCGTCTTGATGCGGTTCTTCTTCATCTTGCCCGCGGTGTAGGCGACGATCTCGTGCCCGGCGTCGAGCTGCACGCGATAGCGCGCATCGGGAAGGATTTCGGTGACCAGTCCCTCGAACTGGATCAGCTCTTCTTTAGCCATGGTTCTCTCCAGGTCGATTGACGGTCAGGCTTGCGGACGTCGGTTGCGGTTGGGTTTGAATTTCGGCCGGCTTTCGCGATGCAAAAAGGCAACGCCCTGTATCCCGTCAGCCTGGCCGCCCTGCGGACGGGCCGACTCATGCCGGTCGCCTCGCGAAGCGGCGCCATGATTACCACCACCGCGGCGTCTCCGGCGAGGGCCTTTCGCGGTCGGTGCACTGTCATTGTTGCGATGCGGATGCACGCGGGGCGCGGGCCGGCCGGGGCGGTGCTGCTGCGCCGCCCGCGGAACCTCGCGGCCGCCTTGGGTGCGGCGATCCTCGCGGGGCAGGTTGATGCGGATCAGCCGCTCGATGTCGCGCAGATACCCCATCTCCTCAGCGCCCGCGATCAGCGAGATTGCAACGCCCTCGGCGCCGGCCCGCGCGGTGCGGCCGATGCGGTGGACGTAGGTTTCCGGCACATTGGGCAGGTCGAAATTGACGACATGGCTGATGCCGTCGACGTCGATGCCGCGCGCGGCGATGTCGGTGGCCACCAGCGTGCGGATCTGCCCGGAGCGGAACGCGCCGAGCACGCGCTCGCGATGGTTCTGCGATTTGTTGCCGTGAATGGCTTCCGCAGCGATGCCGGCCCTCGCCAGGCCCTTCACCACCTTGTCAGCGCCGTGCTTGGTGCGGGTGAAGACCAGCGCGCGGTCGACCATCTCCTGCTGCAGGAGCTCGGCGAGGAAGGCGTGCTTGGCCGCGAAATCGACCTGGATGATGCGCTGGTCGATCCGCTCGACGGTGGAGGCGACCGGCGTCACCGCCACGCGGGCGGGATCGCGCAGCATCGCCTCCGCAAGATCGGCGATGTCCTTGGGCATGGTGGCCGAGAAGAACAGCGTCTGCCGCCGGATCGGCAGTTTTGCGACGATTTTGCGGATGTCGTTGATGAAGCCCATGTCGAGCATGCGGTCGGCTTCGTCCAGCACCAGATACTCGACCTGGGTGAGCTTCAGCGCATTGCTCTGCACGAGATCGAGCAGCCGGCCGGGGGTAGCGACCAGCACATCGACGCCGCCAAGCAGCGCGCGGACCTGGCGGCCCATCGGCACGCCGCCAATGGCGAGAGCGGAGGTGAGGCGGATGTGGCGCCCATAGGCATTGAAACTGTCGAGGATCTGGCCGGACAGCTCCCGCGTCGGCGAGAGCACCAGCACACGGCAGGTCTTGGGCTGCGGCCGGATGCGGTTGGCGAGCAGCCGGTTGAGGATCGGCAGCGCGAAGGCGGCCGTCTTGCCGGTGCCGGTCTGGGCAATGCCAACCACGTCGCGGCCGGACAGCGCCAGCGGAATGGTTTGGGCCTGGATGGGGGTGGGCGTGTGGTAGTTCTCTTCGAGAAGGGCACGCGAGATGGGATCGGCGAGGCCGAAATCCTGAAAGGAGGTCAAAAGGTTTCTTTCTGTCAAAACAGCAGGCGCCCGGCTCTGTCGGCCAGGAGCGCGCGAGGTCATCGGAAGACACCCGCGTGTTTTGGGTATCGCGTTGTTGGGTGGTTGAAGGGGCAAGCCAGAACGCCGTCAAACGGGCTCAGAACACGCGGCTTGCAGCGGCCCGGTCATCCCAGATCAAGTCACTGGCGATTCCTTGGGCCGCGCTGGATATGGCCCATGAAGGCGGCGCTTTCAAGGTGATTCGTGCCCACAGGTTCCGGCCAGGCAAAAATTCTGCATGGAATGAAGGGCTTGGACGGAGGGGACAGCTGAGCCTTCGGTGTTTCAGCACCGGCAAGCCCTGCCGGAAATTTAGCCAAAATGCCGATCTTGCCCATTATTTGGACTGTTTGCCGCCAAAGCATACATTTTCTCAGCTCATTATTTGAGCAATTGTGGCCCGGAATTTCCCGGTGAAGGCGATATTACGCCACTCCGTCAACGAGTTAGACAATGTGACGCAGGTGGCATGAGTCTTGCGATTCTCTTAACGCAGACGGCCGTGGGGCCGGTTCTCGCAACGTTTAACGCGTCTGCGTCAGGGAGATGAAATCTCATGCTTACTCAATTCACTCACGATATAGCGACGAAGAGCCGCCGTCGCTGGCTGGCGGCCACCGCCGGCCTGGTTCTTGGCCTCGCCGCATTTACCCCAGCCAAGGCGCAGGAGACCATCAAGGTCGGCGTCCTTCACTCGCTTTCCGGCACCATGGCCATCAG
>Ga0081540_1003669_pt1 | contig 12044 bp, 12 predicted proteins | sample TabmetS2T1R1_FD_71024 | JGI IMG/M metagenome (GOLD analysis project Ga0081540, IMG submission 71024) | Tabebuia heterophylla rhizosphere microbial communities from the University of Puerto Rico - S2T1R1 | ecosystem: Host-associated > Plants > Roots > Rhizosphere ...
ACCAGCGGTCCTGGCTTGTGGTCGACCTCGGCGTTTCCTTCGGCGACGAGGAGCACCTGCCGGGCATCGATCTGATCATGCCCGACATCAGCTTCCTCGAGAAGGAGCGCAACAACCTGATGGGCCTAGTGCTGACGCACGCCCATGAGGACCATTTCGGCGCGATCATCGACCTCTGGCCGAAGCTGCAATGCAAGGTCTACGCGACCAAATTCAGCGCCGCGCTGTTCGAGGCCAAATGCGCCGCGGAACGCAATCCGCCGAAGATTCCGGTGACCGTGGTGCCCTCGGGCGGCCGGGTCAATCTCGGGCCGTTCACCGTCGAATTCATTCCGGTCGCGCATTCGATTCCGGAATCGCATGCGCTGGCGATCCACACGCCCGCCGGCACCGTGCTGCATACCGGCGACTGGAAGATCGATCCGACGCCGATCATCGGCTTGCCGACCGACGAGCGGCGCTTGCGCGAACTCGGCGATGCCGGCGTGCTGGCGCTGATCGGCGATTCCACCAACGCGGTACGCGACGGACGCTCGCCTTCGGAGACCGAAGTCGCAGCCACGATGACCAAGCTGGTGAAGGCCGCCAAGGGCCGCGTCGCCGTCACCACCTTTGCCTCCAACGTCGCCCGCCTCAAGGCGGTGGCGGACGCGGCGAAGGCCGCCGACCGCGAGGTGGTGGTGGTCGGCCGCGCCATGGAGCGGGTGGTGCAGGTCGCCCGCGAGACCGGCTACCTCGACGGCGTGCAGAACTTTCGCGGCGCCGATTACTACGGCCACTTTCCGCCGGACAAGGTGCTGGCGCTGTGCACCGGCAGCCAGGGCGAGCCACGCGCAGCGCTGGCGCGGATCGCCAATGACGACCACCCGCAGGTGACGCTGAACAAGGGCGACTGCGTGATTTTTTCCTCGCGCACGATTCCCGGCAACGAGAAGGCGGTCGGCGCCATCATCAACGGCCTGGTGGCCCAGGGCATCGACGTGATCACCGACCGCACCGATCTGGTCCACGTGTCAGGCCATCCGCGCCGCGACGAGCTGCGCGACATCATCTCGTGGGTCCGCCCGCAGATACTGATTCCCGTCCATGGCGAGGCGCTGCATCTTTCCGAGCACGCCAAGCTCGCCCGCGCCGCCGGCGTGCCGAAGGTGTTGACCTGCCGCAACGGCGACCTGGTCAAGCTCGGGCCCGGCGATCCCGCCATCATCGACGAACTGCCTTCGGGGCGGCTCTACAAGGACGGCGCGATCCTGGAGGATTCAAAATCCCGCGCCGTGGTCGAACGGCGGCGGATGGGATTTGCCGGCTGCGCCTTCGTGGCGCTCGCCATGACCGACAAGGGCGAACTGGTCGACGATCCCGAGGTTGATCTGGTCGGCGTCCCCGAGAAGAATGCGGCCGGGGAACTGATCGACGAGATCGTGTTCGATGTGGTGGTCTCCACGGTGGAAGGGCTGCCGCGGGCGCGGCGGCGCGATCCGGACGCGACGGCTGAATCGGTGCGGCGCGCGGTGCGCGCCGCCATCAACGAGCATTGGGGCAAGAAGCCGATTTGCCTCGTTCATGTCCTGACGGTTTAAGGTAAAAGACACCCTCAGGCGGAGCGGCGGCTGGTTCTCGCCTGAAATCGAAGCAGGGAGTGGAGTATCATGCTGGGCCGGCTCAATCATGTCGCGATCGCGGTCAAGGATGCGGAAAAGGCTGCCAAGATCTATGGCGGCGCGTTCGGCGCCGAAATTTCCGGCGCGGTGCCGCTGCCGGAGCACGGCGTCATCACCGTGTTCGTCACGTTGCCCAACACCAAGATCGAGTTCATCCAGCCGCTGGGCGAGGCCTCGCCGATCGCCAAATTCGTCGAGCGCAACGCCGATGGCGGTATCCACCACATCTGCTATGACGTGCCCGACATCATCGCGGCGCGCGACAGGCTGATCAGCGAGGGCGCGCGCGTGCTCGGCGACGGCGTGCCGAAGATCGGCGCCCACGGCAAGCCGGTGCTGTTCTTCCATCCGAAGGATTTCTCCGGCGCGCTCGTCGAAATCGAACAGGCCTGAAGCCGATGGCCTATACCCTCTCCACCTCGATCGCGATCTACTTCGTCCTGTGGTGGGTCGTGCTGTTCACGACGCTGCCGTTCGGCGTCCGCAGCCAGCATGAGGAGGGCGAGGGCGCGCCCGGCACCGATCCCGGCGCGCCGGTCCTGGCGCAGATGGGCTGGAAGCTGCTGTGGACCACGATCGTTTCGGGCGTACTCTTCGCCATCGGAATGTGGGCGTATTATCAGGGTTTTCTCAACATCGAGCGGCTGTCGAAGCTGATGGGGATGCCGTTCTAGCAAGGAGGCCGCCATGTTGCGCAGCTTGGCTTCAATAACTCTGCTGCTCGTGTCGATCGTCGCCCCCGCTTCCGCGATGGATCAATCCGCAATGGAAGAGACCAATTGCCTGATGGCCTGCGACGCCAATCAGGAGCATTGCGGGGCAGGGCAATTTTCCCGGATAAATCATTCACCTGCAGAACTTTCTTCACATCGGGAAATGAAATCGTCCGCAGGCATCAGCTCGCGCAGGCCGGCCAAGATCTCAGCCGCATACGAGGGGGCGTTGTCTCGTCCAGCACAAGCCAAGCATTAGCTTGGCGGGGGAACAGCATGAATATTCAAAGAATTCTGATCGCGCTCATCGTCCTGCTCGCCGCCGGCCTAGCTGGATCGTTCTACATGAATTGGAAGACGCTCGGGCAGCTTCGAACCGTAAAGGCCTTTGTCGAGGGCCAGGTGTTCGCCGATGCGGTCGCAGCCTGCGAGCGGGCGCAAAGCACGACGCCCTTCAAGTGGACCGGCGGCAAGCAGACCGCCGTCATCGGCCTGAATTCGGTCAAGCTGAACAAGGACACGATCTTCGCAAGCTACACGCTCGTCGCCGACAGCGTTTATTGCGACTATGATCCGATCAAGAAGAAGGCCGACATCGGCTCCAACTTCCTGGAGCGGGAATAGACCCGGCTTGCGAGGCGATGAATGGTATCGGAAGCCTCGCGGATCATCGATCTCTATCAGCGCAGGGCGCACGACTGGGCCGAGAGCCGCGCACGAGGCAACCTGTTTGAGAGGCCCTGGCTTGACCGGTTCCGGGCGCTGCTCCCGCAAGCTGCCCCGATCCTCGATCTCGGCTGCGGATCGGCAGAGCCGATCGCGCGTTATCTGATCGAGCTTGGACATCCCGTCACCGGCGTGGATTCATCCGAGGCCATGATCGAACTTTGCAGTGCGCGGTTTCCTGAACAGGAATGGATCGTCGCCGATATGCGCGGGCTTGCGTTACAGCGGAAGTTCGGTGGCATCCTGGCGTGGGACAGTTTCTTCCACCTTTGCCCCGACGATCAACGCCAGATGTTTCCAGTGTTTCGGGAGCACGCGGCGCCGAACGGGGCGCTGATGTTCACCAGCGGCCCGGCGTATGGTGAGGCGATGGGGAGTTTTGGCGGCGAGCCACTGTATCACGCGAGCCTCGATCCGGCCGAGTATCGCTCACTGCTCGACGGCAACGGCTTTCGCGTGGTGGCGCACGTCGTCGAGGACCCTGACTGCGGCCGCCACACCATCTGGCTTGCTCAGCTCGTCTAGTCCCGAACCGGCTGAAAGTATCAATATCCGGCCAGCACTATTTCAGCAGCCGCAGCAGAGCTCGTCCGGCGGGTGATCCTAATTCCTTGGCGTCCAGCGTTCCATCCTTGTCCGGATTGGCTGCGTTGAAGCGCTGCTCCACGACCGCAAGATATTCGTCGAGCGTCAGCGTGCCGTCATGGTCTGGATCGGCTGCAGCCAATTCCTTGGCAGTCAACCTGCCGCGCAACTCACGCGCATCGAGGGTGCCATCCCCGTCCGGGTTCAACTTAGTGAACGTCGCGGACGCGGCCTTCTTTACCTCGGCCAGATCGAGGGTGCCATCATTGTCGGAATCGAACATCTTGACCGGATTGGCCCGGTCCTTCGCCAAGGCGGGACCGGAAAACGTCACAGCAGCAGCGAGCATCAGACCAACGAAGGGGCGGGCAATCATCCTCTGATCTCCTATGCAAATCGGTTGTGGGTATACGTGCTAATAAATGATTTCGATATCGGTTCCAACCGTCGCAGCCGTCTGCGCCAAAAGCACATCCGTGCCTTACTTGGCCGTCCTCTCCCGCTCCAATCTTTAAACCCACGCCGGTGACGCGAGACTACGCCCGCTTTGCCCGCACGATGCGCCGCAGCACTTATTTGTGAACGGGGCATATCTGAAGCCGGGTAACGCCCGGGCCCGCCGTCCGTAGACGCACTTGTGGGCGTGCGCCGGCACGCGCGGTTCATCTCGAAAGGAAACAGGGCGGTCACATGAAGGTAGCTCTCAACATCGCTGAGAAAGGCGACGGGTCTTATCGTTTGCTGGCAATTCTGCGCTGGGTGATGGTCGTCATCTTCGTATCGTTTGGCATCCAGAAGTTCACGTTGCAGTCGGCACAAGGCATCGTTCAATTTATCAGCAACAGTCCCTTTATCTCCTGGATATCCGTCTTCGGCTTTAGGGGAGAGGCCTACGTCCTTGGTGTCGTTGAGCTTGGCATCGCGGCACTTCTCGCGGCCGGCGCATTCAGTCCGGTCTTGTCCGCCGTCGGCTCACTCATGGGCGTCATCACGTTTGCCATCACCTGGTCCTTTTTCTTCACGACGCCGGACGTGGTAAAGTGGAGCTGGTCCGCCGACCCGATGGCCTGGAATTTGGCCGGCGAGTTCATCTTCAAGGATATTGTCTTGCTGTGTGTCTGCGTCGTGCTGTTGCTGGCCTCTTTGCCCAGATCGGCTGCGCGGTCAGGTTCTGCTGCCTGAAGGCAATTCAGGTCTAGTCAGCAGTTCTCTCCCGTAGCCGCTGAGCATAGACGTTGATGACGAGCGCGGCCAGCAGGATCAAGCCGCGGATCAGGATCTTCAGAAAGCTGTCGATGTTGACGTGATCCAGCCCGTTGTTGAGAACGCCGAGCACGAACAGGCCGACGATGGTGTTGCCGATGCCGCCGCGGCCGCCAAACAGGCTGGTGCCGCCGACCACGACGGCGGCGATCGAATCCAGGAGATAAGTGTCGAACTCGTTCTGCTGCGCGCTGCCGAAATGCGCCACTCCCAGCATGCCGCCGATACCGGCGCAGACGGCTGAGATCACCATGACGCTGCCGAGGATCAGCTTGACATTGAGGCCGGAATATTCCGCCGCCTCGCGGTTTCCGCCGACCATGTAAACATAGCGGCCGAAGCGGGTATAGGTCAGCACCAGATGGCCGGCGAGCAGCATCAGCGCCGCCACGATTACGATCCAGGGGATGCCGCCGATCGACGACGATCCGAGCGTCGTAACCAGTGGTGGCACCTTGTAGGCGATCTGGCCGCGCACCAGTAGCGCCGAGATGCCGGCCGCGATCTGCATCATCGCCAGCGTCATGATGAAGGAGGGAATGCCGATGACCGTCAGCCCGAACGCGTTGACGAGGCCGAGCAGGGCGCACAGCGCCAGCGCCAGCACGATTGCTGCCCATCCGGGCATCGGGACGTTGGCGATGTTGACGTAGGATTCCTGCAGCGTGAAATAGGCGACCGCGATGCCGGTGACGTTGGCAATCGCTGCGATCGAGAGGTCGATCTCGGCGCAGAGGATCACGAAGGTGAGGCCGACGGCGATGATGCCGGTGACCGAGATCTGGGTCAGGATGTTGCCGAGATTGTCGAGTGTCGCGAAAGAAGGACTGGCGGCGGCGAAGAAGCCGAACAGGCAGATCAGCGTCAGGAACGGCGCGATGTTGCGCATCTGGGAGCGGAGCATGGCGCCGATCCGGCGCGGCCGCTTCGCCTCCGCAGCCGGGACTGTCACGCTTTCGCCGCTCGCCATGTGCTTCTCCCTAAGCCCGTCTCCTCACGCCGCTTCCAGCAGGCGGTCCTTGCTGATCTGTTCGTTGGCAAATTCCCGCACCACCGCGCCGCGCTTGAGCACGATCACGCGGTCGGCGAGCGACAGCACCGTCTCGGGCTCGGTCGAGAGCACGATGATGGCGAGCCCCTTGGCGCGTAGGTCCCTGACGATGTGGATGACGTCGTTCTTGGCGCCGACGTCCATGCCGCGGGTCGGCTCGCACAGCACCAGTAGCCGCGGCGGGTAGCTCAGCCACTTCGCCAGCGCCACCTTCTGCTGGTTGCCGCCCGACAGCATGCCGAGATCAAGCTCGACGGCGGCCGGCCTGATCCGCAATTGCTCGACCTGCCGGGCGGCGATCGACCGCTCGCGCGCGGGCTTCAGCAACAGCGACGAGATGCGATCCAGAATGCTGATCGAGACGTTCTTGTAGACAGGCTCCTGATGGAACAGCATGTCGCGGCGGCTCTCGGGCACGAAGGCGATCCCGGCGCGCCGGGCAGCGGCGGTGCTGCGAAACGCCTTCGCTTCGCCGGCCACCGAGAGCGTGCCGTGGTCGGGCCGCAGCTTGCCGAACAGGATTCGCGCCAGTTCGAGCTGCCCGCAGCCCATGAAGCCGTAGATGCCGAGCACTTCGCCGGCGCGCGCCTCGAACGAAACATCGCGCAGGCTGCGGGCGAGCGACAGCCCGCTCGCGTTCAACACCACCGGGTGGTCACCGGGTGGCGGCAGCATGATGTCATGCGTGTAGGTCTCTTCCAGCGCCTCGCGGCCCTTGCCGATCATTGCCTCGATCAGCGCCGGCTTGCTGGTCTCGGCGGCCTTGGTCTCGGCGACCTTGCGGCCGTTGCGGAACACCGTGACGGTGTCGGAGACGCGCAGGATGTCCTCGATGAAATGCGAAATGAAGACGATGCTGGTGCCTTCGTCGCGCAATTGTCTCAGCGTCGCGAACAGGCGCTCCACCTCCGGCGGCGACAGCGCCGAGGTCGGCTCGTCGAGGATGATGATGCGGGCGCCCGAGAACAGCACGCGGGCGATCTCGATCAGTTGCTGCAGGCCGATCGGCAGGTCGCCGAGCCGCGACATCGGATCGACGTCGATGCCGAACCGTTTCAACTGCTCGCCGGCTTCCTGCGCCATGCGCCGCCACTGCACGACGCCCAGACGGTTGGTCGGCTGGTTTCCGAGAAACACGTTCTCGGCCACTGTCAGGTCGGGCGCGACGCTGAGTTCCTGATGCACCATCGCAATCCCCGCCGCGTGCGCGTCGCGCACCGAGCGGAAACGGGTTTCACGGCCGTCGAGGATGAAACGGCCGGAAAAATCCGGGTGCACGCCGGCGATGATCTTCATCAGCGTGCTTTTCCCCGCGCCGTTTTCGCCGACGAGACCGTGGATCTCGCCGGCGAACAGCGCGAAGTCTACTCCCCGAAGCGCCTCGACCCCGCCGAAGGCCTTCGTGATCTCCTGCAGCTCGAGGATGGGCTTTGCCGACGGCATCTGGATCAGATCAGGAAATGATCCTCCATCCATTGCATGCCGGCCGCATTGGCCTTGGTCACCACCGGGCCGTCCGTGATCACGTGCTTCGGGATACCTTGTCCGCTCTTCTCCCCCGCGGTCACCGCGGCGACGCCGGCGACAATTGCGCCGCCATGGATGCGGCACGACGGATTGCGCACGGTCGCGAACATGCGGCCTTCGCTCACCGCCTGGATCGCCGGCGGCATGGCGTCGACCCCGCCGATCAGGATGTTGGTACGGTTGCGTGCCTTCATGATGTTGTAGGCGGCGAGCGCCATGTCGTCATTGTGGAAGAACGCCGCGTCGATCTGCGGAAATTTGGTCAGATAAGTTTCCCACAGGCGCGCCGTCTTCGAGACGTCCCAGTCGGCGGGCTGGGTGTCGAGCACCTCGATGTTCGGGAACTGTTTTACGACGGACTCGAAGCCCTTGGCGCGGCCCTGCGCGCCGGTATGGCCGAGCGCGCCCTGCGTCATGATGATCTTGCCCTTGCCGCCCATGGCGTTGCACAGCGCCTGCGTCACCGAGGCGCCCATGAACTCATTGTCGGGCGCGAGAAACGAGTGAACCTTGATCTGGTCGAGCGGCGCGATCAGCGTGTCCATGTCGATCACGGGGATGCCGGCGTCGATCATCTTGTTCACCGGCTGCGTCAGGGTTCCGATGCCGAACGCCTGGATGGCGACGAAGTCCCATTTCTGCGAGGCCATGTTGTCGATGGCGGCGCGCTGCTTCACCGCGTCGAGCTGGCCGTCGAACCAGGTAACGTCGACGTTGAACAGCTTGCCCCACCATTCGGCCGCCTGCTTGCCCTGCGCGCACCAGGTCGCCTGCAGACCGGCATTGGAGAACGCCGCCTTCAGCGGCTTCTCCGAACGTGCGGCCGCGGCCAGCGCCGGATTGATACCCAGCCCGCCAAGCAGCGCGGTCGTTGCGCCGGCGGCGGCCGCGGCTTGAAGAAGGTCGCGCCTGGTCGTTGAGGATTTTTCAGTCCCGGACATCGTTTGCTCCCTCGCTTTGTCATTTGTTTTCACCGACGGCGTCGATTGCACGCACCGCGGGGCAAAGGCAGTCTTTCACACTCGGAGAATTTTCGCCACCAAGCCGCGCGAACGGCATGCGGCGGCACGCCAGAAAATGCGTGCGGCTTGTTGGGCGAGGCGAGGGCTCGTCGTCAGCGCTCTTGCACTGCAACGAGACCTTCGATGTCACCGAGCAGCTTGCGCCACGCCGCATCGATTTCGGCAGACCAGTCGCTGCCGGCGAGTTCGCGCAGCGTCGCGGCAATGACGGCGAAGAAGGCGATGAACAATTCGCGCGGCGTGCCGTAGGCGTCGTGCGAGGAAACCTCCGAGGTGATGAGGCGGAAATGGCCGGTGCGTTCGCCCGCGAAATCCAGGATGGCGTCGATCGTCAGCGCCAGCATCGAACCCTTGACCAGCTCGCTTCCCTCGGTGCGGAACATGGTCCGCGCCTCGGGGTGCTCGTCGAAGAGACGCCGATAGACCAAAGGCGTCAGATCCTCGCAACGTTCTGCGGCGATCTCGAAACTTCGTTCGATCGGATTGGGCAAGGCCATGACGGGATTCAAGATATCTCCCGATTTCTTGATGCGCTTCAAATCTGCGCCATCCGCGTAAACTTGATTTGCCGTGCGGAGAGGTGAAGACGTTTCGAAAAAAAAGAGCAGGGCGCGGAGCCCTGCTCAAAAATTGTGTCGACCCTTATTTCCTCGCAAATTTGGATTTGATCTTGATTGACGAGGCGACGCTGCTTGTGCGCGTCAGGGCTCCTCCCGAGACTTGGACCACCAAGCTTGAACCTCTCGGCCAGCCTGAGCCCGAATTCGTAGACCATCTTTTTCGTCTTGTCACCATTTTCAGCAACCTTTGTTCAAAATTCCAGCACTCTGCGAAATGATTGGGAATTTACAACTGCCGGTGGTGGATTTAGCTGCGATACCCCCGACACTTGGTATCGGGGTAGGGTGGTCCCGGGATAGCCGCAAAAGACGGCGTGCCATCGAAATTATTCCCCAAAGTCTGCAACATAATGCCGGAACCTGACCTCGACTTCGGACTCTCTGGGTGATTAGCTCGCCTTTGGATGGGGTTGCGATGCGCAGGCGCCTGAAGAACTTTCTACCGATCGTCCTGATCGCTCTGGTGGTGCAGATTTTCGCACCCATCGGCGCATGCTGGGCGGCCTCCATCGCCGCCACCGACCCGCTCGCCGCCGCCGTGATCTGCCATGGCGGTGCCGAGCCAGGTGCAGGCAAGACCGGCCCGATCGATCATCGCGCGCATGACGGATGCTGCTCGGTTTGCAGCGTGCTGCAGACCGGCGCGCCGGTCGATGTGCCACAAACCGCCGAAGCCATCGCCATCGACCGCCAAGCCGAGCGCGTGGTCTGGGTCGAGTTCACGCCCGATCGATTCGCTTCCCGTGCGGGCTCGCACGCCCAGGCGCGCGCGCCACCCTTCTTTTCCTGACTGACCTTCACGTCCGGTGCAGGCCCAGCCTGCCTCGGTCAATCTTGGTTGAACAGGCCGGCAGAGGACCGGCGTCAGGAAATTTGGAATGTTTCGGTATCATGCCCTTGGCGGCGCAAGCATGCTCGTGCTTGGCGGCTCGCTCATAGCCATGCCTTCGAGCTCGCCGGCGCAGACGGCCCTCCCGGCGGTTACGGTGGACGCGCCTCGACAGGCTGCTGCCAAGCCCGCAGCTCGCAAGCCCGCCGCCGCGCGCTCGGCTGCCAGGTCAGTTGCCAGGACGCAGGCGCCGCGACCTGCGGCCGGTTCCCCGCCTGCCGCGTCACTGACCGCGGGCATCACCCCGAGCGTGGCGCGCGCGCTGCTATACCAGGCGCCAGCCGGCCAGACGGAGACGACCATCGATCGCAGCCAGTGGGACAACCGGCCGGCGGTTACCGTGGCCGACGTGCTGCGCGAGAGCCCCGGCATATCGGTGAAACAGGGCAACGGGCCGCGCGATATCGGCATCTCGATCCGCGGTTCCAATGCACGCAACGGCTTCGGCATCCGCAATATCGTGATCTTCGACGACGGCTTCCCGGTCACGCAGCCCGACGGACTTTCCCGCAGCGACCTGATCGATCCGCGCGCCTATGCCGCGATCGATGTCATCAGGGGACCCTCGTCGGCGCTCTACGGGAACTATGCAACCGGCGGCGCGCTCAATTTCCGCACCCGCCCGGGCCGCACCATCGATGGCGTCGAATACGGCGTCGACGGTGGAAGTTTCGGCTATCTCAACAACTATCTGACCGCCGGCAAGAAAGTCGGCAATTTCGAGGGCTCGCTGTTTGCCAGCGACACGCGCGGCGACGGGTTCATCCAGAACAGCTGGTACAATACCCAGACTGTGAACTTCCTCGGCACCTTGCAGGCCACGCCCGACGACCGCTTCACGGTCAAGTTCATCAACAACAATCTCGACACCCGGTTGCCGATCCGGCTGTCGCTTAACCAGTACAATCAGAATCCCTTCCAGGCGGGGTGCGAACTGGCCACCGTCACCGGCTGCGGCACGGTTTCCCTCTTCAACAACGGCTTCAACGGCGCAAGGACGCCGACCACCGCCATACAGGCCGGGCTTGGCCGCGAGGACCGCCGCACCATCGTCGGCGGCAGGTGGGAGCACGATTTCGACAACACGACGACCTGGCGCAACCAGTTCGTGTTCGACGATCGAAACATCAGCCAGCCCACGGGAGCCACCAGCGCCATCGGCGATTTCCCGTCCTACAATTACATGAGCGACGTCACCAAGCGCGGCGAGATTCTGGGACTGGAATCGACGACCTATTTCGGCGCGTTCTACAACACGCTGACGGCGTCGAGCGATACGCGAAACGTGATGCCGGGCGGCAATGCGACGCTCGGCCTTCTGCAGAGCAATCTCTTCAGCGCCACCACGAACTACGGCGTCCGTGCACGCGAGGAATTGAAGCTCTCGCCGCAACTGACCGCCATCGCCGGGATCGGCTGGGAGACGACCCAGCTGAAGGGAATCAACAGTGTCTACAATTACGGAACTTCGCCGGTTCCAAACCCGACGATCATCCCGACAACCGCCGATCGGCAATTCCAGAACACCGCGCCAGAGCTGGCGCTGCTCTACAAGCTGAATCCCGAGTGGCTGTTCCGCGCACGGGTCGCCACCGGGTACGGCACGCCGCAGGTCAGCAACCTCTTCGTCCTCTCGAACGGACAGAACGGCAACAATACGCAGCTACAGACGCAGAAGAACATCGGCTACGACATCGGCTTCGACTGGACGCCGAACAACACGCTCAAATTCAGCGCGACAGGCTTCTACGAGTTCTTCAAGGACGAACTGGTGAACCAGGCCACCCCGGTCGGCGCGCCCAACGCGAGCTTTACATTCAATGCGCCGCGATCGGAGCACCGCGGCGTCGAGCTTGCCGCCGACTGGAAATTCTATCCGGGATGGCGGTTCACGGCGGCCTACACCTATCTCGATGAGGTCTACACCCAATACACCGAAAACCTCACCAACGGCGCCGTATTCAGCTTCAACCGCGCCGGCAACAAG
>Ga0081540_1003670_pt1 | contig 12043 bp, 20 predicted proteins | sample TabmetS2T1R1_FD_71024 | JGI IMG/M metagenome (GOLD analysis project Ga0081540, IMG submission 71024) | Tabebuia heterophylla rhizosphere microbial communities from the University of Puerto Rico - S2T1R1 | ecosystem: Host-associated > Plants > Roots > Rhizosphere ...
CGGCCATCTTGCCCCGGGCTCGCGCCTTGGCATCGTCGACCTCGTGCAACGCTACGAGATCGGTGCGACACCGCTGCGCGAGGGCCTGTCGCGGCTGATGTCGCGGGGGCTGATTGTCGGCACGGGTCAGCGCGGCTTTCGCGTCGCCGATATCAGCCGCGAGGATCTGCTCGACATCACCTGCATGCGCACGGCGGTCGAAATCGAGGCCATACGCCTCGCCATCGTCAATGGCGACGACGCCTGGGAGGCCGGCATCGTCAGCGCGCTGCACCAGATGCGGCGCCATATCGAGCGGACCGGCGATGAATTCCGCGAAGGCGCGGAGGATTTCGATCGGCTGCACAAGGGATTCCATACCGCTTTGCTGTCCGCCTGCGGCTCGAAGCGCATGCTGGCGGCCCATTCCGATCTCTACGACCAGGCCTATCGCTACCGCCGCGTGATGATGCGTTCCTTCGACAGCGGCAGGAAGTTCGTCCGAGCCCACCAATTGCTCGCCGACCGCGTGATCGCGCGCGACATTCAAGGGTCGCAGGCGATGCTGGAAGCGCATCTGCGCTCGACCATGGACTTTGTCTATCCCTCAGGCAGCGAGAGCTGACAGCATGGCAAGCGCCGCAAAACGCCTCGAAGCCCTCCCCCGCAATGCTCTGCCGCAGATCAGGTTTGACGAGGTCACGCTGCAACTCGGCGGCAAGACCATCATCGAGAATCTCAGCCTCGGCGTTCGATCAGGCGAATTCCTCTGCATCGTCGGCGCTTCCGGTTGCGGCAAGACCACGGCGCTGCGTCTGGCCGCAGGCCTGTATCAACCGACCAGCGGCAAGATCAATTTCGACGGCCAGCCGATGCGCGAGCCGCGCCGCGAGATCGCGATCGTGTTTCAGGACTACGGCAAGGCATTGCTGCCATGGCGCACCGCGGCGGGCAACGTCTCGCTGGCGCTGGAAGCCGGCGGCATGCCCGCTTCCGAGCGCCCTGCCCGCATCGAGGAATTGCTGCGTACCGTCGGCCTGCCCGGCCACGCCGGCAAATATCCGTCCGAAATGTCCGGCGGCATGCAGCAGCGCCTGCAGATCGCCCGCTGCCTGGCGCAGGAGCCCAAGACCCTTCTGATGGACGAGCCGTTTGGCGCGCTTGACGCGATGACGCGGCAGGGATTGCAGGATGAAGTGCTGTCGCTGGTGGCGGCGAGCCGCGCCACCGTGATCTTCGTGACCCACGACCTTGACGAAGCGATCTACCTCGGCGATCGCGTCATCGGCCTGTTGCCGCATCCGGGCCGGATCGGCATCGAATTGTCAGTTAATCTGCCGCGCCCGCGTGATCAGCTATCGACCCGCGAACATCCGGAATTCCTGCGGCTGCGGCGGCAATTGTTCGATTTCATCAAGGCGACCGAGCAGTGACGGCGAATTCCGCCAAGGCGCTCGTGCTGCCGCTCGGCCTGCTGGCGGCGTTCGAGGTCTGGGCGCGCGCCACCCATCTGCAAAGCGACAGCCTTGCGCCGCCGAGCGAGATCGTGATGGCGCTCGTTGGCGCCTTCGCCGATCTCTCGATTCTTGCGGCGACACGGGACACGCTGTTTTCGGCTTTCGCCGGGCTTGCGATCGGCACAATCATTGGACTGGCGCTCGGCATTGCGTTCGGGATCTCGGATACGCTCAACCGGCTGATGGAAGTGACGGTCGAGTCCATCCGGCCGATCCCCTCGATCGCGCTGCTGCCGATCGCGCTGATCGCGCTTGGTTTCGGCTATCGCATGGAAATCGTGATCGTGGCGTTTGCCTGCGTCTGGCCGGTCCTGATCCTCTCCCGCGCGGCCGTGCGCAGCATCGAGCCGCGGCTGATGGAAGTGGCACGGGCGTTGCGGCTGCCGCCGGCGCAGCGCGTCTGGAAGATCATCATTCCGGCGGCGCTGCCGCGGATCTTCGTGGCCTTCCGCCTGTCGGCCGGGATCGCGCTGATCGTCGCCGTGACAGTTGAAATCGCGATCAATCCGCTCGGGCTCGGCGCCGGTATCATGCTGGCGCAGCAGGCGCTGCGCCCCGACCTGATGCTGGCCTATCTGGTCTGGATCGGCGCCATCGGTTACGCGCTGAATGTCCTGCTGGTCGTGGCCCAGAAAAGATTGTTCGGCCGCGCCGCCTTGAGCGGGGACGGCCGATGAGCCGCGCCGCGATCGTCTGGCGGGTGGCGAGTTTTGCCGTCGCCGCGGGTTTCATTGCGCTCTGGCAACTGATCGCCAACCTCAAGCTCGTATCGCCGGTCTTCCTGCCGGGCCCGGACCGGGCCTGGGCGGCGCTGGTGCGCGGCTTTTCCTCCGGCGATCTCTGGAGCAAGCTCGCCGGCACGCTCGAACACATGGCCTATGGCTGGCTCGCCGCCTCGATCGCCGGCATCGCGATCGGGGCGGTGATCGGATCGTCGCTGATGATGCGGACCTATGTGGCCCCGTCGCTGGAGTTCTTGCGGCCATTACCGGTCTCGGCGATCATTCCGGTCGCGATCGCCATGCTCGGGCTGACGCAGGCCATGGCGCTGTTCGTGATTTCATTTGGCGCAATCTGGCCGATCATGCTGGCGACCATCCACGGCTTCGCCGCGGTCGAGCCGCGGCTCTACGAGGTGGCGCGCACGCTGCAGATGTCGCGGCTCGCGGTGATCTCAAAGATCGCGCTGCCTTCCGCCAGCCCCGACATTCTCGCCGGCATGCGGCTGAGCCTGACAGTGGCGCTGATCCTCTCGGTGGTCTGCGAAATCCTCGCCGGCCTCGACGGGCTCGGCCACTGGGTGCTGCTCTCGGCGCGCGCGTTCCGCTCGGCGGACCTGTTCGCCGGCGTCATCCTGCTAGGCGTGACCGGCTACATTACCTCGGTGGCGATGTCGCTGGGTGAACACAAGCTGCTGGCGTGGCAGGCAGCGCAGCGGTGATATGACCCGCATCGCCGATTGATCCAGGTCAATGCCGGAAGCGGCGCGATCGTTCGATACTTGCCCTTACATGCTGCCGGACAGCGATGTCCGGAAGCATCCGGCGATCTCGCCGTTTTCTCCTATGACTGCCCCGTCCGCGCCAGCCGCGTGCGGGGCATTTTATTTGCGGATGAATTGCGGCGATGGCTCTTCCGTCATAACGGGAGTCCGTGCATCTGTTCGCCATCCTTCGCGAATGCGCTGAAGCCACAGCGACCGCCGCTTCGCCGCGCTCACGAGATCGCGGTACAGCCGTCCGACCGCGCGCCAGCATGCCTTGAGGCTGAAAGTGACCAGCACCTCATGATGCCGCATCCCCTTGCCGCCCTTGACCAGCCCGAGATCACGGATGATGCAGTACGTTCCGCTACTCATGCGGGCGAACTTCGCACCTTGAAAATGACTGCGCACACGCGACAACATGCGCGCAGCTTGCACCACCAGCCGATTCCGTCAATCTTGACGGCCACCGAATCAACCTCGCCAACGCGCGAAAACCCTCAAAGCGTTGCGTTGCTGCCGCGTTCGCCGATGCGATGGATTTGCGCGGTCCGAACCGGTACCCGATTGAGCACGTCCCGCCGCTCGTTCAAGCGCGCAGTCGGCGCATCCGGCTGTGCAAAACACTCCAGAATCTGGATCCGGATTTCTTCTGCGAGTGGACCTTCGACCTGGCGCATGCGATTCCAGAGCCGGATGATTTCTCGTTGCTTCTCGACTTCCATTGGTCACCTCCGAAGAATGACCAAAGAGAACATACCGGGAACATTGTTGCAAGCTGCAAATCTGCGGGCTCACGGTTTTCCAAAGTGAAATTGCACGGGCTACAAGCAGAGGCTGAGAATCTTCAGCCGGCAGGACTCGGTTGCGCGCGGTTTGGGCTTCGCGACGCTTGCCTGCTTTGATTCCTTCGGCGCCGCCTTTGGCGAACTCTTCGGCTCCTTCGGCCGCTTCTCATAATCGCCTGCGATCACCATGGCCCAGTACATGCGACCGGTCTTCGCGCTCTTCACGCTGGCGACGCCCACGCGTGTCGCGCCGGGCAACAGCAGGTTTTTCCGGTGCCCTGACGAATTGATCCACTGGTCGAGGGTCTTGGGAAAGCTGTCGTAGCCGTAGGCGATGTTCTCTGCGGCCCGCCCGGCGCCCGCGGGGCTGACGCGATTATTGAACCGGCCGAGGACATCGTGATCCAGTTGGTCCTTGGCGGCCATCGCCTGAGCTTGATCGTGTGCAATTCGCGTGAGCGTCGCATCCAGGGTGACGCGCTTCTCCCCATGCTTCAGCCGGAAATCGGAAATCATATCCGCGGGACTGGCCGCGGCTCTCTGGATCCCGACGGCAAGGGCAAAACAAATCACCAGTCCCAGCAGAAGCGCCTGCCGCGCCAGAATGACTGTCTTCTCGCAACCCACGAATTGCTCCCCTTGCCCCGCCCGGTTGCGCCGGGAAGATTCATCGAAAAGGACGCGGTAAGTCATTGAAATTATTGGTCGGGGCAGCTGGATTCGAACCAACGACCTGCAGTACCCAAAACTGCCGCGCTACCAGGCTGCGCTATACCCCGCCGGAAATGCGTCGATACAACGTTAGGCCGCAGCCATCAAGGCAATGGTCGGGCCCATCGGAACCGGTATCCACCCTGGGCCAAGTCCGGGGGCATGCTTCACTCGAAACGCCTGACCTTTAGTGCTTGCCAAACAGCGGATGTGCCACCCGGTCGCCGGGCTGAATTCCATATTTCTGCGCGGTACCCGCGATCACTTCCAGCACGCCCTTGGCGATCCCGCCCGAAGAGATGATCTTGGTCGAGAGCGGCTCGGTATTTTCGGCGATCCGCAGGATGCGCCCGTCGGCGCGGATGAAGATCATGTCGAGCGGGATGTAGGTGTTTTTCATCCACATCGAGATCTGCTGCTCGGGCGAGAAATCGAACAGCATGCCCTTGCCGTCCGCGAGTTCCTTGCGCCACATCAGCCCGGTCTGCTTTTCTTCTTCCGTCGTCGCCATCTCGACCGAGAACACCTGCACGCCCGATTTGGTGACGATCTCGAGCGGCTGAAAGCTCGCCGCGTTGGCGGCATGATCGGCGCAAAGGCCGGCGAGCACGACGAGCACCGCCGCAAGCCACGCCATCGGGAAGCGGCGCCCGCGCGGCCGCACAACGATCGAAGCGATATTCATGAAACACTCTCGCCAGACATATTAAGGGTATCTGGGGGGAACCCTAGCCCAGGGATTGCGGCAAATGCCAGAGGACGCCGCACAGGCATGCGGCGTCCGGCTCACAATTCCGTCAGGGGATGAGCGGGAGTTAATGCGACGACAGCACCGACGATCCGGCTTCGGGATGGATCTCGGCCGCCATCATGCCCTTGGAACCGGGCCCGTATCGCACGAGCACATATTGACCCGGGCGCAGCTCGGTCATGCCGAACCGGCGCAGCGTTTCCATGTGCACGAAGATGTCGGGCGTACCCTCGCCGCAGGTCAGGAAGCCGAAACCGCGAAGGCGGTTGAACCACTTCACCTGCGCCCGCTCCAGACCGCTGGTCGGCGTGACGCTGACATGGGTCCGAGGCGGAAGCATTTGCGCCGGATGGATCGCCGTCGATTCATCCATCGAGACGATCCGGAACGCCTGGTAACCCTTGGCGCGCTGGACGCACTCGACTACCAGTCGCGCCCCTTCATAGGCGGTCTGATAGCCATCGCGCCGCAGCACGGTGACATGCAGCAGTACGTCGGGCCAGCCATTGTCGGGTACGATGAAACCGTACCCTTTCGAAGCGTCGAACCATTTGATGACGCCGGAGATTTCGACAAGACTGGCCGCGGCATCGCCCAACCCCGACAGCGCGTCCATCGCCGGATCGCGTTCCGCGCCGGCTGTGTATTCGCTTGGCCCAACTCTGCTTAACCCAAGTCTGCTTTGCCCAGTCCCACCTGTCGGTGGCCCCCCAAGCTTCTTGGACTCAAATCCGTCCGACCCCATGACCCCGGACCCCACACTTCAATTGCGGCCCCCACGCCCAGCGGGACCGGAAAACGCGCCCTTCCATGACCACCATGACAACGCCGCGCGAATCTCTTGTCTCAAAAGATAACACTTGCAATTGCGGCGCATAGATAAAAAACAAAACAGTCAGGAACTATAAACAGGCTTGCAAGCGCCACGAATCAGTTGGTGATCAATTACCTACGAACGGTCCGAGCGTTTCCCCGATGTCGTGACGGATCACCAGATCGGCGACATCGTCCTGTTCGGTCGGCTCGTTGTTGATGATGACGAGCCTGGCGCCGCAGTTCTTGGCCATCAGAGGAAAACCCGCGGCAGGCCAGACCACTAGCGAAGACCCGATCGCAAGAAACAGATCGCATTGCTGCGCAAGTTCCGTGGCGCGGCGCATCGCGTCTTCCGGCATCGCCTGTCCAAACGAGATGGTGGCCGTCTTCACCGGCTCATCGCACACCGTGCAGTCCGGTGCGCTGCCACTTTCATCGAAGCGCGCCTTTACCCAAGGAAGATCATAGGCCTGACCGCAGCCGATGCAGCGGGCATAGGTGGTGTTGCCGTGAAGTTCGATCACGTGGTCGGCCTTGAAACCCGACATCTGGTGCAGGTTGTCGATGTTCTGGGTGATGATCGCCGGAACCTTGCCGGCCCTGTAGAGCGAAGCCAACGCGCGATGCCCGCGGCCGGGCTTCGCCGCCGCAAATGTCGGCTCCATCGCAAAGCGCCGCCGCCACGCTTCGTCCCGCGCGTCAGGACTGGAGACGAATTCATCAAACGGGATTGGGCGGTTACGCGTCCACAACCCGCCCGGTGAGCGGAAGTCGGGAATGCCGCATTCGGTCGAGATGCCGGCGCCGGTGAAGGGAACGATAGCGCTCGCCTCGGCAATCATATTGCCGAGTTGCTCGACGCCGCTGCGCAGATCCTTTGCGATCACCACTGAAATCCAAGGTGTTGGCCGTTGCCGACTATAGTCGCACCGACGTTCGGATTGCCAGACCGCTAAGCACGGCCTCCACTGCTCGAACACAATTCCGCAACAGCGATTCCCAATTCCGCCCCATTCGCGCTGGCGAATGAACACGGGCGCGAATCAATATCAAAAACAGGATGGGGCAATGACGGAACGGGAAGAACGGCTCGCGCGCGATCGAGCCGAAATTGCGGCGCGTGTCGCACGCTTCAAGGAAACCCAGCAGAAATTCGAACGCGAGCGCGAGGAGTATTACGCGACGACACTAGGCAGCGCCTGGAGCGGATTTGACCGACCTTCGTGGGGCTGAGCGGAACCGACGCTGCCGGAATCGCGAAGTAAGGATTCAACGCTTCCCGGGAACGAATTCGCTTTACTAGAGTTTTCACACCAAGTGCAGCAACCTTGCGAGAGGTGAAAGCATGAAAGACCCCGTCAACGTCTTCGGATGTGGGCGGGGTTTTCATTTGAAGTGGCGGCCACGTTCGCCGGAGCGGGACGCGCGCGAGTCATGCGAATGCAACGGTGCGGCCATCGGATTTTGCAGGAACCAAGATCGCCCCTCCGGCGTTCGCTGTCTCGCAGAGGTGTGCCATGCCCATATGGATGGAAATTTTGATCAATGTGCTCGGTTATGCCGGCTTCATCGGCATCGCGACCTATCACAAGTCGCCCAGCAAGAATTCAACGGAACAGTGATGGGATCGGCACAGTTCAATGTGCCTTGTGCGGTTCGCCAGCCGTGCGAACCAGGCGGTCGGCCTTGACCAGCACGCGGTCGCTTTCTTCCTGCGGGCGCAGGAAAAAGCTGACGGCTACAAAGGCCAGGCAAAACAACAGCCCAACCACCATCACCCGCCGATGCGTCTGCTTGTCCGCATTGTGAAACGAAGGAACCATGGCTTGCTTCCTGAAAGCCGTCCCCTGTCGTTAGTAAGTACGCACAGCCAGTTTTTGGTTCAACCTGAAGCGGCTTACCTGCAGCCCCGTTATCCCTCAACAATCCAACGCAAGGGCCAACGTGAATTGCTGCGCAGCGTCCGTCGGTTGCTGCGCAGCGATCCCCGCTATCCACAGCCAGCCAATCCACAGCCGGACCGCTCTAGCGCCTGGAGGAAGATAGACTCCTTTTGTTCTTCTGGAACGAACAGGGGGTGCACTTTCCGGCTCAGCCCTCCGCTTAAGATTGGGTTACCGCCGCGTATCCCTCTGCCGGCTTTTGCTTCCCTCGCAACCGATAGTCTGACCCAACCTGCACGCGAGGCATCGAACCTTTTTCGCGCACTTCAGACTCATCTGGAGAGGTGCTGCCATGACACAAGCCGATCACTACCGCGATCAGTCCAACAGGGCCCGCAAGCTGGCCGAGGCCGTCAAGGATCCGGAAGCCTCGAAGAAGCTGATCGAGATGGCCGAGGAATTCCGCCTCTATGCCGAACGGCTGGAACAGGCGCACTAGGCCCTGCTCCGCTGCACCCGACGGAATGGAATCTTAAGCTTCCATTCACCGTGTCTTGCTGAAGTGCTTCGCCGTTAACCGAACCTCTTTACAAGGCGTAAACGCGCACCTGACAAGTTTTGGCCAGGAGGGTCAAAACCATGGTCATTTATCCAATACCGGTTGAAGTGACTCAGGCCAGAATACAACTCGTTATCGACCAGAACGCCAAGGCACCGCGGGCTACGATCCACCAGGATCTCCAGGCGGTCGATCATGCCAAGGCAAACGCCGAGGAAGCGGCCCTTGCCCATGTGCAGGCCGAGGAGCCGTCCCTGGTAGACGTCAAGGTCTAAAAGCCGCGACAAGCCAACTTCCCTCGCGCGACGACATCGTCGCGCGACGGGCCGGCTTTCTCACGAACGCGCCGCACGCCATTGCATCTCGATCGCCGCTGAAAGCACTGTGCCGCAGGTCACATCGGTAACATCGGCGGCGGCGCTATCGTTGCGCCATGATGCTGTTTCGCACCATCGTGATCTGGATAGCCCAGGCCTTGCTGTTCGGCATCGGAATTGGTACGGCCGGCCTGACGGCGCACATGTTCGGCCCGATCATGGCCGAGGTCTTCAACATCAACGAAGCGATCCCGACCGCACTGATCTTCTTCGCCGTGGCGGCGTCGCTCGGATGGTTCGGAAACAGGTTCTGGCCGGAAGACTGGTGGCACAATCCGCTGCTCTAGGCACTGCCAAGGTATCCCGCAGCTATGCGCTCGAGCTATCGTGGTATCGCTTCAGCCCGGTAAATCTTCGTCCCCGAAGTCTCGACGATCCGGCCTTTGAGGGATTTGACGAACGCCTTCGAGCCCTCGACGGCAAAATGGGTGCGCAACGCCGCCTCGTCTTCCCATTGCTCGAAGAAGAACAGCCGCATCGGGTTCTGGCAGTCGACATGCACGTCATGCGAGATGCAGCCGGGCTCCTTGCGCGAGCGCTCGACATGCTCGAGACAAGAACGCAGCACCTCGTCGAACGTCTGCTCACGCGCCAGAATACTGCCGGTCACCAGTATCATCCCGATCCCCTATCGCGTCAGCGTGCGCCCGCCATCGGCAAGCGCGACCATGGCACGCTTCGAGGGGACCTCCTTCGTTAGTGCATCAGACGCGGCACCACAACCGGTGCCACGAGCAGCGCGCCGAGGCAGCCCACCGCGGACAATTTCATCCGCGCCGTCCGGACGTCGGTAATCGGCAGCACGAAGAAGAACAGCATCGCGACCATAATCGGGGGGCGTGGAGCAGGCACATTTTCGATCCCTCCGTTGGAGGCCGAACATGCCGGGGAGCGGCGGCCAAATATGTGCCTGGGATCATGCTGCCGAAACTGCTGCGCCTCCCGCTTTCTTGACGCCTCGCCGTCGCGAACACCCTGCCCTTCACGCCAATTCTTTGCTATTGAACGCCCCGAACCAGAAACCGTCCGCCTCAGGGAGCCAAGAACCATGCGTTATCTCCACACCATGCTGCGCGTCCGCAATCTCGATGTCGCGATGAAGTTTTACCAGGACGCTTTGGGGCTTAAGGAAGTGCGCCGCGTCGACAACGACAAGGGCCGGTTCACGCTGGTGTTCCTGTGCGCGCCCGAGGATGAGGGCCTGTTCAAGGCTGCGCCCCAGAACCGCGGCGCGCCGCTGGTCGAACTCACCTACAATTGGGACGAAGAGAAATACGGCGAGGATCGTCATTTCGGTCACCTCGCCTACGAGGTCGACGACATCTACGCGACCTGCGACCGCCTGATGAAGGCCGGCATCACCATCAACCGTCCGCCTCGCGACGGCAACATGGCCTTTGTCCGCTCGCCGGATCTGCATTCGATCGAGCTCTTGCAGAAGGGCGAACCGAAGCCGCCGGCCGAGCCGTGGTCGTCAATGCCGAACACGGGCCACTGGTAGGCTCTGTTTCGAATTGGCTTGTCCCTGCCGGAAATTCTAGAATCGTAAAACGTTCCTTCGCGCGAGCCAAATAAGCGCCGGAACCAGTCAAAGCGCGGCGCGTTTTCCTCTCGATCGGAATTTGGTTGGAGGAAACGGTTATGGGACGAGGAATTCTGCTTTGGTTGCTGGGCGTGCCAATCCCGGTGATCATTCTGTTGTGGTTGTTCTTCGGCCGCTGATTGGCCGAAGCATCCGCGCTAAAAATCAGGCTCGCATTGCAGCGAGGCCTGATTTTTTGTTGGCTTGAGCCAGCGCAAAAAGGCGCGCGCTTTTTCGCCGATGTTCGGCTAAGAACGCATCAAGCCAATCATCGGGAGCGACAGCGCGTGGCCGACAACGACAAGAAACAACTCACCATCTGGGGCCGGGCCAATTCGGTCAATGTTCAAAAAGTGCTGTGGTGCCTCGCCGAGCTCGATCTCGCCTATGAGCGCATCGACGCCGGCATGCAGTTCGGCAGGAACAACGAGGCAGCTTATCTGGCGATGAATCCGAACGGCCGGGTGCCGACGCTGGTCGATGGCGACTATGTGCTGTGGGAATCCAATTCGGTGATGCGTTATCTCTGCACAGCTTATGGCAAGGGCACGCCGATCTATCCGGCATCACCACAGGCGCGCGCCGGCGTTGACCGCTGGCTCGACTGGACGCTGTCGACGCTGCAGCCGGTCGACCGGCCGGTGTTCTGGGCGCTGGTGCGAACGCCGCCCGAGAAGCGCGACATGGTCGCGATCCAGAAGGACGCCGATGCGGAAGGCCTGGTGTGGCGGATCGTCGAGGCGCAACTGGCGACGCGGCGCTACATCGAAGGCGATCAGTTCACCATCGCCGATATCGCGCTCGGCGCCTATGCGCGGCGCTGGTTCGGCGTCGAAGGCGTTACCAAGCCGAAATTGCCGAACCTGGAGCGCTGGTTCGCGCAGTTCGCGGCCCGTCCCGGCTTCGTCCGGTTCATCGCGCCGCCGATGAGCTGATCTATCAGTCTCTCAGCGCGCGCCGGTGGAAGCGCCGGCTCCGATACTCACGGCGCCGCCGATCTTCATGCAGGTGCTGGTGCCTTCGATCCTGACGAAGCCCGTACCAAACTCGGCGCATGAATTGGCTGAGGTTGCGCGCTTCAGCGGAAGCTGCTTGCCGGAAGTCGTGGTTTGATCGGACTTCCGAAGGCGCGGCTGCTCGGCGAAGGCGTCAATCGCTGGCAGCATTGCGGCAACGATCAGCAGGAGGAATTTTCGCATCCCTCCTTTTATCGTCCCCCGCGCCTCCGAGCCAGACTAGCGGACGAACTTGATGCCGATCGACTTGCCCCGGCGCCAGACCACCTCGCAGGGACGTCCGGTCCTGGCGTCGCGCGAAAACGCCAGCCGCAGTTTCGCAGGCAGCGTGTTGGGATCGTCGATCGTCACTTTCGCGCCCGTCGCCGACATATCCTTCACCACGCATTGGCGCGCGGCGAAGCCGCCTTCCAGCGTGATCCATCCAGCTTGATGCAATGATTTGCGCGTTTGGCGCTTTTTGGTGTTGAGCAATGCCATGTCTGAAAATCCCCCGGCGAAAGCCATAAGCCATGCGGCTTTAAAAACCGTTGCGGAATAGCCGACCTCTTCGGCGTTTCGCCAGCCTCGAACGGGGATGC
>Ga0081540_1003671_pt1 | contig 12041 bp, 12 predicted proteins | sample TabmetS2T1R1_FD_71024 | JGI IMG/M metagenome (GOLD analysis project Ga0081540, IMG submission 71024) | Tabebuia heterophylla rhizosphere microbial communities from the University of Puerto Rico - S2T1R1 | ecosystem: Host-associated > Plants > Roots > Rhizosphere ...
CGTGAAAGGTGATGTCTTCCTCAGGCGTGTTGATGTGGATGTGATAACGCAAACCATAAAAGAGCTGCGGACCATTGGCCTGCGGATCGATCGGGTCCATTCGGATATGCTCGCGAAACACCCGCCGCTCCGGACCCTGGGCCTTGGGGTTGACATCGATGCCCTTGTCGGCCTGCCACACGCCCGCGAGATGGCGGAGCGGACCGAGATTGGCCAGGGCGTCCGGAGATACGTCGTCCGGCTCGCTGAAGATGTCGGCGGGGATCGGCAGCATGGGAAAACCTCGCGCGATAGCGTTGCTCAGCCTTGTTACAGCAAGTAGCCCGCATGCGCCAATGGGTCGCGCGAACGCGCGCCGACGCATGCGGCCATGCGTGCCGTTGCGCCGGCTGTTCTTCGCCGAGCTGGGCCGTTACAAAAGCGATACGCATAAATCGTCGGTCGCGCTGCCCGGGCGGTGGGGCGACCGCCCAACAAGAAGAAAAAGGGTGGAACGTCATGCATGGCAAGGTCGTCGCGCTGGTTGCAGCAGCATTCGGGATAGTCGCTTGCGAACCTGCCTGGGCGGAATGGCCGGACGACAAGCCAATCGAAGTCGTCATCGGTTTTGCTCCCGGTGGTGGAACCGACGTCATGGCGCGCAAGCTGTTGCCATTCGTCGAACAGAGATTGGGCGGAAAGACCAAGTTTGTCGTGCTGAACAAACCCGGCGCCGGTGGCGAGATCGCGTTTGCCGCAATTGCCCGCGCCGCGCCGGATGCCTACTCGATCGGCGTGGTCAACGTGCCCGGGTATAATTTCATCCCGATGACGCGAAAGACGCAGTACAGCATGGATGAAATCCGCCTGGTCGCGCGCGTGGTCGACGATCCCAGCGTGATCGTGGTGCCGGCGGACAGCAAGCTTTCAAGCTTTGCCGACGTTCTGGCCGCGCTGCGCAGCAAGCCCGGTTCGGTGACATTCGGTCATAATGGTGCGGGCACGAATGGACATCTGGCGATCCGCATGCTGGCGAGCGCTGCCAAGGTCGAGCCCAACGAAATTTCCTATCGCGGAACTGCCGCGCAACGGACCGATCTTCTGGGCGGCCATCTGCAGGTCGGAATGGTCAGCCTCAGCGAAGTACCCGAGCTGCACGGCACCAACAAGGGACAACTCCGCGCGATCGCGATCCTGACGAAACAGCGTTCGCCGTCCCTCCCCGACGTTCCGACGGCGGAGGAGACAGGCATCCCGGTCACGATGACCGCGGAACGCGGTTTTGCCGTACCAAAGGCCGTTTCGGACGAGGTCGTCAAAACGCTCGAAGCTGCCATTGCGGAGGGCCTGCGCGATCCCGAATACATCAAGAGCTCACCCGGCGACGCCCCCGTTCTTGCCTTTATGCGCGGTGCCGAATGGCAGAAGCGTCTCGATGATATGAACCAAGCGTTGCGGCCGTTCGCGGAAGAGATGAAGGCGCAGGAGCAGAAGTGAGCCCGCATGAGGCCCGGATGTCTCTTCGCTCAGCCGGGCTGCACTTGCTGTGCCAGTGCCTGTGAGGAAGCGCTCATTCGGGCAACCCCGCTTTCCGAAGGCCCTCAATCAGCACCTTAAAGCCAGGTTGCCGGTATCCGGGCGCCCGAGCTACCCACGCGGATATTGTAAAGCCGGGATCGACCTCAAGCAGACGCGCCGCCGCCTCACGCGCCTCAGCGTCACGACCGAGTTGAGCGAAGGCGGACGCGAGACAGCGGTAAGCTGCCGCAAATGAGGGGTTCTGATGTTGGGCTCCCTTGCCTGCGCCGATTGCCTCGTCAAAGCGACGAAGCTCGATGAGAGCCATCCCAATCCCAACAAGAGCTCGGTGCAGCAGCGGGTCTATCGGGCTCGTCCGAATGGCACGTTGAAAGCTCATGAGCGCTTCCTCGTGCAGCCCTGCAATTTTATAGACCCAGCCTCTGGCGTGCCACGCCCAATATGAATTGGGATTGAGAGCGACTGCCCGGTCGGCCAACTCGATCTCGCTTTCGCTATCTGCGACCGTGAACGCCGACGTTAAGGTAGCCCATGCTAACGTTTCTGGGTCGCTATCGTCGATACTCAATGCCAGGCGAAAAAGCCGAATTGCTTCCTTCCTGTCGAATTGAGGATCGGCAGTAAAGCCCCAAATGACGTTTCCCATGTGAGCGGCGCCTGCCAGAGACGCGACCAAGCTGAACCGAGGGTCCAGTTCCAACGCGCGATGAGCCAGCCTAATCGCTTCGGCCATCCCCTCGCGGGTCGTTATGTAACTCTGTTGAAGAGTTCGGAGATAATAATCATAGGCGGTGAGGTTCTCTGGTCGTCGCCGCGTCGATATTGCAATTTCTGTTTGGAGCAGTTTTGGCTGAATGGCTGCGACAACGGCGGCCGTCACTTCGTCCTGAAGAGCGAAAACGTCTGTTAAGTCACGCTCGAACCTGTCCGCCCAAATGTGCGCCCCTGTCACCGCATCGATCAACTGCCCCGTGATGCGGACTTTGCCTGACGCCTTGCGCACAGACCCCTCAAGCACATAGCGGACGCCAAGCTGACGCCCGACCTCCTTGATGTCGATGGCTTTGCCCTTGAAGGTGAAGCTCGAATTGCGAGCGATGACGAACAACCATTTGAACCGCGAGAGCGCGGTGATGATCTCCTCAACCATCCCATCGGCAAAGTACTCCTGCTCGGGATCGCCGCTCATGTTCTCGAACGGAAGCACGGCGATCGATGGCTTGTCGGGGAGAGGCAGCGTTTTGCTCGACGGGCCCAACGAGCTACCCGCTTGCGCGGGTGCCGGATGTTCTGCCCCGACCTCTCGCTCAGATGTCCTCACGGCGTAGATGCGCACTGCTCGGTCAATATTCTTCAGCGATCTCTCGCCCATATCCTCGAAGACAAACGGCGTCTTCCCGTGGACGTGCCGAAAAGCATCATCGGAGAGATAGACCCCGCCCGGTTCGCACTCGTTCTCAACACGGGCAGCGACGTTGACGCCATCGCCAAAGATGTCCCCGCCGTCGATGATGATGTCACCGACGTTGATGCCGATGCGGAACTTGATCTTTTGGGCTGCGCTGGCATTTCGCTCCAGCATCTTCGCCTGAACGTCCATTGCACAGGTCACCGCGTCCACGGCGCTGGAGAACTCGACAAGCATCCCATCGCCAGCGGTCTTGACGATGCGGCCCTTGAACGCCTCGATGGAGGGGTCGATCAGTTCGCGGCGATGGGCCTTCAAGGCTTGCAGGGTGCCGACCTCGTCGGCCCCCATCAGCCGCGAGTAGCCAGCAACATCCGCCGCCAGTACCGCTGCAAGTCGTCGCTCAATCCGCTCGCCAGCCACGAGAACCTCCCCGCAGCGCACTCGCTGAGCGTATCACATTACAGGGGCGGGAGCGGGATCGACCCATCCGGCTTCACTCTTCGAGCTACGCGGGGACGAACCTTCACTCGCCAAGAAATTTCGGGACGCGGGCTAGGTGAAGTTTGATGGTGCCCAGGGGCGGGATCGAACCACCGACACTGCGATTTTCAGTCGCATGCTCTACCAACTGAGCTACCTGGGCATTCTCGAAGGCCCAAAGGCCGCACCGAGCGGGCGGTTTATAGAGAGGTCGGAGGGCTGTGTCCACCCAGCTTCGCCGTTGGCTTCGCTGGGCGCTGCCCGGCTTCAAGTCAATCCCCAACTTATTGGCGAAACACGCCTATTCGGCGTCTTCGGGGTCGGTGTCGCGGCCGGGGATGACGTAGGAGCCGGACAGCCAGCGGTTCAGATCGACGTCGCGGCAGCGTTTGGAACAGAACGGGAGTGTGGCCGGGTCGGCCGGCTTGCCACAGACCGGGCAGGGTTTTGGCGGGGGCTTTCCGACAGCATCCTTGGCGCCGCCCGCCTCCCCGGGCGGCTTAGCTGGCATTGAGCCAGCCGAAGCGGATCGGAAAACCCTCGCCGCCGAGCAGCGTCACCGATTCGTAGAGCGGCAGTCCGACCACGTTTGAGTAGGAGCCGACCATCTTGACCACGAAGGATCCGGCGATGCCCTGCACGGCGTAGCCGCCGGCTTTGCCGCGCCATTCGCCGGAGCCGATATAGGCCTGGATGTCGTCCTCGCTGAGCCGCTTGAAGCGAACGCGGGTTTCGATCAGGCGCTGGCGGAACGCCTCCTTCGGCGTCACCAGGCAGATCGCGGTGTAGACGCGGTGGTTGCGCCCCGAGAGCAGCCGCAGGCACTGCGCGGCTTCGTCGACCAGATTGGCCTTCGGCAGGATGCGGCGGCCGACCGCGACCACGGTATCGGCGGCGAGGATGAAGGAGCCGCGCAGCTCATCGTCGAGCTGGACGGATTTCAGCGCGGCGTCGGCCTTGGCCCGCGCCAGGCGGTTGGCGCAGGCGCGCGGCAGCTCGCCTCGCTTCGGGGTCTCGTCGACATCGGCCGGGCGCAGCGCGTCGGGCTCGATGCCGGCCTGGTTGAGCAGGCTGAGCCGTCGCGGCGAACCGGAAGCGAGAACGATTTTGGGGCGGCCAAGCATGCGGGGTTTGTCGCGGAAGTAAGGATTCGGATGGAAGCGCGCGCGGAACCTATCGGAAGGCACTCCATTCCACAACCGGGGAACAAGTGGTTGTTGTCCTTGCGAATCTCTCCGCCGTCCCGGCGGAAACAGGGCTTATAAACGCAGCCGCTTGTCATTGGGATGACAGTGACGGCCTGGCGACGCCCGTGTGAACGGGGAACTACCCGCTCGCCGCCCCCACCTTGGCGAACCGCCGGCGGATGCGCATCGACAGGCCGTCGCAGACCTCGCGATAGGCGGCGAGCTTCTGCTCGCGGCTGCCTTCGGTGCCGGTCGGATCGGGCGTCGGCCAGTACTCGACATCGGCCGCCATAGTCCGCGTCAGCTCCAGCGCCTTGTGATGGGCCTCCGGCGACAGCGTGATGATGAGATCGAAATTGAGCCCTTCCCAATCCTCCAGTTCCTCGAAGGTCATGGGCTTGTGGCCTGAAATATCCTGGCCGAGCTCGGCCATCACCGCGACCGCGAACGGATCGAGTTCACCCTTCTTGGCGCCGGCGGACTTCACATAGAGCGCCATCGGGAACATCTGCCGCAGCAGGCTCTCCGCCATCGGAGAACGCACGCTGTTCAGGCCGCATGCGAACAGCACGGCCTGCGGATGGCGCGCGCGGGGCGCATCCATGCGTCACGAAATCCTTGCAGCAAAGGGAGGCATGCCTTCTCTTTTACGCATGACCTGATCCGAAAACGGCTTCGCACTTCTCGGCGTCATGCGTCCTGCCCCTTCCAGTGCAGCACGCAGATCAGCGTGAACAGGCGGCGCGAGGTTTCGAAATCGATTCTTACCTTGCCCTTCAGCCGCTCCTGCAGCGTGCGCGAGCCCTCGTCATGGATGCCGCGGCGGCCCATGTCGATCGCCTCGATCTTGTCGGGGGTGGCGGTGCGGATCGCCTGGTAGTAGCTGTCGCAGATCATGAAATAGTCCTTCACGATCCGCCGGAACGGCGTCAGCGACAGCAAGTGCGCGACCACGGGCGTGCCGTCCTCGCGGCGGATGTCGAACATCAGCCGGTTGCCGGTAATGGCGAGGTGCAGCGTGAACGGCCCCTGCTCCACGCCATCAGGCGCGAACAGGTTCTGCTCGATCAGATCGTAGATCGCGATCGCCCGCTCATGCTCGATATCGGGCCCGGAACGCCCGATCGATTCCTCGTCGAGCGTCACGGCGACGATGCGGTTGTGCTGGTCCTCGTCTGGTGGCGGCTTGTTCATGACAGATTGAGGCGCAGTCCGACGGAGCGTGAATGGGCGTCCAAACCCTCGGCCTTGCCCAAGGTCATCGCGGCGGGCCCCAGCGCGCGCAACTGGTCCGGTCCGCATTTGAGAATCGACGTGCGCTTCATGAAGTCTAGCACGCCAAGTCCCGACGAGAACCGCGCCGAACGCGCCGTCGGCAGCACGTGGTTGGAGCCGCCGACATAATCGCCGATCGCCTCCGGCGTATGGGCGCCGAGGAAGATCGCGCCGGCGTTACGGACTTTTGCCGACAGCGATTCCGCATCCGCGGTCATGATTTCGAGGTGCTCGGCGGCGATGGCGTTCGCGAGCTCCACCGCCTCGTCGAGCTTCCTGACCATGATGATGGCGCCGAAATCGTTCCACGAGGCGCGCGCGATTTGCGCGCGAGGCAGCGTGGCAAGCTGGGCTTCCACCGCGCGTTCGACCTCGGTGGCGAGCGCCGCGCTGTCGGTGATCAGGATCGACTGCGCGCTCGCATCATGCTCGGCCTGCGCCAGAAGGTCGGCGGCGATCCAGCCGGCGTTACCGGTGTTATCGGCGATAACAAGCACTTCCGAGGGACCGGCGATCATGTCGATGCCGACCTTGCCGAACACCAGCCGCTTGGCGGCGGCGACATAGGCATTCCCCGGGCCGACGATCTTGGCGACCGGCGCGATCGTCGCCGTGCCGTAGGCCAGCGCCGCCACCGCCTGCGCGCCGCCGACGCGGTAGATTTCGGCGACCCCGCCGAGATGGGCGGCCGCCAGCACCAGCGGATTGAGCTTGCCGTCCGGCGACGGCACTACCATCACCACCCGCGGCACGCCGGCGACCCTGGCCGGCACCGCATTCATCAGGACCGACGACGGATAGGCGGCCGTGCCACCGGGCACGTAGAGCCCGACCGCATCGACCGCGCTCCAGCGCCAGCCGAGCTCGACGCCGAGCGCATCGGTGAAGCGCTCGTCCTTCGGCAATTGCCGCTGGTGAAACGCCTCGATCCGGTCGCGGGCAAATTTCAGGGCATCGATGGTTGCCGTGTCGCAGGCCTTGACCGCGGCATCGATCTCGGCCGCGGTCACGCGCAAGCCGGAGGCGTCGATGTCCAGCCGGTCGAATTTCCTGGTCGCCTCGATCAGGGCGGCGTCGCCGCGGGCGGCCACATCATCGACGATGGCCCGGGTCGCGCGCTCGACATCGGCCGAAACCTCGCGTTTGGCGGCGAGGAATTCCTTGAACCGCTGGGCGAAATCGGCGCTGCTTCTGTCCAGGCGAGCGGGCATGGGGGCTTTCTTGGGATCGGGTCGAGGGCCCCTGCTCAATGGCGCGGCGGCCAAGGGCCGTCAACCCTTTGAGGCCCGTCATTCCGGGATGGTCCGCAAGGACCAGACCCGGAATCTCGAGATTCTCAGGGGCGCAAGGGCGCCCCATAGTTCGATGCTGCGCATCGCCCCGGAATGACGTCCCTCCTCACCCCTCCGGGCCCGCGGGCGCGATGGCAATATCGGCGGTGCCGAGATCGTCGGTGCCGAGGTCGGTCAGCTCGCATTCCAGGCACTCGACGTCCAGCCGGAGCGCCCCGCCATGGCTGAACAACAGCAGCGCGCTGCCGCCCGGGGCGTCGCCGGGATGGAATTCGATCCCGACCAGTTCCAGCACCGCCTCCGGCTGCTCCAGATCGATGTTGCGCGACTTGCAGGCCAGAACGCGGTCGAAGCGCAGCGCCGCGATCGAGCGCCGCGGTTCGGTTCCGCCTGACAGCGTCTGCTCCCAGTCGAGCCGGTTCATGCCGACCACCAGCCGCTTTTCGTCCTGCCGCCAGACGATGTCGGAGGCCTGGACGCGGGCGTCCTGCACATGGGCGGATATGACCGCGAGATCGTCGGCATCGAGCGCAATCAGTTTGAGCGGGTCCGCTGGCATTCCAGAAGTTTCTCGCAAGTCTCGATCATGCTCAATCGCTGATGCGCTGGATCGATGCGCCGCAGGCGGAGAGTTTTTCCTCCAGCCGCTCGAAACCGCGGTCCAGATGGTAGACGCGGTTGACCATGGTTTCGCCCTCGGCGGCAAGCCCCGCGATGACCAGCGATACCGAGGCCCGCAAATCGGTCGCCATCACCGGCGCGCCGCGGAGCACCGCCGTACCGTCGATGGTCGCGGTCTCGCCGTCCAGCGATATACGGGCACCGAACCGCGCCAGTTCCTGCACGTGCATGAATCGGTTCTCGAAGATTGTCTCGGTGATCCGCGAGGAGCCGCGGGCACAGGCCATCAGCGCCATCAATTGCGCCTGCAGGTCGGTAGGAAAACCCGGGAACGGCGCCGTCGACACCGTCACCGGCCTGATCCCCGCGCCATTCCTGGCAACCCGGATGCCATCATTATTGACGGAGATGACGGCGCCGGCCTCGGTCAGCACGTCGAGCGCCGACTGCAGCAGTTCGGGACGCGCGCCGGAAAGCTGCACGTCGCCGCCGGTCATGGCGACCGCCATGGCATAGGTGCCGGCCTCGATTCTATCGGGCAGCACGGTGTGGCGCGCGCCGTGCAGCTTGCCAACGCCCTCGACCACAATCCGCGGCGTGCCCGCGCCGATGATGCGCGCGCCCATCTTGTTCAGGCAATCGGCGACATCCGTGATCTCAGGCTCGCAGGCGGCGTTGGTGATGATGCTGGTGCCCTTCGCAAGCGTCGCCGCCATCAGCGCGACATGGGTGCCGCTCACGGTCACCTTGGGGAAATCGATTCTCCCGCCGCGCAGGCCGCCAGGGGCCTTCGCCACCACATAGCCGCCGTCGATGGTGAGCTCGGCGCCGAGCTTTTCCAGCGCCATGATCAGGAGATCGACCGGCCGCGTGCCGATGGCGCAGCCGCCCGGCAGCGAGACTTTTGCCTCGTGCATCCGCGCCAAGAGCGGCGCGATCACCCAGAAGCTGGCGCGCATCCGCGACACCAGCTCATAGGGCGCCGTGGTGTCGATGATGTTGGCCGCCGAGATGTGCAGGGTCTGGCCCTGATATTGGCCGTCGCCGGGCCGCTTGCCCGCGGACATGATGTCGACGCCGTGGTTGCCGAGAATGCGCTGCAACTGCGCGACGTCGGCAAGGCGCGGCACGTTGTCGAGGATGAGCGTTTCTTCCGTCAGCAGGGCTGCGATCATCAGCGGCAGCGCGGCGTTTTTGGCGCCTGAAATGGCGATGGTGCCGTTGAGCTTGCTGCCGCCGACGATACGAATGCGGTCCATGCCACCCCTCCCTTGCGCAGATTATGAGCGCGCGTCTGCAGCAGAAGCGGCGACATTTGCGGCGATTTGATGGGGCGAGCAGCCGGCCATTCCGGGGCGCACGAAGCGCGAGCCCGGAACCTGTTTCGCATCAACATTGCGGCTCAATGGATTCCGGGTTCAGCCCTGCGGGCTGCCCCGGAAGCCGCACTACTCCTGAGAGCATGCATTTCCCGCGGGCGCGTGAAACACTAACGGCCACAAGCAGACTGCAACTCTTCGCGCGGGCGGTTAAGATGGTTCCGCGGACCGACCCTCGAAAATCATGCCATGGGCGCCTCACCAGCATGTCAGAGGTTTCAGAGACTCCTTTCGGTAGCGTGCTGGATCCGATGGAACGGATATCGGAGACCTTGTTTGGCCTGATCATGGCCCTCACTTTCATCTGCTCGCTCGGTGTAGCGACGGGGGCTAGCATCAATATTCAAACGATGCTGATCGGCGCGCTCGGCTGCAATCTGGCTTGGGGTATTGTTGACGGCGGCCTTTATCTGCTGGCTCGTATCAATGAGCGGGGAAACAAGATATTGACACTCCGCGCAATACGGCGGGCGCAGGATCCCGAAGCAGCGAGACGCGTCATCGCCGATGCAATGCCGTCAGAATTGGCGGCGTTCCTGCCTGACGAGCAACTGGAATTGATGCGACAACAATTGCAGCGGTTGCCCGAGCCCTCGCCCGGCCCGGGATTGACAAAGCGCGACTGGACCGGGGCGCTGGGTCTTTGTTTGCTAAGCTTCCTTTCGACCTTCCCGGTGGTAGTCCCGTTCCTCTTCCTGAGCGACGCCAGATTGGCGTTGCGAGTCTCCTACGCGGTCGCCATCCTGATGCTCTTCTGTTGTGGTTACGTGTTCGGGATTCATAGCGGGCTGCGGCCTTGGGCGGCGGGTCTTTCGATGGTGAGTTTTGGTGGTGCGCTGGTGGGCGTCGCGGTAGCTCTTGGAGGATAATCAACCGTGCGGCAGCGAGGCGTTGCATCGGTTCGGCGTGTAGGCGGGGCCTCGATCGCTGCGCTGGCCGGGTTGTGGCTTACCCCAATGACCATTGGTCTGGCGCAGACCGAAACCCCTGGTACGGCCGGTGCGATCGGCCTCGGCAATCGCGGATGGGCTGCGGCCGACACCTATCACGCAACGTCTGCGAACGAGTTCGAATTCAGCGCCCGCGCGGGACTTGCATCTGACTACATCTATCGTGGGACCACGCTGTCCGACCATGGGCCCGCGGCCGGCGCCGCTTTCGAAACAAGATTTGGCCCGCTATACGCCGGCACCACGGTCGCCACCGTCAAGCTGCCGACCCAACCGGCTGCCGAATTCACTTTTGCCACCGGTATCCGCCCGAAGATTGCAACGATCGATTTTGATCTCGGCATCACCTATTTCGCTTATCCCGGTGAAAGGCTTCCCGGCGAGACCAACGGCATCAACTATTGGGAGACGGTTATCCGCGGCGATCGACGCATCGGCGAACAGTTCCGCGTCGCCGGCGGCTACGCCTACTCGCCCAATGTCTCGAACACCGGCGCCTGGAGTCAATATGTGGCGGCCGGGATTGGCTTCGAAGTGCCGAGCCGGTTGCTGCCGCAGAACCTGGCCGTTTCATTCACGACCGCTGCCGGCTATTCCTGGTTTGGCAATCAGAGTTCGCAACTCGGCGGCTTCCCTTTACCTGCCTATCTCAATTGGCAGGCAGGCGTAACCTTCACCCACAAGGCCTTTAACCTCGATCTGCGCTACTACGACACCAATCTGTCGAAGGAAAACTGCTTCGTCTTTACGGGCGATCCAAATGCGCGGCCGGGCGGCCGCGCTAATCTTGTCACCAACCCGGATGGCCTGGTCTCGAACTGGTGCGGCGCGACGTTCGTTGCCAAGGCCTGGTTTGCGTTCAATTAATTCTAGCCGTTTGCGGACATCCACCTGTGCTCAAACGTGTGTCCGCTTGAGCTTAGACATCGAACATCGGCCGCTTATGAATATGCGCCCTAAATCGCGTTGATGTCCTCGCTCTCCAGCACCGGCTTCGGATAACCATCGCGCGCCACCTTGATCATGGCGCGGCCGAGCCGTTCGCTGGTGGTCATGTAGTTTGGCGTCGCGCGGACCATGTAAGCCAGCAGCGGGGCGGTGACGGCGTAGACCGCGTTGATCCAGCCGGTTTTCGAGCGCACGCCGTGCAACGGCTGGATGCCGGCAGGGCGGAACATGTAGGCCGCCTTGAACGGCAGCTTCAGCAGATCGTTCTCGGTCTTGCCCTTGACCCTCGCCCATCTCACCGGGCCCTGCTCGGTGGAATCAGTGCCGCGGCCCGTGACATAGGTGAAGACCATGCCGGGGTTGAGCCGCGCGAGCGTCGTCGCCGCGGCCATGGTGACGTCGTAGGTCAAATGCCGGTAACGCTCCGCGTCCATGCCGATCGAGGAGACGCCGAGGCAGAAGAAGCAGACGTCGTATCCGGCAAGCTGGGATTCGATGGCGGAGAAATCCGTGAAATTGTCGTGCAGGACCTCATGCAGCTTGGCGTGCTGCACCCCGGTCGGGCTGCGCCCGACCGCCAGCACGCGCTCTACGCCGGCATCGACGAAGCATTCGCGCAGGACGCCCTGCCCGACCATGCCGGTGGCGCCAAACAGGATCACCTTCATGACTTGATGAACGCGAGCAGGTCGGCGTTGATCGTGTCCGCTTCGGTGGTGGGCATGCCGTGCGGAAAGCCCTTGTAGGTCTTCAGCGTGCCATTCTTCAGAAGCTTCGCCGACAGCGGCGCGGAGTCTTCGTAAGGAACGATCTGATCGTCGTCGCCATGCATCACCAACACCGGCACGGTGATCTTCTTGAGATCTTCGGTGAAGTCGGTCTGTGAGAAGGCGACGATGCCGTCGTAATGCGCCTTGGCGCCGCCCATCATGCCCTGACGCCACCAGTTCTGGATGACAGCTTCCGAGGGCTTGGCGCCC
>Ga0081540_1003672_pt1 | contig 12039 bp, 11 predicted proteins | sample TabmetS2T1R1_FD_71024 | JGI IMG/M metagenome (GOLD analysis project Ga0081540, IMG submission 71024) | Tabebuia heterophylla rhizosphere microbial communities from the University of Puerto Rico - S2T1R1 | ecosystem: Host-associated > Plants > Roots > Rhizosphere ...
ACCCGCATCCGGCTGAGCTTGGCGTAGAGGCCGACGAGATTGGGGATATCGGCCTCGTCGTGCTGGAGAGCATCGATGTAGCATGCCGAGGCCTGCTCGATGAATTCCCGGTAGAGGTTTTGCCGGCGGTTCTTCTCATGCGACAGCCGTTGGGCGCGCGTCTGGAGTCGATGGTTCAGCCAGTTCGCGAGCACGCTGGTCAAGCCGCCGACGGCGGTGCCGATCAGCGCTGCCAGGGCCGAGATGATGGAAGCGTCCATGACGATGGTCCTCAGGCGAGTACGGTGTCCGGCCGGCGCATGTTGTTGAACTCGACGATGATGGCAATGGCGGCGTAGCCGGCCGCGAGCATCGCGACGTAGTAGCGGTGACGCTGGTTGAGCCACAGGATGAGGAATGCCGACGCGAGCACCAGCGTCAGCGACGGATTGAGCAAGGCGATGAAAAGGCCGTCGTGCATTCGCCCCGCCCGTCCCATTCCCCTGGCGCGCAGCAAACAGATAGGCGAGCATTAGGCCGCAAGCGGAAACAAGCGGTTAAGACGGTACCCGGCGCCTCCCGCAAGTCGTTGAATTTGCTCGATCACGGAAGTGTGTCCATCGGCCGCAGCTTGCGGAACCGCAAGCGGCGGCCAATGTTGGTAGCGAGGCAAGGAGCAACCGCAATGGCCGATACCGTGACACTCACCGATCGCGAAGCGATCCGCGACTGGGCGGCCGCGCGCATCGGCGCGCCGGCGATCGTCGACGTCTCGGCCGAAGGCGGCGTCCAGCCGATGCTGCGCCTGGTCTTCGACCAGGCCGCCTACCAGGACCAGGACCGGCCCGAGCGGCCGGAGACATCAGGCGGCGTCGAGCTGGTGGAGTGGGACGAGTGGTTCCGGATTTTCGACGAGCAGCAGCTGGCGCTGGTGGTCGGCAAGGACGTGCCGGGCGTGCGCGACAGTTTTCACGAGATCATCAGACGATAGGCCGCAGGGCCTCGCGCGCTCCTCCCCACAAGGGGGAGGGGATCGCCAAGCGCCGCGCCGGGCCTGCAAGCGAAGTGCCTACAGCACGTCGCGTGAAAAAGGATTCACGCGCCATGCTGTAGGTCTTGATTCTGCGCATGTCTTTCACCCGAAACCGCGGACACTTTCGGGAGACATGCGCTAGCCCCGCCACTCCCTTACATCGACGAAATGCCCGGCAATCGCCGCCGCCGCGGCCATCGCCGGCGATACCAGGTGGGTGCGGCCCTTGAAGCCCTGGCGGCCTTCGAAATTGCGGTTCGAGGTCGAGGCGCAGCGCTCCTGCGGCTTCAGCCGGTCGTCGTTCATGGCAAGGCACATGGAGCAGCCGGGCTCGCGCCAGTCGAAGCCGGCGGCGACGAAGATCCTGTCCAGGCCTTCTTCCTCGGCCTGCGCCTTCACCAGGCCGGAGCCCGGCACGATCATGGCGGCAACACGCGGGTTGACGGTCTTGCCCTCGACCACCTTGGCAACCTCGCGCAGATCCTCGATGCGGCCGTTGGTGCAGGAACCGATGAAGACGCGGTCGAGCGCGATGTCGGTGATCTTCGTGCCGGGGGTGAGGCCCATATAGTCGAGCGCGCGCTTCTTGGAGTTGCGCTTGTTCTCGTCCTCGATTGCCTCCGGGTCCGGCACCACGCCGGTCACCGCGGCGACGTCCTCGGGCGTACGGACGTTGTGCGCCAGCTCGATGCCGGGTGCGCCATGGCCGCCGAGCGCGGTCCACAGCCCGAAGACCATGCCGCCCGCCTGGAAGAAGCACACCTCGTCGTCCGGCTGCTGTGCCTTGCTCCAACCCATCGCCTCGTAGAACGACCGGGCCCGCTGCAGATCGGTCACGCCCAGAGTGACAAGACTGATTCGTTGTTCCATGCGATCAGCGTCCCAATGCCCTACGACAACAGACGGCCAAGGGGCAACGAGCCGCACTCCGGCGTCAGGACTACGGTCGTATCGACGATTGATCCGCCAGCTGTTGCTGGGCGGCGGGGGCCAGGCCTGGAGATGACATCGAGGAGGATGCCATGGACCCGGAACGGGCACGACGTCTGCTGCAAGACGAGCGAGCCGAGGTGCAACGGCTGCTCGCCGAGGCGACGGCTGCCGGTCGGCAGGACTGGGTCGCCGAGCGGGAAACCGGAGACTCCGCCGATCCCGCACAACCGCTCACCGACGAGGGTGTCAACAACGCCGTGGCCGAGACGTTGCGCGATCGGCTCGCAGCGATCACTCGGGCGGAGCACCGGCTCAAGAATGGGACATTCGGGCAGTCGATTCGCAGTGGACTGCCTATTCCGGACGAGCGCCTGGAAGCCGATCCCGCCGCTGAGCTGACTGTCGAAGAAGCCAGAAGTCAGCGATAACGGCCGGCGGGTGGCGTCAACTGTGCCCAGGGAGGTACCGCCGAGTCCGAGCCGCGAGCGCACGGTCTCAGCAGAGCCAAGCTAAGGAGACCGTCGTGTCGGAGTCCGTCGCGCTCGTTACCGGCGCCTCGTCCGGAATAGGAAAGGCCACTGCACTGCGACTTGCCGTTTTGGGCTTTACGGTCTATGCGGCCGCTCGTCGGGTCGAGCGGATGTCCGACTTGGCTGACCACGGCATCCACGTCGAGCCGCTCGACGTCACCGATGACGGATCAATGGTCACGGTGGTGGACAAGATCGTGTCGGAGCAAGGTCGCATTGACGTCCTGGTGAACAACGCCGGCTACGGCTCTTATGGAGCAGTCGAGGATGTGCCGATCACCGAAGCGCGCCGGCAATTCGATGTCAATGTCTTCGGCCTAGCCCGGCTGACCCAACTTGTGCTTCCGCATATGCGTGCCCAGCGCGATGGGTACATCGTGAATATCTCGTCCATGGGCGGCAAGATCTGGGAGCCGCTCGGTGGGTGGTACCACGCCGCCAAGTTCGCTGTCGAAGGATTGAGCGACTGCCTGCGCGCCGAAGTCGCCGAATTCGGAATCAAGGTCGTCGTGGTCGAACCCGGCAGTATCACCAGTGAATGGGCGACCATATCCGCCGACAACTTGGAGGCAATCTCGACCGACACCCCGTACCGCGATCAAGCGAAACTTATCGCCCAGGGACTCCGCAAGTCCGACACGTCGTTTCTGGCGTCGGAGCCCGAGGTTGTCGCAGAGGCGATCGGCGCAGCCGTCCAACGGGCAAAGCCGCGAACGCGCTATCCCGTTGGCGGCGGGGCCCGCATATTCCTGTTTGCCCAGCGGGTGCTGACGGATCGTGGATTCGATCGGTTTATCCGCCTCGCGTATGGCACGGCCGGTCGCTTGTGACTAGCGTTTCCACCAGCGACGCGACGGAGGAGGTGAGACGCATTTCCGCGAGTTCAGAGCGGGCGTTCTCCCCTCGTGGCTCCGCGGTCGACCCACTCGACTGATCGGACGAGAGCGCGCCCGCCGGCATCAAGAAGGGCGCGCCGTGTCATCGTTAGTTTCGCCGTCGGACATCGTTGCGAGGCTTCGAGCTGCCGGCTGCGTTTTCGCCGAGGAAGAAGCGCGGTTACTTATCGCTGAGGCGCGGACTCCGGACGAACTCGGTTCCATGGTGAATCGCCGGGCGGAGGGCCTGCCGCTCGAGTACGTCGTCGGATGGGCCGAATTCTGCGCCCTGCGAATTGCTGTCGACGAAGGGGTATTCGTACCTCGACGTCGAACTGAGTTTCTCGTCCGCCAAGCGGCCGACACGGTTCGTCCCACCGCTGCCTCCGACGACCCGACCACCCCAGTGCGAACCGTCATCGTGGACCTGTGCTGCGGCTCGGGCGCAATCGCCGCAGCTCTATCCGTGGCGCTGCCCAACGTCGATGTGCATGCGGTCGATATCGATCCGGTCGCGGTTCGGTGTGCTCGCCGAAATCTTCGCCAATACGGCGGTCAGGTATACGAAGGCAATCTCTATGACGCGCTGCCCGCGGCGCTGCAAGGTCACGTCGATGTTCTGGTGGCCAACGTCCCCTACGTTCCGTCTTCGGCCGTCGGGCTGTTACCCGTGGAAGCGCGGCTACACGAGCCCCGGGTCGCGCTCGACGGAGGCGCGGACGGCCTCGACATTGTGCGCTTGGTCGCAGAACGCGCCAACGGCTGGCTGGCGGAGACGGGTCATGTGCTTGTTGAGACCAGCGAAGGTCAGGCGGCAGAGGCCCGGGAGATATTCGCGAGCAACGGCCTACTCCCCCGGATAGTCGGCTCCGCCGAGTGGAACGCGACGGTGGTCGTCGGACGACGGTCGACCGCAGCGACTACGGCGGCATCATCAGGTCAACTCCGGTGAGATGACGGACTTTGTCCGACCGGTGCTCGCCCTCGACAGTGCGCACCGTGCCACTTAGCGAACGCATCACGATCGAGTGCGTTCGTGCACCGGTCGTCCGGTAGCGAACGCCGCGGAGCAGCTCACCGTCGGTAATGCCCGTCGCCACGAAGAAAACGTTGTTGCTACGGACCAGATCATCGATGCCCAGCACGGCATCGAGATCATGTCCCGCGTTCATCGCCCGGCGCCGTTCAGCTTCGTCCCGGGGCCACAACCGGGCCTGGATCGTTCCCCCGAGGCTTTTCATGGCGCAAGCGGTGATGATGCCTTCCGGTGTGCCGCCGACGCCGAGTAGCAGATCGACGCCGGTGCCCTCTCGGGCCGTCATGATCGCGCCGGCCACGTCGCCGTCTGACAGGAACCGGATCCGAGCTCCGGTCTCGCGCACTGCCTCCACCAGCTCCTCATGGCGGGGCCGGTCCAGGATGACGACGGTGACGCTCTCTGGGCGCTCACCCTTGGCCTTGGCTACTCGTCGCACATTTTCGGCTGGCGGCGCAGTGATGTCGACGACGTCGGCCGCCATGGGGCCGGTCACGACCTTGTCCATGTAGAACACAGCCGACGGGTCGTACATCGTGTGCCGTTCCGCGACGGCGAGAACGGATATCGCATTGCTCATGCCTTTGGCGGTGAGGGTCGTTCCGTCGACGGGATCGACCGCGACGTCGACTGATGGGCCGGAACCGGAGCCGACCTCCTCGCCGTTGTAGAGCATCGGCGCTTCGTCCTTCTCCCCCTCGCCGATCACGACGACGCCGGCCATTGAGACCGTGGAAATGACCTGGCGCATCGCATCGACGGCGGCTCCGTCGGCGCCATTCTTGTCGCCGCGGCCGACCCAGAAACCCGCGGCGATGGCGGCGGCTTCGGTGACCCGAACCAACTCCATGGCCAGGTCGCGGTCGGGCGCCGGATAGACGTTGGGCGACGGCTGCACACTCATGGAGCCTCCTCGAACGCAAGCTGGCGTCGCCATCACCTTCCTGTACCAGCTCGGTCGAGGGCAAGATCCGTCGCTGACCTATGCGGCCGGCGCGGGCAGCCGCACTAGGGCCTGATCGCTTCGTACGCCGGCAACGTCAGGAAATCGGCGAAGTCGTCGGCCAGCGCGACGCGCTCGAACAGCTCGCGCGCCTGCTCGAAATTGCTGTCCCCGTAGCCTTCCTCGCCGAGCTCGTTACGGATGACCGCCAGCTCCTCATCGGCTATCCGCCGCACGAGATCGGCCGTGACGGTAACGCCTGTGTCGAGCCGGACGTCGTTGTGGACCCATTGCCAGATCTGCGATCGCGAGATCTCGGCGGTGGCAGCGTCCTCCATGAGGTTGTGGATAGCCGCCGCTCCGTTGCCGCCTAGCCACGCCTCGAGGTACCGCAAACCGACGTCGATGTTGTTGCGCAGGCCGGCCTCGGTGGCCTGGCCCGGCACTGCCGCGATGTCAAGGAGAGCGGCTGCTGTTACCTCGACGTCATCGCGGTGCTGGTCAAGCTGGTTCGGACGGTCGCCCAGCACCCGGTCGAACACCTCACGGCACACCGGCACGAGGTCGGGATGAGCCACCCAGGACCCGTCGAAGCCATCGGCCGCCTCGCGCTCCTTGTCCTCCCGAACCTTTGCCAGAGCGCGTTCGTTGATCTTCGGATCCCGCCGGCTGGGGATGAAGGCGGCCATGCCGCCCATCGCGAAGGCGCCACGCCGATGACACGTCGACACGAGCAGCTCCGTGTAGGCGCGCATCGGTGGCGCCGTCATCGTGACCGATCCCCGATCGGGAAGCACAAACGTTGGGCCGGCGTCCCGGAAATTCTTGATCAGGCTGAACAGGTAGTCCCATCGGCCCGCGTTGAGGCCGCTGGCATGATCACGCAGCTCGTACAGGATTTCGTTCATCTCGAAGGCGGCCGTGATCGTCTCGATAAGCACCGTCGCCCGGATGGTGCCGTACGGGATGGCAAGCCGCTCCTGCGCCCAGGTGAACACGTCGTTCCAGAGCCGAATCTCGAGGTGGCTCTCCGTCTTCGGCAGGTAGTAATAGGGACCGGAGCCGCGTCGCAGTAATTCCGCCGCGTTGTGGAAGAAGTGCAGGCCGAAATCGACGAACGCGGCTACGGCCGGAGCGCCGTCGATCATCACGTGCTGCTCGTCGAAGTGCCAGCCGCGCGGGCGCACCACCATGACCGCAAGCTCGGCGTCCGGTCGCAATTCGTAGTTCCTGCCGTCTGGCGATACGTAGCGCAGCTTCCGGCGGACCGCGTCACGCAGGACGAGTTGTCCGGTGATGACATTCGACCAATGGGGCGTATTCGCATCCTCCAAATCGGCCAGCCAAACCCGAGCCCCGGAGTTCAACGCGTTGATCGCCATCTTCGGCTCGGTCGGCCCGGTAATTTCGACGCGGCGGTCTTGGAGGTCAGCCGGAGCCGGCGCCACCGTCCACGGAGCGGCCCGGATCCCTGCTGTGTCTGGGAGAAAATCGAGCCTGCCGGTACGTGCGATCTCCTCTCGGCGCGCCTTCCTCCGACGAAGCAGCTCAGCCCGCCGGGCATGAAACTGTCGATGCATGTCCGCCACGAAATCCAGCGCATCGGCCGTCAGGATCTCGTCGGATTGCGAGACCGGTGGCCCGACGACGTCGACCGAATCGCCGAAGGCAAGCGGGGCGTCAGACATGCGGGTCAGTCCCTTCCAGCGGGGGTACGGGGCATGTTCTGTACTAAGCGACCGGGAACGGATTCGACGACGTGGGGTGGCCCGCGATTTCCCGAATAGCCGCCGCGACAGCCGGAGCAACCGAGGCGTCGAACACGCTCGGCACGATATAGCTGGGATTGAGCTGGTCCCCGGCCACGACATCGGCGATGGCTTCGGCCGCGGCGATGAGCATGGCGTCCGTGACTTCGCGCGCGCCGACATCGAGGAGCCCACGGAAGACACCCGGAAACGCCAGCACATTATTGATCTGGTTCGGGTAATCGCTTCGGCCGGTGGCCACGATGGCCGCGTGTTCGCGGGCGGCGACCGGGTCGACTTCGGGCACCGGATTGGCCAGAGCGAAGACGATCGCATCCGGCGCCATCTTCGCGATGTCCTCGCCGCCGAGCAGGTTCGGCGCTGACACGCCGATGAACACATCGGCCCCCGCGATCACGTCCTTCAGTGACCCGGATAGTCCCTCGGGGTTCGTGCGCTCAGCCACCCAGGCCCACATTGGCTCGGCGAATGTGTCCGCACGGTTCAGTACCCCGTGACGGTCGCTGGCGACAATTCGCTTCGCCCCTTGGGTGAGGAGTAGCCGGATGATCGCCGAGCCGGCTGCACCAACGCCAGCCAGGACGATGCGGACGTCCGGCAAGGATTTTCCGACGACCCGCAGCGCATTACGCAAGGCGGCGAGCACCACGACAGCGGTGCCGTGCTGATCGTCATGGAAAACCGGAATGTCGAGAATCTCGCGGAGTCGCGACTCGATCTCGAAGCAGCGGGGCGCGGCGATGTCCTCGAGATTTATTCCGCCGTACGCAGGGGCGAGGTACCGGACCGTGTCGATGATTGCCTGGGTGTCCTGGGTGTCGAGGCACACCGGCCACGCATCGACGTCGGCGAACCGTTTGAACAACGCGGCTTTGCCTTCCATGACAGGCATAGCGGCCGCCGGCCCGATGTTGCCGAGCCCGAGAACGGCCGAACCATCGCTGACGACCGCGACCGTGTTGCGCTTGATCGTCAGCCGACGGGCGTCCTCGGGATTCTCGGCGATCGCTAGGCAGACCCGCGCCACACCGGGCGTGTAGGCACGGGACAGATCGTCACGAGTACGCAGTGACACCTTCGGTTCGACGCGGATCTTGCCGCCCAGGTGCATCAGGAACGTGCGGTCACTGACCTTGCGCACCTCGAATCCCGGCAACCGGCTCAATACGTCAGTGATCGCCTTCGCGTGCTCGTCGTCAGTGGTGTTGCAGGTGACGTCGATCACGAGCCGATCGTGGTGTGACTCCACCACGTCGAGGGCGGTCAAGGCCCCTCCGGCGGCGGCGATGGCGGCGGTCAGCTGTCCAGTAGCTTGCGCTCCGGAGGGACTCACCACGCGAACGGTGATCGAGTTGCCCGGACTCGTTGTCGGCATCTCGGTTCTCCTCTATTCCACGATGCGGATCATAGGCTCCTCGCCCAGCAATGCGGGCTCGGAAGAGGCACTGGCCCCCGGGCCTACTCGACGAGCCCCAACTGGATACGGATGTCCTTCTGCACCGTCGCCTTGTCCGGGCGTGCATCGACCGTTACGACGAATTCTTTGCGCCGGAACAGCTCGAGCACTGGGTTCGTCTTCGAGTGATAGTCGCGCAGCCGGTTCGCCAGCGCCTCTTCGGTGTCGTCCTCCCGGCGGACCAGGTGGCCACCGCACACGTCGCAGCGGTTGCGGATCTTAGGGGTGAGTGCGATGAGGTTGTAGTCCATTCCGCAGCTCGAGCAAAGCCGCCTGGCCAGAACCCGCCGGCGCACCTCCTCGTCGGGTAAGTCGAGATAGATGACCCCGTCAATGTCGTAGCTCTCCAGGAAGAACTCGGCCTGGCGAGCGTTACGTGGAAACCCGTCGACGACGAAGCCGTAGTTCCAGTCATGATCGACAAGCCGTTGCCGGACGACCGCCTCGACCGTGTCGTCATCGACCAGCCGGCCGTCCGCCATGGTCCGGCGTACCTGCGCGCCGAGCTTGGTGTGGTTTTGGACATGCCAGCGGAAGATGTCGCCGACCGCGATCTGCGTTAGATCGAAGTCCCGGGCCAGCATCGCGCCCTGCGTGCCCTTGCCGCTGCCTTGCACACCCATGATCACGTACTTCTGCATGCTTGTAGCGTCGCAGACCGGTGACGGCCCGGCGACCAGGGCGTGGGATTGCGGGACACGCCCTCGTCAGGTCCGGCGAGTCTGCACGGGTACCAGGCCCGCACCGGGCCCGGCGCCATCGTCCGAATCCAGATCCACGGCGGACGCGGCGAATTGAGCGTTGTACAGCCGGAAGTAGGCACCCGCAGCGGCGAGCAGCTGCTCGTGCTTGCCCTGCTCGACGATCTCGCCGTGCTCCATGACGAGGATCAGGTCGGCGTCTCGGATCGTGGACAGGCGATGCGCGATGACGAAGCTGGTTCGATCGGACCGGAGGGCCGCCATGGCGTGTTGTACGAGCAACTCGGTGCGCGTGTCTACCGAAGAAGTCGCCTCATCGAGAATCAGCAAAGAAGGCTCAGCGAGGAATGCCCGAGCGATCGTGAGCAGCTGCTTCTCACCAGCGCTGACGTTGCTGGCCTCCTCGTCGATCATGGTGTCGTAACCGTCGGGAAGACTGCGCACGAAGCGGTCAACGTAGGTGGCCCCAGCCGCGCGGCGAATCTGCTCGTCAGTTGCATCGGGACGGCCGTAGGCGATGTTGTCACGGATCGAACCGTGGAACAGCCACGTGTCTTGTAACACCATGCCGATCTTCGACCGCAGTTCGGCCCGAGGAAGCTGGGCGATATCGGTGCCGTCGAGCGTGATTCGGCCGCCGGATAGCTCGTAGAACCGCATGATGAGGTTGACCAGCGTGGTCTTGCCAGCTCCGGTCGGCCCCACGATAGCCACGGTGTGGCCTGGCGCGGCGACGAGTGACAGGTCCCGGATGAGTGTTACCTCCGGGTCGTAGCTGAACGACACATGCTCGAACTCCACCCGTCCCTCGGTCACCGGGGGCCGAGAGAGCGGCTGGGGATCAGCCGACTGCTCCGGTTCATCGAGCAGTTCGAACACCCGTTCCGCCGAGGCCACGCCGGACTGCAGGAGGTTGGCCATGGACGCCACCTGGGTCAATGGCTGGGTGAACTGGCGCGAATATTGGATGAACGCCTGTACCTCTCCGAGGCTGATCGTGCCTGACGCGACGCGCAGGCCTCCGATAACGGCGATCAATACATAGCTGAGGTTCCCGATGAACATCATCGCCGGCATGATGATGCCCGACACGAACTGGGCCCCGAAGGAGGCTCCGTACAGTTCCTCGTTCTTCTCGCCGAAGGTGCGTTCGACGTCACGCTGACGACCGAACACCTTGACAATCGAGTGGCCCGTGTACGCCTCTTCGATCTGGGCGTTGAGCTGGCCCGTGTTTCGCCACTGGGCGAGGAACTTGGGCTGGGATCGCTTGCCGATCATCCGGGTGACCAGTAGTGAAAAGGGAATCGCAACGAGAGCCACGAGAGCAAGCAGCGGCGAGATGACGACCATCACCGTCAGGACGCCGATCACGGTGAGCAAGGCCGTGAGCAGCTGACTCATCGTCTGTTGGAGGCTCTGGCCCAGATTGTCGATGTCGTTCGTCACGCGGCTCAAAATCTCGCCGCGGGGCTGCTTGTCGAAATACGACAATGGCAACCGATTGAGCTTGGCCTCCACGTCGGACCGAAGTCGGTACACGGTGCGCTGGACGACACCAGCGACGAGGTACCCCTGCGCCCACATGAAGATCGACGCTGTCACGTACAGCAACAACACGAGGAGCAGAACCCGTCCGAGGGCGGCGAAGTCGATGCCGGACCCAGGCACGGCATGGGTGCCGCTCAGCAGGTCGGCAAACCTGTCGTTGCCTCGCGCCCGGGCCTCGGCGATGGCCTGATCCTTGGAGATGCCGGCCGGCAACTGTTTTCCGACGACACCGGCGAAGATCAGATCGGTCGCATGCCCGAGGATCGCCGGGCCGATGACGCTGAGCGCGACGCTGATCACACCCAAAGCAACAAGCAGCACGACCATGAGCCGCTCGGGGGCCAAACGCTTGAGCAGCCGGCGGGACGAAGCGCCGAAGTTGAGCGACTTCTCCCCGGGCTGGCCGAGCGGTTGCCCGAATGGTCCCCGTCCCGATCCGGGCCCGCGACCGATGGGGGGCCGGGGTGGCGTGGCTGTAGACAGTCTGGTCACGCCGGCACCTCGGCGGCCATTTGCGACGCGACGATCTCCGCGTAGGTCGGGCAGTTCTCGAGCAGCTCGCCGTGAGTACCCAGTCCGATGACGGCGCCGCTGTCGAGCACAACAATCTGATCGGCATGCATGATCGTCGACACCCGTTGGGCGACGATGATCACGGTGGCGGCGCGGATGTGCGGCGCGAGCGCGGCGCGCAATCGGGCGTCCGTCGATAGGTCGAGCGCCGAGAATGCGTCGTCGAACAGATAGATGTCGGGTCGGCGGACGATGGCGCGGGCGATGGCGAGCCGCTGGCGTTGACCACCTGAGACATTGGTGCCGCCCTGCGCGATGGGTGCCTCTAGCTCACCGGGCATGTCCGCTACGAAGTCGCTCGCTTGAGCGATCGTGAGGGCGCGCCAGAGCTGCGCGTCGGTGGCGTCCGGATCCCCGAAGCGGAGATTGGACGCGACCGTTCCGGTGAACAAGTACGGCCGCTGGGGCACGTAGCCGATCTGCCGCCACAATGCTTCGGGATCTTGGTCCCGGACGTCCATGCCGCCCACTCGAACCGCCCCGCCGGTGACGTCGAACAGCCGTGGGATGAGCGAGATCAGCGTCGTCTTGCCGGAACCGGTGCTGCCGACGATGGCCGTCGTCTCTCCCGGCCGCGCCCGAAAGCTGATGTCTTGCAGCACCGCAGTCTCGGCACCGGGATAGCGGTACTCGACGCCAGTCAGCGTGACCCCTGGTTCG
>Ga0081540_1003674_pt1 | contig 12037 bp, 10 predicted proteins | sample TabmetS2T1R1_FD_71024 | JGI IMG/M metagenome (GOLD analysis project Ga0081540, IMG submission 71024) | Tabebuia heterophylla rhizosphere microbial communities from the University of Puerto Rico - S2T1R1 | ecosystem: Host-associated > Plants > Roots > Rhizosphere ...
TGCGCCGTGGAAAGCCTGGGTTTCAGCACCGTCAAGGAAAATTGCAGCATGCGCAGCTTCGAGCAGTGCCGCCTGGAGACGATCGCCGGAAACCGCGGATATTGCACGCCGAACCCGCGCTGGACCGGCCCCCAAGTGCTCAACGAGCAGGTCCACCGCAGCCATAAGCGCCGCCCCCGGCGGCACTGACCCGGCGCTTGGGCGCGGCGCTGAAGCGCGGCGCTGACGGCCGGGCGCCACGCGGTCAGCGAACTCTCGGCCTCGGCGCTTCGGCCTGGGTCATCGTGCGCAGCACGTCGTAGATCACGGCGGTTGACCATCCGAACAGAAGAATGCCATTCATCGCCGCCATCGGGCCGAGCAGCCGCCAGTCCGCAACCGGAAGGACGTCGCCGTATCCGAGCGTTGTGTAGTTGACGAACGCAAAGTAGAACGCATCGCCCCGCTGTGGCACCGCGTTGACAAGCGCGTAGACGGCACTCCAGACGGCAATCTCCGCGAGATGCGCGACGGCCAGCACGGTCACGGTCCCCATCATGACCAGCACCAGCCGTGAACGGGCGCTCGCGGCCTCTGTCACCAGCGAGGTCCGGTGGGCTACCCAGACGACGGCGGCCATGATCAGCGCATGAATGGCGATGTTGACCAACGTGGTCGCGATCCCGATCGCGATCTGTCCGTACATGGCGGCCTCCCGCGTTCAGTTTGCTATCTGTGAAATCGTTTCCGGCGCGCTTTCTCATCCGAAGGATCGCAGATCAAATCCGCGGCAAGAATGCGATCGCCCGTGGTAGACGCTTGCGCCTGCTGCAGCAAATTTTGCCTTGCCAATGCGGGGACGGGACAGGACTCTGAACCAGTATGATCGCGAGAGATGCTTGCATGCGACGGCAGCATTGCCGCAGGTGGGGCACTGTCCTGGCCGCGGGACTGTTGCTCGCCGCCTGCGAACAGCAGAACAAGTATGTGGCGCCGCCGCCACCGCGGGTGACGATCGCGCTCCCGGTGCAGCAGCCGGTCACGCGCTACATCGAGACGACCGGCAACACGGCGGCGATCAATACGACCAACCTGGTTGCGCGGGTGCAGGGCTTCCTGCAGGAGATCAAGTATCGCGACGGCGATATCGTCAAGAAGGGAACGGTCCTGTTCGTCATCGAGCCCGAGCCCTACCGTATCAAGCTCGAGCAGGCGAAGGCCGCCGAAACCGCCGCCGAAGCGTCGGTGAAGCAGACCGAGGCCGAGTATCATCGCCAGACCGAGCTGGCTTCCCGCCAGGTCGCGTCGAAGCAGTCTCTCGACAACGCTACGGCCAACCGCGATTCCGCCGTGGCAAAGCTCAAGCAGGCCCAGGACGACACCAAGCAGGCAGCCATCAATCTGGACTATACCGAGGTGAAGGCGCCGTTCGATGGAGTGGTCACGGCGCGCCTGGTGTCGATTGGGGAACTGGTGGGTGGCGCGACGCCGACCCAGCTCGCCACCATCGTCCAGTTCGATCCGATGTATGTGAACTTCTCCGTCAGCGAGCACGATGTCCTGCGGGTGCGGGCGGACATGGCCCAGCGCGGCATCACGCGCGATGATCTGTTGAAGCTGCCGGTCGAGTTCGGACTGGCCACGGAAACGGGCTATCCGCACAAGGGCGAGCTGGATTACATCGCACCGATGTTGAACCAATCGACGGGCACGCTGGCGGCACGCGCCGAATTCAAGAATTCGACCCGCACGCTGCTGCCAGGATATTTCGTCCGCGTGCGCGTGCCGTTCAGCCAGGAGGAGCAGGCGCTGCTCGTGCCCAACGTGGCGATCGGCGCCGACCAGGGCGGCCGCTATGTGTTGGTCGTCAACGAACAGAACATCGTCGAGCAGCGCAAGGTGACGCTCGGTCCGACTGTGGGCGAGCTGCGCGTCATCGAGAGCGGCCTGAAACCTGACGACCGGGTCGTGGTGGCGGGTGCCCTGCGGGCGGTGCCGGGTCAGGCCGTCAATCCGCAGATGCAGGAGGCGCCGCCACGCAGCGATGCGCCGTCGCGGAGCGACACCAAGGCCCAATAGCATGATCTCGCAGTTCTTCATCGATCGCCCGGTGCTCGCCAATGTGCTGGCGATCCTGATGATCGTCATCGGGGGCGTCGCGCTCTTCGCGCTGCCGGTTGCGCAATATCCCGAGGTGGTGCCGCCGACCGTGCAGGTGACGACACGCTATCCCGGCGCCAGCGCCCGCACCGTCATCGACTCCGTCGCGCTGCCGATCGAGCAGCAGGTGAACGGCGTCGAGGGCATGATCTACATGCAGTCGTACGCGGCGTCGGACGGCTCCTATGCGCTCACGGTGACGTTCAAGATCGGCACTGATCTCAACTTCGCTCAGGTGCTGGTGCAGAACCGGGTGTCGAGCGCCACCGCGTCATTGCCACAGGCTGTGCAGGCGCAGGGCGTGGTGGTGCAGAAGAAGTCGACCGCGATCCTGCAGATCGTCACGCTCACGTCGCCCGACGGACGCTACGACAGCCTGTACCTGAGCAATTACGGCACCATCAAGCTGAAGGACGAAATCGCGCGCCTGCCCGGCGTCGGCAACGTCATCGTGTTCGGCGCCGGCCAGTATTCCATGCGAGTCTGGCTCGACCCGGACAAGCTGCGCTCGCGCGGGCTCAGCGCCCAGGACGTGGTGCAGTCGCTGCAGCAGCAGAGCGAGCAGGTGACGGCAGGCCAGATCGGCGCGCCGCCGACGCCGGCGGGCCAGGCGTTCCAATTCACCCTGAACGTGGCGGGACGCCTCGACGATCCCGAGCAATTCGCCGCGGTGATCCTCAAGACAGGTTCGGCCGGCGAGATCACCCGGCTGCGGGATGTCGGGCGCGTCGAGCTTGGCGCGCAGACATACGGGCAAGTGTTCACACTCGACGGTTCGCCGTCCGCCGGCATGGCGATCTTCCAGTCGCCAGGCGCCAACGCGCTGGAGGTGGGAACCGAAGTGCGCCGGCGGATGGAGGCGCTGAAGCAGGAGTTTCCGCAGGGTCTTGTCTACGGCATCCCGTTCGACACGACGACCTTCGTCAAGCAATCGATCCACGAGGTCTACAAGACGCTATACGAGGCGGCGATCCTCGTCCTGGTGGTCATCCTCCTGTTCCTGCAGGACTGGCGCGCCATGCTGGTGCCGGCGACGACGGTGCCGGTCACCATCATCGGCGCTTTCGCGGCGATGGCGGCGCTTGGCTTCACCGTCAATCTGTCCACGCTGTTCGCCATCGTGCTCGCCATCGGCATCGTCGTCGACGACGCCATCGTGGTGGTGGAAGGGGCGGCCCACAACATCGAGAAGGGGATGAGCGGCCGCGAGGCCGCCATCCGCGCCATGGATGAGCTGTTCGGACCGATCGTCGGCATCACGCTCGTTCTCATGGCCGTGTTCCTGCCGGCCGCATTCCTGCCCGGCCTCACCGGAAGAATGTACGCGCAGTTCGCGCTGGTCATCGCCGCGACCGCGCTTCTCAGCGCCATCAATGCCGCCACCCTGAAGCCGACGCAGTCGGCCATGTGGCTCAGACGGCCGGTGCCGCCCGAGAAGCGCAACTTCTTCTACCGCGGCTTCAATGCCGGCTACGACCGGGTGGAACGCTGGTACACGCGCCTGATGGAGCGCATGGTCGCGCGCAGCGGCTTCATGGCGCTCATCGCGCTCGCCATCATCGCGGTCGCGGCCTGGGGCCTTGCGCGGGTGCCCACGGGATTCCTGCCAATCGAGGACCAGGGCTATCTGCTGGCGAGCGTCCAGCTCCCCGACGGCGCCTCGCTCCAGCGCACCCAGAAGGTGATCGACCGCGTCACCGAGATGGCGCGCAAGACTCCCGGTGTCAGCCAGGTGGTTGGCATCGCCGGCGTGTCGGCGCTCGACAACAGTTCCACGCTGGCCAATGCCGGCGTCGCCTATCTCATCCTCAAGGACTGGAGCGAGCGCGGCAAAGGGCAGGACCTGCTGTCACTCTATACCGGGCTCAATCAGTCGCTCGCCGCAATCGAGGAAGCGCGCATCCTCGTGCTGCCGCCGCCGCCCATCCAGGGCATCGGCAATGCCGGCGGCTTCGCCATGCAGATCGAGCTGCGCGACGGCAGCTTCGATCTCGCCAAGCTGCAGGGCGTGGTCGATACCATGGTGGCCAATGCCGAAAGCCAGTCCGCCATTCAGCGCGTGTTCGCGACCTTCCGCTCGACCGTGCCGCAGTACCAGGTGGAGGTCGACCGGGTGAAGACGCAGAACGTCAACGTCACGCTCGACCAGGTGTTCTCCGCGCTCGGCGCCTATCTCGGCTCGAGCTATGTCGACCAATTCAACAAGTTCGGCCGCGTCTTCCAGATCTACGTGCAGGCCGACGCGCAGTACCGCCTGCGGCTGGAAGACATTCAGAATCTCACCGTGCGCAACCGCAACGGCGACATGATCCCGCTCGGCACGCTGGTGAACATCGTCCCCACGGTCGGCCCGTCGCTGATCAGCCTCTACAATCTCTACCCGTCCGCTTCGATCATCGGACTGCCGGCGCGTGGATTCTCGTCCGGTGAGACCATGACGCTGATGGAGGAGATCGCGGCGCGCACCTTGCCGCCGGGAACGGGCTACGAATGGACCGGCATCTCGTATCAGGAGAAGATCGTCGGCAACCAGATGTACCTGGTGTTCGCCCTGGCCATGCTGCTGGTCTACCTGGTGCTGGCCGGACAATACGAAAGCTGGCTGGCGCCGGTGTCGGTGCTGCTCGCGGTGCCGCTGTCGCTGGTCGGCCCGGTTTCGATCATGCTCGGCCTGCGCATCGACAATAATCTCTACGTCCAGATCGGACTCGTGCTGCTGATCGCCCTGTCGGCGAAAAACGCCATCCTGATCGTCGAGGTCGCCCGCGAGATGCGTGCCAAGGGCATGTCCATCGCCGAGGCGGCGGTCACCGGCGCAAGATCACGGTTCCGTCCGATCCTCATGACGTCGTTTGCCTTCATCCTCGGCGTGGCGCCGCTGGTGGTGGCGACCGGCGCCGGCGCCAGCGCCCGCAAGTCGATCGGCGTTGCGGTGTTCACCGGAATGATCGCCTCGACCTGCCTTGCGGTTTTGTTCGTTCCGTCATTCTTCGTCATGGTCCAGCGCTTCGAAGAATGGCGCGCGGCGCGCAAGCGGCGCCCGGCCGAGGCCGTACCGGCGGAATGAATTGTTAACCGTGCCGCGCGCCGGGTGGCCGAAAATGCCACGTTTTGCCCACACTGTGGCGGCCAGTCACAATTTCGACTCAGCGCTCATGTTGTAGTTGAGCTTCCCCTCGCAGCGAGTACCGCATGATCCATACGCCTGTCCGCGCCCTGATGGCAGCCGCCATTGTCCTGTCGCCGCTGCTCGCTCATGCCCAGGAGGCCGACGGCGTGCGCGGGCGATGGGAGTCGCTGGAACGCGATACCTCGGATTTCTTCGGCCAGGTGTTCGGTGGAAGCGAGCGGTTCCGTCGCAATCAGCCGCCCGTTCAGGCGGCGCCGGCGCGAACCGCGCCGGTGCGCGCCACGCCGGTGCAGAGCCCCGTGCAAGGTTCGGAGGCGGACAGCTCCGAGGTGCAGATGGCGCAAGCGTCGCCGTCCGACCTGGTGCTTCGCCTCGATCGCCTGGAGAACCAGATCCGGCAGCTGACCGGTCTGGTCGAGCAGTTGCAATTCCGCAACCAGCAGCTGGAACAGCAGCTGCGCCAGATGCACGATCCGGGAGCGCCCGCCGGGCAGCCACCGGTGCCGCCGCAGTCGCGCTCCCAGGCGATGCCGCCGGCAAGTCCGCCGCCGCTACAGCGGCGCTCGGACGTCTACGATCCCAATGACAATCCCAACGCGCCTGGCGCGCCACGGCCATTTCCACGGCGGGCCGAGCTCTACGAGCCCGGCGATAGTCCCAACGCGCCTCGCCCGCAGCCGCGGCGTTCGGACGTCTTCGATCCCAACGAGAATCCGAATGCGCCAGGTGCGCCGCGGGTGCTCGGCTCGATCCCGAGCGGTCCGACAGTGGTGACCGGCGATCCCAACGAGCCCCCGGGCGGCTCGCCGATCGGGGTTCCGGGGGGCCGCCAGGCGGGCGCGCCGCTCGACCTCTCCACCTTGTCGAGCCGTGCCGGCAACGATCCGGCGCTCGGCGGGCCGCCGGCCCCGCAACCGGGCGGCGCGCTGCCGCCACCGCCGCCGCGCATGCCGAGCGCGACCGGGCCTTACCAGCAGCAGGCGATGGCGCCGCCCGCCACCGCCACGCCGAAGGAGGAGTACGACGCCGCTTACGGTTCCCTGGTGCGCCGGGACTACGCCGTTGCCGAAGAGAATTTTCGCAATTTCCTGCGCAAGAACCCCAACGATCGGCTCGCTCCGGATGCCAATTACTGGCTGGGCGAAAGCCTGTTCCAACGCCAGCGCTATCGCGAGGCCGCCGAATCCTATCTCACCGTCTCCACCAAGTTCGAGAAATCCAGCAAAGCGCCGGAAGCCCTGGTGCGGCTCGGCCAATCGTTGGCGGCGCTCAAGGAGAAGGAGGCGGCTTGCGCCACTTTCCTCGAGGTCGGACGCAAGTATCCCCGCGCCGGACCGACCGTGAGGCAGAGCGTCGAGCGGGAACAGAAGCGTGTCGGCTGTTGAGCCGATCTCTTCTGCCGAAGCGGCGGCGCTGTTCGACGACCTCGCGCAATCTCCCGTTCTCGTGCTCGCCGTGTCGGGTGGTCCCGATTCGACGGCTCTGCTCATGCTGGCGGCGCGCTGGCGCGCAGACTTGCCACGCGGGCCCAAGCTCGTCGCCGTCACGGTCGACCATGCGCTGCGCCCCGAGTCGGCCGCCGAAGCGAGAGCCGTTGCGCGCTTTGCCCACAAGCTCGGGGTCACCCATCGCACCGCCCGCTGGGCTGGGCGGAAACCGGCGACCGGCCTGCAGGCGGCGGCGCGTGCCGCGCGTTACCGCCTCCTCGCCGCTGCGGCGCGCAAGGCCGGCGCCACGCACGTCCTGACTGCCCATACCCGGGACGATCAGGCCGAGACCATTCTGCATCGTCTGGCGCGCGGCAGCGGCATTACCGGCCTCGCCGGCATGGCCCGCGTGGCGCCGCTTCCCGGCAGCCGCGACATCCTGCTCGTGCGTCCGTTTCTGGCGCTGGCCAAGGCCTGCCTGGTGGCGACCGTGCGGGCGGCCAACATTGCGGTCGTGGACGATCCGTCCAACCGCGACCCGCGTTTCACCCGGGCGCGGCTGCGGCAGCTCATGCCGTCGCTCGCCGAAGAGGGCCTGGATGCCGGCAAGCTGGCCTTGCTGGGGCGAAGAGCCGAACGCGCCGATGCGGCGCTCGAAGCTGCCGTTACGGCAGCATTACCCCTCGTTTCCCTCACAGAATGGTCCAATTCAGGGCCCATTCTGATCGACGCGGGGCTGTTTGCCCTGCTCCCGGCCGAAGTGGCCTTGCGCGTTCTGGGCCGGGCCATCGCCCTGGTGGGTGAGGAAGGGCCGTGCGAGTTGGGCAAGCTGGAAAGCTTGTTCGCGGCGCTGCGGACGGAGGGCGGCAAGCGGTTTCGCCGTACCCTGGCGGGCGCCCTGGTAACCGTGCGTGACGACCGGCTGGTGGTCGAGCGGGCCCCGGCACGGCGGAATCGTCCGGGCTGACCCCCGGGAACTCGACTGTTGTATTAATGAGAATCAGCCCATTCTCTTGGCAGGGCGTTCCACGGACCATACATTGAGGCTCAACGAGGCGCCGGCGCGACGAAACCCGGGCCCCAACGGACCGCCGCGAATGCCGGGCGCGTCGAAAAAGGACGATGGATGAACGCCAACCTGCGCAATTTCGCCCTCTGGGTGATTATCGTCCTGTTCTTGCTCGCCCTGTTCACGCTGTTCCAGAATCCGAGCCAGCGCACGAGCTCGCACGACATTTCGTACTCGCAATTCATCAGCGACGTCGACGCCGGCAAGGTGCGCGACGTGGTGATCCAGGGGCCGGACATTCACGGCACCTACACCACCGGGCAGAGCTTCCAGACCTACGCGCCCAATGACCCGAGTCTCGTCCAGAAGCTGACCGCCAACAAGGTCAACGTCACGGCCCGGCCGCAGCAGGAGAACGTGCCCTGGTTCGTCTCGCTGCTGGTATCCTGGCTGCCGTTCATCGCCTTGATCGGCGTCTGGATTTTCCTCTCGCGGCAGATGCAGGGAGCGGGCGGCAAGGCGCTCGGCTTCGGCAAATCGCGGGCGAAGCTGCTCACCGAGGCGCATGGCCGCGTCACCTTCGAGGACGTGGCCGGCGTCGATGAGGCGAAGCAGGATCTGCAGGAGATCGTCGAGTTCCTCCGTGACCCCGGCAAGTTCCAGAAGCTGGGCGGGCGCATCCCGCGCGGCGTGCTGCTGGTCGGTCCACCCGGCACCGGCAAGACGCTGCTCGCGCGCGCCATCGCCGGTGAAGCCAACGTGCCGTTCTTCACCATTTCGGGCTCCGACTTCGTGGAGATGTTCGTCGGCGTCGGCGCCAGCCGCGTGCGCGACATGTTCGAGCAGGCGAAGAAGAACGCGCCTTGCATCATCTTCATCGACGAAATCGACGCGGTGGGCCGCCATCGTGGCGCCGGCCTCGGCGGCGGTAATGACGAGCGCGAGCAGACGCTCAACCAGTTGCTGGTCGAGATGGACGGCTTCGAAGCCAACGAAGGCATCATCCTCATCGCCGCCACCAACCGGCCCGACGTGCTCGATCCGGCGCTGCTGCGCCCGGGCCGCTTCGACCGCCAGGTGGTGGTCCCCAATCCCGACGTGGTCGGCCGCGAGCAGATCCTGAAGGTGCACGTGCGCAAGGTGCCGCTGGCGCCCGACGTGAACCTCAAGACCGTCGCGCGCGGCACGCCGGGCTTCTCCGGCGCCGACCTGATGAACCTGGTGAACGAGGCCGCCCTGATGGCGGCGCGGCGCAACAAGCGCATGGTCACCCAGGTCGAGTTCGAGGACGCCAAGGACAAGGTCATGATGGGCGCCGAGCGCAAGTCGCTGGTCATGACCGAGGAAGAGAAGATGCTGACCGCCTATCACGAAGGCGGCCATGCGATCGTCGCCCTCAACGTCAAGGCGACCGATCCGGTGCACAAGGCGACCATCATTCCGCGCGGCCGCGCGCTGGGCATGGTCATGCAGCTGCCGGAGCGCGACAAGCTCTCCATGAGCTACGAGCAGATGACGTCGCGGCTCGCCATCATGATGGGCGGACGCGTGGCCGAGGAGCTGGTCTTCGGCCACGACAAGGTGACGTCCGGCGCCGCCTCCGACATCGAGCAGGCGACCAAGCTTGCCCGCATGATGGTCACGCGCTGGGGCCTCTCCGAGGCGCTCGGCACCGTCGCCTACGGCGAGAACCAGGAAGAGGTGTTCCTCGGCTATTCGGTTGCGCGCCAGCAGAACATTTCCGAGGCCACGGTCCAGAAGATCGATGGCGAGATCAAGCGCCTGGTCGAGGACGGCTATGGCGAAGCGCGCCAGATCCTTGAGGACAAGCGCGCCGACCTCGAAGTGCTCGCGCGCGGCCTGCTCGAATACGAGACGCTGTCCGGCGACGAGATCAAGGACCTGCTCGCCGGCAAGCCGCCGGTGCGTGAGGGCCTGACCGAGCCGGTTCAGCCGCGCACGTCGGCGGTGCCGCCGGCCGGCCGTACGCGGCCGCGGCCGGAGCCCGGCGGGCTGGAGCCGCAGCCGCAGGCTTAGTGATTGTTCCCAAGCTTAGGCTGCAGCAAACGATTCCGCTGCAGCTTTAGTGTTGCCGTGGCGTCTTGCGCCGCGGCTGGCGCGCTTCATCTTGCTGGTATGCGAAATTTCGTTCGCAGTAACTGCCGCTGCCGCGGACGGTCGCCATGCACTGCTCAAAGCTGACATATGCGCAGCTTCTCGCTCCATCCTTGAAACTGCCGGCCGCACACCAGGGATAATTCTGTGCCGCCGCCGGATCCGCGGCGGTCAGGAGCAGCAGCGGGACGGCAAACAGAAAGCGCATCGTAAAGGCCCTCCAGTTACCGGTCGTGCACGGGCTTGCGCCGCGCCGGGCGGCCGTCATCGGCGACCGCGAAGTTCCGTTCGCAATATTCCGCGCTACCCTTGATGCTCGCCATGCACTGCTCGAAGCTGACGAACCCGCAGCTGCGCGCTCCACCCTTGTAGCTGCCGCTCGCGCACCAGGGATAGTTCTGCGCCGCCGCCCGGTCGGCGTGGGCCCACAGGATCAGCGAAACGACAGCGAGCAGGACACGCATGGCGGCACCTCCGCTGATGCTATTAACACCGGCCGCACGGGGCCGATGCGGGCGCGGGCGACGGCCCTGCGCACATCTGCGTGAAGCCCTTAAGGGCGGTCGCGCCTGGTCCGCGTCACCCCTGCATCGCCACCTTGATCTGCTCCACCGTCACACCCTTGCTGCGGGCGACCGCAATGATCTTCGCCTCGCGAGCCGCCAGATCGCCGGCCGCACTCTGCATCGCGTCGATCTTGTCCATGGGCACGATCACGGCGCCATGGCGATCGGCATGAACAAGGTCGCCGCTCTTCACGGCCATGCCGTGGATGGTGACGGCGACGTTGTGTTCGACCACGTGCACATAGGCATGCGACGGCACGATCGAGCCGGCGAGCATCTGGAATCCCTCGGCAATGGCCGGGATATCTCGGATACTGCCGTTGGTGATGGTGCCGAGACAGCCGAGTGCCTTGTGCACGTTGGTCTGCACTTCGCCCCAGAACGCCCCGTAGCCGATGTAGCCGCGGTCGAGATCCTCGAGGATGACGATGCTCGGGCGCGGCTCCGCCGCCACATAGTCGAGGTAGTCGAGGCGCTTCTGCATGTAGCCGCCGAGCGCGACCGCATCCTTGGCGCGAATGGTGGCGGTCTTGGCGAACCCGACCATCGGGGGGAGGTCGGGAAACGGACAATGCAGGTGCTGGACCGTGTAGCCGAAGCCGCGCCGTTCCGGCGCGACGATTTCGATCAGGTTGCAGACGGTCGGGGTGTCGATCGAGCGCAGGAACTCGAATTGGCGTTCGCTCGGCAGATTGTTCATCAAGGTTCTCCATCGGCGCTCACGCGGCGCAGGCTGATGCGCCGGGCGATCTGGCGCAATGCGTGGACGAAAGTTACGAGCTCCGGTATCGGCGGCGCATCCGCGAGCGGGGTGGGGTCGTCTTCCTGCTCGAGCCGCGTCAGCGCGCCGGTGTAGAAGCCGATCGCCTGGTTGAAGGCGGCGATGCGCCCGCCGAGCTCCCGCATCACGGCACGCAGGAAGGCGGGATTTTCGCCGCCGATATGCAGCATGTCGTCGCGTCCGATCCGCAGCGCCTCGACCTCGGTGCGGGCGCGCACGGTGGCGGTGCGCGGCACCCCGGCAAACACGCCGACCTCGCCGATCAGGGCACCGCTGGTCGAACGCCCGAGCTGAACCGGGCTGGGCGTGGCGTCGACGGTCACCTCGGCTTCGCCGGCGATGATCAGAAGCGCGGAGTCGCTCGCCTCGCCCTGCTGCAGCATCAGCTCGCCAGGCGCAAACACGATCAGGTCGCTGCGGATGACGAGATCCTTGAGGTCCTGCTCGGACAATTCGCCGAAGATCGCGTGCTCGCGCAGGAGACGCAGGTAGGGCGCGATCGTCCCGATAATGCCGCGCTGCTCAGCCATCCGTCCATTTTGACGTCCGATTTGGCTGGAGCAAGCGGTTCGGTGCGGCCGGGCTGGCTTGCGTGCCGCTATTGCTTCTGCTCGAGGCTGCGCAACGCCGCCTCGGCCGCCTGCCGCAGGTCATCGTTCGGCTTCAGCTCAAGGGCCTTGCGATAGTCCTCCCGCGCCCGTTCGGTGTCACCCTTTCGCTGCCAGGCCTCGCCACGGGTGAGGAGGGCGCGGACGTATTTCGGGTCGACCCGGATGGCTTCGTCGGCGTCGGAGATCGCCCGATCGTAATCGCGCCGGGCGAGCCACACCAGTGCGCGGTTGTTGTACGGCTCGACGTTAGACGGCGCGA
>Ga0081540_1003675_pt1 | contig 12036 bp, 11 predicted proteins | sample TabmetS2T1R1_FD_71024 | JGI IMG/M metagenome (GOLD analysis project Ga0081540, IMG submission 71024) | Tabebuia heterophylla rhizosphere microbial communities from the University of Puerto Rico - S2T1R1 | ecosystem: Host-associated > Plants > Roots > Rhizosphere ...
TCGTGGGTAACCTCTGCAACACGGGTGACCGTTCTCGGATGCGAATGCGGAGTCACATTTCGTCGCGATCTGCCCATCTAGTAATCAAATCACGGACAGCAGAGCCCTGCGACGTAGCCCACGGTTAGACGTAGAGCCGCTAGATGTAGAGGCAGAAGGGATGGCCAGCCGGATCGAAGAGCACGCGCACTCGCTGCTGCGGCTGTACCGGCGCCAACGAAGCGCCGGCGCTGACGGCGCGCTCGAGCGCCGCGTCGAGGTCGCTGACCCGAATATCGAGGTGCTGGGTGGCGTGTTGCTCACCTGGCGCACTGGGCCACGTTGGCGGTGTCCACTGCTTCTCGAACTCGAAGTTGAGTGTCGGCCCGCGGCTGCCGTCCGGTGACCGAATCTGGGCCCAGCCCGCTGTTGGTGGCTCACCCGGGCGAGGACCGGCCTCCGCGGTCACAGGCCGGTCGAGTAAGCGAGCGTAAAAGGCCGCCAAGGACCGGGGATCCGGCGTCGTGATCGTCACCGATGTGACCTGCAGTTGCACGTCGCTCATTCGGCGAGCCTACTTTTGCTGACGCGCCGCCTCGTCGGACGCCGCTGCGATGGTGGTCCGATCGGGTAGGTAGCGGAGCCAGCTGCGGGTTCCGAAAAAGCGGCATTTGGTCGATGCGATCTCACATGCGGCTTGGATCGAGCCGACGATGCCGGCGTGGTCGGCCTGGACGGCGAAATAACAGTAAGCACCGTGGAACACATCGCCCGCGCCGCTCGTGTCGACGGTGTGAACCGCAGGCGGTCTGACTGAACCGGACTGGTCACCGTGCCACCAACGCACCGGATCGGCGCCGTGCGTAACCATAACGGTTCGTACCCCGAGGCGAACGAGCGCTCGGGCTGACGAATCGGAATCGCCGGTTCCTTCATAGCGAAAGTCGGCCGAGCAGATCACCGTCTGCGCTCCCGGCATGACCTGGCCCAACACCGGTTTCCATCGGCCGGCATCGATCACGAGCGGTTTCGATGCCGCCTTCGCGGCTCGGCTAGCCGCCTGGGCCAGGACTGGATGATGTCCGTCGACCAGCACGACGTCGCTGCCGGCCAGGACCGAGCTCAGGTCAGGAACGTCGGTGACTTCGGGCGTACCGGCATCAACCGAGACCACCGCGCGTTCCGCCGTGCTGCGCAACACGGTGATCGACGAGACCGCCACGCGATCCGCCTGCTCGGATGCCACGTCGATGATGCGGATCCGGTACGCCTCGAGGTCGGAGCGGATCAGTTCGGCCACCGCGCCTTGACCGAGCGCGGTGACCAGTATCGCGTCTCCACCCAACGCGGAGAAGGTGACCGCGGCATTCGTGGCGGGCCCGCCGGCGGCGATGGCCTGCGCGGTAGCAGTGACTTTCTGGTTGGCAGCTGGTGGGGTGTCGACTTGGTGAACGACGTCCAACGTGCTCAGCCCGACGAACACGCCAACCGGTGTTCGGCCGATGTCTGGCACGAGACCCGATATGTCGATCACCTACCGACGAGCTCAACGGCAAGGCATTGGCACAGCTGGCGGTCCCAAGCCGCGGATCCGCCCGCTGGGATCAGTGCGATTGCGGCCGACCCAGTCGCGACTTGGTCTGCTCGACATCCATGCCGTGCAGCCGAAGGAGATTCTCGCCGAGGATCTTGCGCTTGGCCTGGTCGGTGAGCTGCGGGTAACCGTAGCCGTCGCACAGGTCCTGCGGAATCTCAAAGTCCATGAACGCCTTGATTGCCCACTGGGGGTGGAAGAGGGGCGCCTCCGAGCCAAAGATGATCTTGTCCTCGCCGCACCAGAACAGCAGCTTGCCAAGGATCTCGGCGAACATGCGCGGTGCCCGAACGATGAAATTGACGGTCGCGGCGAGTGATGCGTACAGGTTCGGATAGCGGATCAGCTGCCAGCACGTCTCATCGAGGAAGGGCAGGCCGACGTGGAAGATGACGAAGTTGATGTCCGGGAAGTTGGCGGCGGCACCATCCATGTCCCAGGTCTGCGTGTGCTCGATCGGCTGCGGTCCGAGCGGTACGCCCTTGTGGACGCCGACCAGGTTGATGCCCAACTCCTGCGCCTTCTCGAACACTGGGAAGGCGATACGCGGGTCGTCCATCCGCCACGGGAAGGGCTGGCCGTAGTCGTAGCGCACGTTGTAGAACTTCAACGCCTTCGCGCCGAACTCCTTGACCTGACGTTCCACAAGATCTAGCGCGCGGCGGCCTTCCAGCGGGTTCACCGAGCCCCAGAACACCGTGCGGTCCGGGTCACGCGAGGCGAGCTCGGCGCACTCTTCCCAAGGTGATAGGCCGTCTCGATAAAGGTCGGTGAGCGGCAACGGCATAGCCACGAGCATGTCCACGTCGGACTCGTCGAAGACCATCTGGTGGATGTCGGCGGGCGTCCAGTCCTTCAGGAACTCCTCGGCCGAAAGCGTTGTTGCCGAGGCCGGGGTCAGCGCGCTATGGAATGCGTAGAGGTGGTTGGAGAACATCTCCCCAGGCTTACCGAAGGCGTTCTTCGGACTGAAGTTGAACGGGTGCGCTACTCCGTCGAACACGAACGCATCACCTAGCATCAGCTTGCCTCCTCGACCGGTTGAGATGGTTTCCGGTGCGCGGCAATGTATGCCTCGCGGTCCGGAACTGCTATCGGATCCGGAAGGAAGCGCAGCTTGCGCGCCGCCGACGGGCTGAGCCGGTCGGCCGTCCACGCTTCATCCCAGACCACCGCCACTTCGGCGCTGGTCACGCCGGGCGCGTCGACGACCGCTCGCTCGACCTCGTCGAGAACACGCGAGGCGAAAGGACACCAGCCCGTGGTAAGCAGCAACTCCACTCGAGCATGCCCATCCGCGACCGCCACGGACTTGACCAGGCCCATCTCCACGACGGAGATGCCCTTCTCTCGGCAACACGGGTCGTATACGTCCGACAGGGCGTCAAGAGCCCACCTGGGTACCGATGCCGCCATGACCCGAATTGTGCTAGACCGATGCCGTCGTCGGAAGGCCACGACAGCGAGTTCGAGGTTCGTCCTTATGCCGCAAGGTCTGGGTCAAAGGCCTGGTGAAACCCTTGCGATTCACGTGCGGCCGTCGTGACACTCGCTTACGACCTGCCGTCGATCGTGAGCGTCCGTAGCGGAAGGGATCGCCGTGGAGGGTTTTGATCCGTTGGAAAGCTTCGGCCCTGACGTGGCCGCGCGGTATGACGAGGACGCGCGCGGAGACGAGCCGGAGACAGTGGAGTTCCTCGCCGAGCTCGCTCGCGGCGGGCCGGTCCTCGAGTTCGCCATCGGCACCGGACGTATCGCGCTGCCGCTCGCCGATCAAGGGCTGCGAGTCGACGGCATCGAGCAGTCCAGTGCCATGGTGGACGTGCTGCGGGCGAAGCCTGGGGGTGCTCGGCTGGCGGTGACGGTCGGCGACATGTCAACAGTTGACCTCCCGGACCGCTACTCACTCGTCTATCTGATCTTCAACACGATCCACAATCTGCTCACACAGGATGGACAAATCCGGTGTTTCGAGAACGCGGCCCGCCATCTCAGCGACGATGGCGTTTTCGTCCTCGAGACCGGAGTCCCATGGGATGGGCCGCGCAAGGGGAGCTACGTCGATGTGATCAAGGTCGGACTGGAGGAGGTGCGCTTGAGTGCGTACCGGTACGACGCGATGACCCAGGTACTCGACACCAACCACATGCGGCTGACGAGTAGCGGCATTCAAATGTCGCCAATCTCGTTGCGCCTTGTCTATCCGGGCGAGCTGGACCTCATGGCTCGTATCGCGGGTCTGCAGCTGCTCCAGCGGTGGGGTGGTTGGCGGCGGGAGCAGTTCACGGTTGACAGCCGCAGACACGTGAGCGTTTACGGCCGACGCGCAGGACACTAGGTCTCCTTGTCCGTCCCGCGGCCGAAATGGCTTGGCGGTCGGCCCCGGCGATGAGATCGTGGCGACGTGCAACACCTGAGCAGCGCCGACCTGGAGGCCGGCCTGGACTACGTACGCGAGGCACCACGGGACGAGGGCATCGTCGCGCTGATCGTGCGTCGCCCAGCAGTCGACGAACGCGAGGTTGTGGTGGAGGCCACGCTGAAGGCCGGCGCCGGCTTGGTCGGCGACACATGGCCTGCGCGCCACAGCGGACAATCCTCGCCAGATGCTGACCGGCAACTAACCGTAATGAACAACCGGGCGGCCTTGCTCGTCGCCGATGAACCTCATCGACGGCTGCTGGCCGGGGATCAGCTCTACGTCGATCTGGATTTGAGTCCGGCCAACCTGCCCGCCGGTACCCGTCTCGAGGTCGGTTCGGCCGTGATCGAGGTGACCAGCCCGCCCCATCTCGGTTGCGTCAAGTTCGCCGCGCGCTTCGGACAGGACGCCTGGCGATTCGTCAATTCCCGGGTCGGCCGCGAGCTGCGGCTCCGCGGACTTAATGCGCGAATTGTCAGTTCGGGAACGGTCCGCGAGGGCGACCCGATCCGGAAACTGCCCGCTGATTCAGGAAACCGTCCCGCGATCGCGCACACAGACGCGGCCTCGTGACTACGACGGAGGCCGCCGTGGTTCGCCGCGGTACGTGCCGAACGACCACCGGTTACCTTCGGGATCCCGAATCGCAAAGTCACGCGAACCGTAGTCGGTTGTATGTGGCTCGTCGGTGATCTCAGCGCCGCCGGCCCGCACGCGTTCGGAAAGTTCGTCCGGATCGTCCACAACGACATAGGCGCCGAAGGTTCCGGGCAACAACGGCCACCGGTCCGCGTCATCCTCCGCCCGGGCGGAGCCGAGCATGATCCCGCCGCCCAGCGGCCAGGACAGTTGCGCATGATGGACGACCTCGCCGTCGCTGTAGACCACCGTCTCCTCGAAGCCGACGACGTCGACCAGGAACCGGATCAGCGCATGCGCATCACGGGCGCGCAAGGTCGGCCAGACTTGTGCGGGAGGGGTCTTGTCGTGATTGGTCATGTCACCAAGTCTGGCTCGTTCGGCCCGGCGCTGACTTGAAGATTTCCGACTTCCGCGGCCAGCCAACGAGTGGGGCTCAGGCCGGTAAACGCAACGAACTCGCGGACGAGGTGGGCCTGGTCGGCATAGCCACAGTCCGCCGCGACTGCCGCCCCGGTGTGGCGCAGGAGCAGCCGGCGGGCCCGATCGAATCGGATAACTCGAGCCGCGGCCTTGGGGGTTAGTCCGATCTCCCGCCGAAACTCGCGCGCGAGCTGGCGGTCACTCCAACCCACCACTCGGGCGACCTGCGCGATGCTGGCGGTCCCCGCCGAGCGGCGCAGCATTCGCCAGGCCTGGCACACCTCCGCGGGCGGACGGCGGTGCTCAGCGAGGTGACGTCCCAACTCGCGATCCAGTACCTGAAATCGCGTTGGCCAGCTCGCGGCTTCGCACAGCTGCTCGCGAACTGCGGCCGCCCTCGCACCGAGTAGGTCGCTTCCACACACGTCGATGCCGGCAAGCGCGCCGGCGGGGACACCGAATAGCGCTCGGGCTCCGAGCGGGCTGAGTTGCAGCTGGATACCGGACTGCGACCCGTCGTGCTCGATGACGGCCGGAGAGGTGTGCAGACCGCCGACCAGCGTCTCGTAGGCGCCGGGTGGCTGGGCCGGATCGACTTGCCGCGCAATGCGGAGCGGTTCATCCAGCGTGAAGATCACCGTGAGAAACGGTGACGGCAGGCCCAAGTGCCGCGCCGGAGCGACGCCTCGCTGCCGATAGCCGTGATGCTCACCAACGACTGCCCCGAGTGGCCCGGTCGCCCGGCTCGCGACCGCCTCCGAGAGCAAGCCAGCCATATCGCCATGATCCCACTGGGCGGCCGGTGCAGAAGACTTCGACCGTCTGGCACTATCCAGTGAGACCATGTCGTCCGATGCTGGGCGCCGTCTTGGCGTCGAACTCAGCAGTGGCTGGCCTCCCTCTCGTTCAGCCGATTGGATCACCAGTGGAGTATCGAAGCTTGGGTCGGACCGGAGTACAGGTCAGCACGCTGACGATGGGAAGCATGCTGTTGCATGAGATTCCGGACGCGGCCGATGCGGCCCGTCTGCTGGACGAGGCGCTGGACCAAGGCGTCAACTCCATTGACACGGCCAATGTCTACGGCCGCGGCGCCAGCGAAGAAAGGCTGGGACAGCTGCTCGATCGCAACGGGCGAAGGAACCGTCTGGTGTTGGCGACCAAGTTCCATGTTCGGATGGACGATGACGATCCGAACGCGGCCGGCAGCTCGCGTCGGCACGTTATCGATGCGTGCCATGAATCGTTACGGCGCTTGCGCACCGACCACCTCGACATCTACTACATTCACCGACCAACCACCCAGGTGCCGATAGACGAGACGCTAGGCGCGCTCGACGATCTCGTCCGCGCCGGCAAGATTCGTTACATCGGCACAAGTAGTTTCGCGGCCTGGCAACTCATCGAGTCCCTGTGGGTGTCGAAGGAGTTGCACCGGTCTCGAGTCGTGGTGGAGCAGTCGCCGTATTCGCTGGTCGATCGTCGGGTCGAACGCGAGCTGCTGCCGATGGCCCGAACGTACGGAATCGGCATCACCGTCTGGTCTCCGCTCGCGGGCGGTCTACTCACCGGAAAGTACTCAGCCGAGAACTGGCCGCACGACGCTCGCTTCCCCAGCACCCCGGCCAGCCTATGGGAACAGCGCCATTTCACCCCAAGCGCGAAGGCACTCGTCGATGTGGTAATCAATCTCGCCGCGCAGAAAGACTGCTCCCCGACGCAACTCTCGATCGGCTGGATCCTGGGCCGACCGGGTGTCAGCAGCGTCGTGCTCGGCGTACGCAATTCTCAGCAGCTAAGGGATCAATTGGGCGCGGTTGCCGTCGCGTTCAGCGACGAAGAACTCGCGCGCCTGGACGAGATCGCTCCTCCTGGCCGCGCCACCGTGCCGTATTACCTCGACGACGATCTCGCCGATTGGTCACCTGCGCTGCATCGGTGGTAGGCCGCTAATTGGCGCGTCGACGCTCGACGATTGGCGGAGGATCCCACGCGGGTGGTGATGCGCGGGCGATCTTGGACTTGTTGTCGCTGGAGAGCAGCAAGTCCAAGATCACGATGGCACCGGAGGACGCCGCCGGATGATCTGCCGGCCATGACGGTCGGCGGATTCATTCGCTTCGGATCCAGCAGCCGCCGCACGCCTGGTGTGCGGCGACTCGTCGGTGAGGACGGACCGACGACCGGCGAACGCGATCGGGGCTGGCGGACGATATGACCCGACCGGGGGATGAATGTGACGGCGTCAACCTCGTACGGACCGGCTAGGGTCCAGGCCCACCAGAAAGGCATCAGGCCGACGGGGTCGGACGCGTTCGCGCCTCGGCCACGGGACATGCATACGATCGCGACCGTGGTGGACGCGCCCCGCGCGGCAGATACCGGCGAGGAACCCGAGGCGCCGGGATCGTCGGCTGAGCCACCGGAACCGGAAGCCCATGGCGGCCGCTTCGCAAAGATGCGCGCACAGCTTGAACGGATAGTGAACTTCGCGCGGGTCGTCGCGGATGCGGATGCGGATGAGATCGAAGCGGCTGCCCATAAGTTCGGTGAGTCGAGACGCTACCTCGCTCCGGTGGCGTGGGCTGCCGGCGCAATTGTGCTCGTGATTCGCGGAATAAAGCTACTCATCTTGAACTGGCGGCTCACTCTTATCCAGGTGATCCCGGCCCTCTGGGTGTGGCTGGTGTTGTGGGATATCAAGGCGCACACGCTGCGGGCGGTCCCGTTTCGAGAGATCACGGTCGGCGGGGTGATCCTCCTGGTTGTCCTGGCAGTCGGGCTGAGCATCGCCGCGTTCTGGTGTAACACGGTGTTCGGCTTCGCCATCGATGGCGAGAAGCCGAGAATCGCTCCAGCCGCGCGACAGGCGAACGCGCATCTTGGAATCGTCGTCGTAGCGGGCGTCGCCGTCGGTTTGCTCCTGGCCTTCGCCGCAATCGTCGTCCCGCGGATTGGCTCGACGTGGCTCTATGCCGCCGTGCTCGGTGCGGTCTGGAGTGTCATGCTCATCAGCTTCGTCGCGATCCCGGCTCGGATCATTGGCGCCAAACGACAAAAGCTTCCACCACGGCAAGCGGTCGGCAGCTGGGCTACCGGAGGGGCGTTGAGTGCGGTGGCCATGACGCCTGGATTCCTCCTCGACCGCATCGGGCTCATTCTGCTGACCCAGCCAGGTTGGGACATTCTCGGATTCTTGATGCTGTCGGCCGGAACTGCGTTGTATGCCGCTGGTATGTCGTCGGTGCGGGCCGTGAAACTGAGCATGAAGCTGGTCACGTCCGGTTAGATACGCGGTACATCCGCGCGACGGGGGAAGGACAACTATGGCAGGCAGCGTGAGCGACCTCTCCCAGGACGTGCGTGTCGCTGTTGCGATGACAGGTGGAGTAAGCCTCGCGGTCTGGATGGGTGGAATCGCCCGCGAGATCAATCTGCTTCAGCAGGCCAGCAATCTGCGTCCGCGGGCCACCGCAATGACAGGCCCGACTGCATTGCCCAGTTCCGGGGCTCAGGATCCGGCGAACACATCGTTGGATCTGCGCACCCGCGACCTTTACCTGCGGCTGCTTGACGTTCTGGACGTCACCGTCACCGTCGATGTGCTGTCGGGCACGAGCGCGGGTGGGATAAACGCCGCGATGCTGGGGTTGTCCAGTGCCGCGGGCGCCGATCTCGCTGGCCTCCGGGACTTGTGGCTCACCGCCGGCTCGCTGGATGTCATGTTGCGCGACCCGGGGGAGAAGAACCCGTCGGCGCTGATGCAGGGCGACAAGGTCCTCTATATGCAATTGGCTCGGGGAATTGAGAAGTTCTACCGGGAGCGCGATTCCGCGCCGCGGCCTCCGGACGGGGTCGATACAACGGTGTACATCACCACCACATTGCTCGCGGGGGAAACCAGCCGATTCACCGACGACTACGGAACGCTCGTCGCGGATGTCGATCACCATGGGTTGTTCACCTTCACGCAGGACGCGTTGACGCCTCCCGACGGTGAAGGCGATTCGCTGACGGCGCTGGCCTTGGCCGCCCGGAGCAGCGCATCCTTCCCGGCTGCGTTCGAACCATCTTTTGTGCCGTTCAACGAACAAATTCCCGCCGAATCGGGAATCCCGCTCCGCCCAGACATGGCGCAATACGCAAACATCACCCGGAGCCACTGGGCGGCAGACGGAGGGATTCTCGCCAATCGGCCGCTGGCCCCGTTAATGGGCGCGATATTTGCGCGACCCGCTTCCCCAGAGGGACGAGAGGTGCGGCGAGTGCTCGCTTATGTCGTTCCAGACGGAGGTGGCACCGCCAATCCCCAAGACGTGCCAGACAAGGCCAAATGGTCGAACGCACCGACGATGATCGCAGCATTGAAGGCAGACCTGAGCGCTCAGTTGTCCCAGTCGATCGCTAGTGACCTGGAGGCGATACGTAAGCACAACGACCAGATCAGAACTGACCATGATCTGCGACGGACGCTGGCGGAAATCGGGGTGCGGCTACCCGATCATCGGCTGGTTACGCCTCGAGTATTCCACGATTTCGAACGACAGCAGGGCAAAGGCCTGGCCGAGCCGCTCGTGGACGAGCTCATGCGCAAACTCTCGACGATCGACCTCCCGGAGCGATGGGCGGCGGAGTTCGCTCCAGGAAGGCGTTCCACCGAGGCCCGGATCGCGGACGAGATGATGGCCGTGCTTGGCCGCGGCTGGCGCGATGGGCCGACCGACGACGGCGCGCCGCCGGTCGCCCAGGGTGACGGCCTGACCGACCAGATCCCGGAATCTCAGATACACATTTACGCGGCCCGATTTGGCCTGCCGGCCTTTCACGCTGCTCGCTCCACTGCTGTGCGGATGGTTAAGTGGGCGTACCAGCAGGCAGTCGACCCTGATCAACGGCAGGAAATTGCCGAATTGCGGGCTCGGCTGGAAGATGCATTCGCTCCACCGGAGACCTGGAACGCCCAGCAAGACCGAATCCGGAGCCTCGTAGATGCCTCGATCAGGTCGGCGCAGGGGACCGCCGATGCGACCTTGCTGCAACTCGCTCATGATCTCGCCGACACGCGGCGCGCCGAGCTGCTCATCGGTGTCTCGTCGACTTCGACACTGGCGACCGGCTGGCTTCGCGTCGCAACCGTCGTGGCCGACCTGGTCGCAGCGTTACGGAACACAACCAGTACGACAGCGCGGCCGTCCCGCCTCGACGTGCGAAACACCCTGCAGCCATATCTGGACTATTTCAACGGATCGGCCGAGCCCAGTCGGGTATGCGACCGGCTCCTGAACCTGGTAATCGCTGAGCGCGCGCTGCATCCGGCCGAGCCGAAGGTCGATCAGCCGGTCGAGTTCATCCAGGTCAGTGCGAACACCCGTACGCTCCTGGCGCCAACTGAACAATCGGTCCCGCCCAGCCAACAGCTCGACTGCGTGGACAAGCTCCGGGGCGTGGAGTTTCACCACTTCGCGGCGTTCTACAAGAGCTCCTGGCGGGCATGGGACTGGATGTGGGGGCGCCTGGACGGCGCCGGATGGCTGGTTCACATTCTCCTCGATCCGCGCCGCATCTTGGCCGTGGTCGAGAACGACCCGGACATGGCACCGCATGGCTGTCGCGCCAAGCAATTCGCGAACCGCCTGCGCGCCGAACTTGGCTTGCCCGCCGGCCTCCCCGGTGACTGCCTGGAAGACGATCTGGCATTCCTCGACCTATCCGGCGCGCAGCTACCGGATAGCCTCCCGAACTCAGCGCTGTTCCTCGCTCAGGCCTGGCAGGGGCTCATAGTCGCTCATGAGCTGCCAGTCGTCGCCGAACGCATCCTCGCCGACAGCGGACGGCTCCCCCCACTGACTGATCCAGATATACATACGCCCGCCAAGGCTGGTCGCACGTCGAGCGCGGTCGCTCGGGTGCGCAATATCTGGTATCGAATTGCCCGAAAGCAAAGGCAGGGCCGACGGCAGACCGAACCGCCAAACCTCTGGGCCACCAAGATCCTCAAGCTGAGCCACGACAGCGCCGTCCCCGTCGAGACTTACGCGCACGAGCTGCTGGACTGCCCGGTCCGTTGGGAGACTCTGGCCAGCCAGATGCACAGCGCACCCTTCGCGCGAACCGCAACCAAGGCAACGGCGGTCAGCACCGCCGCACTGAGCGCGGCGCCGGAGACGCCCACCACCCTCCGATCGACCCTGGCCGGGGCCCGATCCGTCACCCGAACCGGATACCTCGCGACGAAGGCCACCGGCGGCAGCGGATGGAAGACCCTGCTTGTCGGCGTCGTCCTCACCGTTGTCGGCATTGTGCTGGCCACTCAGGGCGTGGTCGTCGTCGGACTGACCGGCACCATCACCGCCCTCGTCGGGCTCTACCTGATCGCCTTGGGCGCCTGGGGTATTCATCGGGGCCTTCTCGGGGCCGTGATCGCGATAACCGCATTCGCAGCCGTCGGATCCTTGGCCCTTGCGTGGGTGCGTCGAGGGTTATGGGGCTCGAACGCGACCAACGGCGTGGTACCAGAGCACGTCCTCCCGTGGCTGCGGGACAGCTGGTGGGGCGGCCTCGCGATCGTCGGTGGTCTGCTCGCGATTGCCGTACTCATCAACCTGGTCACCAGACGGCGACCCACGAGCCAGCCAGGCAGTAAGCGACTCGTCCGAACCGTCTCGTCGCCGGCGGCGGATCAGCCAGATGAATCGCATGCGACGACGGGTCCAGACGCCTGACGACGATGGCTGTGCGTAAACAGGCAGCGATTACGCTCGGGCTTGAAGACGCCCACCCATCCAAGACGCAGAGATCACTGAGCGTGCGGGGCCGCCTCCGGACACGCCCGGGAGGGCGTTTGAATCCGAGTCCTCGGTATGACAGGCTGCCCGGTGCACGGGCCGTTCTCAACGACGTCCCATGGGCCAAGAGGGGCGAATCCATCAGAACAGCTCGCCGGGGTATGCGGATTGCGCTGGCCGGGGCCGGTGTAGCG
>Ga0081540_1003676_pt1 | contig 12036 bp, 15 predicted proteins | sample TabmetS2T1R1_FD_71024 | JGI IMG/M metagenome (GOLD analysis project Ga0081540, IMG submission 71024) | Tabebuia heterophylla rhizosphere microbial communities from the University of Puerto Rico - S2T1R1 | ecosystem: Host-associated > Plants > Roots > Rhizosphere ...
CCCCGCCGTGGTGGGGGGAGACGCTCCCGCGCCGAAGTGCCACTGGCCCGAGGGGCGGGGAAGGGGGCGCCGGAGGGAGCCCCGAGTCAGAAGACCTGCCGCCCGCCACGAAACCGAACCCCTCGCGGAAGGAGGATTCGTGTCAAGGCGTCTCTGCACCCTCGTGGCCGCCCTCGTGGCGGCACTTCTCGTCGTTCCCGCGGCGTTCGCCCTGCGCGTGCACGTGCGCGTGGAGGGCAAGAGCCGCACCATCTACGGCTCCGCCGAGCCCTCGCTCCAGGTGGGCACGAACGCGCTCGACGCGCTCGAGTCGGCCAGCGTCGAGGGCGAGTTCTACTACCACGTCACGGCGACGTCGTTCGGCCCGTACGTCGACCAGATCGGCCGCTACGTCGCCGGCGCGTCGACGGGCTGGGTCTTCAAGGTGAACGGGGTCTCGCCGCCCGTCGGCGCCGACGCCGTCCAGCTGAAGGACGGCGACCACGTGCTCTGGTACTGGGCCACCTTCGGGGCCATGGGCGGGCCGCCGACGCTCACGCTGCGTGCGGGCACGAAGCGCGCCTGCTACCGCGTGGTCTTGCAGAACGACGCAGGTAAGACGACGGCCGCGCGCGGAGCCCGGCTGCACGTCGACGGGCGGAACGTCCGCGCTCGGACCGGCTCCGCCTGCGTGGGCAAGCACCGCGGCCTCGTGACCGCGACGCTCAAGGGAGCGGTCCGGTCGAACGCAATGCGGTGAGAGTCGCCGCGCTTGCGGCGCTGGCGATCGTGTTGGCCGGCTGCGGGTCGTCCTCGACGACGACCTCCGCCGGCCGCGCGACGCTCTGGGTCACCCGCGACCGCGGCGCACAGGTGCTCCACGTCGCGCAGGTCCCGGCTGGAACATCGGTGATGCAGGCCCTCGACCGCGTCGCGGACGTGAAGACGCGGTTCAGCGGCCGCTACGTGCGCGCGATCGACGGGCTCGAGGAGCACGGCCGCACCTCGTGGTTCTACTACGTCAACGGCTACCTCGCCGACCGCAGCGCGGCCGAGTACCCGCTCGGCGCCGGCGACCTCGCCTGGTGGGACTTTCGCAAGTGGCGGAACCCGGCGGACGACCCACTCGTCGTCGGCGCGTTCCCGCAGCCGTTCCGGAACGGCTACGGCGGCATGCGGCGGCGGACGGTCATCGTCACCTCGGACGAGCCCTCCGTCCGCGTGCTCGCGCGGCGCCTGCATGCGACGGTTGTTCCGGCAGGCGTGGGAATGGCTGCGAGCGACGTGAACGTGATCGAGATCTCGCCGGGCCGAACGTCGGCGCGGCTCGAGTTCTCCGGCCCTGCCTCGCCGGGAGCTCCTGTGAGGCTGTCGTTCACCGGTGATCCGAAGGTGCTGCTGCGGGCACGGCCGTTCCGGTTTCGCTACGAGGTGCGCCGGTGAGCCCCGCTCCTGCCGCCGCGCTGCTCGCGGCGCTCGCGGCCGCCGCGCTGCTGGCCGACCGCGTGGCCTCGGTCGCCGTGATCGCCGCGGTGCTGTTCGTCGTCTGCCTGTTCGGCCCGCACGGGCGGCGGAAGCTCTACGTCGCGGGCGCGCTGCTCTCGGGACTCGCTGTCTTCGTGGTGACGCCCTTCGTGGCGACCGTGGGGTGGCATGTCATCTGGAGCGGGCCGACGGTGCCTGTGCTGGGGCAGCTCGACGTGACGCGCGAGGAGCTCCACAACGGGCTCTTCCAGGGCCTGCGGCTGACGTCGGTGGCGCTCGCCTTTGCCGCCTACGCGTTGCTGCTCGACCACGACCGCCTCGTCCAGTCGGCGCGCTTCGCCCGTCGCTCGGTGCTCGCGATCGCTCTGGCGACGCGGCTCGTGCCGACGCTCGAGCGCGACGCGTCCGGCCTCGTCGAGGCGCTGCGCGGGCGTGGGGTGGAGGTCACGGGCGTCCGTGGCCGTGGACGCATGCTCGTGCCGCTGCTGGCCGGCTCGCTCGAGCGGTCGCTGAACCTGGCGGAGGCGATGGAGGCTCGCGGTTACGGCCGCCCCGGCGCGACGCGGGCGCTGCAGGCGTCGTGGGGTGTCGCCGAGCGGGCCGCGCTCGCCGGCTCGGTGCTGATCGTGGCGATCGGAGGGCTATGGCTCTAGCGCGCGTCGATCACCTGTCGTTTGCCTACCCGGAGGCGTACCAGGCGCTGCGCGACGTGTCGCTCGATCTCCAGGCGGGCGAGGTCGTTGCCCTGCTCGGTCCGTCCGGCGGCGGGAAGTCGACGCTGCTGCGCGCGCTCGCCGGGCTCGTGCCGCACTTCCACGGCGGGCGCTTCTCCGGTCGCGTGCGAGTCGGCGGGCTCGACACGTGCCGCAGCCGCCCGGCCGATCTGGCCGGGACGGTGGCGACGCTCTTCCAGGATCCGGAGGACCAGGTGGTCTTCACGCGCGTCGCAAACGAGGTCGCGTTCGGGCTCGAGAACCTCGGCACGCCTCCGGCGGAGATCGGCCCGCGGGCCCTCGAGGCGCTGGCCGCGGTCGGCGCCGCGCACCTTGCCGAGCGGCCGGTTGCCGAGCTTTCGGGCGGCGAGCTCCAACGGGTCTGCCTCGCTTCGGTCCTTGCGCTGCGGCCGCGGCTGCTGCTGCTCGACGAGCCGACGTCACAGCTCGATCCCGAAGGCGCCGCGGCCGCCATCGAGCTGGCCCGGGAGAGCGGCGCGGCGGTCGTGCTCTCCGAGCAGCGCCCCGAGCGGGTTCTCGACGCCTGCGACCGCGTGCTCTTCCTCCAGGACGGGCGGCTCGGCTTCGAGCTGCCCGACGCCTGGCGGCCGCGCGAGGCCGAGCTGCCGCGGGCGGAGCCGAGCGGGATGCCCGTTTGCACGCTCGACCGCGTGTCATTCGCCTACGGCGCGGTGCCGGTCGTTCAGGACGCGACCTTCTGCGTCGGGCGCGGCGAGATCGTCGCCCTTGTCGGACCGAACGGGTCCGGCAAGACGACCCTGGCGAAGCTCGCGGCGGGGCTGCTCGAGCCGGGCACGGGCCGCGTAGAGCGTTCGGGCCGCGCCTGCTACCTGTCGCAGGATCCGGGGCGCTACCTCGTGCGCGAGCGCGCCGACGAGGAGGTGGCGCTGGCCGTCGACGGTGACCTCCCACGTGCCCGTCGAGCCCTCGCCTCGGTCGGCCTGGCCGGATTCGAGGAACGGCACCCGCGGGACCTCTCGAGCGGCGAGCGCGAACGGCTCGCGCTCGCAGCCGTGCTGGTCGCCAAGCCCGACCTGCTCGTGCTCGACGAGCCGACGCGCGGCGTCGACCCGCCGCGCAAGGACGAGCTCGCCGCGCTCCTGCGGGCGAAGGCAACCGAACGCGCCACGCTAGTCGTGACCAACGACCTCGTCTTTGCCTCCGAGGTCGCCGACCGCTACGTCTCGACCGTCGCGGAGCGGGAGCAGGCAGTTGCCTAGGGTCGCCGGGATCGGCGCACTGGCCGTCGCGCTCGGCGCGGCGGCGTGGACGGCGGTCTCGCCCGACCACGCCGCGCTGGCGCTGCTGCTCGTCGCCGGCTCGCTGATCGTCGCGGGCGGTGCCTGGCTGGAGAGCGGCCCGGGGTCGAGCAAGGAGCTCGTCCTGGTGGCCACCCTCGGCGCGGCGGCCGCGGCCGGGCGCGTCCTGTTCGCCGCGATCCCGAACGTCCAGCCCGTTACGGTGATGACGGTGGTCGCCGGCGTCGCGCTCGGCCCGCGCGCGGGCATGACCGTCGGCGCCCTCGCCGCGCTCGTCTCGAACTTCTACCTCGGCCAGGGCGCGTACACCCCCTGGCAGATGCTCGCGTGGGGCGGGTGCGGCCTGCTCGGCGGCCTCGCGGCGCCGCTGCTCCGCCGGCGGGTGCCGCTCGCGGTGACCTGCTTCGCGCTCGGCTTCGCGTTCGACGCGGTCATGGACTTCTGGGAGTGGCTCAGCTTCTACCCGCACACCTGGCAGGCGTTCGCGGCGCTTTGGGTGCGGGGCCTCTCCTTCGACTTCGCGCACGCGACCGGGAACTTCGTGCTCGCGCTGGCGGTGGGTCCTGAGTTACGACGGCTGCTGGAGCGTTACGCGAGACGCCTGAAGGCGGTGGTCGTGTGGGCCTGAGGCTGCTGATCGCGACCGCTCTCGCCGCGGCGACGCCGGTCGGGTTCCTCCAGGCGCACCAGGCGCCGAGCGGTGCCTTCGCCGAGCCCGGCGGCTCGCCGGGACCGCTGCTGACCGCCTGGGCGGCGCTCGGGCTGCACGCGTCCGGGGCCTCGACCCGCGACGCGCTCGACTACCTCGCCTCGCACGAGAGCGGGCTGACGGAGCTCACCGACGTCGAGCTCGTCGCGACGGCCGAGGCGGCGCTCGGCCGCAAGCCGGTGCGGCTCCTGGCCCGGATCCGCGCAGCGCAACGGCCGAACGGCCGGATCGGGCCGACGGTGAACTCGACGATCTGGGGGATCCTCGCGCTGCGGCAGGCGCGTGAGCGCGCGCCGCGCGCGGCCGTCCGCTTCGTGCTCCGCCGCCAGGCTCGAAACGGCGGCTGGGGCTGGTACGCGGGCGGCCAGCCGGACTCCAACGACACCGCAGCGGCGATCCAGGCGCTGCGAGCAGCCGGCGTGAACGGCACGCCGATCCGCCGCGGGCTCGCGTACCTGACGCGGCTGCGGAACCGCGACGGCGGCTTCGAGCTCACGCCCGGCCGCGGCTCGGACGCGCAGTCGACCGCCTGGGCGCTTCAGGCCTTCGTCGCCGCCCGGAAGCCGGTTCCGCGGGGCGCGATTGCCTACCTGCGGGGCCTACGGCGGCCCGACGGCAGCTTCCGCTACTCGAAGCGCTACGTCACGACGCCGGTCTGGGTGACGGCCCAGGTGCTGCCCGCGCTGGCGCGCAAGCCGTTTCCGCTCAGCGTTCCTTCAGGTACCCGCGGCGCTCGGTGAACGGCTCGTAGCCGAGGCGGCGGTTGATCGCGAGCATCGGCCCGTTACCCAGAAGGCTGCCTGAGCCCGCTCGGGGAACGAGCCGACCAGGTGGCGCAACCCGTTCTCGCTGTGCATCGCGTCGGGGCGTAGCCCGCGCCAGATCCGCGCGACGGCCGGAATGTCCTCGTCGCGAAAGGCGCGGATCGGGTCAGAGCTCAATCGTGGTTCCGACAGCGCACTGGACGAACGCGTCAGGGAAGCGCGCGGCGAGCTGGTGAACGGCCTTCCAGCCCGTGCAGTGAGCCGGGACGAGCAAGGCGGCGGAGAGCTCGTCGAAGGCAGCGATTGTCGGGGCGATGATCGGCTCGAACATTGGCCCGGTCAGGTGGAAGCCGCCGATGATCGCGGCGATCTTTCGCTCCCCGGTCAGCTTCTGGGCGTAGCGGACGGTGTTCACGATCCCGGCGTGGCCACAGCCGCTGAGGACGACCAGGCCTCGCTCGGGTAGCCGCACCACGAGCGCCTGGTCGTCGAGGATCAGCGGGTCGGGTTGCCACTCGCCGTCACGGAAGGCGTCGTGTCCCTGGAACCCGGTCTCGAACTCCGTCGTCCGGTCGACCTCGCCGGTGATCAGCACCGAGCCGTCGAGCAGGAACGAGGGGTGACGCTCCTCGACGATCTCGAAGCCGGCTCCCTCGAGGGCGGAGCGACTCGTCGAAGGGAGCTCGGCCGGGTCGAGCCCGGGAAAGCGGATCCTGCGCCGGCTCCAGAACTCCGGATGAATCATCACCGGCAACGCGGCACGCCCGAGCGTTCGCGCCACGCCCTCCATCCCCGTGACGTGATCCCAGTGGCCGTGGCTGAGCACGATCACCTCCACGTCCTGGAGCGAGAGCCCGAGCCGGCGCAGGTTCTCGACCATCCCCGTCGGTGAGACGCCGGTGTCGAACAGCAGCGTCCGCTCTCGCCCGCCCTTCTCGAACCGCACGAGCGCGGAAAAGCCGTGCTCGGCGATCAGTCCGTCGGGGACCCCTTCCTCGGCAAACCGCGCCGGGATGCGTGGGGCGGACCGAGCAAAGGACTTCGGCGCGTTGTACCGGGTCACGCCGCCCTGATCCGCAAGCAAGACATCCGTGACGTTGTCCATCAGGATCGTCACGCGGATCTTCTCGACAGGCTCGAGCTCGATCTGAGCCATTCCGAGTTTCGATCCTAGCGCCCGGCGGCCAGCCATCCCGGCTCCGGCCGCCGAAGGCCGCCCGTTTCGACGAGGTCGTCCAGCAGCCCCTGCGGAACCGGCCACGAGAACCAGCGCGCGACCTCCGGCTCGGGCGCCAGTACCGCGGCTCGGACCGCCGCGACGACCAGCTCCTCGAGGCCGCCGCCCTCGGCGGGCTCCGTGAAGACCTGGTCCCAGCGCGCGAGCAGGCTGGTGTGCCGGTGCGGCTCCTCATAGACGATGCTGCGCGAGACGACCGCGCCGCAGCGCTCCAGCGGCGTGCGCAGCCGGCGTAGCTCCTTCGGCGCGAGGCCGAGCTCGAGCTGAAGGTCCTCGAGCTCGGACGGCCCGGCCTCGGCGAGGTGGCGCAGCAACGGGTCGTCGCAGCGCTGACCCAGCTCGTCGCGGCAGAGGGGGTCGAGCAGCCGCGCCGTCTGCTCGGTCACGAGGAGGCTCTTGCCGCCATGCACCGCGAGAATGGCGTAGCCGCGGGCGCCGAGCTCGCCGAACCAGGGGAACTTCGTCCGCGGCCACTGCCCGAAGCCGGGCTTGTCCGCCGCGTACGGCTCCTCGTGGCACGCCGCGAAGAGGCTCGGCAGAGCCGAGTCGGCGGTGCGCGTGAGCAGCCCGCGGTCGAGGAGAAATTCCTCGGCCTCGTCGAGCGACGCGAGCGCGCGATCGGGAGTGAGCCGGCACTCGCACGCGCGGCGGTCGCGCAGCTTTTGCAGCGGCTCCGTCATCTCACGCAATTCTCATCTGTCGCTGCTACGGTGCCCGCCGGTCGCCCGATGCGGGCACGTCGCGTGACCGCGAACTCGATGCGACCGACACAACTCTTCTCTGTGTGCGTCTCACCCTTCCAGGGGTTGGCCTCCCGGCACCGAATTGCCGATGCGGTGGAGGTGATGGGGCGCCGCAAGCTGTTGGTTGTCGTCGTTGGACTGGTCACGGTCGCGGGTATCGCGCTGCTCGCGGTGCGCGAGGGGACGCGCGTGTTCTCGGCCGCGGCGACCCCTGACTGGCGCTACCTGCTCGCGGGCCTGATCATCGCCGCGGCGGTGCAGCCGCTGCGAGCGCTCGCCTGGACGGCGACCGTGCGCTCGCCGGTCGGCTTCCGCGCGATGTACGCGGCCAGCTCCGTCGGCTCGTTCCTCGACACCGTCCTGCCCGGCCGGATGGGCGAGGCCTCGAAGGTGGCCGTGCTGAAGGTCGCCGCAGGCCCGCGCTGGCCCGGCTTCTCGCGCGCGGGTGGAAGCCTGCTCTGCGCGCACCTGCTGGAGATGGTCGCGTTCGTGCTCGTCGGCGCGGCGTCGGCGTTCTTCCTGCCGGTTCCGGGCTGGGCGAAGATCACGATGCTCGTCGGTCTCCCGCTCGCTGCCGGCGGGCTCGTCGTCGCCTCGCTCGTTCACGGGCGCCTCGGTCACCGGCTGCCGGAGAGCGTCAGCTCGTTCCTGGCCGGTGCCGCCGCCCCCGCCCCCGTGATGCTGCGCGCCGGCGTGATCCTCGTGCTCACCTGGGTCGCGCGCTGGTTCGGGATCCTCTTCCTGCTGCACGCAGTCGGCGTCCACGTCGGGGTCGGCTCGGCCCTGCTGTACATGGTCGTGACCGGGCTCGCGAACACGATGCCGTTCCTGCCGGGGAACGTCGGCCTCTACCAGGGCGCCGCGCTCGGCGCGCTGGCGATGGCAGGGCACGGCGGCACCTCGGCGGCTGCGGCCTCCGTGTTCACGCCGGCGGCCGGCAGCCTCGCGACCGCGCTCGCGGCGATGATCGGGCTCGCGTTCTACGGACGCCGCCTCGGCGAGCTGCGCCGAGCGGCCGTTCGCTTCTAGCCGAGCTTCGCGGGATCGGCCGGCCGGCCGTCACGGCCGACGTAGCCGTCCTTCGCGCCCACGACCAGCATCACGAGCGGCTCGTCGCCGACGGACGTGATCTGGCGCGGGGTGGTCGACTCGACGTGGCAGAGCTCACCGGGCCCGAGCTCGCGAGCCTCGTCCGGCAGCGCGACGCGTGCGCGACCGGTGTGGACGAAGTAGAGCTCGTCCTGCTCTTCGTGGTAGTGCGGCCGGGCGACGACTCCGGGGTCGAGCACGATCACGTTGACGCCGAACGCCGTGACGCCGAGCTCGCGGCGCACCTTCCGGAAGACGCCGTCGCCCATCTCGTCGATCGACCCGAACGCGTAGCCCACCGCCGGAGACGCTACCCGAGCGTGCGCAAGACGCGCGCCGGCGTTCCCACGGCGAGGACGCCGGCCGGGAGGTCGCTCGTGACGACCGCACCGGCGCCGACGACGGTGTCGGCTCCGATTGTGACCCCGGGGCAGACGATGACGCCGCCGCCGAGCCAGACGTTGTCGCCGATCTCGATCGACTCTGCCGCTTCCCACTTCGCCCGGCGCTGCTCGGGCTCGAGCGGATGCGTCGGCGTGAGCAGCTGGACGTAGGGGCCGATCTGGACGTCGTTCCCGATGTGGATCGGCGCGACGTCCAACGCGACCAGCCCGAAGTTGACGAACGTCCTGGCACCGACGTGCGTGTGGAAGCCGTAGTCGCAGTAGAAAGGCGGCCGGATCTCGGTTCCCTCACCGAGCCAGCCGAGCAGTTCGACGAGGATCCGGCGCCGTTCGGTCGGGTCTGACGGCGACGAGTCGTTGAAGGCCTTCGTCAGCTCGGCGGCCCGCAGCGCGTCGCGTGCGAGCTCCGGGTCGTCAGCGATGTACAGGTCGCCGGCGAGCATTCGCTCCCGCTGGCTTCGTGTGTCGGTGTCGTCCGCGCCCATGGCCGTGACTCCTACCAGGCGTCCGGCGAGAGGATCAACCAGTAGCCGTCAGGGTCGACGAAGCACGCGGCGCCGTTTCGCTCCCAGTACGGGTTCGAGGCCGGCCGCGGCTCGAACCCGGCGGCGCGGATCTGGTCGGAGAGGCGCAGAACGTCGTCGGCTGAGCCCAGGTGGAGCACGAGTTGATCCTCGGACGTGGGCGAGGGCGGCTCGCCTTCGTGCTGCACTAACTCGAGCTGTCTCGACGAGTCGGGCAGCCCGAAGACGACGCCGCTGTAGCCGTCGTGATCCTCGAACGAGGCGATCACCGGAAGCTCCAGCAGGCGATAGAACGCGGCCGTCCGTTCGAGGTCCCGCGTCGGCCTCGCGATCCGGATCTGCATCTACGCGGTGACCGGCGTCAGCGGCGGCTCGCCGCGCTCGACCGCCAGCAGGTTGTCGACCACGAGCCGCGTCATCGCCTCGCGCGTTTGCCGCGTGGCGCTGCCGATGTGCGGGGTCAGGACGACGTTCGGCAGGTCGAGCAGCTCGCGCGGCACCTCGGGCTCGTGCGCGAAGACGTCGAGGCCGGCGTTGATGCGGCCGGAGACCAGCTCCGCAACCAGGGCCTCCTCGTCCACGATCTCTCCGCGAGCGGTGTTGACGAAGCACCCGCCGTCCCGCAGCAGCGCAAGGCGACGTGCGTCCACCAGCCCTTCGGTCTCCGGGGTCAGCGGCACGTGGATCGAGACGATGTCGGACTCCTCGAACAAGGTGTCGACGGTGCGGTGCTCGCCGAGGTCGCTCTCCGCGCGGAGCCGCCGCGAGTAGAGCACACGCAGCTCGAACCCACGTGCGCGGCGCGCAACCGCGCTGCCGATCCGGCCGAGCCCGAGGATGCCGAGCGTCGAGCCGGTCAGCTCCTCCGCGAGCCCGCCCTCCGACCACGATCCGCTCCAGCCGCCCGTGCGGACGAACCGGTCTCCCTGCACGACCTGTCGCCGCACGGCGAGGATCAGCGCGAAGGTGAGGTCGGCGGTCGCCTCGTCGAGCACGCCAGGGGTGTTGGTCACGACCACTCCGCGCGCCGCGAGCGCCGCGACGTCGACCCGGTCGTAGCCGACGCCGAAGTTGGCGACGATGCGCAGCGAGGGCAGCAGGTCGAGCGGGACCGGCTCGTTCGCGAGGACCAGCCCCTGGACCTCCTCGCGCGGCTCGTGCAGCTCGGCGAGCGGCGTGACCTCGACGTCGAGCTCGTCGAAGGCCGGGCCGGGGTAGCGGCGGGTGGCGAGGACCCTCAGGAGGGGCTGTCCTGGGCGGCGCCGCCTCCCAGGCTCTCGCTGATCCGGTCGAGCGCGGCCTGCTCCCCCGGGCCGATCCGCTCGTCATGCTCCTTGTGGGCCTCCGCCACGCGGCGGGCGGCCGACACGACGAAGCCGCGGTAGGCCTCGAGCTCCTCCGGCGTCGCCTTGCTCTCGAGCGCGGCCACGGCCTCTTGCAGGCGCTGCGGCCCCTGGCTCTCGAGCGCCTCCGTCGTGCCGTAGCGGTGCCGGTCGAACTGTGGCTTCGCGGAGACGATCTCGTCGAGCAGCTCGCCCTCGCCGTGCTGCTGCCGCGCCTCGGCGTACGCCTTGGCCAGGGCGAAGCTCTCGCGGAAGCTCCCGCCGCCCTCGGCGGTGAGGACGAGCATGCCCGCGATCGACGGCGCCTCCAGGACCGCCTGCCACTCCTCCTCGGTGAATGCGCTCTTTCCCGTCACCTGGCCTCCCTTCGTCGTTGTCGGGAGGCTAGTCGAGGATGGTCAGGTCGAGCTCGCGGAGGCGCTCCGGGTCGCCCAGGAAGTCCATCTCGACGATCTTGCCGCCGCGGACGGTGACGGCCCCGACCGTGAAGATCTCGCCGTCCCGGAACGAGACCGCACCGGCGGCGCCGTTGACGAGCGCACGACGCATTTCCAGCCCCATGCGCGAGTAGAACAGCGCCTGGCCGATGACCGCCCGCGGGCCGCGGACGACTCGCGTCTCGCCCTCCGGACCGAAGTCCGCGCGAACCACGACGTCCGGGTCGAGCAGCTCGAGCAGCGCCTCGAAGTTGCCCTCGCGCGAGGCGGCCAGAAACGCGTCGACGACCCGCCACTGCTCGTCGAGGTCGGCGTCCGGGACCTTGCTCTCGCCCTGGACGCGTCGCCGCGCACGGCTCGCGAGCTGGCGCGTCGCCTCCGGCGAGCGGTTGACGATCGGCGCGATCTCGTCGAACGGGACCGCGAACATGTCGTGCAGCACGAACGCGAGCCGCTCGGGTGGCGAGAGCGTCTCCAGCACGACCAGCAGCGCCAGGCCGACCGAGTCCGCCAGCAGCGCCTCGTGCTCGGGGTTGAGCCCGTCCGCCCGGTCGAGGATCGGCTCAGGCAACTGCCCCTCGAGCGGCTCCTCGCGGCGCGTCTTGCGTGCGCGCAGCATGTTCAGCGACACGCGCGCGACGACCGTCGTCAGCCAGCCGTCGAGGTTCTCGATCGCGTCGGCGTCACTGCGGCTGAGCCGCAGCCAGGCCTCCTGCACCGCGTCGTCGGCCTCGCTCAGGGAGCCAAGCATCCGGTACGCCACCGCTCGCAGGCGGGTGCGCTGTGCTTCGAATCGTTGGGCCAGGAAATCGCGCTCGTTCATCGGTCACGTTCCTCCGTCTCGCCGGGTCATAAGAGGTAGACCCGTGAGACCCCGTCGATGTGACGGGATACCCGAAAGGAGCAAGACGATGCGTGTTTTCGTGGTAGGTGCGAGCGGTGCGATCGGCACCAGGCTCGTCCCGCAACTCATCCAACGTCGGCACGAGGTCGTCGGGACGGCCAGGTCGCCCGGAACCGCCGAGCGTGTGGCCGCCCTCGGAGCCAGGCCGGTCGTGCTCGACCTGCTCGACGCGGCCGCCGTGCGCAAGGCGGTGCTCGAGGCCGAGCCCGAGGCGATCGTGCACGAGGCGACCGCGCTCGGGGAGGCGGTGTGGGGCCGCGACTTCGACAAGGTGTTCGCCGGGACGAACGAGCTGCGCACCAAAGGCACCGACGCGCTGCTCACGGCCGCGAAAGAGGCGGACGTGAAGCGCTTCGTCGCGCAGAGCTTCGCCTCGTACCGGTATCTGCGTGAAGGAGGGCCCGTCAAGACCGAGGAGGATCCGC
>Ga0081540_1003677_pt1 | contig 12031 bp, 12 predicted proteins | sample TabmetS2T1R1_FD_71024 | JGI IMG/M metagenome (GOLD analysis project Ga0081540, IMG submission 71024) | Tabebuia heterophylla rhizosphere microbial communities from the University of Puerto Rico - S2T1R1 | ecosystem: Host-associated > Plants > Roots > Rhizosphere ...
GGAAGAAGCATATGAGTGTCACTCGACAGGCTGGTTCGGCAGCCTTTTCACTCCAACGAGAGCAATGAGACGCGCGCGAGCAATAACGGCCGATCGTACTCTGGCTTCCCTAACGGGTGGTTGTTCCGGACCCCGGATTTTCCGCATTTGTACGGAGTTCTTGGAAGCTGCGCTCAGCCATCCGGCCGACCGGGCCGGGCGACGTCGCGGCCGGAGGCCTCGCCCAGTAGCAGTGATCATGGATGCCGCGTCCCGAGGATGCCGCGTCCACGAATGACGTGTGGCGCGGGAGAGTCTCGCGGCGCCGTTGAGGCGAAATTTCGTGGCACGCTCGCAACAGTCCAGAGAAGTGTCGGTGCGAGCCATTGCAGCTTCGCAGCATTAGCGCATAATTCGCGCCGGGCGACGCAGCACTTTCGATTCGGACATCGGCAGAAATCGAGCAACCACACCGGGTCACATCCCGCGTGATGGATGACGCGTGCGGCAATGCAAACCGCCTGCAGCGCCCCAATGAACAGCGGCCAGCGCCGCGCGCAACCTTTTGGGGATCCGGTCAATGACCACCTGTCATACAAGCAAGATCGCACTGCTCTTCGCCACCGCCGTTGCGGCGACGGCGCTTTCCGCGACTCCCAGCCTCGCCTTCTCGTCGGAGGCGCAGCAGATGTGCACCGGCGATGCCATGCGGCTATGCGGCCATGAAATTCCCAACGTCCCGAGAATCACCGCCTGCATGGCCAGGAACCGCGCCAATGTCAGCCCGGGCTGCCGCGCCGTGATGGACCGCGAAGGCGCCGCGCGGAGGCGCGCCGCCACCGAGTGACGGGTTGCTCAAAGCCGAATGCAGAACGGCCTCAGCATCGGGGATGGGCGATGCCGAGGCTGTTTTCTTGTCAGGCTACCTTTGACGCTCGTGCGCCGCGTTCGCGTAGCTACTCGCCCCACGCCGCAAACGCATCGTTGAATGCGCGCTCGCCCGGCGAGCCCTTTTCGATCGCGATGATGGCGCGGCGCTGGTTGACATAGACCAGCGGCACGTCGAACCAGGAGCGCTCCTTCAGGAGCTGCAAATTGCGGGCGCGGTCGGAATCGACGTTGGAGAGGCCGACCAGGAAGAAGCCGTCGGTGACTTTTACGGCAAGACCGGCCAGCGGCGTGCCGCGCGCCTGCTCGTTGGACTTCATCAAAATGCCCGGCACGTTGCCGACGCCGCCGCCGGAGAAATCCTGCGGCAGGATGAAGGTCAATTCCGCGGTGTGGCTCGCCGGCAGCGACGAATCGGTGTTGCGGCGGAACGACATCGTCATCTTGAACTTGCGGTCGGGAATCTCGATGTCGGCGCGCACGGCGACGTCCGGCTTCTGGCTGCCGCTCGCCTTGATCGGTTCGGTCCGCCAGATCACCGAGCCGACATATTGCTTGCCCTTGGGATCGGACGGGTCCTCGTCATACAGCACGACGCGCTGCGCCACCGGCGCGACGTTCTCGCTCGACGATGGCTGGCCGACGCGATCGGGGATCTTCGGGCGCGACTGCGGTGCGGCCGGATCCTTCGGCGCTTCCGCCACCTGCGAGGATTTGAACAGGCCGCCCACGGCCGTGACTGCCGACCGGCCCCACAGGATGCCGGCGCCCACCAGAATGAGCACGATGCCGACCGCAATCGCGCTCTTGAACGGAAACACCGCCGCTGCGCGGGCGCGCTTCGTCGGCTCGCGGTCGCGATCCGGCGAGAGCCGCGGGCGCTCGCGCGATGCCGGCTGCGAGGGCTGCGGCGCGTAACGGTCGGCCTCCTCCAGCGATTCGTCATAAGAGTAGGGCGCGTCGGGATCGGCGCCGCGGTTTTCCATATTCGGCTCAAGCCGGTCGAATTCCGGCGAGGGCGACGGCACGTTGGCATAGGTTTTTCGCGCGGCACGGTTGGCCTGGGCGGCCGCGCGGCCGAGATCGTCGGCATCGGCGGCGATGTCGCGGAAGCCGCGCATGCCGGGCGGCTGCGGCGGCATCGGCGGCGGGCCACCATTACCATTATCGGGGCCGCGGCGGGGGCCGCCGCCGCGCTCGCGGGGCGGTGGGGGCGGCAGGCCGGCATCCTGCATTGAAATCTGCGGCGGCTGCGGGCGCGCCGCGCCGGGCGGCGGTGCATCGGCGCGCAGATTGCGCGGCGCGCGTTGCTCATCCTGGCCAAGCGGCGGACGGGCCTCGCGCGAGGGGGGCTGAGACGGCGGACGCGGGCGCTGCGCACCGGGCGGCCCGCCCGGTGGGCCTGCGGATTCCGGCGGTCGGGTAGCATTGGCGCGACGGAAAGTGTCGCCGCCGCGCGGGGGACCGCCGGCACCGGCGGGCCGGCTCGCCTCGCGGGCGCGCTGGGCGGCTTCCGATTCGACCTTGCGTACGGCCTCTTCCAGCGACAGCCGCTCGCGGGTGATTTCGGATTCGGAAAGCGGCGGCTGAACACTGCGCAACTGCGCGATCAGCGCGGTGCGCGCCCGCTCATAGAGCGCACGGCGGCTCTCGCCTGGAGCATTCGGGTCCAGGCCGGCAATAGCGCGTGCGATCAGCGGGTAATAATCAGCCATTTCTCTTCAATACTGCAGCTTTATTTAGGAGTCTTGGCGGTAACATCCCGTTAAGCCTCGAACGGGTTCTGTACCAGAATAGTATCCTCGCGTTCGGGGCTCGTGGAAAGCAACGCAATGGGACAACCCACGAGTTCCTCGACCCGGCGAACATATTTAATGGCCTGGGCCGGCAGATCCGCCCATGACCGGGCATTCGCGGTCGGCTCCTTCCAGCCCTCGATGGTCTCGTAGACCGGCACCACCCGGGCCTGGGCGCCCTCGCCCGCCGGCAGATGGTCGATCTCCTTGCCGTCCAGCATATAACCCGTGCAGACCTCGATGGTGTCGAAGCCGTCGAGAATGTCGAGTTTCGTCAGTGCGAGGCCGTTGATGCCGCAGGTACGGACGGTTTGTCGCACCAGCGCGGCGTCGAACCAGCCGCAGCGGCGCTTGCGTCCGGTATTGACGCCGAATTCCTTGCCGCGGCGGCCGATCTCCTCGCCGATCTCGTTGTTCAGCTCGGTCGGGAACGGCCCCTGGCCGACGCGGGTCGTGTAGGCCTTGCAGATGCCGAGCACGTAGCCGACCGCACCCGGGCCCATGCCGGTGCCGGTTGCCGCCTGCGCCGCCACCGTGTTGGACGAGGTGACGTAAGGATAGGTGCCGTGATCGACGTCGAGCAGCGCGCCCTGCGCGCCCTCGAACAGGATGCGCTTGCCCTCGCGGCGCTTGATGTCCAAGAGCCGCCACACCGTCTCGGTGTAGGGCAACAGCTTTGGCGCCAGCGCGGTGAGCTCTTTCAGGATATCGCCGCCGTCGAATTCTTCCAGATTGAGCCCGCGGCGCAGCGCATTGTGATGCGCCAGCAGGCGGTCGATCTTGTGCGGCAGCGTGTCGAGGTCGGCGAGGTCCATCAGGCGGATGGCGCGGCGGCCGTGCTTGTCTTCATAGGCCGGGCCGATGCCGCGGCGGGTGGTGCCGATCGCGGTCGCCGTGTTGGCAGATTCGCGCAAGGCGTCGAGCTCGCGGTGCAGCGGCAGAATCAGCGTGACGTTCTCGGCGATTCGCAGATTGTCCGGGCTGACGGCGACGCCCTGCCCCTGCAGCCGCGCGACCTCATCGAGAAAGGCCTGGGGATCGAACACCACGCCATTGCCGATCACGGCAAGCTTCGAGGGCCGCAGCACGCCGGACGGCAAAAGCGCCAGCTTGTAGGTCTCGCCATTGATGACGAGCGTATGGCCGGCATTGTGGCCGCCCTGGAAGCGCACGACAATATCGGCCTGCTCCGACAACCAGTCGACGATCTTGCCCTTCCCTTCGTCGCCCCACTGGGCGCCGACGACGACAACATTGGCCATTTCTATGGTTTTCCCTGCAAATCTGGTGGTCCCAGCATGACCCTTCCGGAAAACCGGTCTCCACTTTTCCGGATCATGCGCTAGCTTGCCCAGCCAAAATTACGGCCGGGGCCGTTCGCATGCGAGGCAGCCCCACCGGATAAAGGAAGCGGGTGCTCTAGGCAAGCAAGAAGGCGGTTTTAGGGGGGCCTTAGAACCGCTCCAACCCATTGATATCCCCGTAAAATTTGTGACCGCCAGGCGAGAGACCCATTAACATCCGGCAATGACGGAAAGGCCATGTCGAAAACCACCCGTGCAACGCAGGCGCTGGACAAGCTTGGCGTGAGATTCACCCTGCATGCCTACGACTACGATCCGGATGCGGCGAGTATCGGGCTGCAGGCGGCCGAAACGCTCGGCGTCGAAGCCGCGCGCGTGCTCAAGACGCTGATGGCCGAGGTCGACGGCAAGCCGGTCTGCGCCGTGGTGCCGTCGGACTGCGAGGTCAGCATGAAAAAACTCGCGGCCGCCTTCGGGGCCAAGACGGCGAAGATGATGCGGCCGTCGGATGCCGAACGGCTGACCGGCTACCATGTCGGCGGCATCTCGCCGTTCGGGCAGAAGAAGCGCGTGCCAGTCGCGATCGAGGAAGCGGCGCTCGGCCAGACAAGCGTATTCCTCAATGGCGGCCAGCGCGGCCTGCAGGTCGAACTCGACCCCAGGGATGCGGTGAAGGCTGCGGGCGCGATCGCGCGGGCGCTGGTGGCGTGAGGACCTCGCGCGGGGAAAGGCCCGATCCGGCGTCCCTATCCGGCGAGTTTGGGCTGCGTCTGCGCCCATAGCATTGCCTCGATGATCGCCTGGCGCAGTTTCGGGCGCTGCTCCTCCTCGCATTCAATGAACGCCAGAATGGAATTGGCGCGAACGGCGAACTGCTGACGTGTTTCGGCTTCGGCTTCTTCGGCCGACATCGGCTTGCTCAAGGAATGACCCATCATCTCTAGAAATTCGACCTCACGGCCTGAGGAAGCTGCGAACAAACGCAGTCGACCCGCAAACCCGTGGTCCAACGATCGAACGAACGCCGGATACTGAAATAATCCGGATATAATCCAACGCATGCGACCCTAGGCAACAAACAAAGGTTGGGTAGCATGAATCAATCGTCCTTTGATTGCATATTCACCCACCCGCTGGCAACCCCAAACAACGAAATAAGGCGGCCTGCATGGTCGCGATGCATCCTGCGGCATTGATGAGCACCGCAAATCCGTGTCTGTGGCGGGGGCCGGGCGACATTCCGGCCCGGCGACGTCGTCCGGGCGGGCCGCGGCGCCATGGACCGGGCCTTATCGTTAAAATGACGGCTACCGAACAGACTTCACCCGCATCCTCCGGACCCGCATCGTCCGGGAACTGGCTCGCCAACCAGCCTTATCTGCTGCTCAGCATCACCGCGCTGTGCTGGGCCGGCAACGCCATCGTGGGAAGGCTGGCCGCCGGCCACATCGCGCCGGTGACCCTTTCATTCCTGCGCTGGTCGCTCGCGTTTCTGATCATCCTGCCGTTTGCCTGGAAGCATCTGATCCGCGACTGGGCCGCGATCAAAAGCCGGCTGGGCATCATGATCGTGCTCTCGATCACCGGCATCGGCGCGTTCAACACCCTGCAATACTGGGCGCTCGAGCATACCCAAGCGTTGAACACGCTGCTGTTGCAGTCGGCAGGCCCGCTGGTGGTCGCGATATGGTCGTTGGTGCTGCTCGGGGTGCGGCTGACGCTGGCGCAGGCCGCGGGCGTGCTGTTGTCGATGGCCGGCGTGCTGATCATCCTGATGCATGGCGACCTCACCAAGCTTTCCAACATCGAGTTCAACCGCGGCGACCTGATCTTCCTGGTGGCGCTGGCGATCTTCGGGCTCTATTCGGTGCTGTCGCTGAAGCGGCCCGCGATCCATGGCCTGTCCTTCGTCGCCTTCACCTTCGGCGCCGGCGCGGCCTGCCTGATCCCGCTGTTGATCTGGGAATTGTTTGCGCGGCCGCTGATGCAGATCAATACGGCGAACCTGCTCTCGCTCGCCTATGTCGCGCTGTTCCCCTCGACCATCGCCTATCTCTGCTACAATCGCGGCGTGCAACTGATCGGCGCCAACCGCGCCGCGCCGTTCTTCCATGTGGTGCCGGTGTTCGGAACCATCATGTCGATCGTCTTCCTCGGCGAGCACCCGCAGGCGTTTCACTTCATCGGTTTTGCGCTGGTGCTGACCGGGGTGTTCGTGGCGTCGCGAAAGCCTCAAACTGCTTAGGGCATGCTCTCATGACGGTTGATGTTTGAGCTCAAGCGGACGCCCGCAGATGACCCGGAGCCGACCATTTTTCGCTGCAGCGCCGTGATATCAGGTTGAGTTCGATGGGGGCCGCAATGGAAATGATCAGTCGCAGAAGCCTGTTGAGCGGGCTTACTCTTATTGCAACGTCTCGTCCTCTGCTCGCAGGACTTTCCGAAAACTCCAGGGTGGAGGCCAGAGAGGGCGGTGTCGCTTTGACGCGCTATGGGGCAGAGCGGGCCGGAAAGCGCCCGGGTGTCATGGTTCTGCACGGCGCACGGGGTGTCGAACTCAGACTCCGCGCCTATGAGCGCTATGCCAATGCTCTGACCGCTGCAGGCATCGATGCGTATCTGATCCGCTACTACAGTCCGGCAGACGATCTAGCACTGGAGAAGGTAAACACGCCGCAGGGCCGGAAGACATATGACACGGGACGGTTCGATGCATGGGCTGAGCGGGTGTCCTCCGCGCTGACTGCTATCTTGGAAAGGTCCGACAGTTCCGGCCGGGTTGGTCTGCTCGGCTTCTCGCTTGGCGGCTACGTCGCTGCGGCAACAGCGGCCCGTGATGACCGAATCTCAGCCTTGGCCGTGCTGTATGGCGGGATGCCGGACAAGATCGTGTCTCAAGTGAAGCGTTTGCCGCCTCTCCTCGAACTCCACGGCGACGCCGACCATAATGTTCCGCTCGCGCAAGGTAAGGCGCTAGTCAAACTCGCCAAGACAATGGCTGCGCCGGCTGAACAGGTCATCTATCCAGGTAAAGCCCATGGCTTCGATTTTTCGGATAGTGATCCGGCGACAGCCGACGCAATCGGTCGCGTCGTGCGATTCTTTCAGTCTCAGCTACAAGCCGGGTAGCGCCAATCCGAACGGCGCGAGGATAGTCCGCAAGTGTGACGCTGCTGCCCGCAGAGGCGCGGGCCTCACATCGGCGCGTTCAAATCACGATTCACTCGCACGAGGCTGCGGCCGCCGTTTGCGAGCACTGCCTTCTTGTAGTCCATGCTGCGGATCGGCGGGCATGCCAGTACCGCATCGACGAAGATCTGCGGCGGCCGATACCAGTGGGTGGAGATGTAATGAACGACCGCCACTGGAGCCACGTATATTTTGCCCCGATAGGGCACGAAGACATTGTCGGAGAATCTCGGAGCATCGAACTGGCAAAGGTCACAATAGTGAAAGCCTGCACTCACTATCGGTTGCCAAGGATTGGAACAGAGTTCTTTCAGCTTGCAATAGAACTGCTCGCTGACCGGCCCTGTCTCGAATATAGCCTCCTTCCCGAGCCATCCTATGGCTGTAAGCGCGTCACATTCGATGGGGAAGTAGTGGCATGGTTCAAGGTCCTTGGTTGACGTCATGTCGAAAAGCCCCTTCAAATGTCAGATGCGGCCGGCCGTCGGTTGGCAGGTGAATAGTCCGCAGTCTTACCCGGTTTTCTTCTACGGTTCTCATCGGTGTCGGGGCCACGCTTGGCTGGCAGTCCTACGGTGATGCAGCAAAGGAGATGCTGGTAGCCCGGGCTCCAATGCTAGCCTGGTTGTTATCCACTTCGACGACGAAGTCCCCGGTCGTGGCAGCAACTTCCCCTGGCCCGGTGCAGCTTGAGTCCCTGGCGCCCCATCTCGATGCCATGCGGCGCAGCGTAGAACAACTCGCTTGCAAGCAAGAACAGATCGCCCAGAACATTGCGGCACTGCAGGCTGTTGAAGAGGATATCAGACAGAAGGCATCGGCCTCCGGCCGCGGCCCCGTAGACGGCCCCATCCCGCAGCCTAAACCCCCGCAACCCAGGGCGCAGTCATCGGCTGTGCACTCATCGTCGGTGCCTCGCCCTTCGCCTCCTACGAGACCACTGTCGCGCTGATGGCTCGAATCGCGGTCGGCGAAATTGACGATCGCCTTTCCATTTGGTGCCGGGCAACTTGTGGCAACCGAACCTCCTGTCTCGGCAAACTTCGAGCTGAGGCTGCTTCATTTTGTGGGGTTATCACTGCGTTCACACAACATCGGCGGCGCTCCCCTCTGCGATCGTCACCTCCATCCGGGGATGCGTGCCGTAACTGCTATTGGCCCCAACCCGGACATGCCGGCAGCCGTGACGATGTCTGCTTCCTAAGGAAAGGCGGAATCGCGCCCCGGCTCGGTACACCCGACCTATGAGCATACGCCTCAGTTCCGTGTGGTCGGGCGCGGTGACTTGCCGTCAGAAATCCGATATCACTTGGGCCCGTTTCACTCGGGCAATCGATGAAGGTTCGCGCCACCAATCTGATGATCGGCACCCTGACCCTGGCCCTGATTGCCGGGTCGCTCGGTGGTTGGCTCGGCTATCAGAAGCTCGCCGGGATCAAGCAGAAGGTGCCGTTCCGCGTGGTTTTCGAGGGTTCGGCTTCCGGTTTGCGCAAGGGCGGCAGCGTGAACTTCGCCGGCATCCGCGTCGGCGAAGTGGTGTCGCTGAAGCTCGATCATCCGCGCCGCGTCGTAGCCCTCGCCATGATCGACGGCAACACGCCGGTGAAAAGCGATACCCAGGTCGGCCTCGAATTTCAGGGCCTGACCGGCATCGCCGCGATCTCGTTCACCGGCGGATCGGACGAGGCGCCGCCGCCGGCAAAGGGCGCGGACGGCATTCCCGAACTGACCGCCGACCGCGAGGGGACGCTCAACACCCAGGAAAAGATCCGCGTGGCGCTGCGCAACGTCGATAAAGTGATCGCCGACAATGAGGTGGCGATCAAGGATACGCTGCGGAATTTCGAGACGTTCACGGCCTCGCTCTCCGGCGATGGCGAGAAGATCACCAGCATCATCTCGACCGCCGAGGACGGCATCAACGCCGTCGACGGCGCGCTGACCAAGACCAAGGACTTCCTCGGCAGCCTCGCCAGCGACAAATATGGCGGCGAATTGCTGCCGACGGTGATCTCGATGCGCGAGCTGATCGAAAGCTTCGACAAGAAATCCGGGCGGATGATCGCCGAGACGCGAAAAATGCTCGGCGACGTCAGCGAGTCCGTCAACAAGGCCGGCCAGAAATTTGGCGGCTCCGCCCCCCGGCGTTAGCGCCTCCTCCGCGAGCGGGATGACAAAGTCATCCCGCTCTATCTATTGTTTGAGCATGATCCTATCGGAAAACCGGTATCCACTTTTCCGGATCATGCTCTTAATCAAGAAAATGGAACGCCCGACGTGCTCGACAAATCCGCAAGCCTGACCGCGCCGCCCACGACCGTGACCCGCCCCGAGAGCGCGGTGCCGCGGGCTTTGCAGAAATATCTCGCGCTCGACGATTTCGAGCGAACGGCGCGGCGCCGGATTCCGAAATTCCTCTACGGCTATATCTCCGGCGGCGCCGAGACGGATGCCGCCATGCGCGACAACCGCAAAGCCTTCGACGAATACGGTTTTGTGCCGCGCGTGCTCAACGACGTCTCCGACCGCGACCAGACCGCCACGCTGTTCGGCAAGACCTACGCCTCGCCGTTCGGCATTCCACCGATGGGCTCTTCGGCGCTATCAGCCTATCGCGGCGACATCGTGCTGACGCAGGCTGCAAAGGCCGAGAACGTGCCGATGATCCTGAGCGCCTCCTCGCTGATCAGGCTGGAGGACGTGCGCACCGCCAACCAGGCGGCGTGGTATCAGGCCTATCTCGCCGGCCTGCCAGAGCGCATCGAACCGCTGGTCGATCGGGTGGCGGCGGCCGGCTACGACACCTTCGTCGTCACCGCCGACGTGCCGGTGCCGCCGAACCGCGAGAACAACATCCGCAACGGCTTTCAGGTGCCGCTTGCGATCACGCCGCGCGTGTTCTGGGACACGGTCACGCATCCGCACTGGCTGTTCGGCACCTGGGCGCGCACCGTGATGAATCACGGCATGCCGCATTTCGAGAACATGGATGCGGGGCGCGGCCCGCCGGTGCTGGCGAAAAACCTGATGCGCAACATCGGCGCCCGCGACCAGCTCGCCTGGAAGCATGTCGAGCTGATCCGCAAGCGATGGAAGGGCAAGCTCGTGGTGAAGGGCCTGGTCTCGCCGGCCGACGCGCGCATCGCGCGCGAGAGCGGCGTCGACGGCGTGATGCTGTCCAACCATGGCGGCCGGCAGCTCGACTACACCATGTCCGGCCTGCGCACGCTGCCGGAGATCGCGGCGGAAGCGAAGGGCATGACGATCATGGTCGACGGCGGCATCCGCCGCGGCACCGACGTGATCAAGGCGCTCGCGCTCGGCGCGCATTTCGTCTGGATCGGCCGCCCCTTCCTCTATGCGGCGATCGCCGGGGGCGAGGCCGGCGTGCAGCGCGCGATCACGCTGTTGAAAGCCGAGATCGATCGCGACCTCGCATTGCTCGGTATCCGCAAGCTCAGCGAGATCACGCCGGATCTGGTGAGGAAGTTTTAGACCGGTTCATGGCACGCCCTGCCCGCGGATGGGCGCCAAAGTCGCGCTCATGCATAACGCGCCGCGCCCATGCACACCGCTGTCACCGCGAGCAACAAGGCCGCGATACGCTGGGCGGTGGCGATGCGCGAGCGCGCATCCGCCGCATCGGATTTCCCATTACGTAGGCTTCTGATGGCGCGGCCGCCGATCGCGCCCTGAACCGCGGCGGCAACCAGCGCGGCCAGTGCCCCGACGGCCAGGATTTGCTCGGCCGTACCGAACATTCCGGCATGAACGGAGTGTCCGAGATAGGCGCCGGTCAGCATCGTGACAACAGCGGCGCCCATTTGCGGTCCAAACAACTTCTCGCCACCGGCACCGCCGGTACGCGCCAGCGTAAAACTCGATCCCGCCCAGAACGCCGATGACAACACGTGAAGAGACAGGGTTATGATGAGTGGGATCTGCATGGGGCTCGCTCCTGATCGAATGTTGAAATTAGATATACATAATGTATAGTCAATTCGTCAAAAGGATGGCGAGTGGATGAAGAAGCGCGCCTATGTGAGTTCCGTGCGGACAGCCGCCGCGGCGGAGAAGCGCGATCGCGTCATCGAAGCCGCGGCAAAATTGCTGCGCGAGGATGCGAGCATCGCGCGGTTTTCGCTGGACACGGTGGCGAAGGCGGCCGGCGTGACACGACTTACCGTCTACAATCAGTTCGGATCGCGGCGCGGCCTGCTCGAGGCGGTGTTCGACGACATCGCCCGCCAGGGCGGGCTTCATGAAATCGCCGATGCCATGGCGATGCCGGACCCACTGATGGCACTGGATCGCGTGGTCGAAATCTTCTGCGGTTTCTGGGCCAGGGACGCCGCCATTGGCCGCCTCCACGAGGCGATGGCGACCGATCCCGAATTTGCGGAGGCGCTGCTCGAACGCAACGAGCGGCGCCGAAAGCTGGTCGGGATGCTGGTCGGCCGCGTCGCCGCGAAGACCGCATCGCGCCGCGCGCGCGAGGCCGCCGTCGACATGATCTTTGCGCTGACGAGCTACCCGATGTTCGCGATGCTGAACCGGGGGCGGCCGACCAGCGAGGTCTGCCATCTGGCGCAAACGGCCTGCCGCGCGGCGGTTGATCCGCTGTTGCGCTAAGCCGGAATCTTGAACTTGCTGTACGCCTCTTTGGTCGCGATGATCACGTGCTCGGCGCAGCCGTTGGTGCGGTGCGGGTCGCAGCGCTGCTCGTAGTCTTTCGATGTCATCATGTCGATGAACGCGGCCACCGTCGGATAGTACACCAGCGCCAGATAGTCCCATTGGTTGCCGGTCTCGGGGCCGAGCGCGACCGCTTTGGCATCGCCGGTCCATAGCAGCGTGCCGCCGCGGGCCTTGATC
>Ga0081540_1003679_pt1 | contig 12027 bp, 10 predicted proteins | sample TabmetS2T1R1_FD_71024 | JGI IMG/M metagenome (GOLD analysis project Ga0081540, IMG submission 71024) | Tabebuia heterophylla rhizosphere microbial communities from the University of Puerto Rico - S2T1R1 | ecosystem: Host-associated > Plants > Roots > Rhizosphere ...
GGGAAGCCTTGGCATCCGGTACCAGCCACTCGTACACCGACGCCAGCGACTCGTAAGCAGCCTCACCCATAGTGATCCCTTCGCGCGCAGAGACTGCCAGAACGCTGAAGACGTCGATGGCCCGATCGCGGCCACGCACCGCATGCGACAGCCTCCACCGAACCGGTGCCGGTGTCATCCCACTCCAGGGCCGGCGACACACCAGCCTCCCCGACCTGTCGGAGAGATCCCACCCATCTGCCGCTGACGGCGCGCTCGTACCTCCGGCGTAGACCCCTGACGCTGGTGTCGAGCATCAGGTGGCACGCAGGAGGGATATCGAACTCGTTCGACCTCACCCGCACTGTCGCGCATGAGGGTCGCGAGACGGCCGGCTTTGCTGACCGGGGAGGCTCGAGCACGGGTCGGCGGGCTCGCCGGTTGAACGAGACGGAATTGACCAGTCCGCACACCTTCTGGGGACGGATCACCGCCGGACGGACCGATGAGAATCGGCGGCGGAGCGGGTCTGCTGCAGCGCGAGACGACGCGGAGGAGGACGAGATGTCGTCGATCAAGCTGGGCGTTCACCTTCCGGTGGCAGGGCGCGGCGCCTCACCGGAGGCCGTCGTGCAGGTCGCCGAGGAGGCTGAGCGGATCGGGCTGGACTCGGTCTGGTCCTGGGAGCGGTTGATGCGCCCGACGGTGCCGATCGCGATGGGCGGCCCGGGCGGACCGGTTATGGATGCGCCCGAGGACTTCGCGACCGTGTATGACCCTGTGGAGACGCTCAGTTACGTCGCGGCCCGGACCCAGCGCATCACCTTGGGCACTAGCGTGCTTGACGCGCTGTTTCAAAGCCCGGTCATCCTCGCCCGTCGCTTGGCCACGCTGGACCGGTTGAGCCACGGTCGACTCCTCGTCGGGATCGGCCAGGGCTGGATGGCGCAGGAGTTCGCGGCCGCCGGCGTCTCGATGAGGCGGCGCGGCGCGGGATTCGAGGAGCACCTCTTGGCCATGCGCGCGGTTTGGGGCCCCGATCCGGTGCACTTCGAGGGCCGTTTCTACCGCATCCCCGAGGCCGACGTCGGCCCGAAACCGGTCCGCCTCGGGGGCCCACGCCTGCTGGTGGGTGCCGGCTCATCGGTAGCCGTCGAGCGCGCCGGTCGACTCGGTGTCGGCCTAACCCTGGTGATCTTCGATTGGGACGCCGTCCGCGCCAGCATCCAGACCTTCCGGACTGCGGCCGGGGAGGCCGGGAACGACCCGGACACCCTGCCGGTCATGCTCCAGGTGAACAGCAACGTCACCGCCGAGCCGTTGGACGAGCGAGGACCGCTGCAGGGGTCGCCCGAGCAGGTTGCCGCCGACCTCGACCGGGCTGCGCGACTGGGCATCGAGCACATCTACTGGATCACCGATGATGAACCGCTCCGCCAACTCCCGCTGCTCGACCAGCTGCGCCGCGGATGATCGGCCGCGGGGCCGGCTGACGGGTACGTGGACCCACGATCTTCGTCACCACTACGCAAGCGTGCTTCTCGCAGTGGGGAGTCCGTAGACGCCGTCGCGGAACGCCTCGGGCACGAGGACGCCACGTTGGTCCAGAGGAGGCACGGCCACCTCATGCCGGACACGGAGCACCGCACTCGATGGGCGGACGAGCCGTGGCGTGCCTCCCACCATGCCCTAAGGACCAGGAGGAGCACTGTGAGCTGCGAGAACGCGCTCCGGCTAGACGGTATCGAGTGACCGCTCAGGGCTGCTGAGGGTGGCAGACCGGGGCCCCGCTCACACATGGTCGTGGGTTACCGAGTAGGGGCTGGCCTGCTCGGCCTATCCGACAGTTGTGGGGAGGCCCCGGTTGTTTACCGAGCGTACGAGCGTGGGGCTCGACGTGCACGCACGATCTGTTGCTGCGGCCGCGATCGACGGCGTCACGGGGGAGCTGGTGCAGGCGAAGCTGACGCCGTCGCATGCCACGTCCGGTCCTAGATCATGGCCTTGCCTTGGCCGATGGCGGTGGCCTACGTGGCCAGGGGCGGGGTCGAACCGCCGACCTTCCGATTTTCAGTCGGACGCTCGTACCAACTGAGCTACCTGGCCGAACGAGCGGCGCACGCCGCCCGTGAGCGACCCCGACGGGACTCGAACCCGCGACCTCCGCCGTGACAGGGCGGCGCGCTAACCAACTGCGCTACGGGGCCTCGATGGCCGAGACCGTGCCCCCAACGGGATTCGAACCCGCGCTGCCGCCTTGAAAGGGCGGAGTCCTAGGCCGCTAGACGATGGGGACGCCGCGACGCACCCTCATGACGTCCAGGACCCGTCGAGGACCACGCCAGCATAGGGGCTCCCCGTCCGCAGGCAAAAGCAGCCCTGGCGCGTGCGAGGGGTGGATCAGCGGTCGGCGTCCGGGGCGCCGGGCGCGGCCTCGCGAGCGGCCGCGACCTTGCGCGGGCGCGCGCTCGTACCACGCGTCGTCGAGCAGTTCGGCGACCTCGCGGGTGTCGACGCGCGCAAGGTCCACCCGGACGCCGGACAGCGTGCGGCCCCACCAGAGCAGCTCGATCGGCTCCGATGCCTCGGCCGCGGCCCTCGCGTCCTCGGCGCCGAGCATGATGGTGACCGTCCGCCGCGAGGCCCAACCCCCGGTCCCGGGAGTACCGCGGCGGTCAGTCCCAGCCGAGCTGGTGGAGGCGGCCGTCGTCGATCCCGAAATGGTGGGCGATCTCGTGGACGACGGTCACCCGGACCTCCTCGACGACCTCGTCCGGCGTGTCGCACACCGCCAGCGTCGGATGCCGGAAGATCGTGATCCGGTCGGGGAGGGAACCCGTCGCCCACCAGCTGTCGCGCGCGGTGAGCGGGGTCCCCTCGTAGAGACCGAGGAGGCCGACGTCGCCGGCCGGCGGGTCGTCCTCGACGAGGACGACGACGTTGTCCATCATCCGCGACAGCTCGGCCGGGATGCCGTCGAGCGCCTCGGCCACGGCGTCCTCGAACGCCTCGCGGGACATCTCGACCACGCCGCCATTGTCGCCGTCCGCGCCGGGGGGCCGGCGAGGGGCCGGCGAGGGGCCGGCGATGGCCCACGGAAGGGAGTGCTACCGGGACGCCGGCCGGGGAGCCCGGCCGATGCGGTACGCCCGCCGCATCACCGCGTCCCACACCCGGTCTCCGGCAAGTCGGCGCAACTGCACCTGCGCCTTGGCCGCCGGCGTCACCACGTACCGCGTGCGCGGCCGTCGCGCGTCCACGGCCTTGACGATCACCTCGGCCACCGCCTCCGGCGGCGCTCCCGCTCGCGACCGGTACGCCTGCCTCATGATCTCGTCCGACGTGCGGCGCAGGGCGGCGTACGGGCCGGACGCCGTCTCGGGTGCCAGACCCGCGGAGGCGATGGACCCGAACTCGGTGCGGATCAGACCCGGCTCCACCACGACGACCGTCACGCCGAACGGGGCGAGCTCCACACGCAGGGCATCCGAGAGCGCTTCGACGGCGTACTTGCTCGCGTGGTACCAGCCGCCGGTGGGGTAGACGAAGCGGCCCCCCATCGACGAGATGTTGACGATCCGACCACGGCCTGCGGCGCGCATCGCGGGGAGCACCAGCTGGGTCAGCCGGCCCAACCCGAAGACGTTCGTCTCGAACTCGCGGCGGACGTCGGTCATCGGCACCTCCTCGACCGGTCCGTAGACGCCGAAGCCCGCGTTGTTGACGAGGGTGCCGACGGCCCCGTACTCCGTCTCGACGGCGGTGACGGCCGCGGCCATCGACGCCTCGTCGGTGACGTCGAGCGCCAGAGTGCGCGCCCCCGAGGCCGCAAGGTCCGCCAGCGTCTCCGGCTGCCGCGCCGTCGCGAACACGACGTGACCCGCGTGCAGCAACCGCCGAGCCGTTGCCCGTCCGATGCCCGAGCTGGACCCCGTGACGAGGACCGGATCCGTGCCCTTCATGCCCGCCGCCTTCCGCAGCTGCCCATCCGTCCTGGGCGCACATCCTGGCGAATGCCACCCTGCCTCCTCCAGAAGGCGGGCAGTCTGTCACAGTGCGTGCGAGGTCGTATTGACCGCGTAGCGAGGCGGGAGGAGGGTCGCGCCGGTGGGGGAAGCGATCGGAGGGGTCGACGTCGGCGCGGGGATCGAGAGCGCCGCGCACGCCCAGGTGATCGCGGCCGTCTCGCAGGCGCGCGAACGGGTGCGCGCAGCGCTCGACCGACCGGCAGACCTACCGGACGAGCTCGTCCGAGCCGCCGCGGCCGTCGTCGAGGCGCCGGTCACGGTCGCGCTGCTCGAGGGGGGCCGCCTCGTCCGCCGCGCCGTCTCGCCCGCGGCTCCTTTTCCCGCCGGCGGCACCGTGGTGACGGCCGGAACGATCTGCGGCGAAGCGCTGGCGGCCGGTCGTCCGGTGCGCGTCGACGACGTCCGCGAGATTCCCGGCGTCGCCCCGGACTCGCGCTCCGCCGTCGTGACCGGCTCCGCCGCGGAATGCTGCCCAGGAGCCCGCGCCCTGCTGGCCGTGCCGATCGTCGCCGAAGGCCGCGTGGTGGGCGTGCTGTCCGCCGTGTCCGATCGGCCGGGGTGGTTCGACGCGATGGACGAGCGCGCCCTCGCGCTCGTCGCGGACGTGGCGGCCACCCGGTTCGCCGCGCCGGCGCCCCTGCCTGGCCGACCGCCATCCGACGTCGCCCCCGCGCTCCTGCCGGGCGAGGACGACGTCGCGCGCCGGGGCCTGGCGACACTCGGTGCGTCCGGGCAGGCGCCGGGGTTGGGCGTGTGGGAGTGGCGACCTGCCCTCGGGGAGCTCGCCTGGTCCGCCGAGCTGTACCGCATCCTCGGCTTCGATCCCGGCCGGTTCCGGCCGACACCCCAGGCCTGCCTGGCCATGGTGCATCCCGAGGACACCGAGGCCGCCGGCCGGCTCATCGCCGACGTGCGCGCGGCGGCCGAAGGCGCGGGGAACGCGGGCGGGGTGCAGACGTTCCGGGTCGTCGGCGCGGACGGCGCCGTCCGCTCCGTGCGGGTCTGGGCCGCCGCCACCGCGGAGGCGGTCGGGCTGGTCGTGCACGGCGCCGTCGTCGACGTCACCCGGCAGGAGCGGGACCGGCTGCTGCTGGAGCGGCTGTCCGCGACGGACCCGGTGACCGGCCTGGGCAACCGGTTGGCGTTCGACCGGCGGATGAAGGAGGTGCTCGCTGCTCCGGACGATCCGGACGTGGCCCTGCTGCTGCTCGACCTCGACCGCTTCAAGCTCGTCAACGACAGCCTCGGCCACCAGGTCGGCGACCGGCTGCTGGGCGAGGTCGCGGAGCGGCTGCGCTCGGTCGTCCCGGAGGGGAGCATCGCCGCTCGGATGGGCGGCGACGAGTTCGTCGTCGTCCCGCCGGCCGGCTGCGAATGGTTGCTCGTGCGGCGGCTTGCCCAGGCGCTCGTCGACACCTCGCGCGCGCCGTACGTGCTGCCCGAATCGGGGGAGGTCCTGGTCTGCCCGGCCAGCGTCGGCGTCACGTCGACGGCCGGTCGCGACGTCACGGCGGACGAGCTGCTCAGCGAGGCCGACCTCGCCCTCTACCGCGCGAAGGACGCCGGCCGCGACCGGTACGTCGTCTACGACGACGCGTTGCGGCTGCGGGCGCGCAACCGGCACAACGCCGAGCTGCTGCTGCGCTCAGCCCTCCAGCAGGATCGGCTCCAGCTCCAGTACCAGCCCATCGTCGCCTTCGAGACCGGGCGCACCGTCGGTGTGGAGGCCCTGGTCCGCGTCGTCGACCAGGGCGGCGAACGCCTCGTGCCGCCCGACGGGTTCATCCAGGTCGCCGAGGACACCGGCCTGGTCGTCGAGCTCGACCTGTGGGTCATCGACGCCGCGGTGTCGCAGCTCGCCCGCTGGCTCGACGCCGCGCCCGCGGCCGAGATGGTGCCGTGGGTGGCCCTCAACGTCTCGCCGCGGTCGATGGAGCATCCGCGGGTGATCCGCCGGCTCGTCGACCGCCTACAGGAGCAGCACATCCAGCCGCACCAGGTCAAGGTCGAGCTGACCGAGCACAGCTTCCTCGGCACCTTGCCCGGCGGGGAGTCGACGCTGCGCCAGCTGTTGACGTCGGGCATCCCCGTCGGCATCGACGACTTCGGGACCGGCTACTCGGCCATGGCGTACCTGAACCGCTTCGACCTCGACTTCATGAAGATCGACCGATCCTTCGTGCTGCGGGTGGGGTCGGAGCGGCGCGCGGACGCGGTCGTGACGGCCATGGTCGACCTCGCCCACGCGCATGGCATGCAGGTCACGGCAGAAGGGGTCGAGACCCAGCGTCAGGCCCGCCGGTTGCGGGAGATCGGCTGCGACTTCGCGCAGGGCTACCACTACGGTCGCCCGACGGACGCCGACCGCCTGCTGCGGGTCTGACCCGGTCTGGAAGGCCGCGGAAGCGAGCATCGTCCGGGTGCGGCACGATCGAGCCGTGACCTCCTCGCCTCAGGACCCGAACGACTCCGACGTCGGCCCGCCCTACGGGGGGTCGGCCGACGAAGGCGTCCGCTCCAGCGTGCCCGCGGACGATCCCATGCTCGGCGACGCCGCCTCGGTGCTGCGTGCGGAGTACGGCAAGATCTACGACTTGTTCGGCGACCTCGTCGCGCTCCTCGACAACGGCCGGTTCGGCGACGTCCAGCAGCGCTGGTTCGGCGTCATCCGGGGGACCCTGGAGTTCGAGGCGGCCTGCCAGCAGGTCGTCGTCCCGGAGGTCCGCGAGGCCGTGGCCGGCCTGGACGACGACGAGAAGCCCTCCGGGCTGGTCGACTGGCTGCGGTCCTACGACGAGCTCAATCCCGACCTGCAGCCCGACGAGGCGCGCACCACCGCCCTGACGACGGTCGAGGCGCTCGAGGCCCAGGAGCGCGCGCTCCTGCCCGCGGTCGAGGCGCTCGGCGACGACGTCCGGAACCAGCTGGGCGAAGACCTGCGTCAGGTCATGGGCTGACCCGCGCGGACCGCGCCTGCGGCACCGCTTGCTGGCGACGGACCCGACCCACGCTGGTCGCCAGGTACCCGAGCGCGCCCAGCACCAGAGCCACCAGGACGCCGAGATTCGCGAACGCCCACGCGCCGTCCTTGCCGCCCAGTCCGAGCGGGCCGAGCAGGAACCCCTGCCACGACAGCCACGACGCGAAGCCGTTCGTCACCAGGCCCCATCCCACGATGGTGGCGATCACCATCGTGGCCACGGCGCCGGGGTTGACGGGCCCGTAGCGCCCCGTCGGGATGAACAGCTCCGCCTCGGCGTACCGGCCGCGGCGCAAGTAGAGATCGGCGAGGAAGATGCCGCACCAGGCGGCCATCGGAACGCCCAGCGTGATCAGAAAGCCCTGGAAGGGGGCGAGGAAGGTGTCGGCGATCCAGACCACGTAGATCGTGCCGAGGATCATGAGGACGCCGTCGATGGCCGCCGCGAAGTAGCGCGGGATCCGGACGCCGAGCGTGAGCAGGTTCAGCCCCGAGGAGTAGATGTCGAGCACGGCGCCGGCGATGAGCCCGCCGACGGCGACCAGCGCGAACGGCACCAGGAACCACGTCGGCAGCAGCGTGGTGAGGGCGCCGATCGGGTCGGCCGCGAGGTTCTTCGCGAGCTCCGGGCTGGAGCCGGCGAGCAGCAGGCCGTAGATGACCAGGATGATCGGCGCGATCGCCCCGCCGAACGTCGTCCACCAGACGACACCACGGCTCGAGGCGTTCCGGGGGAGATAGCGGGAGTAGTCCCCGCCGGCGTTGACCCAGCCCAACCCGAAGCCCGTCATCGTGAAGATCAGGGCGCCCAGCACGGCCTGGCCCGACCCGGCAGGCAGCGAGCTGACCACGCTCCAGTGCACGTCCTTGGCGGTCAGCACGATGTACACGACAGTGAGGACGCCCAGCGCGATCGTCAGGAACGTCTGCAGGCGCAGGATCACGTCGAAGCCCAGCACCCCGGCGCCGACCACCACCGCGGCGACGACCAGAAACGCGACCACCTTCGTCGCACTGCCGCCGCCGACGCCGAGCCGGGTGAACACCGTCGCGGTCGCGAGCGTGGCGAGCGCCGTCAGCGCCGTCTCCCACCCGACCAGCAGCACGTAGGAGACGGCCGTGGGCAGGGCGTTGCCGCGGACGCCGAAGGCGGCCCGGGAGACGATCATCGTCGGAGCGGACGCCGACTTGCCCGACAGGGCGACCAGCCCGACCAGGAGGAACGAGAAGGCCGTCCCGACGACCGCCGCGATCAGGCCCTGCCAGAACGAGACGCCGAACCCGAGGATGAAGGCGCCGTACGCGATGCCGAGGACCGACACGTTGGCGGCGAACCAGGGCCAGAACAGGTCCCGCGGCCGGCCCTTGCGATCCGCCTCGTCGACGACCTCGATGCCGCGCGTCTCGAGCGCGAGCGGGCCGGTCGACGCAGCGGCCGGCGTCGGTGGTACCTCAGTCGCCATGGTGTGCCTCCCTCGCGATGGAGCGGTGCTGATCGACGTCCTGGCCACCGTCCTGGACGAGGACGGTGGCCAGGACGGGTCCGAGCCGGGTCGCGGCCGCCGCCGCGATCCGGACGACTTCGTCGGGGTCGACCCCCGGGGCGCCGTAGTCCAACGGCTCGACCGACGCGACGACGGACAGCGCCAGCACGTCCAGGCCGAGCTCACGGGCGGCGATGACCTCGGCGACGGTGGACATGCCGACCAGGTCCGCGCCCAGTGTTCGCAGCATCCGAGCCTCGGCGACGGTCTCGAAGTGCGGGCCGCGCAGGAGGGCATAGACCCCCTGGGCAAGGTCCGGAGCCGCGGCGTGGGCAAGGTTCCGCAACCGTGGCACATAGGCGTCGGTGAGGTCGACGAAGCGCGGTCCCGTCAGCGGGAACGCGCCGCCGAGGTTCAGGTGGTCCGTGACGACGACGCCCGTGCCGGCCGGCCAGTCCGAGCGCAGCGCACCGCTCGCGTTCGTGAGCAGGGCGGTCCGGCAGCCGGCCGCCGCGGCGGTGCGCACGCCGTGCACGACGGCGTCCGGACCGTGGCCTTCGTAGAGGTGGGTGCGGCCGAGGACGACGAGCACACGTAGGTCGCCGAGCAGGGTGGACACGATCCGGCCCGGGTGGCCGGGCGCGACCGGGGCGAGGAAGCCGGGGACGTCGCGAACGTCGACGGCGGCGACCGGCTCGCCGAGCGCGTCGACCGCGCCGGCCCATCCCGAGCCGAGGACGACGAGCGCGTCGTGCCGGGGCACCCCGGTCCGCTGGGCGACCACGCCGGCGGCCTCCCGCGCGACGGCATAGGGATCGCGGGCCACGTCGATCACGGTAGCTCGGCCGTCCAGGGCGGGGCTCGTTCGGCCACGGATTCTCTCCGATGCGTCGTCGAGACGTTACCGTGTGCACACCACGCGCCATCGTGGGGCGGGGACCGGGAGTCGAGGTGACACGGGAGCTGGCACTCGGCTTGGGGCTCGCGGTGGGAGGCGCCGCATACCTGGCCATGTCGTGGTACGTCTGGCGCCGCCGTGCGGCTGCCGGTGGTACCAGCCTTGTCGTCGTCCTCCTGGGGATCTTCGTCTGGACGGCGTGCTACGCGATCGAGCTCTCGACCGACAGCGTCGCCGCGGCGCAGATCTGGTCCGGGCTGAAGTTCCTCGGCGTGGTGACGGTTCCGGGCGCCCTGTGGGTGTTCGTCCGTCAGTACACGACCCGCCGGGGGATCAGCCGCCGTGCGGTTGCGCTGCTCTGCGTCGAGCCACTGCTCGTGCTCGTGCTGCTCGCGGCGCCCGGGACCCGCGACCTGATCCACTACTACCGCCCCGAGGACGTGGTCGCGGGGGAGCTGGCGGGGCCGCCGGTCGCCCAGTCGGGGCCGCTGCTCTGGCCGCATGCGATCTACAGCTGGGTGCTGCTGCTGGCCGCGCTCGGCTTGTTCGTCGCCCGGGTCGGACGGATCGGGGGGCCGTATCGGCGGCAGGCGGTGGTCGTCATCGTGGCCAGCCTCCTGCCGCTGCTCGGCAACGTCGTCTACAACCTCGACCTGTTCGGCCTCGGCCGGATCGACCCGGCGCCGTTCCTGTTCACGGTCTTCACGTTCGTGCTCGTCTGGGGGATCTTCCGGCTCCGCCTGCTCGACCTGATCCCCGTCGCGCGCGGCGCGCTCGTCGCGCAGATGGTCGATGCCGTCCTCGTGCTCGACGCGCGGGGCCGGGTGGCCGACGCCAACCCGGCCGCATCGCGCGTGCTGGCGCTCGACCGGCCGGCGCTCGTCGGCCGCTACGTCGAGGACGTGCTGCCGGACGCCGCGGAGCTGCTGTCCGGGCACCCGGCGGGCGGCACGTCGACCGGCGAGCTCACGCTCGGCCCGGAGGGGCAGGGCCGGCACTACGCGGCGACCATCAGCTCGCTGACCGACCGGAGCGGTGCGGAGATCGCGCGCCTGCTCGTCCTGCGCGACGTGACCGAGCGGGTGGATGCCGAGCAGCGGCTGCGCGAGCTCCTGGAGGACCGGACCCGGCTGGCCGACACGTTGCAGGCAGGCCTGCGGCCGCGGCTGCTTCCGGCGGTTCCCGGCGTCCGGATCGCGGCGCGGTGGGTTCCCGCGGGCGGCAGCAGGGGGCGGGTGAGCGGCGACTTCTACGACGTTCACCAGACGCTGGGCGGCGACTACGCGTTCGTGCTCGGCGACGTCGCCGGCAAGGGCGTGCACGCCGCGGTCGTGACCTCGATGGCGCGGTACACGATCCGGACCCTGAGCGCTCAGGGCTGGTCGCCCGGCCGCGTCCTGGAGCAGCTGAACCAGGCGTTGCTCACGGACGTCGACGAGGAGCGGTTCTGCACGGTGCTCTACGGCCGCGTCGTGCAGGACCCCGTCGACGTGGACACGGACTGGACTCCCGGCGTCCGGCTGACCCTGGCGCTCGGTGGCCACCCCCAGCCGCTCGTCCGCTGGCTGGACGGATCGGTGACGACCGTCGGCCAGACCGGTACCGCCTTGGGCCTGTTGAACCGAGTGGAGGTCAAGGAGGAGTCGTTGCAGCTGCAGCCCGGGGAGGTGCTCGTCGCCTATACGGACGGCGTGACCGAGGCCCGCAGCGGCGTCGAGCAGTTCGGCGAGCAGCGGCTGGCGGACGTGGTCGCCGTCACGGCCGGCGGACTGCGGGGGGCGCGGGGAGCGGCGGCCGCCGCACTGGTGGCGGACGCCGTCGCCGACCGGGTGCTCGAAGCGGTCGAGGACTTCTCCGACGAGCGCGACGACGTCGCGCTGCTCGTCGTGGTGCCCGAATGAGGCCGACGCGCGACGGGGGCGCTCGTGCGCCCGCCTCTCCCGGGAGCGACGATGTCGCGATGAGGGAGCAGGCGCAGGCACGGTGGATGGTGTTGCCGCGCCGCGTCGTGGCGCGCTGGATCATTCCGGTGTACGCGGTCCTCGCGATCGCGATCATCCCGTGGATCGTCTGGCTCGCCTGGACGTTGCCCGAGCGCAGCGTGAGCTCGCACTACCGGCTTGCCTGGGTGGGCTTCGACGTCCTGCTCTGCGGCGCGTTGGGTCGCACGGCGTGGCTGGCGTGGCGCCGGTCGCCGTTCGTGGTGAACGTGGCGACCGTCACGGCGACGCTGCTCGTCGTCGATGCCTGGTTCGACGTGACGACCTCTCCCGGCGGGGACGATCTGGTGTCGGCGGCGCTGCTCGCCGTGGTCGTGGAGCTGCCGCTGGCGGTGTTCTCGCTGGTCATCGCCGGGCGCGCGCAGATCGAGATCGCCCGTACCGGCGCCGTCCGGCGTCGGCGCTGGTTGCCCGGACTGGACCCCTCCGACCCGACGTCGGCGGCCAGCGCCGCACCGCCGCGCTGACCCGGGGTCAGCCGTCGTCCGGCCGTCGTCCGGCCGTCGTCCGCGGAGACGTGTACGCGGCGTGGGAAAGGACCGAGCCAACATTGGTCCGAACAGGCGACGGCGAAGCGCTGGCGACCGCTTGGACGCTGTGAGTAATGTTTCGACCACAGAAAGTTCCGAAGGGAACAGGCCGAAAGGTCACGAACCCC
>Ga0081540_1003680_pt1 | contig 12022 bp, 9 predicted proteins | sample TabmetS2T1R1_FD_71024 | JGI IMG/M metagenome (GOLD analysis project Ga0081540, IMG submission 71024) | Tabebuia heterophylla rhizosphere microbial communities from the University of Puerto Rico - S2T1R1 | ecosystem: Host-associated > Plants > Roots > Rhizosphere ...
TCAGGGTAGTCCGAGAGTTTTCCGGTTTCCGTGTCAAGTACCGCAATCGACTGCTGATAGTTCGATTCGACCGTGCTGTATCCCGCGTTGACAAGCGCAAGGTAACGATGGTCTGGCGACCAGGCCATCGCCATCGGCAGACTATTTACCCTCTGTGGTGAACCAGGAACTGGCTGGATAAGTCTCTTGCTTGTTGGCAGGGAAATTGTTTGCGAGTGACCGGCGCATTGCCAAACCGTCAATAAAGCCAGGGACAAGAGCGCCATCAGAGAACGATTCATATTCAATAGCAGGAAAGCTATCACGTTGACATTACAAAAGTCTTACAAGTCGGGTCGACCATGCACTGATACGGTCTAGATAGGAATATCTCTCCCGAAGGATCTTCACCCACATGCCCGTCGAACTCCTGGAAGAACCGCTTGTCGCTGAAAACGAGACGCCGCATCAGCGCTATGTGCCAAAGCAGGATCTCCCAACTCTAGGTCGCGCTGCTCAAAGCGGAAAACTGAGCTGGATCACGGCACTTTTCATGATTGCCTTTCACATCGGCGCAATTGCGGCTTTGTTCTTCTTCTCGTGGAAAGCCGTCATCACTGCTGCCGTTCTGTATGTCTTCGCCATCAACATGGGCATCGGTATGGGCTATCATCGGTTGCTGACGCATCGTGGCTACAAAACGCCGAAATGGGTCGAGTATTTCCTCGCAGTATGCGGCACCTTGTCGCTGGAAGGTGGACCAATCTTTTGGGTTGCCACGCATCGCGTCCATCACCAACTCTCCGATAAGACCGGCGATCCTCATACCCCTAATGAAGGCGGATGGTGGGCACATGTGGGCTGGATTCTGAGTGGCGAATCCCTCCACGCTCAGACCATAATGCTGGCGCGCTACGCACCTGACCTAACGAAGGATCGCTTCCATGTGTGGCTAAGCAAATACCACTGGGTTCCACTCACCGTGGTAGGTCTCGCCCTGTTGGCAGTTGGCGGGTGGCCGTGGGTCTTATGGGGTATTTTCTTCCGCGTAACCCTCGGTCTGCATGCTACCTGGCTCGTGAACTCCGCAACCCACATGTGGGGATCACGCCGCTTTCCTACCCGCGACGAATCACGCAATAACTGGTGGGTAGCCTTACTAACCGGTGGCGAAGGCTGGCACAACAACCACCATGCCCATCCCGTATCGGCACGGCATGGTTTGAAGTGGTACGAGTTCGATCCCAATTATTACGGCATCTGGCTGCTGAAAAAGCTCGGCCTCGCTCAGGATATCAAGATCGCGCAGTACGATCCCAAGAATCCCCGGCCCGCCGGCGCAGCATAGAATAGAAGTTAAAATCAGAAGGTCGCCCGCTCACTACCGACTGAGCGGGCGTTTCCATTTGCTTGATGCGCATTACACGACGAAGACCGGCCATGATCCTGTTCATCACGCTTGGCGCGTGCATGGTGGGCGTTGCTATTACGCTGAACGTCGGCTGGATCATCCTGAACTGGCGTCGGGTATGGCCGATGGTTGTCGGTATTCCCTTTTTCATCCTGCTGATCGCGGGCCTCGTACTGAACACGATCTTCTTGGTACGCGAGGTACGCCGCAATGAGCGGCACGACAGCTTTCTGAATGCAGTCACTCATGAGTTGAAGACGCCGATTACGTCAATCCGACTTTATTTGGAAACATTGCAGCGTCGTGCGCTGAGTGACGAGCAACGTCAGCAGTTCTATAGCATCATGCTGGCCGATAGCGACCGCCTTCTTGCGACAGTGGAACAGGTTTTGAAGGCAGGAGAGGTAGGACAGCGAACGCACAATCAAATCCACACAGAGGTCGATATGCATGCTCTGGTACAGGAGTGCATTGAGACAACGCGTTTGCGTCATCATCTGTCACAAGACACAATCAGCTTCGAAGACGATCCCGGTTCCGATTTGCTGCTTGTGCGCGGCAACCCTGATGATCTACAGACTGCCATCCAGAACATTCTGAACAACGCAGTGAAGTATTCTCCGAACGGTCTTCATGCAAAAGTCCGGTTAACAGCTGAGAGCGACGCCTGGGTTGTGTTGAGCGTGTCAGACGAAGGAATCGGCATTCCGTCCGCTCATTTGAAACGAATCTTCAAACGCTTCTATCGGGTACCACATCGCAATGTTCTCAGGACTAAAGGCACAGGTTTAGGGCTTTTTCTCGTACGCACCATTGCTCGCCAACACGGTGGTGATGCTATAGCACAAAGTGCCGGCGAGGGTCGCGGCACAACGATTCGCCTGCAGCTGCCGCGTCTGCTTGAGTCGGTAGCCGGCGCACAGACTAACTGAGGAGAAATGCCCCAAAAGACCGCTCGCATTCTGGTTGTCGAAGATGAAACCCACCTGGCACAAGGTCTGCTGTTTAACCTTCAAGCTGAGGGATTCGAGGTTGAGATTGCCGCCGATGGCGAGACGGCTCTGCAGGCACTGTCCCGTGCCGGTACGGCCTTCAACGCGGTTTTGCTTGACGTCATGCTGCCAGGAAAGGACGGATTTACAGTCGCACGCGAATTGCGAGAGAAACAGAACTATATCCCTGTACTGATGCTTACCGCTCGCAGCCGCCCGGAGGATGTGCTGAATGGCTTCGCTGCCGGCGCAGATGACTACCTTCCCAAGCCGTTCGACCTTTCCATACTCATTGCAAGGCTGAACGGTCTGTTACGACGAATGGCATGGCACGCCCCACCGTCACAATCGGAGCAGACGACAGAAGAATTGCCTAGATTTGAATTTGCGGGCCGGTGCATTGATTTCGAGACGCTCGAACTGAGAGCACCATATAAACATATCCATCTCACCTTGATGGAAGCGGACTTCCTGCGCTATCTAGTCCGCAACCAGGGCCGCATCATTTCACGCAAGGAATTGCTGGAGCAGGTTTGGCGCGTCAGAGAGGATACAGATACTAGAGCGATCGACAACTTCGTCGTCCGTCTTCGGCGCTATATCGAAGACGAACCTACTAATCCGGTCCATTTAAAGACAGTACGTGGGGTGGGGTATCGGTTTCTGCCGGAAGGTGAATGAAGAAAAAGCATCTTTGGCGTGAGCACGAGCATATTATAGGGGTAGAGGGTATATCTATGACATCTATCACTCTGAAGATTAATGGTATGCACTGCGGGGCATGCGTACGTCGCGTGACACAAGCTCTGTTGCGAGTCGACGGCACGGAAGTACAAGAAGTGCGTATAGGCGCTGCTCGCGTACAGGTCGAGGATGCTGAGACTTGTGAGTCGGCCTTGCTCGCGTCAATAGAGAAGGCGGGCTATTCGGCACTTGTGGAGCAATAACAATGGCAGGCACCTCGAAAACGGTGGTCATGCCAGTAACAGGCATGAGCTGCGCGGCGTGTCAGGTTCACGTGGAACGCGCATTGCGCGAAACCCCGGGCGTCAGCGACGCACAGGTAAATCTGATGAGCCATCGCGCGCGCGTTACCTATGATCCTGCTATAGCCGCTCCCGATCAGTTGGTTGGAGCGGTACGCGAGGCAGGATATGACGCATCAATGCCTGCAGAACATATTGGCAACTCAGCCCACATGCACGACCATAACGACGCAGGCGATGAAAGTACTCTCAAAGAGCGCGCATTTGCCACCATCATCAGCGGCGCCATCGCCATGCTGCTGTCCATGCCGCTTATGCACGGCCACGGAAACATGTTTGATCGTACTCTCATGTCTGCCCTTCCATGGCTTTACCGCATTCCGCATGCTCAGCTTCAGTACACGCTGCTAACAATGACCTTAGTGGGTATGTTCTGGGCTGGGTGGCCTATCTACAGCGGTGCATTCAAGGCAGCCCGGCATGGCACCAGTAACATGAACACACTGGTGTCGATTGGAACGATTGCAGCTTTCTTCTATTCATTCGTGGCAACCGTTGCCCCGCGGCTCTTTCTGAAACATGGCTTGCAGCCCGATGTGTATTACGAATCCGTGCTGTTGATTCTTGGCTTTTTGCTGCTTGGAAAATGGCTAGAGGCACAAGCGAAACGTGGAACGCTCAATGCGTTGGAATCCTTCACTAATATGCAGCCGAAGACAGCCCGCGTTCTGCAAGATGGGCAGGAGGTGGAAGTCCCACTTACATCGGTACAATCCGGTGACACGCTTATCGTTCGACCTGGAGAACGCATCCCTGTCGACGGCTTCGTGGTGAAAGGAACAAGCAGCGTGGATGAATCACTAATCACAGGTGAATCGATCCCCGTGGTGCGAAAAGAGAGCGACAGATTGATTGGTGGCTCAGTGAACTACGACGGTGCCTTAACCTATCGGGCCACATCTGTTGGGGCAGACAGTGTGCTGGGGCAGATGCTGCGCCTCATGGAAGAAGCGCAAAGCTCCAAGGCTCCAATGCAGCAGTTGGCTGACCGTGTCAGCAGCATCTTTGTGCCTATAGTTCTTGTACTGGCGCTTGCCACGTTCTTACTATGGGCATGGCTCGGTCCGATTGGTGGTTTCACTCGGGCGTTTGCTGTCGCGGTAACAGTTCTTGTCATCGCATGCCCCTGTGCCATGGGCCTAGCTGTGCCTGCCGCTCTTACTGTCGCAATCGGACGCGCGGCGCAAATGGGAATCTTATTCAAAGGTGGCGAGAGCATTGAACGGTTAGCAGACGCTGATACCGTTGTTCTGGATAAAACGGGGACTTTGACCATTGGTAAGCCTCAGATCACCGCAGTCTATGGCATCAATGGATGGAGCAAGTTGGAGGTTCTTTCCGCCGCTGCCGCCGTGGAACAGCAATCAGAACATCCTTTGGCGCACGCGGTGACAGCCGCCGCACGGGCAGAAGGAATACAGCTTACTCCAGTGGACGATGTACTCGTCACACCAGGCAAAGGCGTCACGGGCACCGTCGCACAGCATACGGTTGTGATTGGCAACGACTTCCTGATGCAAGAACTAGGCATCAAGATGCCCGTTGCGCCACCACCTTCCATCTCCACTTTGCTACATGTTGCTGTAGATGGAATCTATCGCGGACGGTTAGAGGCTCAGGACGTCTTGCGGCCTGGCGTAAAGGAAGCCATCGGTAGGTTACATGAGCTTGGCCTGAAGACTGCGATGTTAACTGGTGATAATACCCAGGTTGCGGATCACATAGCACAGGCGGCAGGAATCGATCAGGTTAGAGCCCAGCTCCTTCCGGACGCAAAGCTTGGTGTTATTCGAGATCTTCAAGCTGGAGGCAGCAAAGTTGCCATGGTTGGAGACGGAATCAATGACGTGGCAGCACTAGCCCAAGCAGATGCTGGACTCGCAATTGGAACAGGTACGGATTTGGCGCGAGAAGCGGGAGACGCGATTTTACTGCGTGGTGAACCGCAACAAATTGTCGACGCGATCCTGCTTGCGAGACAGACAGTGCGCATTATGCGCCAAAACCTTGGTTGGGCCCTCGGATACAACGTCCTTGGCATTCCAATTGCCGCGGGATTGCTGTATCCCTTGCTGGGCATTCTCCTAAATCCGATAGTTGCGAGTGCCTCTATGGCTTTGAGTTCAGTAAGCGTACTGAGCAATAGTTTGAGGTTGCGGAGATTTGCAGCATGAACCATATCAAACAAACCACAGGAAAAACAGTTTCCGCATCTTGCGCATGCGAAGACGACCGTAAGGCTGCCGCCGTAGATCCAGAGATTAAGGCAGCTACTCTACGTAGGCTTGCGCGGATCGCAGGCCAGATAAGAGGTCTGGAAAAGATGGTCGAGCAGGAGCGATACTGTGCCGACATTCTGCTTCAGATCTCTTCGGTCCAGGAGGCGCTTAGGGGAGCCAGCCGCCACCTGATGCGCAATCACCTGAAGCATTGTGCCACTGACGCGATCAAGAAAGGTCCGGAGAGCGCCGAGGCCATGTACGACGAATTACTAGATCTTGTGTACCGGCATTCGCGATAAGCCCTGTAAACTGGTAGCGGACATTGCCGTGCGCATTCTGACTCGTTACATCTTGAGAGAAGTACTTTCGCACGGACTACTTGGGGGCGTGCTCTTCACGTTTGTCCTCTTTATGAAAGAGCTCGGCCCGTTACTCGAGCTCGCCGTCCGCAACAGCACCTCCTCCAACACCGTTGGAGAAATTTTTCTCCTAATGTTGCCCAACATGTTTACCGTCACGATCCCTATGGCGGTCCTCGTCGGTACTTTGCTCGGTTTAAGCCGTTTGGCAGCGGACAGCGAAATTACGGCGATGCGAGCTTCCGGCGTTGGTGTCTGGAGATTCGTAGGAATAATTGGTACTGTAGCGGCAGTTGCCTGGGGAGTGGGCCTTGCAAACACGCTGTATTTTGCGCCCAAGGCTTCTGCACAGCTGCTCAAAGTTGAAGACCAGTTAAAGAATACGCAAGCCACTTACGTAATCCAGCCTCGCGTTTTCTATGAGGACTTGAAAAATGTAGTTCTCTATGTGGAAGATGTGCGCGCCGGGACTGGAGCCTCGAGATGGCGGCAGGTTTTTCTTGCCGATTTGACCGATCCCGTCTCACCCAAGGTCACCACAGCCGAAGAAGCAACTGTAGCAAGTACCGATAATCAGACTCTCGTTATGCGGCTGAGGAATGGCATGCAACATCAGACAGCTTCCGATCAGCCCGACCAGTACAACGTATCTACCTTTACGCAAACTGATCTTCCACTTGAAACAACAACTGCCCCGGATCCCCATCTAGGTCACAGTGATGCGCCGGTGCTCGCGATGTCGAATCGCGAGTTGCTTGATCGTACAAAACGCCCCGGTGGCAGGTGGTACCAGATCGAGTTGCAACGTCGATACGCCTATCCCTCAGCATGTCTCGTGCTGATCCTGGTGGGCGTACCGCTGGGAACTTCTTCCAAGCGTGGCGGGAAGAGCGCGGGATTTGTATTAACGATCGCGCTGGTCTTTGTCTATTACTTTCTTTCGAGTACAGGCGTGGCCTTGGCAAGGCAAAACAAGTTACCAGTTATAGCTGGGGTGTGGATGGCGAATCTTCTTTTTGGAATTTCCGGCATCTTCTTTTTGCGGCAAATGTCGACAGGGGGAGCAGCTCTTGCCACGATCACGTCAATCGGCTCGTGGTTCAGATGGAGAAGGAGTTCCGCGTCAATTGAAAACATCTCTGTGGAACGAACTGTATCCAAACGGCACGTACGCGGGGGGTTCCCACTAATCCTTGACGAATATGTACTTCGGCAGTTCATTTCCATACTGACAATGGTGTTAACGGCCTTTGTGATGTTGATGCTGGTCTTCACCTTTTTCGAATTGTTAGGAGATATCATCCGCAACCAAACCCCGCTCATCGTTGTCGGAGAATACCTTTTCAACCTCACGCCGAGCATGATTTACATCATTACGCCATTGAGCGTATTAATTGCAGTTTTGGTGGTATTCGGCGGATTGAACCGGACGAACGAGCTTACCGCAATGAAGGCGACGGGTATAAGCCTATATCGCATCATCGTACCTATCCTTGTCATCGCTTCTGTGCTGTCAATCTCGCTCTTCGTGTTCGATGAGGTTTATCTTCCTGCAGCAAATCGCAAACAGGAAGCTCTGCATAATGTGATCAAAGGAAAGCCTGCCCAGACTTATCTTCGACCTGATCGAAAGTGGATGTTCGGCTTGCAACAAGCAGGTAAACCTGGGCACATCTTCTACTATGAGTTTTTCGATTCGGACAACGATCGATTTGCCAATATCACGGTATTCGAGTTTGATCCGTCCACATTCTCACTTTCGCGTCGTATCTTCGCAGCTGGAGCACATTGGGACTCGCAAATTCATCGCTGGATATTTGAACATGGATGGCAGCGTAGTTTTGACGGAGATACCGTCACAAACTATCAGACCTTTGAGGTAAGCACATTCCCTGAAATTGTCGAGCTACCACAGTATTTTAAAAAGGAAACCCGCCCTTCGCAGGAAATGAGCTTTAATGAATTGCAACAGTATATCCGTGACCTGCGTCAGAGCGGATTGGATACCATGCAATTACGGGTGCAGTTAAATCGAAAGCTGGCTTACCCGCTCATCACACTTGTTATGGCTATTTTGGCAATTCCTTTTGCGCTGTCGATGGGCAGACGTGGCTCACTTACCGGTATTGCCGTTGCAATTGGAATGGCCATTGCATACCTGTTCGTGGATGGAATGTTTGAAGCCATGGGGAATGTGAATATGCTGCCGGCGTTTCTTGCAGCATGGTCACCGGATGTTCTGTTTGGACTTGCAGGCAGCTATCTGCTTCTGCGTACCCCTACCTGATGATGCGACCTTTCCTCGCCACACGAATCTGATATCCATAAAACGAAAAAGGATCAATGTTCAGACAGCTACAGCCACTCTTCCCCTATATGCACCGGTATCGGCGAAGCTATTTCTGGGGAGGCGTGTCGGTTGTTCTCAGCAATCTAATTTGGATATTTTTCCCTCAAGTAATTCGCGCCGCGATCGACGACCTTAACGCTGGAGTAACAGAGAAGAAAATTTGGCTATATGCCAGCCTTCTAATTGCGGTTTCCATTGCTAAGGGCATTTTTCTCTTCCTGACACGCTGGATCATTATAGGCATTTCTCGCGAAATCGAATTCGATCTGAGGAATGACCTCTTCCTCCAGCTTGAAAAGCAATCTGCGATCTACTACCAGCAACATCGCACCGGCGACATTATGGCCCGGATGACAAACGATCTAAATGCTGTGCGCATGTTGCTCGGGCCAGCCATCATGTATAGCGCCAATACCGTGTTGTTTTCCATTGGCGCCTTATTTTTTCTGCTGAAAATCAGCCCATTTCTGACATTGGTCGCACTCGTCCCCCTTCCGCTAGCAAGCATTCTGGTTCAAGCCATGGGCCGGAAGATTCATGAGCGCTTTGAACGCATACAATCCATGTTCTCCGACATTTCTGCGCAGGCCCAGGAAAACTTTTCCGGAGCACGCCTGGTCCGCGCTTTTGCACAGGAAGATGCTCAGATTGCCGCATTTGAAAAATCCAATCGTGAGTACATCCGGCGAGGTCTGCGTCTAGTGCAACTTATGGGGATGCTGTGGCCTACGCTTGAATTCGTACTCGGCCTGGCAATGGCCATCTCCCTCCTCGTTGGCGGACACGAGGTGCTTTCTCACCAGATCAGTGTGGGTGATTTTGTCGCTTTCAACACGTATATGCTCCTGCTCACCTGGCCTGTAATAGCTCTTGGATGGGTCGTCAACCTCTTCCAGCGCGGAACAGCATCGATAGGCCGTATAGACGAGTTATTGAAGGCAAAACCCACAATCGATGATCGTAATGCGAATCCAATCATTTCCACCGATTTCAAGCTGCGAGGAGAAATAGAGTTTTGCGATTTGACTTTTTCATATAGCCAAGGCGATCGAAATGAGACTGAGGTATTGCGTCAAGTTTCCCTGAAAATTCCGGCCGGAACTAGTCTCGCTCTGGTTGGACCAACAGGCTCTGGCAAAACTACGCTTGTGAACCTCATTGCACGCGTTTATGACGCACCGCCTGGCACTGTTTTGATGGATGGGCGTCCTATTCGAGAATATCCACTCGAAGTGCTCCGATCGAATATCGGATTCGTCCCTCAAGAGACATTTCTTTTCAGCGAGAGCATTCGGGGAAACATCGCCTTTGGAGTTCCTCATGCGACGCATGAAGAAGTTCTTCGTGCAGCTGAAGCCGCCCACATTCGTAAGGAATTTGAGGAATTTCCTAGCGGTTTTGAAACAATGGTAGGAGAGCGTGGTCTAACACTGTCCGGTGGACAGAAGCAACGGTCAGCGTTGGCGCGAGCTATTCTACGAAACCCACGTATTTTGATTCTCGATGACTCATTGGCGAGTGTTGACACTTATACAGAAGAAAGAATCCTCGAAGAACTCCGTTCCATTATGCAGGATCGAACGACTATCCTAATTTCCCATCGCATATCCACCGTCCGCCACGCTGATCAGATCGCTGTGCTTATCAATGGTCGTATTGCCGAGCTAGGTACTCATGATGACCTGTTAGCCAGAAACGGTCATTATGCCAACTTATTTCAAAAACAGTTACTTGAAGAAGAGCTTTCGGTGACACGCTAAGCGGTCCAGACGGAAGAGCGTTGTCCAGTTGCTCCGCCCGGGATCGCGTGGAGGACGGTGGTGTCAGCTGTTTGGCTAGTAGCAGCAAACTGCCTGCGCACTTCCGGATCTTGCGCTACCTGCTGCCATGCCTCCCGTACATTGAGAATGCAGTCGATAGCCTTACGAAACCGGTCAGCAGAGGACAACCTCGATCCTTCCAGGCACAAAGCGAACATGGCAGCATAGAACTCCGAGAGCGTCTTTGCCGGGCCCCCTACATCCATGCGCAGCCTGGTTTGCAAGTGAATCAAAATGTCGAGAACACGCTTGATTGCAATACGCCGATCACGCACGTTCTCAGTCTCAGTGGCGGCAATGGCGCAGTTCAGAAAACGAACCATGCCGTCGTATAAAGCAACAATCAGTTCTACGCCATTCATGCCTGCAATGGCTTGCTGTTGATAGTTCAGGTTTTGCATGTGCCGTTAGTTTTTGTTTGGGTTAAAGCCAGTGATTGCGCTGAAGGTTTCGTTGATATTCTCTATCTGCTGCGGAATTTCTGTCAGGATGAAATTTGCCTGATTCAGTTCTGTGGTCAGCTGCGTTTTTTTCGCACTGATAATTGTTTCTTCATTGCTGATGTTTGTGTTTAATTGCCTTTCTTCGTTGGAGTCTTCCTGCAATGCAAGAAAGATCAGACCATTGGGGGCGTTATTCCCAAGGTTATTTAAAGTAGTCGACAGATTACCGCCAAAGGATGTAAATGATGCGCTCGGCTCAAAGAAGTTAACCACGCCCTGGAAATTGCTGTTAAGCACATTATCCAGTGTGTCGGTGTTAAGCGACAGGGTCGCATCGTTGTTCATGGTGATTCCAAGCTGGGTGAGAGAAGTGATACTCCCAGTGCTCTGAGCAAATGTTATCGCTTGTTCCAGGTTGTTTTGAAGAGTTGCCAGAGTCGAGCTTCCAAAAAGCGGCTCTGCGTTGCCTGATGAGTCTTTTCCTTCCTGCGTGTTTAAGTCGGTCACTACTTTGTTGTAGGCGTTGACAAAGTTGCTCATTGCAGTTTCTACGGAATCATTGTTATTAGTAATCTCCACCTGCACTTCTTCCCCAACTTGAGAAGGGCTGAGCAATTGAAATGTAACGCCCTGAATGGCGGTAGTTACGGTATTTGAAGAGCTCGTGAGCGAAATGCCGTCCACGGTAAGCTGCGCGTCTGCGCCAGTCACAGGCTGAGTGATATTTACTGCTGTTGAGCTTGTGGCGTCCTGCAGGTTGCTGGTGATGCTGACATTACCGGCCGCTCCACCTGTCTGGCTCACTAGAGAGAGTCGGGTACCCGACGAATCCGTAATCACGTTAGCAGTGACGCCAAAATTGCCGGAATTGATCGCGGTGGCCAGCGAAGAGAGAGTGTTATTTGAGGAATCAATGGTAATGGTTTGCCCATTGATGGCAAGGCTTCCGCTCAGCGTATCACTGGTGTTGGAAACGGTACCGCTTACCCACGATGCGGTCTTAGCGAGCGAGGTGACGACAACAGTGTGACTTCCGGCCACAGCATTGCTCGCGGCAGCAGTTAGCTGAAGGACGTTCGTATCCGAGCTTGAACCTTGCTTTGCTGAGAGCACTCCGGAAAAATCCGTGAGCGATTGCATTGCAGTCGTGAGAGAACTCAGGTCTGTTCCAATATTGCTCAGAGCAGTATCTTTTAACTGGAGCGTGGTTAGTTGGTTCTTCCATGGAGTTTCAATTGCCTGCATGTTGGTTACGATCTGGTTTACCGTGGAGGTCACATCAAATCCCGTGCCACCTGTGGGCGATCCGAATGAAAGTCCAACTGTTCCCATATTTCCCTTATCGTCCCTTCCCGTGCCGACTTCAGCGGGTATTGCTGTCTGACTAGAGGCAATCGATC
>Ga0081540_1003681_pt1 | contig 12022 bp, 14 predicted proteins | sample TabmetS2T1R1_FD_71024 | JGI IMG/M metagenome (GOLD analysis project Ga0081540, IMG submission 71024) | Tabebuia heterophylla rhizosphere microbial communities from the University of Puerto Rico - S2T1R1 | ecosystem: Host-associated > Plants > Roots > Rhizosphere ...
ATCGGGCGCTAGCGGCCCGCGACCCGGTTCGCGAGCCAGCAGCTGGCGACGTGATCGTTCACCATGCCGGTCGCTTGCATGAGGGCGTAGGCGGTGGTCGGGCCGACGAACCGGAATCCCCGGCCGCGTAGCTCTCGCGCCATCGCCGTCGAGGCTGGGGACGTCGAAGGGACGTCTGCCAGCGTCACCGGTTGCGGATGATCCGACGGAGCGAAAGACCACAGGAGCGCGTCCAATCCCTCCGGGACGGCATCGAGTGTCCGACGGGCATTGGCGATCGTCGCTTCGATCTTGGCTCGATTGCGCACGATGCCGGCGTCGGCCAGCAGCCGGCGCACGTCGTCATCCCCGAATGCGGCGACAGCCGCGATGTCGAAGTCAGCGAATGCCCCGCGGAATGCGGCCCGCTTACGCAGGATCGTCAGCCACGACAGGCCCGACTGGAAAGCTTCGAGCGACATCCGCTCGAACAGCGGGCGGTCGCCATGCAACGGCCAGCCCCACTCGTTGTCGTGATACGCCAGGTACTCCGGAGCCGACGTGGCCCACCCGCAGCGGACGAGGTTGTCAGCGGTCATCCGGGTCCAACTCGTCGGCATCGTGATCTGACTGGTCCGGGGGCCCCTTCGGACTGGCCGTTGCCACTCCCCGCGGGAGATTTGCATCGCGAGCAGGCGGCTTCGGCGACGCACTCTCATCGTTGCGCAGTCGCTCGATCTCCTCGTCCCGGGCCCGTAGCTCGTCGGTGAGCCGGTCGAGGAGCAGGTCCGTCTCAGCGAACCGGTAGCCCCGCAACGCGACCGGCAGCCGCATGGCCGTCACGTCGTCCGGCCGGATGTGGCCGCGCGGCAGCTGCGCCCAGGTGCGTGAGTCAGGCGCCGGCGACGCCAGCTGCTCACCCCGTGGGAGGAAGTACACGGCAGCGACAAACAGGATGCCGATCACCAGGACGGCGAGCAGGCCGTAGAGGAGGAACGTCAACACGCGTCGATCGTGGCACGCACGGCTGGGAGGGGCCTATTCGGCCGTGTCAGCCGATTCGGCGCTCGAGCTCGGCGAACGCGTCGTCCACCGAATCCGTCCGGTACACCACGTCGACCGCGGACCGGCGGACGAAACCACGGCGACCCAGATCATCCAGGTACTTCCACAGCGGTTCGAAGAAGCCATCTGCGTCCAGAACGACGACGGGTTTGCCGTGCAGGCCGAGGGACGCAGACGTCCACACCTCGAGGAGTTCTTCGAGCGTGCCCAGCCCGCCGGGCAGCGCGAGGAATGCGTCGGCTCGATCATCCATCAGCCGCTTGCGCTCGCGCATCGAGTTGACCACGACGACGTCGGCGTCGTCCGCGTCTTCGACGTTGACAAGTCGGTGCGGTATGACACCGAAGGTCGGCGCCCCGCCGCGCCGGGCGGCTCGGGCAACCCCACCCATCATGGAGACCCGGCCACCGCCGTAGACGAGCGAATGCCCACCAGCCGCCAGCCGATCACCGACTTGCTCAGCCAGGGAGATATACGAATGCCGGATCAGCTGTGACGACGCGCAGAAAACGCAGATAGCCGCCATGTCCAGGGCTACTCGGCATCGTTAGCGTGCACGCGTTGCGCTTGCTCGTACGCCCGCTCCTCCGCCTTCGCCTGTGCGGACTGGGCGAACGCTGCGGCCACAATCGTGGAGACCGCCTCGTCGACGTTGTCCGTGAGGGTCAGTAGCTCCAGGTCCGTTGAGCTGATCTTGCCAGCCGGGAGCACGGTCGTCGTAAGCCAGTCAACCAAGCCCTTCCAATACTCGCGGCCGAAGAGAATGACCGGGAATCGAGTGACCTTGTGGGTCTGCACCAGAGTGAGCGACTCGAACAGCTCGTCAAGCGTGCCAAAACCACCGGGCAGGATCACAAAGGCCTGCGCGTACTTGACGAACATCGTCTTACGGGCGAAGAAGTATCGGAAGTTGATGCCGATATCGACCCAGTCGTTGAGTCTCTGCTCGAACGGCAGCTCGACGCCCAGCCCGACGGACACGCCGCCCGCCTCGGACGTTCCGCGGTTGACGGCTTCCATGGTTCCCGGTCCCCCGCCCGTGATGACTGCGAACCCGGCTCGGGCAAGGGCGGCGCCGAGAGCGAGGCCGGTCGCGTACTCCGGGTGGCTGGGCGTAGTACGCGCCGACCCAAAGACCGACACGGCGCGTGGCAGCTCGGCCAGTAGCCCGAATCCTTCAACGAATTCCGACTGGATCCGAAGAACCCGCCACGGATCGGTGTGCACCCAATCCGATGGCCCACGCTGGTCGAGCAGTCGCTGATCGGTCGTCTCGGTTCTGATCTGATGCCTACGGCGCAGCACCGGACCGTTCAGGCGCTCGGCCGGGCCCGATCCGCGCTGGTCACGGGCCGGCCACTCGTCGATGCTCATCCGGGAACGGTAGCTCGCCCCGGGTCCGGAGCCTCGCGGAGGAACGCGACCAGGGCCGCCTCGACTTCCGCGATTCGCGCCACCTCGACCGATTCCTCGCGCGTATGAGCCAGGTTAGGGTCGCCGGGGCCGAGGTTCACGGCCGGGATACCCAGCGCGCCGAAGCGGGCCACGTCTGTCCATCCGAGCTTCGCGGTCGGCGGTGATCCGACGGCTGCGACCAAACTCGCGGCCAGTGGATCGGTGAGGCCGGGCCGGGCTCCCGCTGCCGAGTCGACAATCGACATCTCGAACTCGGGAAATATCTCTCGAACGTGCGCCTCCGCCTGAGCCTCTGTCCGGTCGGGAGCGAATCGGTAGTTGATCGTGACAGACGCCTCATCCGGGATCACATTGCCGGCAACGCCACCCGTAACGGCCACCGCACTCAGGCCCTCCCGGTAGACCAGCCCCTCGACCTCGACGGTGCGCGCTCGATACTCCGTCAGCCGGGCGAGAATCGGCGCGAGCGCATGCACGGCGTTGTCACCGAGCCAGGATCGGGCGCTGTGCGCGCGCCGTCCGGTCGTCCGCACGACCGCCCGCAATGTGCCCTGACAGCCGCCCTCCACCACACCGTTGGACGGTTCGAGCAGGATGCCGAAGTCGGCTTGCAGAACCTCCGGACGCTCCCGGGCGAGCCGCCCGAGACCGTTCCGCGCCGCATCGATCTCCTCGCAGTCGTAGCAGATCCAGGTGATATCGACCGTCGGACGAAGTGCACCCGTCGCGATCAGGTGCGCCACCCGCAGGGCGACCGCTACCCCTGACTTCATGTCTGACGTCCCGCAGCCGTACAAGCGGCCATCGCCACGACGCGACGGCACGTTGTCCGCGATCGGCACGGTGTCCAGGTGTCCGGCCAGGACGACCCGGCGAGGGCGGCCGAGCCGGGTCCGGGCGACCACCACGTTGCCCATGCGCTCCACATGCAGCGGGGCGCACCCGCGCAACGCCCGCTCGACCTTGTCGGTCAAGGCCTTCTCGTCCCCGGACACCGACGGCACGTCAACCAACGCCGCAGTGACCTGTACGCCGTCGACGCTGAGATCGAGCATGAGAACCGACGCTACCTGTCGAGCTGTCCCAGGTTGGCGACCGGCTGGCGCGTTTCGGTTGCGCGGCATAGCTTTCACGGCACCGATTTGTATTGTTGGGCCCGTGAGTTCGACCGCTTGGGGCTACGGCCTCGTGACCGCGGTGGCCGCCGGGCCCGTCGAAGGCGCCATCCTCGACACCTGGTATCCGGAGCCTGCTTTGGGTCGGCCGTCCGTGGCCTCCGTGCCGGCCCCGGGACTCACGGCGCTCACAGGCACTCGGGAAAGCGCGAAGGATCGGGGGGTCAAGCTCGCGGTCGTCCTGACCGAAATCGATCTGACGAGCCCGCCCGCCGACGTGCCAGACGCCTACCTGCGCCTTCACCTCCTGTCACACCGGCTCGTTCGGCCGCACGGTCTGAACCTCGACGGGATCTTCGGCGTTCTCTCCAACGTCGTGTGGACGTCCGCCGGACCTTGCAGCGTCGACGGCTTCGAGTTGACCCGCCTGGCGCTCCGGCGGCACGGGCCGGTGCACGTCTTCGGCGTCGACAAGTTCCCCCGCATGGTCGACTACGTGGTACCGGACGGGGTCCGGATCGGCGATGCGGACCGCGTGCGGCTCGGAGCACACCTGGCATTCGGCACCACGGTCATGCACGAAGGCTTTGTGAATTACAACGCCGGAACGCTCGGCGTCTCAATGGTCGAGGGGCGTATCTCAGCTGGTGTCGTGGTCGGTGACAGCTCCGACATAGGCGGCGGGGCATCGATCATGGGCACCTTGTCCGGCGGGGGCAAACACGTGATCTCGATTGGCCAACGATGCCTCGTCGGCGCCAACGCGGGAGTTGGCATCTCGTTGGGTGACGACTGCATCGTGGAGGCCGGGTGCTACATCACCGCGGGGGCCAAGCTCACGCAGCCCGACGGCACGCAGGTTCGCGCGAGCGACCTATCCGGCCGGTCCGGTCTGTTGTTTCGACGCAACAGCCTGACCGGCGCGCTGGAGGCACTCCCGCGTTCTGGCGAGGGCGTCGCTCTGAACGCGGCGCTACACGCCAACGCCTAGGCTCGCGTCGCTCCCCATGAGCCAGAGTCAGCCGATCCGAGCCTCGTTCACTTCCATGGCCAGCGTCGCCCGACGGGGAATCATCGTCATTCTCGTCCTCGTGCTGGCCGCGACGGGTATCTATTTCGGTGCGCGGTACCTCTGGTCAGTGGTGCAGAAGCGCACCCAGGCCGACTCCTGTCGCGTGGGCGCATTCGTGGTAGATCCGGACCAGGCCGCAGTCGCATCAACGATGGTCGGGGTCGTGCTGCAACGCGGCCTGCCGGAGCGAGCGGCTGTGCTGGCCCTCGCGGCGGGCCTGCAAGAGAGCAAACTCAGCAACGTGCCCGCCGGATCCGGCGACCGGGACTCGGTCGGCGTACTCCAGCAACGCCCGTCGCAGGGCTGGGGCACCGAGGAACAGCTCAGCGACGTGCACTACGCCACTGGAGCCTTCCTCGACACCCTGGTCAAAGTCACGAACTGGCAGACGCGCCCCTTGACCGAGGCGGTCCAGGCGGTTCAGATATCCGCCATCCCGGAGGGTTATGCCCGCCACGAGCCGGAAGCCCAAGCGCTCGCCGACGCGCTGACCGGAAAAACGCCCGCAGGTATTACCTGCTCGTTCCGCGCGCCCACCCAGGTCGCATCTACGAAGGCGATCGCGACCGGCGTTACCGACGACCTCCCGGTCCGCTCCCCGACCACCACCGACCGAACGGTCAGCGTGCCGGGCGCATCGTGGGCGACCGCCGCCTGGTTCGTGGCGAACGCCGACCGGCTGGGGATAGACGAGGTTGGCTATGCGGCGCGGACCTGGAAGCGCGGGCACGGCTGGAGCACGTCACACGCGCCATCGAACGCAGTCGTCGCTACCGTGCACCAGACCTGAGACGGACGAGCAGATGCCTAGTGTCCTGCGCCGGGCGGCGGGACACTAGTGCTCGGATACCTGCGGCGGCAGGTTCGCGATCAGATCCGGGTCCTTGTCTACCTTCCCTACCTTCGCGGCGCCGCCCGGCGAGCCCAGCTCGTCGAAGAAATCAACGTTGGCCTGGGTGTAGTCGCGCCACTTGTCGGGCAGATCGTCCTCGTAGAAGATCGCCTCTACAGGGCACACCGGCTCGCATGCGCCGCAGTCGACGCACTCGTCGGGATGGATATACAGCATCCGCCCGCCCTCGTAGATGCAGTCGACCGGGCATTCCTCGATGCAAGCCTTATCGAGCACATCGACGCACGGTTCGGCGATCACGTAGGTCACAAGTACGGTCCTCCGGCGGACAGGTCGAGCGGCCACGTCCGAATCTAGTATGCCGCCCATGCGGCAGGACTGGGTGGGTCGTCGGGTGGTGGTACGCCACAATGGCGAGTCTGGCGAGCCGCCATACCACGACATCGTCGGCGAGCTGGTCGAAGTCACGGCGACACACGCGGTGGTCCGTCGCGCCGACGGCAGGCGACAACGAGTGCCCCTCAATCGAGTCGTGGCCGCGCGGGTCGTTGTCGCCTCGCCGCGCGACATCCTCGGGCTCGAGGAGATATGCGCCCGTGGCTGGCGAGCCATCGATACGACGTGGTCGCGAGGCTGGCTGCTGCGCGCCGACCACGGATTCAGCCGTCGGGCCAACTCGGTGTTGCCGTTGCGGCCGGTGCAGGGGTCGCTCGACGAGGCCGTCGCTGCTGCGCACGACTGGTACCGCGCCCGCGGCTTGCCGCTCATGGTCAGCTGCCCGCTGCCCGCGCGAGTGGCTCTGGACGACGCCTTAGCCGACCGCGGTTTCTCCGCGCCGGTCGACGTGGATGTCATGATCGCGGAGCTGTCCGCAGTGCCGCCGCCGACCGAACCAGTCGAGATCGCGCCGGTGCCGTCGGCGGATTGGCTCGCCGGCTATCACTATCGCGGCGAAGCCGAGCTGCCCGATTACGGGCGCGCGATCCTGACTCGGCACGATCGGGTCGGCTTCGCGACCCTGCGCCGGGGGGCTGAGGTACTCGGCGTCGCTCGGGGCGCGGTGGATAGCGATTGGCTCGGGCTGACCGCGGTGGAGGTCGATCCGCGGGCCCGCCGTACCAGAGTGGCGACATCGCTCGTAGGTGCGCTTCGCGAGTGGGCCATGCGCGAGTACGGGGCGTCGCGCAGCTATCTGCAGGTCGAGATGCCGAATGATGCGGCCACCCGGCTGTATGCCCGTCTGGGCTTCTGGCACCACCACGTGTACCGGTACCGAGTCGAGCCCCGCCCCTAACAGCGCCCAGCTGACGTCCCGCGCCCACTAGGATCCGGGCATGACGCTACCGGCTGGTCAGAAGCTGCTCGTCATTTCCTTCGACGATCCGCTGAAGGCGCAGGAATTCTTGTTGGTGGCGGCCCGCCTGCAGAAGGGCGGCGACCTGCAGCTCCATGACGCCGTGATCGTCAATCGGAACGCGGATGGAAGTTCGCGAGTCACGGAGACGACCGATGTCACCCCAACGCGGGGAGCCCTCGGCGGTGCCGTCTGGGGCCTGCTGCTGGGGACGTTGTTTGCCGGTCCGTTGGGTGGGCTGGTCGTCGGCGCGGCGAGTGCCGGAGGCGGCGTCCTGTACGCGAAGCTTGTCGACACCGGCATCAAGGACAGCACGGTCGCCGAACTGCGGACCGCGGTGCCGCCGGGACGAACCGGGTTGGCTCTGCTCGTCAGCCACGTGTCGCTCGCCGACCTGCAACGGGAGCTGACTCGCTTCCCCGGAGCGGCACTCGTCGAGACGGACCTGCCGCAGGCGGCGGTGGTCGCCGTTCAGGAGGCACTTGCGGAGGCCAATCGGCAGCCTTTCACCGACGGGTCGGCGTGGACACCCCCGACTGGGCCGGCGGACGCAACCGGGAACGCCTCGCCGTCAGCGCAATCGTGATCGCGCCCGCCGTTCCCCCGATCAGGACCAGACCGTAGGACACCCACTGCTGGGCGCCGCTACCCCCAGGCAGGAGCACATCGCCCTCGGGGCGGGGCAAGCTCAACAAGAGCACGGTGAGTAACCAGAGAGCCACCGGGATGGTGGTCGCGACCGTCGCGTCGATGAATTGTCGTGCTAGAAGAGGCAGCGCAACGTTCGTCACGATCGCCAGAAGGAGCGTGACCGGGAACAGCCACCGCCCGACGTAAAGGGGGGTCAGCAACACCTCGACCAGTCCGGCGAGCAGTGCCGCCAGTCCGCACAGCACCATTCCCACGGCCGCGACGGCTGGGCTCGCCGTGTGCGCTCGCGGAGGCTCGGGGGCTTCGGCCCTTCCCATGGGTCGCTCGAGTGTCATGTGGTCAGGCCATCGAACAGATCGCTCTCCCAACCATCATCACCCCGGGCCGGGCCGAGTACCCCGCGCACGAGCCGGAAATACTCAGTCGACTCGATCTCGCGGCCGAGATGGTTGGACAGCGCGAAGAAATCCCCGTCGACGGTGACTTGCGTCGCGTGCTCGGCGAGCGCGCGCATCTTGGCGTCCCCGAAGCCGACCGCGTGCACAGCCGTCGTGACTTCATCGTCCTCGACCCCGAACGGCAGATCCTCGATGTTCTCGACACCCAGGAAGGACTTACCGGCGGCTCGCATCGCAGCCTGCTGGCGGCGGAGGACCGAGCGAGGCGCTGCCGTCCAGTACGTCTTCGTCACCCGCCATGGCGCGCGGGCAACCTGGTCGTAGGCCGGATCGGCTGCGGCATCGACGGCGGTAGTCGCAACCCGGTGGGCGATGATGTGGTCGGGGTGCCCGTATTGACCGTTGGGGTCGTACGTCACCACGACCTGTGGGCGCACTTCGCGGATGACGTCGACAGCTGCCGCTACGGCTGTGTCAAAGATCGCCCCGTCCGCATCTGCCCGCCAGAACGCCCGCGGATGGTTATTCGCTGGGGTCCCCATCATTCCGCTGTCCCGGAAGCGGCCCGGGCCGCCCAAGTAGCGGTGGTCGGTGATTCCGAGGTGGCCCATCGCCGCGGCGAGTTCACTGATGCGGTAGCCACCAAGCTGATCGGCCCGGTCACTCGCCAGCTGGGCGAGCGCGGGCACGAGTATCTCGCCTTCCTCGCCCAAGGTGCACGTCAGCAGCGTGACGCCAACCCCCTGCGCCGCGTAGTACGCCATCGTCGCGCCGGTCGTGATGACCTCGTCATCTGGATGGGCGTGCAGGAGAAGCAGCCGACGGGACGGAATCACCGTCCGAAGGTTACGGGATCAGGGCCGTCGCGGGCGTCTCGATGTCCTCGCCGACCACCTCGGCCCGCGCCTCGGCGAAGTGGCAAGCGACGAAATGGCCCTCCCGTTTGATCTCCAACTCGGGGATCTCGACTCGGCAGCGTTCCTTCTGGGTGTCAGTGAGCTCTTCGCGATATTTCGGGCACCGGGTATGGAACACGCAACCAGAAGGCGGATTGATCGGGCTCGGCAGATCGCCAGTGAGCAAGATGCGTTCCCGCTGCTGTTCCTTTTGCGGGTCGGGGATGGGCACCGCGGACATCAGCCCGTGCGTGTACGGGTGCATCGGCTCGGCGTAGAGCACGTCCCGATCGGCGAGCTCCATGATCTTGCCGAGGTACATCACGGCGACTCGGTCGGAAATATGCCGAACCACGGACAAGTCGTGAGCGACGAAGACGTAGGCCAGGTCGTATTCGCTCTGCAGGTCTTCGAGGAGGTTCACGACCTGAGCTTGGATGGATACGTCAAGAGCCGATACCGGCTCATCGCAGACAACCAACTTCGGCCGAAGCGCGATAGCGCGGGCGATGCCGATGCGTTGCCGCTGCCCGCCGGAAAACTCGTTCGGGTAGCGGTTGTAGTGCTCGGGATTCAAGCCGACGCGCTCCATAAGCGTCTGCACCTCGGGCTTAATGCCCTTTTCCGTCTTGACCTTTTGGATTCGGAACGGCGCCCCGATGATTGCTCCGATGTTGTGGCGTGGATTCAGCGATGAGTAAGGGTCTTGGAAGATCATCTGGATGTCGCGCCGGAGCGGGCGCATCTGGTCCCGGTTGAGTTGGGAGATCTCGCGGCCCTCGAATGTGATGGAGCCGCCCGTGGGTTCGAGCAGTCGAGTGACCACTCGGCCAGTCGTCGACTTGCCGCAGCCCGACTCCCCCACCAGCCCGAGCGTCTCGCCGGGCCGAATCGAGAAGGACACGCCGTCGACCGCCTTGACAGCGCCTACCTGCCGCTGGAACAGAACGCCCTGCTTGATCGGGAAGAACTTCTGAACCCGATTCACGGTGAGCAGCGCGTGCGGGTCGTCGGCGGCCGGGTGGATATCCGGCTGGGTCGCCTCGGCTGTCTCGGCGGTGCCCTCGGTTGTGTTGGCGGAGCCTTCAGGTGTCTCGGCGGTGCCCTCAGTCATCGTCGGCGGTTGTCCATCGTCGGGCGGCCGGTGGCTCATGCGCTGACCACCCCGCTCACAGCTTGGCCGCAATCTCGGAGGACCAGATCCGTTTGCGTTCAGCCGTGTCGATGTGACACCGCACCGGGTGACTGCCGGCCGCCGCGACCAGATCCGGGCGAACCTCGCGGCACGCATTTCCCGGTACGCGATCGGTGAACCGGCACCGTGGATTGAAGACGCAGCCCTTGGGCACGTGGATCAGCGACGGTGGCTGGCCTGCGATCGGCTGGAGCCGCGCCTGTCGGGTGCGGTCCATCCGCGGCATGGAGCCGAGCAGCCCCCACGTATACGGCATCTCAGGGTGGTAGAAGATCTCCTCCACCGTGCCCATCTCGACGCACTGGCCGCCGTACATGACGAGCACTCGCTCGCACGTCTCCGCGACGACTCCGAGGTCATGCGTGATCAAGATGACCGCCGAGTTGTACTCGCGTTGCAGGTCCTTGATCAACTCGAGGATTTGCGCCTGAACAGTGACGTCGAGCGCGGTCGTCGGTTCGTCGGCGATCAGGAGCTTCGGGTTGCAGATGAGCGCCATGGCAATCATCGCGCGCTGGCGCATGCCGCCGGAGAACTGGTGCGGATAGTCTCGGTACCGGCTGTCCGGATTCGGGATGCCCACGCGCCGCAGCATGTCTACGGTCGCCTCCCGCGCGGCCTTCTTACCCACGTGGTTGTGGACAAGGTAAGCCTCGCTGATCTGGTCGCCGACCCGGTAGAACGGGTGCATCGACGACAACGGATCCTGGAAGATCATCGACATGACGTCGCCGCGCAACTTCCGCATGTCCGCTTCGCTCGCCCGGACGAGATCCTGGCCGTCGAGCGAGATCGAGCCGGTGACCTGGGCGCTGGTGCCCTTGAGTAGCCCTAAGATTGCCTGACTCGTCACCGACTTGCCCGAGCCGGATTCGCCAACGATGCCGAGCGTCTGGCCGCGTGCGAGGTCGAGGTTGATGCCGTTAACGGCCTGCACGATGCCGTCCTCGGTCGGGAACTGGACCTGCAGATCGCGCACGCTCAAGAAGGCGTCCGGCGCAGGTTCGGCGGTGACAGCCTCGACGTCAATGGCGACGCGCTCAGCGCCGGTCATGAGCGCTCCGCCCGGCGCTCAACTGCCCGCGACACTGGCCCGATCAATTCAACCTCACCCTAGGGTCGATCACAGCGTACAGAATGTCGACGATGATGTTGGCGAAGATGATGAAGAAGGCCGAGAACAGCACGACGGCCATGACGATGGGCAGGTCCTCGTTGAAGGTCGCGTTCACGGCCGTGCGGCCCAGCCCGGGCACGCTGAAGATCGTCTCGGTCAGCACGGCACCGCCGAGCAGCGCGCCCAGATCGAGGCCGAAGACGGTGACGACCGGCGTGATCGCGGCGCGCAGGCCGTGCTTGAGGGTCACGGTCCGGCTCGGCAGCCCTTTGGCTCGGGCGGTGCGGATGTAGTCCTCGCCCATCGTCTCGATCATGTTGGCCCGGGTCAGGCGCACATAGTTCGCCCCGAAGATCAGCGCGAGGGTGAGCCAGGGCAGAATGTAGTTCTTGAACCAGGACCACGGATCGGGGTTCCACGGTGAAGTGACCGCGTTGGAGGTGTAGGGAAGGATCTGCCACTTGCCGACCACGATCCACAGAAACAACAGCCCGATGAACGGCGCTGGCAGTGAGACGCCAACGGATGCGATCGCGACGGCAATCTTGTCTTGCCATTTTCCCCGGTGTAAGGCAGCGCTGACCCCAATCAGCACCCCGAAGATCAGAAATATCGCCGCGGCACCGATAGCGATCGACAGCGTGTAAGGCAACGCCGTCTTCACTATGTCCCAGACCGGCCGATTGCTCTGGAAGGACGTGCCGAAGCACGGCCAGCTGCACCAGTACCGACCGCTGGGCGGGCCCATCTCCCGCCCGGCAACGAGCCCCCTCATATAGTCCAGGTACTGGACTACGAGGGGCTTATCCAGGCCCAAGGCAACCTTGGCCTGCTCTATGCGCTCCGGCGTGCAGCCCTTGCCGCAGGAGTCGGCCGCCGGATCGGACGGCCCGGCGAAGAATAGCAGGAAG
>Ga0081540_1001797_pt1 | contig 12020 bp, 10 predicted proteins | sample TabmetS2T1R1_FD_71024 | JGI IMG/M metagenome (GOLD analysis project Ga0081540, IMG submission 71024) | Tabebuia heterophylla rhizosphere microbial communities from the University of Puerto Rico - S2T1R1 | ecosystem: Host-associated > Plants > Roots > Rhizosphere ...
GCCTCGGCCCGCTGCTGCGAGGGCCCGAGATAGTCGAATGTCCGGTCCGACCAGATGCCGAGGTCGTGGTAGGCAGCAGCAAGCGCGAGCTCGTCGTTGTGCCGCTCCGTGCGAATCAAGGCTCGGGCGTAGTTCAGGACCCGGTAGGCGTGTCCCGAGTAGGCCTCGCGGGCCGCGCCTAGAGCGCCACCCCAGCGCGCCGCCATCTCTTCCACAAAGGGGTGACGCTCAAGAACGCGCATCTAGCGAAATAGCCGGCGGTCGATCCACTCCTGAATGTGCACCGTCACCTTCTCCTTGCCCAGGTATTTGAGCAGGTCAGGGAAGTGCAGCGCCGGCTCGGCTCTCGGGCCCCGGTGGTTCGTTCTTCGTTCCGCGCCAGCAAACGCTCGGGTCCTTCCACGCTCATCCCGCTTTGCGACGGAAGTGGAGCGCCTGCACGCCGGACTTGAACCGCTGCGTCGATAGGAGCTCGAGATGCCGCGCACTCGACAGGCCATGAAACAACGTCGGCCCGCGGCCACTGATGATGGGATGAACGACGATGCGGTACTCGTCGATGAGCCCCAACTCCTCGAGCGCAGCCGCGAGCTTGGGCGCTCCGACGAGGACACCCCGCTCGGTCTTCGCTTTCAGCGCCGAGATCGCCTCGCGAAGGTCACCCTCCACCTTGATCGTGTTCTGCCACGGAAAGTCGCTCCGCGAGCCCGACACGACGTACTTCGCCTTCGCCTCGAGCTTCTGTGCCCACTCGCGCATCGCGCGCGGCGCCTTTTCGTCGCGTGCCACCGCGGGCCAGGCTCCCTCCATCAGCTCGTAGGTGTTGCGCCCGAAGAGCATCGCCCCGCTCTGATCCATGAGCTGCGTCCAATAGTCGTGCAGCTCGTCGTCCACGATCCCCTGGGTGTGATCGATGCACCCGTCCAAAGTCACGTTGAGACCGAAGGTGAGGAGGCCCATGGCGTGGGATTCTACAAAAAGCGCGCCCAGCGCGCAGCAGCCCGAACCATCGACGCAATGCCGTTTTTTTGGTCGCGTCGGGGTTGGGCTCAGTTGCAGGTGATGGTCGCGGGCGGGTCCCCGTCGACGACCGGCGCGAGATAGAGCGAGTAGCGCCCGCCGGGCTCGGTGGCATCGCGCGCCACCGGGCACGTGAACGAGACCGTCGTGTTGCCTTCGACGACCTTGTTCGACAGCGAGTCGTAGAATGCGCACGACGTACCGCCGAGCACCGCGCTCGCCTCGCACACGCGAACTGCCTGCAGCGGATCGGAGTCCTTCCTCTGCTTGCAGGTGAGCGTCACCGTCGAGCCCGGCGTACACGTCCGCACCGGCGTCTCGCGCCAGCCGCAATCGCGCAGCGGACCCGTCCGACCGGGCGGGCACGCCTTGAGCGTGTAGCCGCCGGTCGCGGGCAGCGCCACCTGGAGCGAGGCGAAGTTGTTGCTCAACGCGGCGCTGGGGATGGTGCACACGGGGCGGTCGACGGGCAGGCCGTTCTCCCCGACGAACGACGTCGGCTCCCACAGCTGGTTGCCGCTCGCGTCGGTCACCACCGCGCCTTCACAGAGGAACCGATCGGGGTTGCTGAGGAACGTCAGGTTCTGCGTTCCCCCAGAGGCGTCGGTGACGTCGATCCACTGGCACTCGATACCCGCGATGTAGTCGTCGCCCCAGCCCGACTCGATGCCCTGGTTGTCGCAGCCGTACGGGTGCGCCCACGGAGTCGTCTCGGAGTTGAAGAAGCGGTTCGTCGACTCGAGGCAGAACGCGCGCTTCTCGCCCGGCAGCGAGCCGAAATTGAAGCTGCCGTAGTGCGAGAAGTGATAGTGCTGGTGGCACGCGCTGAACTCGAACACGTTGTGCACGCGATACGGAGAGCCGTCGGCGACGGAGCCCGCCACGAGCGGCTGTCCGCCGGTGTTCTTGACCGTCGAAGTGAACTGCAGCACGCGCCGCCACCCCGGGCCCGCAACGCATCCTTCCTGGATCGCGCACGAGTCAGGCGCGATGTAGCGGTAGGCGACGCGGTTGTCCTGCAGCCCCTCGACCACCGGCTGCAGATCCGCCGTGGGCTGCGTGTACGCGCCGACGCGCACCTGGTTCGCGAGGGCTGCATTCCACGCGAGCCGCTCGAAGTGCATGAGGGTATCGACGCGGCCGATGTGAGCCACCAGCGAGTCCATGCAGCTCTCGGTCGGCAGCGGCAGCGTCAGGTGACAGCTCAGCTGCCCGGGCGTCTCGACCTCGCACTCCTGATCGAACAGGAACGCCTCGTTCTCGGTGTCGAAGGTGCTCGGCGGGTAGCCCGATTCGTCGATGCACGCGAGGCCGGTTCGCTGAAGGACGAGCTCGGGATCCAGCGGCAAATGGAATGGCTCGTCCCACGTGCCGCCGACTTTCCCGAGATGGGGCTCGACGATCTTGGGTTGATCTTCCTTCGTCAGCACCGTGGTGGTCATCGAGTAGTCGATCACCACCGCGTCGTGACCCTGGTACGTGACGCGCGTGGCAACGCCACCCAGCGACAGGTTCCACAGTTCGGGCTGGGTGATCGGCATCATCTCGCGGGTGCCGGTGTCACCGTTTCCGCTCGCGTAATAGAAGTCGCGGTAAATGAGGCGGTAGTACGTGTGTTCGATCTGCTTTTTCGCACGGGCAAGCCAGAACGAGCTCGGCTGGCCGAGAAACTGGTTGGCCACTCGCGTGCGCTGAGAGACGGGAATCTCGTCGAGCACGACGCCCACCGTGCTGTTGAAGGTCACTGCCACCACCGCACCGGGATCAGGAGAGCCAGCCGTGGCCAGGGTCGTCCGGGCGCGGGAGCCTTCGAGCTCGATCGGGGCGGGGCTCCCGCTTGAAGCGTCCATTCCGGAGCCGCAGGTGCACAACAAGGCGAGACTCGCCAACGCCGCAAAGCGACTGAGCGCAGGTTGCATGATTTCCCCCTGGACCCCGCGCGGGCCGAGACTCAGCGGGTTCCATCGGCAACTGTGTTGGATCGGGGGTGGATGGGTCAATTGGCCCAGGGCCTGCGAACAGACCCCACCGGAGTCGCGTGCGCGCCGAGTGCGGGCGGTTTCACCGGGAGGTCGCGTGATGCATCGCCGCTGGCAGAGATTCTCGAGGTTGAGGCTGGTGGCAGCGTTTGAAGTCCGCCTCCTGGTTCGCCGGGGCGTGGACGCGTCCGCCACGACTTCCCCGAGGGGCACTCTCTAGCGACCGTCAGGTTCGAGCCTCACCGCGACGCCGAGGTCCCGGACCTTCTGGACCATGCTGCGAGCGACCGGGCGCCGCCTCCACCGGGCGGCGACCGCGGCAGCACCGGGCGACAGATTGCGGACGACTACCTCACCGGCTCGACGGAGAGTCCGAGCGAATCCGTGTACGTCGCATAGACCATGTCGCCCACCTGCACATTCTCCAGATTCTTGGGGTCCCTGACCGCGAAGACGCGGGTGTTTCCCGAAGGGCCTGTGAGCGTCACGGTGTTGTTCGTCCGGTCGATGGCGACGATCGCTGCCGACATGGTCACCGTTCTCCCGATCGTGCCCGCGGGCTTCTCTCCCGGGGCGGCGCGCTGGACGTCCGTGGTCGCGCTCAGGTTCGGCGAGCCTCCATCGACCCGCCTCACCTCCAGCGCGACCGACTCGGTGTACGCGATCTTGACGGTATCGCCGACCCGGACCTGCGAAAGGTTCCGCACCTCGTCGTCGGCGACGAAGGAGATCACGTTGCCGTTCTCGCCCTTCAGCGTGACCTCCCGCGTGTTCTGATCGATCGCCTGCACTACGGCGGTGGCGGTCACGGTCCGGGTTTCCGTCTGCTTCGGCAGCTCCTTCGACGTCGCGCAGCTGATTGCCAGGGCGAGCAAGGCGAAGACGGTCGAGACCGTCATCGACGGACGGCGAGCGTTCATGACGTCCTCCTGCCCCGTACTCCCGGGGCTCCGAGAACGACCGTGGCTCGACTTCGACCGTTTCGCAACTGCCCGATGGGGGCGCCCGAGCCTGGCTTCAACCCGGGGACAGATCTCGCGCGCGAGGCCACGAAGATCTTGACCCGTGACTCGGGTCAGACCGGCATCTACTACGACGAGCGCGGCCGGCCGATGTTCGGCTCGACGCTCGTGCACGACCCGGCATTCCAGGATCGCGTCGTCGCCGGGATGGCTTTCCTGGCGACGCCCCCTGAGCAGCGGGTCACACCGGCAGCGAACTGCGGCACCTGACGCGCTGGCCGAGCTGCGGCAGCGGGGACGGGAGGCGGACCTCCTCCTGACGACGACCGAGGCCGCTGCGCCCGCCGAGGTCGGCAGGGCGTTGGCCGCGGAGAGCTACGATTGCGTCGTCGTCGGTGCGGGACTGCGCGTGCTGCCAAGATGACGTCTCTCTTCGAGGCGGTGATGAACGCCGTCCGTGCCAGTGCCCCACGACAAGGCTCGCCTTCAACGTCGGCCCGGAGGACTCAGCCGCCGCTGCCGAACGCCAGCTCGACGCCTCTTCCGCGCCGACGTCTCAGGGGGTTGGCCATTTCGAGCCGGGTCCACTCGAACTGGAGGGGTCTGCTTCGCATCCGCGGGGGCGGACAGAAGTCCGGAGTGCTGATTAGGACACTGGCTGGTGACCGCGGGTGTCTCATCGACCGAGGCTCGAACACTCGAGTCGCGCGACGCGGTGCTGACCCAGGATAAGGAACCAGTGCCGTGCGGCGGTGCGCACCGTGACGGCGACCTGTGACTGCTACCACCGGCGGACCCGAGCTGATTCAAGCAGTGCGCCTGATCGTCTCGGCGGCGAGTCCTGAGCTTCTTCCGAAGATCTCCGGCGAACAGGTCACCACCAGTCCTGACGGCGGCTTCTGAAGAGTGGCTCCAGGAACGGCTCCAGCCCGTCCGACGTCATGGAGCCATCCCCCAAAATGCCGACGGCGCCGTCCGTGAAGGGGGCGCCGTCGGTTGACTCTGCTCCGTCTGTTTGCGGGGGCCCGATCGGAACGGTACAGCATACCGGCCCCTTGTTCGTGGCGGACATCGGCCGGACGCGCGGAAGCTCGGCTCCGGAAGGTTTCGTCCGGGTCCTCCCGCCACGGCTCGCAGGGTGACACGCCCACAGGCCAGCCGACGCTCGGAACACGCCGGAGCTAGAAAATGTCGCGTCGGCCCCACCCAGCCCCTTGGGAAGGTCCGGACGTCGGCCATCAACCCTCTTCGATGAAGCGTGACCGCCGCAAGCCAGTCAATCGCGGCTTCCGGCACGGGCAGCGCAGCCGCGACAACTGGGGGCTCGCACGTCTGCTCGATGAAGTGCTCCAGATGCGATCGGAACTGGCGAGCCTACGCAGCGAGCTTCTGCGCTTGCACTCAGCGCAAAGACAACCTGAATCACCGACGGTCGCGCTGGATGAGGCCTGTCAAGTGCTCGGCTGCGAGCGTACGAAGCTATTTGAGTTGCTGAAGCGGGGTCAGCTCGCGCGGGCCGACACGCCAGGCCGCCGAGTGCGGATCAGCCGAGACTCGCTGAACGCTTTTCTGGCGGGCGCTCAAGACGTTTCAGCCGAAGCACGCCGGCTTCTGGCCCGTCCGAGGGCTGGCTTTCGACTGAAACCGAGCGAGTCCCATGAAGCGTAACCGTCGAAAGCCAGCCAACCGCGGTTTCCGCCAGGGACAGCGCGCCCGGGACAAGTGGGGGCTCTGCAAGGAGTGTGGACTGCCGGCAGCGTTTCGCTGCGACCGATGTGGCAACTGGCGCTGCTTCGGCTCCTGGGTCGTCGTCCGCCGGATGGCCACTCTCCGCGAAGGCGCCCCCGACTTCCCCGTCGAGCACGGCAACGCGAAGCAATGACCGGTCACCTCAGTAATTTGCTGGCAAGCCAGTAATCGACACTGAACTTTCCGGGGCCCGAGCTAATCAACCAGACAAAGAAGAGCACGTATAGGACTTCCGGAAGGTAGAGGAAATCGTCGAGCCAGCTAAGAGGCGAAAGTCGTTTAGGAATGGTCCAAACCGCGCTAATCACGGTGGCGACAATCATATCGATCAACAAAGCTACGCAGGCCAGGCTCGAAAGAAGCCCCACAGCCACCAGGGACCCGCCAACGAATTCGACACCCGACACGAAATAAGCCGTCTGGTGGGGAAACGGAACTTCGGCCTTAACGAGCGTGTCGTAAACAGGTTTCGTGCCCCCGGTGACAAACAATTTGTTTGCCCCGGAGATGGCAAAGAACACTCCAACCGAAACGCGTACCAGCAGGATGGCATACTGTTCCAAATCACTGCTACCCTGGAGCGCAAACTGGACCAACCGTTTCCAATCCATCTCTCGTCTCTCCATCGGCGGATGTGCCGCAAACGACGACACCAAGCGGGATATCCCAGAGCGTCCGGCTGCCAGCTAGGTCGGTCCGACCCGGTAGATCCCTCGACGGGGGGAAGCGCGAACAGAGGTCCAAATCGGGCCCGCTGCGGTCGACGCGTGCTCCAGATCATTCCGAGTCGTCCTTCGCGGCCCGCTGGATGGGCCAGGCAGTGATTGACGCGGACCCTTCGTGGCGATCACTTCCGCCTGGCCATGAAGTCGCCTACCAGGGCAGCAACGTCGTCAGCCGCCGTGTCTAGGGCGAAGTGGCCGCCATCAACGATGTGCACATCAGCGGCGGGCACATCCCGCCGGTAGGCCTCCGGCTCCGAGAAATCGAACGAGGATTCATACTTGCCCCAGATCACCAGCAAGCTCGGCTGCCGCTGGCGCATCCAGTCCTGCCACTTGGGATAGGCATCCACGTTGGTGCGATAGTCGAAGAAGAGATCAGTCTGGATGTCCGCCTGTCCTGGCTTGTCCAGAAACGCGAGCTCGTCCACCCAGAGATCAGGGTCGTATCGGTCCGGATTCGGGTCCTCCCCGACATGGCGAAGTCGCGTTGACTCCTGCGAGAAGAAACTTGCGCGAAACGCACTCTCGGTCCCGGGTCGATCCGCCCAGAAGGCCCGCCGCGGTTTCCAGACCGCACCCAAGCCACCGTTGTGCGCAACGGCGTCCTGAACGATGAGCGCCTCCACTCGCTCCGGATGTGCCAGCACCATGCGGAAGCCGACCGGCCCGCCGTAATCCTGCATGTAAAGAGTGTAGCGCGAGAGGCCGCGCACTTTGGTGAAGTGATCCATGATCTCGGCAATGTGATCGAACGTGTATGAGAAGTTCTTGGGGTCCGGCCCTTCGCTGTGTCCGAAGCCCGGGTAGTCCGGCGCGACGAGGTGATATCGACTCGAAAGTCGCGCGAAGAGAGGCTCAAACATCCTCGACGAAGACGGAAAGCCATGCAGAAGAAGCAGCGTTGGTGCGTTCTTCGGACCTGCTTCTCTGTAGAAGATGGAAAGCCCATCGACCTTCGTCGAGCGATAGGAAGTCGGGTATTCCATGAGAGGCTCCTTTCCTGAGCTTGTAGCGACACCTGAAAGGACGCAATCGCTGCGACAAGGATCCGAAATGAACTGCAGGCGCTGCGTACGAGCGGGTAACGTGAAGACATCCATGACTCGGGGCTCCGGATGTGTCCTCAGGCGCAGCGACGAACGTCCCCCCGGAAGCCCCTGCGAAGTCGCGTCCGCGCTCGCGAGAAGCGAACCCGGCGGGTGACCTCGCCGGATTCTCAGGCTGCGGAGACTTACGCCCCGCGCCTCAACCGTACTTAAACTCCGGCTTGCTCTGTCCGACCTCGATAATGTAGCCGTCAGGATCCCGGATGTAGCAGCGCCACTCGCCGTACTTGCTCAATGGCTCCGTGATGAACTCCGCTCCGCGACTTTTCCACAATTCATAGCACGCTTGGATATCCGCAACGCGGAAATTCATAAAGCTGTTGATGTGAGTCGGGTCGGGGACGCTGAGCGTTACCGTCGGCTTGTCGGGGGTCGGCCCGCCTCCAACGTTCAGAATCATCCAGAGATTCGCGAGCTGAAGGTACCCAGGCGCGTTGCCGTCACCCAGGGTCAGAATGCGAGCGCCGAAGACCTTCTCGTAGTAGCGAGCCGATCGTTCGATGTCCGCAACGGTAAGAAAATGCGCGATCGAGATGCCATCTTGTGGCGGCATCTCGTAGCTCTTCTGTTCGACTTGCACGCTGGTCATTGATGACCCCTCTTCTGATGCAGTTCTCATCCAGTGATTGACCGTCCTTCAGGCAGAAGTCTGCATTGCAGTCGGATGGATCTCCCTGAGTAGACCCGTCTCCACATCGAAAACAAAGCCCCGCACCGGGACATCTTTTGCGATCCAGGGATGCGACCTCACTGTCCGGATCTGTTCCCGAGTGTTCTGCTCGGGGTCCTTGAATGAGAAGAAGCGCATGGGAGCTGGAGTCGGGTCGCCAGTTGAAGCAACGAGCTGACCGTTCAGGTCATCGTCGGCAAACGTGGTGAACCCGCAACCGGTGTGATTCAGGAGCATGATCTCTTTGGACCCGAGGACTCGAGTGGAAACGATGAGCTCTCCGAGAACATCCTCGGTTACCGCTGGTCCGCCGGTCCGGATAACGTCGATATCGGCCTGCGGCAGCCCCAGGATTCCAGGGAGATCTGAGAGGCGGGGATCCATACAGGTTACAACTGCGATTTTTGGAGCGGGTGGTTTGCCCAGTTGTGGGTTGTACTGTTTTGCATAGGCTCGGTTTGCTTTTATCGTTGCGTCGATAATGCTCATCACTGGCCTCCTGGAGGTACTGACCGCCCACGGCTGGGATCTGCGGCATTTGCCCTTACCTCAACCGGGTGAACGCGAAAGCGACCGGCTGGGTCGGCCGTTGCCCTCCGCACCGGTCGACTGCCAATCGAGAAGCTCCCCGTTCGGCACCTGACGGCTGCATCGTTTGCTTCGTGGTCGTCGTTCAGGGCGTTCCCGTCGCTCGGACAGACGCATCCCGATGGCTTGGGTTACCGGGTGGCTCGATGAGGACGCGGACCAGGGTGACGCCTAGCTCTCCGCGTTCGCGAATAACTGTGATCTCGATGCCCTCGTGTAGCGACTGCGCATCTCGACTTTCGGATGAGGCCGCCTCACGGCGGCCGCCCGCCCCGCGCTCCCCGAGACAGTCGGACGCTTCCAGTTCGTCTGCACGCCGCGGTGTCGGCGACGACGACCCTGAAGGTGCTCCGGCACCACTCGAACTCCCGCTTCAGGTCGGCGTAGGGAACGTCCACAACAGGCCCACGTTTCAGAACCGGCGTGCTCTGAGCGACGGCGCGCGAACGGCTGTCAAGCCTCGGCTCAAGCCAGGCCGGTCATCCTCGGCCCCGCCGGCCCCTCACCGGCCTGGGCCGACCGCACTCCGACGATGAGGTCCGGCTTCTGCATCACGGTTCTAGGGCGCTGCGACGATCTCCACGCCATCCAGCGCAAGGCCCATCTTCTTGAGCGTCCTCGCGAGACCCTCGGCCGGCGAGTCGCTGGCCGGCGGTGGCAAGGGGATGAGATCCCAGTTGGTACTGCTGGCAACCAACTCTGCCCGGAGGTCCGGTCTCACCACGCTGGTCAGCCCGGGCTCGCCCGGAAACCGCGCCAGCTGCTCGCCGTTTGCAGCGTCGAGGAGCAGCGTGCCGCTCTGATAGTACCCCCACAGCAGCAGAGAGCGCCGGTCGGCCGACCAGCGGGAGTTCCAAAACGCCATCCCAGCGGCCGGGTTGGATACGCTCCAGAGCGCACGACCGGTGGCCGTATCCCATAGCGAGAGCCTCCCCGGGGTCAAGGTCACGAGCTGGATGGAATCGGGGCTGAACTCCAGCCAAATGGGCACTCCATCCAGCTTGATCTCGCGTTGGAGCCCACTGGAGAGGTCGCGGATGTGAACGGTGGCAGTGGTGGTCCACGCGGTTCGCTGACCGTCGGGCGAAAGGCCACAGACCACTGGAGACCCCTTCACGCCGGTGTCCCGAAACAGCAGCCTATCCGCGCCGGCATCCCAGACTTCGAACCCCTCGGATGAGCTCAGGGCGACGCGGGTCGGGTTTCGGGAGACGACGACGAACCGGCCACAGCCGGGGCACCGGCGGCTCCAGATGTCGCGATGCTGGTCGGCGTCGCGAAGGGTAATGGTGTCGGGCAGAGTCCGGTAGATGAACGCTCCATCGCCGGCAAAGTTCCTGTAGAAGCTCTGGTTGGGAATCGGCTCGCGCCCCAGGAACTCTCCCTCGGCTCCATAGATGTGCACCGCGCCGCTGGGCTGCTCTGCGATGGCCAGCCGGCAGCAGGTCGGGAAGAAGGCCGCGCCCCAGGTGAGCCAGCTTCCGGGATGACCGGAGGGCGTGCGATCGCGCGGGAGCCGCCAGGCCACAAGCTGCGACTTGCGGCCGAGGCCGGCGGCAAAGATGCGCTGCCCGTCGGAGGAAAAGGCAAAACGCGGCCAGCGTGGGGCGTGGTGCAGGACCATCCGAATACGCCGCGTCCGGAGATCGACGACGTCCGCCGTGCTGGACCCCAGGCGCGAGACGATCACCATCTCGCCGTCCTGAGACAATCCCGAACCGCCCTCCGCCTGGGGATAATCGAGCGTGAACGCCGCCTCGCCGAGAGCGAGAGCGAAGTCGCCACCCGGGGCGCCCATCGAATCGATCCAGCCTTGCCGCACGAGGATGAGCCCACGGCGGCTGAAGAGAAGGTCGCGGACACCTTTGCCGGGCCGCTCGGCCAGGTGACGTCCATCCGGAAGCGAGAGCAGATGGACCCGATCCGCGGTGTCCCGATAGGCCACCTGCCGGCCATCCTCGGAGACGGCGCAGCGCGGTTGGTAGGGAGTCACGTCCGTCGCGAGGGTGACGTCGGGCTGGCCCTGCCGCCAGGCAATCAGCTTCCCCTCGTGCACGCCGATCCGCGACGCAATCGGCCCTCGGCATGGCTGGCCCATGCTTTCGCGGTCCCACATCACCGGGCCTGTCCCCGTGGCCGCGTCGAAGTACGCCCACCCGTTCGGCCCATTGACGCGGACCTGGTTCTGCGAAAACACCACCGGGCCGAACCGGTCATCAACGACTTCCACGTCCCGGTGCCAGAGCACCTTGCCGCTGTCGAGCTCGCGGACCTCCACCCGGTTCGGAATCGCCGAGACCACGACGAGCCGCTCGTCGGCGAGAACGCCGACATCGGTGAACGAGCCGGGCGGGCCCGCGAGCGACAGGATGCGCTCCCCTGCGCGATCGGCGGCGAGCGAGACGCCCCAGCGCGCCTCCGCGGTGTCGTGCTGCGTCCTGGCCGCCGCGAAGTACGCCGCTGCCAGCGCCCAGTCTGACTCACGCTCGGCAGTCCGGGCCCGCTCGATGAAGGAACGGGCCAAATCCCGGCGTGCCACCTCGAGGCGCATGCCGACGACGACGGCGGTGACGACCAGCGCCCCGAGAGCCACAGCAAGTCCGGCCATGAGCGCCCGGTGGCTGGCGGCGAACTTGCGGAGCAATTCCCAGGTGCCGTACTGGTACGCTCGGACCCGACCGCCGCCGAGATACGCCGAGAGTTCCCTGGCCAGCTCCTCGGCGTCCCGGTAGCGCTCGGTGGGAGTCTGTCGAAGCGCGCGCTCGGCGATGGCAGCCAGCTCTGGCGGCGCGTCAGGTGCGAGCGTCCGGGCCGGACGAAACTGCCCGGCCCGCACGTTCTCGAGAATATGGTCCGACGTGGCCCCCTCGAACGGAGGGCGCCCGGTGAGCACCTGGTAGAGGATGGCGCCCAGGCTGAACACGTCGCTCCTGGCATCGATGGCCGCGAGGTCTCCCCTCGCCTGCTCGGGGCTCATGTACGCCGGTGTCCCAAGCGCCACGCCAGCGACTGTGAGCCCAGGTTCGGGTGACGAGGGCAGCAGCGGAACCACTTCCTCCGCCTCTTCCCGATGCTTCGCCAGCCCCCAGTCGACGACGACCGTCTCGCCGTACTCGCCGACCATGATGTTGGACGGCTTCAAGTCACGGTGAATGACGTGCTTCGAGTGCGCGAATCCCATCGCCTGACACGCATCGAGCACGTGGCGCAGCAGCCCGAGC
>Ga0081540_1003682_pt1 | contig 12020 bp, 9 predicted proteins | sample TabmetS2T1R1_FD_71024 | JGI IMG/M metagenome (GOLD analysis project Ga0081540, IMG submission 71024) | Tabebuia heterophylla rhizosphere microbial communities from the University of Puerto Rico - S2T1R1 | ecosystem: Host-associated > Plants > Roots > Rhizosphere ...
GCGCTTCGCCCATCTTGTGAATCGCCTAGGTGACGTCGTTTACGGTCCGCAAACGTCATCCGACTGCGTGCCGCGCGTCGGCGAAAAAAACGGCTCGATCGTAACCCTTCCGACACCGAAAGCCATCGCACCTCCCGAACCCGCGGCACGGGAGCTCGCCCCCGGTATCGCCGACTCACCGCGGATTCGGTTTTGATGATGCGACAGGCCGCACATCTGAGCTTTCGCCAAAGGGATCATTTTTTCAATTGGTTGAATTTGCGCACGATGCTTCCGGCGGATAAGCACAAGACCAAGCAAAAGTTCGGAGTTTGGGCCATGCCACGTTCCATCGCCAGCATCGCCGTGTTCTGCGGCTCGAACTTCGGTATTTCCGACGCCTATGCCGACGGCGCGCGGCAGATGGGACGTGCGCTGGCGGACGCCAATATCACGCTGGTCTATGGCGGCACGATGAAAGGCCTGATGGGCGTGGTCGCCGATTCTTTGATCGAGGCCGGCGGCACAGCGCACGGCGTGATAACCGAGCAATTGCAAAAGCGCGGTCATACGCACCCGAAACTCCACCGCAGCGAGGTCGTCGCCACCTTGCGAACCCGAAAGGAGCGGATGGCCGAACTCGCCGACGCCTTCATTGCGATGCCGGGTGGCATCGGGACGATCGAGGAGATGATGGAGGTCTGGGCCATGAACCAGCTTTCGGAGATCGACAAACCGGTCGGACTGCTGAACGTTGCCGACTTCTATCAGCCGTTCCTGGCCTTCATCGACCACATGGTGAAATGCAAATTCCTTCCACCCGAGCACCGGCACTCGATCTGCGTCGATCCGGAGCCTGTCTCGCTGATCGAGCAACTGCGACATTTCGTCCATAACGATGTGTCAAAGTGGCTGTGATCCTCGCGGATTACGAGGTTGACACTCGGGCATTGAGCGGAAGTCCGTTGCGTGATTTAGGGATGGTCAGCGTTGAGCAGTGTTGTGCTTGAGATGCGAGGATCTCCATGAAACCGAACGTCATCTGCCTCATGGCGTCCAGCGTTGACGGTCGAACCCTCCATAGTCGCTGGCGGCCCAAGGGGACAGGTGCCGCGCTATTCGAGAAGGTACACGACGAACTCGGCGGGGACGCTTGGCTGATCGGTCGTGTCACCGGGCAAGAGTTTGCCAAGGGGAAGCCGTATCCAGCGGTCACGCAAGCAAGCTTTCCGCGGGAGCCTTGGTTCGCGAATCGCGACGCGAAGGCGTACGGCGTGGTGCTGGACGCCTGCGGTAAGATCGCACGGGGTCGCTCGGATATCGCCGGCGATCCGATCGTGGTGGTACTTACAGAAGCGGTTTCGGACGCACACCTGGCTGGCCTGCGCAGCGAAGGCGTGTCGTACTTCTTTGCCGGAAAGTCGGAGCTCGATCTTACCCTTGCCTTGGAGGTTCTCAACCGCGAACTTTTCGTGAAGCGTCTCCAGCTCGAAGGAGGGGGTGGATCCAACGGCGTTTTCCTGCGCGCGGGGCTCGTCGACGAGCTTAACCTAATCCTTTATCCCGCAGTGGACGGCGCGAAAGGGGCCCCGAGCGTCTTCGACTCGACGGAGAGGGAGACCGAACGACGCGCGCCCGTCACGGCGATGGCGTTGGAGAGCAGTAGGACCCTGGATTGTGGCGCATTGCTCCTTCGTTACCGGATCCAGAATGCTGAATCGGCGCCGGAAGCGGTTCGATAATCGCCGATGGTTAGGTCGAGTCCAACCCACATCGTCGTCGTCGGCGCAGGCGCCGCAGGGTTGATGACCGCGCGCGAGCTCGGGCGCGCGGGCAAGAGAGTGACATTACTCGAGGCGCGGGATAGATGCGGAGGCCGCATCGATCCGCTTTCGTCGGCCCAGTTCGGCTACCCGGCGGAAGGCGGCGCGGAATTTGTCCATGGCGAGGCGCCCGTCACGCGTAGCTTGCTGCGCGAAGCGGGAATTTCGCTGCTAACGATCGAAGGGACGCAGCGAACCGTCATAGACGGCAAACTGTCGACAAAAGGTCGTCTAGAGATCTATGAGGCCAACCTCCAGACGGCGCTAAAGGAACTCGACGACGACCTGACAGTCGCCGAATTTCTGCGGGGCCACTTTGCAGGCGCCGAACACGACCACCTGCGGCGGTCCGTCGAACGGATGGTGGAGGGCTACGATGCTGCCGATCCGGAACGAGCCAGTATGTTGGCGGTTCGGGACGAATGGATGGGTGAGGGGCGAAGAACGCAAGTTCGTATCGCCGGTGGATACGGACGCCTCATCGATTTTCTTGTCGCAAGATGCCGCAGCCATGGCGTGGCGATCCACCTCGGCGCAGTGGCGAATGCGATCGCGTCGACCGGACCTGGTGCTCTAGTTCGCTGCACCAACGGCGACGCTCATGAATGCGATGCCGTAGTTCTCACCGTGCCGCTCCCGCTTCTCAAGGATATTTCGCTTCCTCCGACGGAACGCGAGCGGGCCGCAGCAGCCGCGGATATCGGGTTCGGCAACGTCATAAAGATTCTGATGCGATTCCAAACTCGCTGGTGGCTCGACGAGCGAAAGCATCTCGCCGACCTGACGTTTCTGCTTTCGGAAGAAAGGATTCCGGTATGGTGGACCCAGTATCCCGCTGACTTTCCCGTACTCACGGGCTGGTTTGGAGGGCCAAAAACAGCCGGGATGGCCCACCTCAACGAGCAGGAATTGATCGAAGCCGGCCTCACCTCGCTGGCCGACGTTTTTGGTCTTGCTCCTGAGCAATTGGGGCGGACTTTGGTGGCGGCACGCGCGATCAATTGGGCGTGCGATCCTTTCGCTTGCGGGGCGTATTCGTATGCAACGACCGAAACGCGCGCGGCGCAATCGGTGCTTTCAAGCCTCCATGGTGGATCGGTGTTCTTCTCCGGCGAAGCCCTTTACCGTGGGAAAGACATGGGTACGGTCGAGGCGGCGCTGGCGAGCGGCGTGGAGGCGGCGCAAACAATCCTCCGCTATTAGCGTTTTCCTTGGCTGCCGCCTTATTGGCCTCCAAGTACGCGAACCTGCCTCATTAGCTAACTTCCAAAATTCCCACGCGCAGGACGACGCGAACACATCAACTGCGCGATCATGACGCCGGGTCGTTCATCGGAGGCGCGTCACGATCGGTGAATGCTTGTCCGGAAGATGACCGCGAGAGTGTATGAATTCAAGTGGATTCGCCTTGTCCTTTCTGGAAGCGGAATAGTGCCGCTGAACCGCAGATATCCCTCCGAAGCACGGTCTAGCTTGTGGTGAAGGCATGCCCATAGCGATCTTATGCGGCTCTTCAGTGCTCTCGAAACCAAATCTCGTCAGGAAGATATGGCCCCATGTGAGTTAAGCAATCTCGCATGAGTCGCGAGCCGAAGCGCTTGCCAAGACCGGCGAAGTCTTCCCCCGGACGGCTACCTACATCATTCGAGCATGCTGGTTGAAAAGCATCCAGAGCATACCGGCAATCATAAGCGTCACTAACGCCGCCGAGAACAACATCAGGTACAACTCTTCGCGCCGTTGACGGCTCAGATCCACGTGCAAGAAATAGCGCACATGCACGACGATCTGGACCAATCCCAGAACGCCGATCACCCACAGGGTGGCACTGGTCGAAAACGTGCCTGAGGCCACCAGGGCGAAGGGGGTAATCGTCAGGAGCGCCGCCAGGAAGAAGCCGGTTAGATATCCGCGCAGGTCGTGACGATAGGCTTGTTCGCGACTTCGGGTCTTAGGGGCAGGCATCACGCGATCCCTCCCAGGTAGACGACCGAGAAAATCCCGACCCATATTAGATCAAGAAAGTGCCAAAACAGAGCCAGGCGGGCGATGCGCGAACTGGCAGGACCGGTCAGGCCCGTTCGGTTGAGTTGTATAAGCATCATCACGAGCCAGATCACGCCGGCGGTCACATGGGCACCATGCAGCGGCACGAGACCGAAAAAGGCTGACAGAAAGCCTGACCGCTGAGGCACGGCACCCTCGGCCAGCATATATGTGAATTCGCGAGCCTCGAGCGCCAAGAACACCACACCGAGCGCCAAGGTTACGAGAAGCCAGAGCATCACTTTGCTGAGGCGGCGGTCATATTTGATGGCCAGCGACGCCATGCCGAACGTGAAGGTGCTGGTCAAAAGCGCCGCCGTCTCCATCGCGGCTCCAGGGAGTTCAAACAGCTCCTTTGGTGTCGGTCCGCCGGCAAAAGACTCCGGAGTCAGCATCGTCACGTAGGTGGCGAACATCAGGCCGAAGATGATGAGATCGCTCATCATGAATAGCCAAAAGCCTGACAGTGTGGTCGCGACGCGATCATGGTCGTGGTCGTGTCCTGCGACCCAGGTCAGGCCGTGGGGACGGACAACTATGTTCATTCCGCGGCCTCCTTTGTGTATTCAGCGGCGGCAACCCCGTGGTTTCTGTAATCCCACTCCAGGGCGCGAGTGACGGGCGCGGTCGCCCGCACCACCTCAAGCCAGGCTCTGTATTTCCGCTTGATCTCGGCAGCGGGGATCGTCACGGGGTGACGATCGCCCAGCACGGCACGCGCTATTAGCGACACAGCAATCACCGCAAAGGCGAGCCACGCAAGCCACCACATGTACCAGACCAGGCCGACGCCCAGTGCCGTGCCAAACACGGCCGTGATCACGCCGATATATGTGTCGCCGGGCAGGTGGATATCCGAATAGGAGACGGGCTCCTGGTAGCCAAGTCCTGCTCCCTTCGCCACGGCGAACGCATCGAGTGCGTGGATATGGGGGATGACGGGAAAGTTATAGGCCGGCACCGGCGACGGCGTCGCCCATTCCAGCGTCCGCGCGTCCCATGGATCGCCGCCGATGTCTCGCGTCAGTTCTCGATCGCGGATCGACACATAAAGCTGCACACACATGCTGACGAGGGCGGCCGTAATGAAGATTGCGCCAACGCCGGCGACGTGGAGCCAAGGCTCAAAGGCCGGGTTGGTATAAGACACGGCCCGTCGAGTCATGCCCATCAGTCCGACGACATAAAGCGGCATGAAAGACAGGACAAAGCCGACGATCCAGTTAAAGGCGGCGATATAGCCCCAGCGATCGTTGAGCCGGAAACCGAAAACCTTCGGAAACCAGTAGGTGTAACCTGCGAACAATCCGAATAGCGTGCCGGGAATCAGCATGTTGTGGAAATGCGCGACAAGGAAGAGCGTATTGTGGACTTGGAAATCAACGGGCGGGTTGGCAAGCAGGATGCCTGTCAGCCCACCAAGAACGAACAGCACCATGAAAGCCAGCGCATAGACCATCGGTACGCTGAAGCGGATCCGGCCGCGGAACATGGTGGCCATCCAATCATAGACTTTGACACCCGTCGGAATGCCGATGACCATTGTGGCGATGCCGAAGATGGCATTGACGTCGGCATCCTGCCCCATCGTGAAGAAGTGATGCAGCCACACGCCAAACGACAGGAAGCCGATTGCCATGGTGGCGATCACCAACGTGACGTAGCCGTAAAGGCGCTTTCCCGAGTAGGTCGATATGACCTCGCCATAGATGCCGAAGGATGGCAGGACGAGGATATAGACCTCGGGATGGCCGAACTGCCAAAACAGGTTGGCATAGTTCATCATGTTGCCGCCGAGGGCGTTGGTGAAGAAATGGAAACCGAGGTAGCGGTCGGCTGCCAGCATCAACGCCGCCACGGTCAGCGGTGGCATCGCGAACACCAGCAACAGCGAGGTGCAGAGCGCGTTCCAAGTGAATATGGGCATCCGAAGAAAGCTCATTCCCGGCGCCCGTTCCCTGAAAATCGTGACGACAAAGTTGATCCCGGTGAGCGTCGAGCCCAATCCGGCCAGCGTTACTGCCCATATCCAGTAGTCGGGCCCAACGCCGGGCTGGAAATTGGGCTCCGTGTAGGGCGGATAGGCGCTCCAGCCGCCGGTCGAGAAATCGCCGATGACGAGCGAGATCATCACCAGCATGGCGCCGGAAACGGTCAGGCCGAGGCTGAGCGAATTCAGCATCGGAAAGCTGACATCTCGCGCGCCGATCTGCAGCGGGACGACGATGTTGATCAACCCGGTGAGGAACGGCATCGCCATGAAAAAGATCATGATGGTGCCGTGTGTCGAAAAGAGCTGGGCGAAGTGGTCGGCGGAAAGGAATCCGCCATGAAGTCCGTCGGACTGCTGGGCACGCATCACCACGCCCTCAAGCGCACCTCGTACCAGCATGATCAGCGCGAGCACGATATACATCACACCGATCCGCTTGTGATCGACGCTGATCAGCCATTTCGACCACATGGGACCCCAGAGACGGAACCGAGTCAGCAGCGCCGCCGCGACGGCCGCACCAAAGATCACCACCCAAGCCGCGCCGGACAGGATGATGTCGTTCAACCCCGGATGAAAGAACGCCTTCAGAAAGTCGAGCGATTCGACATCGACTCGTCCAAATACCAAACTCCAGAAACCATGTGACATTTCGGCGATCTCACTTGCTTGCCACCTTGGCATTGTAGGCGGTCGTACCGGGCTGTTCAGATGGGGAAACCGATTTGCCGGTATGATAGCGGTTCACGATTTTTGCGAAGAGCTTGGGGGCGACTTCGTTGAAGAACGTGACGTCCTTTGGCATCGCCCCATCGCCGAACTGCTTTTGCACCGCGGCAGGCGTGGAACTCTCAGCCAAAATCCCGTAGTTCGCCCCATTCAGTGCCACGGTGTTTTGCTGCACGGCTTTGACCCAGCTGTCGAAGTCCTGCGACGTCATTGCAACAGCCTGGAAGTGCTGCGCGTGAAAACCGTCGCCGTTGTACTGGGTATTCATCCCCTCAAAATCGCCGGTTCGGTCAGCTTTCAGATTCAGTTGTGTAACCATCCCCGGCATCGCGTAGATTTGCCCGCCGAGTGCCGGGATCATGAACGATTGCATCACCGTGTCGGTGGTCAGCTTCATGGACACTGAGCGCTCCTGCGGAAAAGCCATCTCGCCCACTGTGGCAATGCCGTAATCGGGGTAGATGAACAGCCATTTCCAGTCGAGCCCGACAACCTCAACGCGCAGCGGCGGTTTGTCCGCGGCGAGCGCGCGATAAGGGTCAAGCTCGTGGGTGTAGCTCCACAAATACAGGGAAAGAACGACGACGATCGCGACGGGGACGAGCCACATCGGCCATTCCAGCGCGGACGAAAAGTCCCAGTTTGGATCGTAGCGCGCACGGGTGTTGCCGTATCGATAGTGCCAGGCCAGAAGCGGCACGCCCACGATCACCGGCGCCACGACGATCAGCGTGACCAGCGTGATCAGCCACAAATGATGATACTCGAGGGCGGAGACGGGCCCGCTTGGCGTCAGAAAGCTCTGACTTTTGTCAGAGCAGCCCGCCAGCAGGACGGCTGATCCTGAAAGGATCAGACGCAACAAACTGGAGCCAAACTGAGGCCGCGGCGTCCGCCAATTCGGTCCGCTCCCAGTGCCATCTCGTTTGGCGGGCTTTACGCAAGAAACTGAGCGACGATCTTTGTCAGGCATACGACCACCTACGGCGCGCGACCGAAGAAGGTACGCGCGGGCACATACAAATCTCAGGCGCGAAGGGAAACGGTCAGTCGCGTTTGAAGACGGAGATAGGCATTACGCTGTCGGCAGCCAACCGGCTCCGGAGCATATTGTCGGGATCGCGTCCGTACAGCCGCGTGGGAAAAGCTCGTCAGCCGGTAGAGACAAGAGCGCAACGTTGCTGAGATTAACGCCAGCCTATGGCACGTGAAGCGCTCAAGCGTTTCGCCGGTTCAGCGGCTTGTATTTGGCTGGCCCAGATGACACGGGTTCGCGCGGCGGACGATTTCAATGCGGCAGCGACGACTTCCAACGCTCTCACGAGTCCGCGCCGACTGCTCGCGGCGCCGAGTGAGATTCCAACGGCGTGGGGCGCGGCCTTTCGCCGAATAGGTCGGTCGTGACGATGGCGAGGCTTTGTCTGTGAAAATACGAAGGAAATTCCGCGACGATCCAATTGCCTTACAACGGGAGCCAAATGTGCTGTCGGGCCAAGCCCGTGTCCCCGTTCGAGATACAGTCCCAGCCAAGTGAAGACGCCGGAGTGAAACATCTCCAGCAAAGATCACGGTAAAAAAGACCGTGATTCACGACATGACGACTGGAGTGATTTATTTCTACCCACCACCGATGTCGTTGCAGGCGGTCAGGCTCGTAGTAGTAGTGCTTAATACTGCCACCGATTGCAAGCGTGGCTGTGCTTGTAATCCCTTTCGCTGACCCGGATGCTGGTTCTTGAGCGACTTGCAGTTCTGGTCAAAATCGGAAGAGATGGTCTGAGAAGACTGAACGTCGAGATAGCCCGTTTGACGATATGCCTAAGCATCCGATCGAGAGGGTGCGAAGCCCACTCTCTCCGCCATCGACCTGGGCAGTCTGCTGTCGATCACGGTCGACCAGCTCCAAAATCCCCAACAAACTGAGACCTTCTGGGTGACTGACCGTACTAGAGATTGTCGAAGAGACGGCAATTTGCGGTTGGAGACGACATTTTTCTCCAAAGCTTCGTACTTCGTCATTTTAGTACAGTTCTGAAAACCAAAGGGCGAGCGCAATAACTTGCGCTGCAGTTTGCTCAGGGTTCGAATCTCTCTCCGGCGAGCGAGAGTAACAGCCTCTCTAACAACATGAGCTTTTAGCGGCCCCGACCAGGAATGTCCGCTATCGGCGGAACAGCGGAAAACATTTGCTCACATTGAGATCTTCTTAGTTTGACCCGAAGGCGACATCGGTAATTAGCGGATATCGGCCTCACGTCGGACCGTTCTAATGTGTTAGGTTGAACAGATCGAAGCCCTGTCCTAGGCCCTCGGGCTGAAAGGTGGCTCGATGAAGCGACGGCCCGGCATGACACTGCCAGCACGAAATTTCCAGCCGAGCTGCGAGCGCGCTACAGGAACTTATCGTTGCGGATGTGCCCTGGGAAACTTCGGGTGAAATGTGACCAAGGCTCTCGATTTCTCACTTGCTGATCGCAAGGCCGAGCTTCTGCGCTGGCTAAGCGAGGAGGGACGTTTTGCGTCGGATACCGGTAGGCTTCTTGAGATGCTCTGCGAGAAGCTCACCGGGCTCGGGGCGCCGATAGCCCGCGCCACAGTGCATGTCCGTACGCTGCATCCAGAATTCCGGGGAGTATCGCGTATCTGGCGCCGTGGACAGAGTACCGAGTTCCGAACGTCGCGACACGGTATCGAGTCTACGTCGGATTTCCAGAATAGCCCCCTTCAGTACGTTATCGAAACCGGACAGTGGGTTGATACTGTCCTTAGCGAAGCCAGCGATCGGCGCTTCCCGATCCTCGCAACGCTGCGGGCGCAAGGCATTACCCACTACGTGATGGCGCCTCTTATCTTTTCGAATCGGATCGTTAACGCGATATCGTGGGGAAGCGGCGCTCCCAGCGGGTTTAGTGAAGCGGACGTTGAACTCTTTCGCTATCTAGTGCCGACCTTTGCCCCAGTTCTCGAAGTGACGGCGGGCCGGCGGATTTATGGTGAACTTCTTGCCACCTATGTAGGTCGAGATCCGTGCGCGCGGATTATGGCGGGCGCCGTCCAGCGCGGAAACGTCCACCACATCAAGGCGGCAATGCTGCTCGCCGACTTGCGTGGTTTCACCCGACTGACAGATGAGCTTCCGGAGCAAAGAATCATTGAACTTCTAAATGCCTTCTTCGATCTGGTCGTCCCTGGCGTCATTGGCAGCGAAGGTGACATCCTGAAGTATATCGGTGATGCGGTCATTGCGATCTTTCCAGTCACCGGCGATGATCCGGCGCCGGCCTGTGAGTCGGCCCTGACCGCAGCGCAGGCAACGTTGGCTGCGCTCCAGGCTTCACCGCCCGAGGTCCAGCAGCATATTTCCATCGATATTGCTCTGCACTATGGTGATGCCGCATACGGCAATATTGGCTCTGGCAATCGCCTCGACTTCACCGCCGTCGGGCGCGACATCAACATCCTCAGCCGGCTGGAACTCCTCTGCAAGGATGTTGGCCGGCCACTGCTCGTGACTGGTGCTTTTGCCGCCGAAGTTGCGGCGCCGGTCGTTGAAATCGGCCATTTCGAATTGCGCGGCTTCCGTCAGCATCAGTCCTTGTACGGGTTGTGCCAAGACGGCGAGGTGCCCGCTGCGCCCACGTGGACGGATGGCGTGTAGCAGGCTGTACGGACTGTTGGGGGTAAACTTCTGCTTTTGAAGACGTCGGGAACTTGCTACGCTGCCGTCCTGTTTTTGATGGCAACAATTGTCAGCGCGGGAGAAGCCGCGGCCAGTACGTGAGAACGGCCCACCAAAAAAACGCCGACGTATGGAACCATTCGAAACGTGGCGCGATTAACGGCAGACCCCGCGTAATGTTCCGCGGGCCTCATAAGATGTTGTTGCGGTCCCAGCTGGCACCGGAGGCACAGCTGTGATGCCAACCTTTCGCTTATCAGTAGGCTCGTACCTCGCGGCGACCGCGGTCGGCGGCGTTGCCGCGGCAGCATGTCTGACTGTCTATTCAAACAGCCCGCAATCGCTCGCAGACTACATCTCGGCAATCTGCGCGAAGTCTTTTGGTTCCGCGCCTGTCGCGGAGGCTCCGTACCTCGCCGAGAGTGTTAGCGCGATGACAAAGATGATGATCGACATGGGTATCAGGCCGTCGGGCGATGTCGATACCGACTTTGTGGCGATGATGGTTCCTCATCATCAGGGCGCAATCGACATGGCGCTGGCCGTGCTTCGCCATGGCCGCAATCCGCAGATCAGGCGGTTGGCCCAGGAGATCATCGTGACCCAGCAACAGGAGATTGCGGTGATGCACCTCGCGGTCGGTCAGCCGCTGCCGCCGTCCGGACCTTCGCCAACGGAGGTGCCACCCGTGCGGCGGAACGAGTCGAATCAATCGACCGCTCGAACCATGGAGCCGTGACATGAAGTGCACCGCTTATCTGGCTGTCCTCCTGGTTTCGACATTTCTCGTGGGTGCGCGACATGCCGGGGCCGGACAAGTCCCCGGCGCCGCCTCCGATCCGGACATTCCGATCAGTCACCGCGATCGCGTCTACGCCGCCGAGCAGTTCTCCAACACAGTCTCGGTCACTGATCCCGTCGACAACAAGCTGCTCGGCGTGATCCGGCTCGGCGATCCGCTGCCGGCGAGTTTCAGTCCGCTCTATCGCGGCCAATTGCTGGTGCACGGCTTGGGATTTTCGCCCGATCATCGCACCCTTGCCGTGGTCGCGATCGGCTCGAATGCCGTGATTTTCATCGACACCGCGACCAACACCGTTAAGCACGTCACCTACGTCGGGCGCTCGCCGCACGAACCGTTCTTTACGCCTGACGGCAAGGAAGTCTGGGTGGTGGTGCGGGGCGAGAATTACGTCGAGGTGCTCGACGGCACGACCTACCAGCAAAAGACTCGGATCGTGGTAGCAAACGGGCCGGGCATGACGATCTTTTCGCCCGACGGCAAATACGGCTATGTCTGCTCGTCGTTCACGCCCGAGACCGCGGTCATCACCGTCGCCGACCACAAGATCGTCGGCAAGGTCCAGCAGGCGAGTCCGTTCTGCCCCAACATTGCCGCCACGCCGGATGGTGCCCAGGTCTGGTTCACGTTGAAAGATACCGGCAAGGTCCAGGTGTTCGACGCGCAACCGCCATTCGCGCTCTTGAAGACGCTCGACACCGGGCCGATCACCAACCACGTCAACATCGTGCGCAACGCCAACGGCATGTTCGCCTATGTCACGGTCGGCGGCGTCAACGAGGTCCAGGTCTATCGCACCAACGATTTTTCCAAGGTGGCAACCATTCCGATCGGCAAGCTACCCCATGGCATCTGGCCGTCCGGCGACGGCACGCGGGTCTATGTCGGCCTTGAGAACGAGGACCGGATCGCTGCGATCGATACGCTGACGAACAAGGTCATCGCGACGAGCCCGATCGGACAGGCGGC
>Ga0081540_1003683_pt1 | contig 12016 bp, 10 predicted proteins | sample TabmetS2T1R1_FD_71024 | JGI IMG/M metagenome (GOLD analysis project Ga0081540, IMG submission 71024) | Tabebuia heterophylla rhizosphere microbial communities from the University of Puerto Rico - S2T1R1 | ecosystem: Host-associated > Plants > Roots > Rhizosphere ...
TGTACCAGCAGCGGCACGGTCGCGTACTCCCACTTCTGCATGGCCTCATCTTGCAGGAGGCGCGGGGCTGCGGGCGGGGGCACCTGCCGCTACGCTCTGGGCTCCAGGCCACGCCCCGACAAGGTGATCCATGACGCAGCCGCCCGGCGACCCCACCCAGCCCGCGTTCCCGGCCCAGCCCACCTTCCCGGCCCAGCCGGTCGAGCCGCCCACCGCCGAGGCGCCCACCGCTGAGGCGCCGGCACCGCGGACGACCGAGCCGACAATCGTGGAACCGACGATCCCGGCCTACCTGGCCCCGCCGACGGTGTCGGCGCCGCCCACGTCTCCCACCGCGCCGGCGCCGCCGATGGCGCCCTACATGCCGGGACAGCCGACCCAGCCGGTCTACCTGCCCGGGCAGCCCCAGGCCTACCCGCCGACCCAGGCGTACCCACCGGCTCCGGGTTACGCGGCGCCGCCCGGGTACCCGCCGCCCGGGTACCCGCCGTCCCAGGGCTACCCGCAGCCCTTCCCGCCCCAGCCGCACGCGGCCTACCTGCAGTACCCGCCGCAACAGCCACCCCGCAAGCGCCGCGGGCTGCTGGTCGGCATCCTCACCGGAGTGTTCGTCCTGTTACTGGCCGGTGGCGGAGTGAGCGTCTACACCCTGACCCGCGACAACGCGAAGGGCCAGGCGTCCCCCCAGGCGGCGGTCGACGGCTTCCTGACCGCGGTCTACACCAACCAGGACGCCACGGCGGCCGCGAAGTTCGTGTGCCCGCAGTCCCGAGACAAGATCAAGCTGTCCACGAAGATCGACGAGATCAAGAAGCAGAACAGCCAGTACGAGCTGCCGAAGTACAGCTGGAGGCAGCCCGTGGCCCGGGCGGACTTCCACGGTCCGGACACCGAGGTCGAGTTGGGCACCACCGTCACCGTGAGCACCACCAACGAACAGCATGCCGAGCAGCCACTCCTGTTCATCGTGACCAGGCAGAACGGCTGGTGGGTGTGTGAGGTGAAGCAAGGCGCCTGAGGCCGCCCGGGTATCGGCGCCCGCCGGGGGTACCGTCGGGCTGTGCGTTCCATTGATCACCGCGCCGCGGCCGGCCGCGTGCCCGCCCAGCGCAACCGGTCCTGGCCGGCTCGCCTGCACGTGGTGACCGGCAAGGGTGGCACGGGCAAGACCACGGTGGCGGCGGCCCTCGCGCTCGCCCTGGCGGCCGGTGGGCGGCGCACCCTGCTGGTCGAGGTGGAGGGACGGCAGGGCATCGCCCAGCTGTTCGGCACGGACCCGCTGCCCTACAAGGAGCGACGCATCGCCGACGCGCCGGGCGGCGGCGAGGTCCGCGCCCTCGCGGTCGATCCGGAGGAAGCCCTCCTCGAATACCTGGACATGTTCTACAAGCTGGGCATGGCGGGCAGGGCGCTGCAGAAGCTGGGCGCCATCGACTTCGCCACGACCATCGCGCCCGGTGTCCGCGATGTCCTGCTCACCGGCAAGGTCAAGGAGGCGACGACCCGCGCGGAGGGCGGCCACCGGGTCTACGACGCCGTCGTCCTCGACGCCCCGCCAACCGGCCGGATCGGCCGGTTCCTCAATGTCACGGCCGAGACCGCGCGGCTGGCCAAGGTCGGCCCGATCAAGAACCAGAGCGAGGGCGTGGCCGCCTTTCTCCGCTCGCCGATGACCGCCGTGCACGTCGTGACGCTGCTGGAGGAGATGCCGGTCCAGGAGACCGCCGACGCGGTGGCCGAACTGACCTCGCTGGGCATCTCCCTGGGCTCCGTCATCGTCAACGCCGGCCGGCCACCGCTGCTCACCGACGGCCGGATCGGCCAGGCCGAGCTGCGCCGCGGGCTGGTCGCCGCCGGGCTGCCGGCGGACCGCGACACCGTCGCCGGCCTGCGGGCCGAGGCCGACGCCCACCTGACCCGGCTGGCCATCGAGGACGGGCTGCGGGCCGACCTCGGTGCCATCGGCCGGCCGCTGATCGAGCTGCCGTGGCTGGCCGAGGGCGTGGAGGCGGCCGGCGGTGGAGAGCCGGTCGGCCTGCTCACCCTCGCCGAGGCTCTCTCCGCCGCCGGTACCCGCACGGCTACGCTCGCCTAATCCGTCACCGGCCGGCCCGGCCGCCCCAGGAGGAGACTTGTCGGCAGGTCAACCCCAGCCCGAGCGGCTCGACGTGGACGCCATCCTCGCCGATTCCGGGGTACGCATCGTGGTCTGCTGCGGTGCCGGTGGGGTCGGTAAGACCACCACCGCGGCAGCCCTCGCGCTGCGGGCGGCCGAGCTGCACGGCCGCCGTACCGTCGTGCTGACCATCGACCCGGCGCGCCGGCTGGCCCAGGCGCTCGGCCTGACCGCCCTGGACAACAGCCCACGCCAGGTCAAAGTGGACGCAGGCGACAATCCCGGTACCGGCGGCGAACTGCACGCCATGATGCTGGACATGAAGCGCACCTTCGACGAGGTGGTGCTCACGCACACCGACCCGAGGCGCGCCGAGGAGATCTTCGCCAACCCGTTCTACCAGGCCATGAGCTCGACCTTCTCCGGCACGCAGGAGTACATGGCGATGGAGAAGCTGGGGCAGCTGCGCGCGCGGGACGAGTGGGACCTGATCGTGGTCGACACCCCGCCGTCCCGCTCCGCGCTGGACTTCCTGGACGCGCCGCAGCGGCTGGCCCGCTTCCTCGACGGCCGGATGCTGCGGCTGATGCTGGCCCCTGCCAGGGCCGGCGGCCGGAGTATGTTCAGCCTGGTCACGGCCTCGTTCGGGGTGTTCTCCCGGGCGGTGCAGCGGATCCTCGGCAGCCAGTTGCTGACCGACCTGTCCGGCTTCGTCGCCGCCCTGGACAGCACCTTCGGCGGGTTCCGCGAACGGGCCGAGCGCACCTACCGCATCCTGCAGGACCGGGAGACCGCGTTCCTGGTGGTCGCCGCGCCGGAGCCGGACGCGATCCGGGAGGCGAGCTTCTTCGCCGGGCGGCTGGCCGAGCAGCGGATGCCCCTGCACGGGCTCGTGCTCAACCGCGTCCACGCGGTCGGAACGGACTTGTCCGTGGCGGACAGCCTGGCCGCCGCCGAGGCGCTCGACGCGACCGGCGAACACCCGGCCACCGCGGACGTGCTGCGCATCCACGCCGGCCTGGCCGCCGCCGTCGCGCGGGAGGCCGAGGTCACCGCGCGGTTCACCGCCGAGCACCCCGACGTTCCGGTGGTACCGGTAGCGGCGCAGCCCGCCGATGTCCACGACATCGACGGGCTACGGGCTATCGGCGCAGCGCTGGCGGACTCCAGCTAGCTCGCGGGCACGAGTTCCTTCTCCTGGTCGCGCTGCAGCGCGGCCTCGAACATCTTCCGCCAGCTGGGTACCTGCGGGTGCCGGCGCAGCAGCGCCCGACGCTCCCGCTCGGTCATGCCCCCCCACACGCCGAACTCGATCCGGTTGTCCAGCGCGTCGGCCAGACACTCGTACCGCACCGGGCAGCTACGGCAGATCCGCTTCGCCACATTCTGTTCGGCCCCCTGGACGAACAGCGCGTCCGGGTTACCGGTGCGGCAGGCGGCCTGACTGGGCCAGTCGGCGATCATCCCCATCTGTGCACGTCCCCCCTTGTGCTCCCCCTGCTCCGGCAGTCGTCCCCTGTCGGCTCACGAGGATTTGCGTACCTTTGTGTGCCGACCCATCATGCTCCGTAGTCACCTGATTACGCAACGTCGTCACTGAAATTCGCGTACCGGACAGAGGCCGCATTGCTCGAGGCGGCGTAGCTGTCGCAGCCGCACAAGTCAGCGCTCGGTCGCGCGGTTTCGGTGTTTGGTGGTGTTTTCCTGGTTATCCGTGGAAACCGGGTCCAACCGTCGGCCGGTGGTGGAGAATCGAGATCGAGGAGATTCCAGCCGTCGGGAGGACACCGGGCACCAAGGGATGCGCGTTTAACACAACGAGGACGCGTCCGTCCAGGACGCGGTCATATCTTTGTGTCGCGTTACCCTGAGACGGTGAACCGGATGCGCAAGCGTGACCGCAGCCCGCTGTCCAATGCCACGGCGCTGCTCGTTTGCGGTGTACTGGCAGGGGTCGTGGTGGCCGCCGCCGCCTTCCCCGCGGTAGCCATGTCGGGGCTGGCAGCCAAGGCCGGGGCCGACGGGTTCGACAGCCTGCCCACCGAGCTCACCGTCCAGCAGTCGCCGCAGATCAGCTATGTCTACGCGTCCGACCACAAGACGCTCATCTCGACCTTCTACGACGAGAACCGCCGCGACGTGCCGACCTCCCAGATCGCCCCGGTGATGCTGCAGGCCATGGTCGCCGCCGAGGACATGCGCTTCTACGACCACCACGGCGTGGACGTCAAGGGCGTGGCCCGGGCCTTCGTCGCCAACTCGGGATCCGGCGAGACCGCGCAGGGCGCCTCGACGCTGACCATGCAGTACGTGCGGCAGGCCATCGAGTATTCGGCGACCACGCCACAGCAGGTGGTCGACGCCACCTCCGACACGCCCGGCCGGAAGCTACGCGAGATGCGGTACGCGCTGGCGCTGGAGAAGCAGCTGACCAAGCAGCAGATCCTCGAGCGCTACCTCAACCTCGCCCCGTTCGGTGAGAACGCCTACGGCATCTACGCCGCCGCCGAGGTCTACTTCGGCAAGACGCCCAAGGACCTGACGCTGCCCGAGGCCGCCCTGCTGGCCGGGCTCGTGAAGGCGCCCAGCGCCTACGACCCCGCGACCGACACCGGCCGGCCGCAGGCGCTGGAACGGCGCACGTACGTGCTGGACAACATGGTCAAGATGAAGGACATCACGCAGGCCGAGGCGGACGCCGCGAAGAAGGCGCCGCTGCAGTTGGCGGAGAAGTCCACGCCCAACGGCTGCACCTCCGTGGTGGACAACACCTGGGGCTTCTTCTGCGACTACTTCTACCGCTGGTGGCTGCAGCAGCCGGCCTTCGGCGCGGACCAGTACGAGCGGGCCGAGCGGCTGATGACCGGCGGTTACACGATCTACACCACGCTGGACGTGGCCGCGCAGGCCGCCGCGATGAAGAACATCAACTCGCAGACCAAGCAGCTCAAGGCGTCCGACGCGCTGATGCTGGCCGGGGTGGAACCGGGCAGCGGCCACGTCGAGGTGATGGCGGTCAACCGCGCCTACAGCAACGACCAGAGCCAGAACGGCCCGAGCACCGACCCCCACAAGAAGGGTCAGAAGGGCAACTACCCGAAGACCACGGTGCCCCTGTTGGGTGCCCCGAACGACAGCAGCGGCGGCTACCAGTTCGGCTCGACGTTCAAGATGTTCACCATGCTGACCGCGCTGCAGAAGGGCATTCCTCTGGCCAGCGTGATCAACACCACCAACCCGTACCACTCGCACTACCCGGTCGAGCGCGGAAGCCCGGCGGCCTGCCCCGGTACCAGCGACTACTGCCCCAGCAACGCGTCCAAGTCGGAGGCCGGGCCGTTCAACATGTGGACCGGGTTCGGCTCCTCGGTGAACACCTTCTTCGTGCCGCTGGAGGAGCAGGTCGGCGCCGACAAGGCGGTCGCCATGGCGAAGAACCTCGGCATCACCTTCAACGGCGACCCGAACAAGCAGAACACCGATGCCTGGCTGGCCGCCAACTCCAAGACCTGGGGCGCGTTCACCCTCGGCGTCGCCTCGGTGTCGCCGCTGGAGATGGCCAACGCGTACGCCACGGTCGCCGCCGACGGCCTCTACTGCGAGCCGACGCCGGTCAGCGAGATCCACGACTTCAACGGTGCGAAGCTGGCCGCCGGTGATCCCCGCTGCCGGCAGGCCGTCGACCCCGACGTCGCGCGAGCGGCCGCCGACGCCGCCCGCTGCCCGGTCGGCGACCAGTCCTTCTACGGCGAGTGCCACGGCTCGACCGCCGGCAACACCCGGGACATCGTCAACCGTAAGTTCCAGATCGCCGGCAAGACCGGCACCACCGACAACGACCGGACCGCCGCGCTGATCGCGATGACCAAGCAACTGGCCATCGCCGGCATCGTCGCCGACCCGGACAACTCCGATACCCACGGGTACAGCCACAACCAGGTCAACTACGCGGTGCAGCACACCCTCGCCGACGCGATGAACGGCAAGAACCCGGTGCCGTTCACCAAGGAGAGCGACAAGGTCGCCTACGGGCAGCGGCAGGGCATTCCCAACGTGAAGTGCCAGCCGATCGACGCCGCGACCAACACCCTGAAGGGCGCCGGCTTCAACGTGGCGGTCAATGCCACGCCGGTACCGTCGGACTGCCCGGCCGGTACCGTCGCCGGTACGACCCCGAGCGGCCAGGCCACCAAGGGCGGCTTGGTGACCCTCAACATCAGCGTTGGCCAGCCCCAGGGCGGCGGGGACCCGGGCGGCCCGGGTCAGGGCGGCGGCAACCCGCTGCCGAATCCGACCCCGACCTGCCAGAAGCGGCCCGGGCAGACGATCTGCCTACCGGGACCCGGCTTCTGACCCGGGGCTGACGCCCACTCAGGCGCCGAGCTGCCGGCGCACCTCGGCCGCCACCCGGCCGCCCTCGGCGCGCCCGGCGACCGCCGCCTGCGCCGCCTTCATCGCCTGACCCATCGCCGCCCGGCCCGAGGCGTCGACCCCGGCCAGCGCCTGGGCGACAATGCCCCCCAGCTCCTCGTCGGACAGCTGCGCCGGCAGGTACCCGATGAGGACGTCCTCCTCCGCGCGCTCCCGCTCGGCCCGCTCCGCGCGGCCGGCGTCGGCGAAGGCGGTGGCCGCGTCGCGCCGCTTCTTCGCCTCCTTCGTCAGCACCGCGCGCACCTCTTCGTCGTCCAGCTCCCGGGCCTGCTCGCCGGCGACCTCGGCGTTGCGCACCGCGGTCAACGCCATCCGCAGGGTCCCCGTGAGCAGTTCGTCCCGGGCCTTCATGGCCGAGCGCAGATCGGTTTCGAGGCGGTCCTTGAGGGTGCTCATGGAGCCTGAAACTACCCTTAACCACATGCGTGCGCGTACTGGTTTGAATCTCGCCCTGGGTACCGCGGCATTGGGCGCCGCCACCTTCGCCTATGCCTCCGTGATCGAGCGGAACCTGTTCACCCTGCGCCGGTTCGACGTGCCGGTGCTCGCCCCGGACGCCGAACCGCTGCGCGTGCTGCACATCTCCGACCTGCACATGACGCCGGACCAGCGACGCAAGCAGAACTGGGTGGCGGCGCTGGCCGCGACCGACCCCGACCTGGTCGTCACCACCGGCGACAACCTGGCGCACCCGGACGCGGTGACCGGGGTTGTCCGGGCGCTGCAGCCGCTGCTGGACCGGCCCGGCGCCTTCGTGTTCGGCTCCAACGACTACCACGGCCCGGTCTTCAAGAACCCGTTCGGCTACTTCGACCGCAACCGCGAGTACGTGCAGGGTGTCGAGCTGCCCGCCGAGGACCTGCGCGAGGTGCTGGTCGCGGGGGGCTGGGCGGACCTGAACAACGCCAGGACGGTACTCAAGGTCGGCGGCCGCTCGGTCGAGCTGGTCGGAGTGGACGACCCGCACATAGAACAGGACGAGTACCCGTCCGGGCGGGCGAGCGAGTCGGTCGACCTGCGACTGGGACTGACCCATTCGCCGGAGCCGTCAGTACTGGACGCGATGGCGGAGGACGGCTTCGAGCTGCTGCTGGCCGGCCACACCCACGGCGGTCAGGTCCGGGTACCGGGGGTGGGCGCTCTGGTGACGAACTGTGGACTGGACCGCCGGATGGCGCGGGGGCTGCACCGCTGGCCGGGTACCTCGACCTGGCTGCACGTATCGGCCGGCCTCGGTACGCACCCCACGGCCCCGATCCGGTTCGCGTGCCGCCCGGAGGCCTCCCTCCTGACGCTGATCCCGCGGTAGGCGGGGCGCGGGATACCCAGGTTTGCCGGGAGGGGCGGGTCAGCTACTATTGCCCGGCACGCTCGGGGTGTAGCGCAGCTTGGTAGCGCGCTTCGTTCGGGACGAAGAGGTCGTGGGTTCAAATCCCGCCACCCCGACGCAGATCAGAGGGCATATCCGATCGATGGATATGCCCTCTAGCCGTTCCTGAGTGACTAGTTGAGTGACTAGGGCTCCGCATTGCCCGGCCCTGGGTCGAAGATCCGGTCCATCGCCACGGCCCCGCCGAGCAGCACCGGCCGGAGCTGGTGCCGATAGACCTTCTCCGTGACGGTGGTCCCGGAGTGCCCGCAGAGATCAGCAATGTCCTCGATCCGGACGCCGCTGTCGGATAGCAGGGAGACGAAGCTGTGCCTCAGCTCCCGGGGCGTCCAGTCATGCGGGTTGAGCTTGGCGAGCTTGATCACTGCCCGGAAGCCGCGCCGAACGTTCGCCGCGTCAAGTCCAGTACCGATCGCACTCGCGAAGACCAGGTCCGCCGATTGCCACCTGTTACCTGCTTGCTGGCGGTCTTTGGCTTGCCGTTCCTGATGATCGTGGAGCGCGTCGACACATCGTCTCGGTAGGGCGAGGCTCCGTCGTGACTTCTTGGTCTTGGTGTCGCCGCCGGCCCGATCGGACCGCCAGACGTTGATCGACGGCGGTACCGGCGGATCAGCTTGCGGCCGACCCTCCAGGCGTTCAGCGCGAGCAGAGGTTCACTGGCGTGCTCGGCAACAGACTTGGGCCGGTAGAGCTCAACGACCAGCCAGTCGACACCCGGTGCGGCCTCCCGCGTTGCGTTAGCCTCCGCACCGTTTGGGCGACGTACAACCGGCACCGACTCTGGTCCTAGTCCTGGCTCTACCTGATCCTCCAGAACATACCGCGGATCAAGCTCCCGCAACGCCTCCGCGACCGCGTCCACCCCGTAGCCATAGAGGATCACACCTCGTCGCGCCCGACTCACCCAACCATTCTTAACCCGGCCTGCCGAAGCGGCGCCCACACCGCCCCAGCCGCATTCGGCGGCGTGGTGCGAACAGCGCGCTAGCGCGGTGCAGCTGGTGCAACGACCATGGTCGAGCATCAGGTGGGACGCGGATGTCAAGCGTCAGCCGGGACCGGACAACGGAGGCCCATGATCTGTCGGGCTCCAGTTGACGCGTTACGGATCAGTTCCGCTTGATCCGTAACGGCCCCGGCTAGACGATCTTGGGCCGGGAACGGGACGTCCTCCCCGCCGTCAGAAGCCGGGCTAGATACCCTGCTATTGCCCAAAGGCTGACAGAACGGACAGGCTCATGACGAGTGGTACCGGCGATCTGGCTCGTAGGTTCGAAACGACTGCAGGAGCAACGTTCCTGGAGCTGTTCTTCGATGTTGCGTTCGTCTTCGCACTCCGTGCGCTCGCCCAGCTGCTGCTCAGCAAGCTGACCTGGTCCGGCGCGTACCAGACCCTGGTGGTGATGTTGGCCATCGGCTGGGTCTGGTGCCTCACCGTGCGGGTAACCGATGAGTTGGGCTCGGAGCGAACGTCGGTACTGCTGCTGGTCCTCGCGACCATGGTCGGCGCCCTGGTGCTGGCCGCGGCGGTACCCGAGGCGTTCGGCAAGACCGGCCTGGTCTTCGCCGGCACCTACCTTGCCATCCAGATCGGCCGCAATCTCTTCGTCGTCATCCTGCTGCGTCACCAAGAGGCGCGGCACGGCGCCCAACAGTCGCTGATCTGGCACGCCGCTACCGTGGTGCCCTGGGTGATCGGAGCGCTCGCCTCGAGTCCCGTGCGTGCTCCACTGTGGACCGTCGCCATCGCCATCATCTACATCGCACGATGGGTCGACTACGCCGTACCAGGACTGCGACGCATCCGCACGGGGAAGGCGCAGGCTGGCTGGCAGCACCTCGCCGAACGCTACCGGGCACTGTTCGTCATCGGCCTCGGCGAAGTGGTCCTGGCCATCGGATCGAACCTCACCGATCATGCCTTTACCACCACCCAGACGGTGGCGTTCGTGGTGACCTTCGCCATCACCGCACTGATCTGGCGCGTCTACATCTTCCGCGCCGGGACACAGATGGGTCCCGCCATCCATGCATCAGCCCGCTCCGACCTCATCGCCACCGTGGCGTCCTACGCCCACGTCATCATGATCAGTGGCCTCGTCGTCACCTCCGTCGGTGACGCCCTGGTCCTCGAACACCCATTAGGCCACCCCCGAACGGCCGCCACCGTCACCATCCTCGGCGGACCCGCAGTGTTCCTTGTCGGCCGGTACCTGCTGAGCTACATCGTGTTCAGCGACGTCGACAAGAGCCGCCTCATCGGTCTACTCGCTCTCGCCCTCCTCGTACCGCCGATGCTGTTCCTGCCACCACTCGTGAACTCCATAGCCGCCGGCGCGGTCCTCACCGGCATCGTCATCGTCGATAGCCGGCGTAGCCCCCGGATACCGGTATCCCCGCCAGGCCCCGACCGACCCAGCGACCAGTGACCCCCCGCAGCGGCGAACACCACTCGTACGCCCAGCAAGGCACCAACACTCGTCGGACTGTCGCGCGTCATGTGGAACCGTTCCGTAACACGTCAAGCGGAGTACGACAGATGGTCTGATACATTGTCTGGTCTCATGACCCGGGTGACAGATCAGTCTCAGGACGTGGGTAACACGTCCGGCTAGGAACGATCTTGTCTCTGACAGGATAGCGGTCGTTCTGTTAGGAGGCGTTCGTCGCTTGGAGCACAGCCAGGAGGTTGTCGGTGGTGGTCTGCGCTTCGGCTCTTGTGGCTTGGTCCGTCCATCCCTGATGCCATGGCCCGTCTGGTCCGGCGACGAACAGCAGGGCCTCGACTGCTAGTGCTGCCAGTGCGGGTGCTGGTGCCGGTGGGATGAGGTTCTGTGGGTCGTGTCCGGCCGTGGCCAGTAGGCGTTGCAGGTACTCACCGCCGGGCATCGCTGCGGCGACGACCGCCGCGGCGGCAACAACTTCGTCAGGGAAGAACTCTCGGCCGAGCAGGTCGCGGTTGTCCAGGATGTAGGTCAGCATGTGGGCGACGGCATCCGGGCGCAGCCGGGTCGGGCGTTCCGCTAGTTCGTCCAGTAAATCCATGGCGCCGTCGCTGCTGAACGGTCCGGTTCCAAACGTGCCCACGGTTCACCTCCCGCGCCGGATCATTTCGGAGCAGGGCATGGGTGTGTCGTTGATGTTGACCACGGGGTCACGGTAGGGGCTCGGGTGCACGGTGGCCATGCCGGGGTGGTTCGGGTTTGCGGCTTTGAACCGGGCGATGGTCTTGTCGGTGGTGCGGGCGACCTCGGCGAGTAGTTGGTCGTCGAGGTAGACGCGGAAGGTGGTGTCCGCGGCTTCGACGTCGACGATGACGCCGGCGTAAGCCATGCCGACCGTGATGCGTTGGTCGGCTACGGCGATGCTGCCGCGGCTACTGACCCGGCGTTGCACGCGGACGGGTTCGGGAGCGGGTTGGGGTGGTGGTCCAGCCGCGCGGGCGTCTCGCAACCGGGCCATCTGGGCGGCGCTGAGTGGGTTGGGCAGGCTGCGCAGCAGAATGCCGTCCGCGACGATCTGCATGACACCGTGGTCCAGGCGGACGGTTACCCGGCGGCCGGCGAAGTGGTAGCCGATCGGGTGGTTGCGGCCGGCCAGGCCGACCGTGCCGACGCCGTTGACCGTCCGGTCGACCTCGATCGGCGCACCCGGTTGCGCGGTGCCGGTAACGATCGGGGCCGGGCCGGCCGGCGTTCCGCCATCAGTGAGGAGTTGGCGCAGGTGCGCGGCGGTGAGCCGGGACGGCACGGTCTTGAGCCGCACCCCATTGTGGATCAGGTGCACGACGGTGGTGTCGGCCCACAGCGTGATCCTGGTGCCGGCGCGGTCCGGGCCGAGCCAGAACTGTTGCTGGCACACGCACAGGTTCCCGGACGCCGGCACCATCCGCGTGACTTCGACGGCGAGGTTGACCGGCTCCGCACCGTTGGCCGACAGCACCAACGGCGCCGGCAACACCGCCTGCGACGCCTCCGGGGACTCGGCCACCATTGCGGGCCGGGGTGCTGGAACCGGGGACGGTGCGGCGGCCAGCGTGGCCGGCACGCGCAGCGGCAGCCGCCCGTCGGTGGGGC
>Ga0081540_1003684_pt1 | contig 12015 bp, 12 predicted proteins | sample TabmetS2T1R1_FD_71024 | JGI IMG/M metagenome (GOLD analysis project Ga0081540, IMG submission 71024) | Tabebuia heterophylla rhizosphere microbial communities from the University of Puerto Rico - S2T1R1 | ecosystem: Host-associated > Plants > Roots > Rhizosphere ...
ATCTGGTTTCTCCCTTGAGCGTTCTTTTTGTTTCGAGGACGGACCGCGCTTATTGCAGCGGGCGGTGCCCACGGCAATACGGGCTTGGGGAGAGGCTGACAGCCAGTTTTGCCGGTCAGGCCGGTGGGCCTGCCGGGCCGTCGAAGTTGATCTGCCGCCGCAGGATTCCGCCTTAACCATTTGATCCAATTAGAGATAAATATATTCCATAATATACCTTATGCGAATCGCAGATATGACGGTCGGGGATCACGCCTGCCGTTTCTCGCCCTCAGGATTGCGGACGCGCGCGCCAACCGACTGCAATGAGCCACTCCTGATAGTCGCGCTCGAACCGCTCACGGTCAGCCGGCAGCGGCTGCGGCTTTGCGCGCGCGAGTATTTCGGCGAGAGGCTCGAGACCCACTGCGCGGCGTCGTTCCTCCACGCCCTCCGGATCCTCGATCGCATAGGGGCGCAGGGTGCCATGCTGATCGGGCTCCAGCTGCGAGCCGTAGAGCTGCGGCCTGCCCTCGAACATACGGATCCTGTCTTCCAGCATGGCCGGCTGCCAGGCCGGGATCAGGTGATCGCGGGCGGCCGCGGCAAGAAGCTTATGGCACGAGCGCTGGAATTGCGGATGCGCGATGGCGTGCTGGGCGATTAGCCAGGCGGCCTCCGCAGCTCGTCCGCCGACCAGTTGCTCCGTCGGCCATCCGATCCGCGCGATGATCTCCTTTAACCGCGGCGCATTCTTCTCGTGAACCGCGGCCATGCGTGGGTGATAGCCCTGCTCTAGCTCTCCCGACGCCGCCAGCTCATCACGAAGCTTGCTGTCCAACTCTGCCATTGCGATGAGTTCGTCAGGCGTCTTGTCAGCCATCTCAAGGCCCGTGTTAACGCGATTGTGTGACGGGGAAAATGCGGCCCCGATCGGGATCGTGGGGGAAGCCAGTTCTACTGTGCATGGGGTTGTTTTCCAGGTTTTTGATTCAGGCCACCCCGCCGTGGGCTAACGCCCTCTGAACTTTGGCTTCCTTCGCTCCAGGAAAGCGGCGACCCCTTCCTTGTGGTCTTCGCTCATGCTTGTCAGCGCGAACTGATCGACGTCCATATGGCTGGCGAGATCGTCGAGGGCGTGCGCAAGGCGATTGACCGTGAGCTTGGTCATGGCAACCGAAAGCGGCGGTTGGCCGGCGACCTTCCAGGCGAGCTCCATGGCGCCGTCAAAAGCCTTGCCGGGATCGGTCACCTCCTCCACCAGCCCCCACTGGTAGGCTTCGTCCGCGGAGATGCGCTGGTCGGCCAAAATCACCGCCTGCTTGGTGCGGGCCGGGCCGATCAGATGCAGCATGCGTGGCACGCTTTGCCAGCTCATGTTCATGCCGAGCCCGATCTCCGGCACGCGTAGATGTGCATCGCGGCCCATGACGCGGAAGTCGAGTGCAACGGCCAGCGCCACGCCGCCGCCGATGCAGAAGCCTTCGATGGCGCCAATGGTGATCTGCTCCATGTCCTGCCAGGCGCGGGTCAGCCGCGGCCCAAGCTTTAGATGCCGGCGCAGCGCGCCGAGGTCCATGGTCTTGCGCGAACGGCCCTCGGGATCTTTGAGATCGAAGCCGGCGGTGAAGGCATCCTTTCCGCCTGTGAGTACGACGACGGACGTGGACGCATCGTCCTCGAAGCTGCGCGCGGCATCGGTTAACTGGCGCATCGCCTCGGGCGACAGCGCGTTGATACCATCGCCGCGATCGAACCGAACGATTGCGATGCGGCCTTCGGGACCGAGGCCCCTTTCGATGGTGACATACTCGGCCAACGCAACCTCCCTGCTCGCTGTTGTTGTTTTCTTATAGGTGGCCCGTGCGCTTGTGCTCGGGCTGGGCTCCCTCGACCGGGAAGCGGATCGTGGTGCCGATGGTGAGCCAGCTCGCGCCTTCGCCGGTGATGTTATGCCCGAAGATCAGATCCAGCGAGAAGATTTCGCTCGGCCGGTAGCGCATGCCGGTCTGAAAGCGCGGCCGCACCGTGCTGGGAGTGTCGGCCGATCCGGCCTGGCCGAACGCTTCGATGGTCCATTGCAGCGTATTGGTGAACTTCCAGTCGAAGCCGATTCCGTAAAGCGCGAAGTGCCTGTCGGTGGTGCGATCCCACAGCCAGCCGCCGTTGATGTTGATGCGCATCGTCTCGGACAGCCGGTAGGTCGCCGGGATCACGGTCGCGACCGTGAGAGTCTCGCCGGTCACAGCATCGAAGGAGCCCGTGGCATAAAAGGCGACGCCGAGCTTGCCGACGCCGGTCGGCACAAGGTTCATCTTGGCCTTGGGCGCGAGGGAGGTGCTCCACTCGCCGTCGGATTTGGCGCGGTTGGTGAGTAGGCTCAGTTCGACCGGCTTCAGCTTGAAGGGATCAACGACGCAGGAAGGGTTGGCAACGGCGGTGAAATCTGTGTTGGTCGCCGAGGAAAGCCAGCTCTCGATCTTGCAGGAGCCGGTGTCGCCGATGTCGGCGGAATCGACGGCGTAGGCGTTGTTGGCCGCCCTCGCCTCGTCCGCGAGCCACGGAAAAGACACTGCCACCGCCAGAATTGCGTATGTCGCCCCCTTCCCCATGGGTGAAATGCTACCAGAGTCTCCGCCTCGACATAGCCCGCTTTTTGCGCCTATCTTGGCTTCATGTCCGGGCACGACCACGACGATCATCACCACCACGATCACGATCATTCCGAGCTGTCGGAGACGGAGCTGCGCGTCCGCGCGCTGGAGTCGATCCTGACCGAAAAAGGCTATGTCGATCCGACCTCGCTCGACCTCCTGATCGAGCTGTATGAGAAGAAGATCGGCCCGCGCAATGGCATCCGCGTGGTGGCGAAGGCCTGGGCCGATCCTGATTACCGCGAGCGGCTTCTGAAGAACGCTACCGCAGCGATCGCCGAGCTCGATTATTCCGGCCGCCAGGGCGAGCACATGGTGGTGGTCGAGAACACGCCCGACCAGCACAACATGGTCGTGTGCACGCTGTGCTCCTGCTATCCGCATCCGGTGCTGGGCCTCCCGCCGGTTTGGTACAAGTCCGCGCCCTATCGCTCGCGCGCCGTCTCTGACCCGCGCGGCGTGCTGAAGGATTTTGGCGTGGCTCTGCCGGATGCAACGAATATCCGCGTCTGGGATTCCACCGCCGAGATCCGCTATCTCGTGCTGCCGATGCGCCCTGCGGGCACCGAGGGCTGGAGCGAGGAACAGCTCGCCGAGCTCGTTACGCGCGACAGCATGATCGGCACAGGATTGCCCAAGCGGCCCGGCGAGGCTGCCTGATGGACGGCGCGCATGACATGGGCGGCGTCGAGGGCTTTGGGCCCGTGGTGCCCGAGCCGAACGAGCCGGTGTTTCACTCGGAATGGGAACGACGCGCTTTTGCGCTCACGGTGGCGATGGCGCGACCCGGCGGGTGGAACATCGACATGTCGCGCTTTGCCCGCGAGAACCGCCCGCCGGCGGATTATCTCGGCAAGACCTATTACGAGCTGTGGCTGGCTGGTCTCGAGACGTTGATGGTCGAGCGTGGTCTTGTCACGCGCGAGGAGATCGAGGCTGGCAAGATGCTCGCGCCCGCAAAGCCGGGCGTGAAGCCGGTCCCGCCGCAGGATGTGACGCCGGCAATACGCCGCGGCGGCCCAACCGAGCGCACGCCGCCGGCGCCGGCACAGTTCAATATCGGCGACACCGTCCGGATGAAGGATATCCATCCAGTGACGCACACGCGCCTGCCGCATTATGTCCGCGGCCGTCTCGGCACGATCGAGATCAACCACGGCTGCCACGTCTTCCCCGATGTCAATTCGCTTGGCAAGGGCGAGGACCCGCACTGGCTCTACACCGTGCGCTTCGACGGGCGCGAGCTGTGGGGCAACGATGGCGACCCCACCCTCTCCGTCTCCGTCGACGCCTGGGAGCCGTATCTGGAGCGCGCCTGATGGAATTGACCCCGCGACAGGCCATGCACGCAGCCGTTGCCGTTCCCGGCGTGCCGCGCGACAAGGATGGTCCGGTGTTTCGCGAGCCCTGGGAAGCGCGGGCCTTTGCCATGGCGCTTTCGCTGCACGAGGCCGGCGTCTTCACCTGGAAGGAATGGGCCGAGACGCTCGGCGCCGAGATCAAGCGCGCGCAGGCCGCCGGCGATCCCGACACCGGCGAGACCTACTATCAGCACTGGCTGGCGACGCTGGAACGCCTCGTCGCCGCCAAGGGCGTCGCGACGGACGAACTCTTGCACCGCTACCGCGACGCCTGGGATCACGCCTCCGACCGCACGCCGCACGGCAAACCGATCGAGCTGACGAAAGAGGATTTTCGGTAAGGCGTGATGCGCGGCTCACGTCGCCGCCGCGTATTCCCGCCAGCCCTTCGCGCGCAGACTGCAAGCCGGGCATTTGCCGCAGCCGTACCCCCAATCGTGCTGCGCGCCGCGTTCGCCGAGATAGCAGGTGTGGGACTGCTCGCGGATCAGATCGACCAGCCCTGCCCCGCCGAGATCGTGCGCCAGCTTCCAGGTGCTCGCCTTGTCGAGCCACATCAGCGGTGTGTGCAGCTCGAAGTTTTTCGCCATGCCGAGGTTGAGCGCTCCCTGCAACGCCCTGATGGTCTCGTCGCGGCAATCGGGATAACCGGAATAGTCTGTCTCGCACATGCCGCCGACGATGTGGCGGATGCCGCGCCGGTAGGCCAGCGCCGCGGCGAAGGTGAGGAAGACGAGATTGCGGCCGGGCACGAAGGTGTTGGGCAGGCCGTCCTCGCCCATCCTGATCTCGACATCACGCGTCAGCGCAGTGTCTGAGATTTCCGCCAGCGTCGGAATCTCTAGCGTGTGGCTCTCGGCGAGTTTTGCGGCCCAGTCGGGGTAACCTGCCCGGATGCCTGCAAGCAGGCGATCCCGGCAATCGAGCTCGATGGCGTGGCGCTGGCCATAGGCAAAACCCAGCATTTCGACCCGCGCGAAGCGATCGAGCGCCCAGGCCAGGCAGGTCGTCGAATCCTGCCCGCCGGAGAAGAGGACCAATGCGGTTTCCTGGTTGTACATGGCCCGCCCCTTAGCACTCCCCGATCCACAGGCCAATGCGCCGGTTTCGCTGGGATCGCCCCGCGCGATGCGGCATAAGGGGACCAAATCCAGGAAGCCGGAAATGACATGAAACCTTCCCGCGATATCTCAGGCCTGATCGAGGTGATGGCGGCGCTGCGCACGCCCGTCACGGGCTGCCCCTGGGACCTCGAGCAGAATTTTGCGACCATTGCCCCCTATACCATCGAGGAAGCCTATGAGGTGGCGGAGGCGATCGCGCACGGTGATCTCGACGATCTCAAGGATGAGCTCGGCGACCTCCTGCTGCAGGTGGTTTATCACGCCCGCATGGCCGAGGAGCAGAACGCATTTGTGTTTGGGGATGTGGTCGAGGCGGTGACGCGAAAGATGATCCGGCGGCATCCGCATGTGTTCGGCGACGAGAACGGCGTCGTCACCTCAGGCCATGTCGCTGCCAATTGGGATCGCATCAAGGCCGAAGAAAAGGCCGAGCGCGCAGCGCGGCGGCCGCCAGAGGAGACGTCACACAAATCGCTGCTGTCGAGTGTCAAGGCTGGGCTCCCTGCCCTCGCCCGCGCCCTCGACCTGCAGCGCAAGGCCTCGACCGTCGGCTTCGACTGGAACGACCCGCACGCGGTGCTGAGCAAGATCCGCGAGGAAGCCGACGAGATCGAGGCGGCGCTCGAGGCCGGCGACAAGGCGCATCTGGCAGAAGAGACCGGCGATCTCTTGTTCGCCGTCGTCAATCTCGCTCGCCACGTGGACGCCAGTCCCGAAATGGCGTTGCGCGGCGCCAATTCCAAATTCGAGAAGCGCTTTGCCTATATCGAGCGCGCCCTGGCCGCGAAGGGACGATCGCTCGAAGAGGCGACGCTGGAAGAGATGGACGCGCTATGGGATGAGGCGAAGGGGAAAGTATCGTCACGCTGAGAATTCGTAGGGTGGGCAAAGGCGCACTTGCGCCGTGCCCACCTCAACACGTGTGCGCGTGAAGGTGGGCACGCTGCGCTTTGCCCACCCTGCCGTCTGCTCACGCCACCCGCGGCACGGCCGCGAAACGGTTGACCACGATGTCACGCTTCGTTTCATCGACGCGCACGGTCATCGCGAAGCGGCCGTCATGCAACTCCTTGTTCAGCACCTCGGCGTTACGGTGCAACCAGCTGATCCCCGCGCCGTCGGCGGCGTCGATCGACAGGTCCAGCGTGGTGCGCGTCGCCGCCAGGCGATCCTCGATCGCCGATAGCAGCGCATCGATCCCCTCACCCGTATGGGCGGAGACGAGATAACACGGCCGCTCCGGCGGGCGGCGCGCGGCAATGTTGCGCAGGTTTTCCCGTTCATCGGCGTCGAAGCGGTCGATCTTGTTCCAGACCTCGATAAGGCGCTGGCCGGCGTTGGCGTCCGGGTCGATGCCGAGCTGGCGCAGCACGGCGTCGACATCGCGTTCCTGCGCCTCGGCGTCCTCATGCGAGATGTCGCGGACGTGCAGGATGATGTCGGCTTCCAGCACCTCCTCCAGCGTGGCGCGGAAGGCGGCGACAAGCTGCGTCGGCAGGTTGGAGATGAAGCCGACCGTATCCGACAGCATGGCCTTGCCGCCATGCGGCAGGTTCAACGCGCGCAAGGTAGGATCGAGCGTGGCGAACAGCATATCGGCGGCCTGCACATCCGCGCGGGTCAGGCGGTTGAACAGCGTCGACTTGCCGGCATTGGTGTAGCCGACCAATGCCACCACGCTATAGGGCACGCGCTGGCGGCCGGCGCGATGCAACCGACGCGTCGCCTGCACCTTCTTCAATTCGTTCTCGAGGCGCGTGATGCGTTCCTGGATCAGGCGGCGGTCGGCCTCGATCTGGGTCTCGCCCGGACCGCCCATGAAGCCGAAGCCGCCGCGCTGGCGCTCCAGATGGGTCCATGACCGCACCAGGCGGCTGCGCTGGTAATTCAGATGGGCGAGTTCGACCTGCAGCGCGCCCTCTTTCGTCTTGGCGCGGCGGCCGAAGATTTCGAGGATCAGGCCGGTGCGGTCGAGCACCTTGGCGCCCCAGGCCTTCTCGAGATTGCGCTGCTGGATCGGCGACAGCGCGCAGTCCATCACCACAAGCTCGATGTCGTTGCCCTTGATGAGGCCGAGAACCTCTTCAACCTTGCCTTTGCCGAGATACGTCGCCGGCCTGATCTGCGCCACCGGCGCGATCAGCGCATTCACCACCGTGAGGTCGATGGCGCGCGCCAGGCCCGCAGCTTCTTCCAGCCTTGCGTCGGAATCGCGGGCAGCTTCATTCGTTTGCGCATCGGCCTCGCCGCGGCGCATTCGCAGGTAAGGGCCGATGACAATCACCCGCCCGGTAGACGTACCCCCTTCCGACCGCGGACGGTCGGCCTCCCCGCCAAAAATCCGGGGTTCCAATCAGGTCTCTCTCAAGCAGATTCCTCGCCGCCCTCGAACAACTGGATCGGAGCACCCGGCATGATGGTCGAGATCGCATGCTTGTAGACAAGCTGCGAGTGACCGTCGCGCCGGAGCAAGAGACAGAAATTGTCGAACCAGGTGACAATGCCCTGCAGCTTTACTCCATTGACCAGAAAGATCGTCAGTGGCGTTTTGGTTTTACGAACGTGATTAAGGAAGGTGTCTTGTAGGTTTTGTGCGCGGTCTGCCGCCATTTTTTATCCCGCAGTCTTGTTGCTTTTATTATTCAACCGGCGGCAGCCCTCTGTTGGAGCCGTTCGCCGGGTGCCGCCTTCCCCTTGAGATCCCCCTCCTGAGGTGCGGCGGTACGATTAGAAGGCAGGTCCAGATATTAGGCAAGCAAGTTCGCGCCCCCGGCGTGCCGAAGGTGGCGGCATTTCTCCCTAAGGTCTCAAAAAGAGACGAATATTCCCAAGCATCTGCATGGACCGGCGGCGACGGCCAAGGCACGTCCCGGCCGGATGCGACACTGAGTCCGCGTAGTTAGCCGACGCCGAGCGCCTTCAGCTTGCGGTGCAGCGCCGAGCGCTCCATGCCGACGAATTCCGCTGTGCGAGAGATGTTGCCGGAGAAGCGGCTGATCTGCGCGATCAGGTAATCCCTCTCGAACACCTCCCTTGCCTCGCGCAGCGGCAGTCCCATGATGTGCTCGCCGTTGTTGCTGGTAGGCATGGCCGGCACCATGGAGCCGACATCCGGCGGCAGCATATCGGCAGTGATGATCACCTCAGGGCCGCCGCTCGCCAGGATCATCACGCGCTCCACATTGTTGCGGAGCTGGCGGACATTGCCTGGCCAGACATGCGACTGCAGCACGGCCATCGCGTCCTGGCCGATCTGCCGCTTCGGCAGACCGGAGGCGGCGGAAATCTGGTCCATGAAGTAGTCGATCAATTCAGGTATATCCTCGCGCCGTTCCGAAAGCGGCGGCACGCGGATCGGCACCACCGAAAGACGGTGATAGAGGTCCTCGCGGAAGCGGCCGGCCGCGATCTCCTCCTCCAGGTTGCGCGCGGTGGAGGAGATAATGCGCACGTCGACGCTGACCTTTGACGTGCCGCCGGAGCGCTGGAAGGTCTGATCGACCAGCACGCGCAAGATCTTGTTCTGGGTCTCGCGCGGCATGTCGGCGATTTCGTCGATGAATAACGTGCCGCCGTGGGCCTCCTCCAGCGCGCCCGCCTTGCGCGACTCGCCGCCATTGGTCTGTTCAACGCCGAACAGCTCGAGCTCCATCCGTTCCGGCGTGATGGCGGCGGCGTTGATCACCACGAACGGACCGTCGGCGCGGCTCGACATGTTGTGCAGCGTGCGCGCGGCCAGTTCCTTGCCCGCGCCGGAGGGACCGACGATCATGATGCGGCTGTTGGCCTTGGCGGCGCGATCGATGGTCTGGCGCAGCTGGTTCATGCAGGCGGAGCGCCCGGTCAGCGTGCTCGCGGCCGGCGCGAGCTGCTTCAATTCCTTCACCTCGCGTTTGAGCCGCGAAGTTTCCAGCGCGCGGTTGGCGACCAGGATCAGCCGGTCGGACTTGAAGGGTTTCTCGATGAAGTCGTAGGCGCCGCGCTTGATGGCTGCGACCGCCGTTTCGATGTTGCCATGGCCCGAAATCATCACGACCGGCAGGTCGGCATTGTCCTTCTTGACCTGTTCGAGCAATTGCAGGCCGTCGAGCTTGGAACCCTGCAGCCAGATGTCGAGAAACACCAGATGCGGCCTGCGGTTGGCGATTTCGGCCAGCGCGGAATCGGAATCGCGCGCGGTGCGCGTGGAAAATCCCTCGTCATCGAGAATGCCGGCCACGAGATCGCGGATATCGGCTTCGTCGTCGACAATCAGAATGTCACTGGCCATGGGTTACACCTGTCTTGTCAGCTGCCGGTTGCGGCTTTGATTTTTTGCTCATCATTGGTCGTCGATGCCACCGCATTGGTTTCAGAAAGTGGCGGCTTTGTTTCCTGGTCGTGTTCGCCCGGCTTTTTCGCCTGTCCGGTGACGGCAAAGCGCAGCCGCATCCAGGCCCCGCGCTGGCCGGGCCGGAAGTCGGAGGCATCCTTGAGTTCGATGCGGCCACCATGGTCTTCGAGCACGCGACCGACGATCGCAAGCCCAAGCCCGGTGCCCTTCTGGCGGGTCGTGACGTAAGGCTCCAGCAGGCGCTGTCGCGCCACCTTCGGCAGGCCGATACCATTGTCGATGACGTCGATCAAAATGTCGTCGTTGTCGCGCTGGGCGACGACATCGATGCGTCCCTTGCCGAGTTCTTCCGGCGGAACCTGCTCGATCGCCTCGGTGGCGTTCTTGATGATGTTGGTCAACGCCTGCGAGATCAGGCGGCGGTCGAACTGCGCAGGCATCGGATCCTGCTTGATGTCGGCCTCGATATCGAGCTCGGGATGAGCCACCTTCATCAGGAACACCGCCTGCCGCACCACGTCGGCGACGTCCTCGCCTTCCATGACCGGCTTGGGCATGCGGGCAAAGCGCGCGAACTCGTCGACCATGCGCCTGATATCGTCGACCTGACGCACGATGGTGTCGGTGCACTGCTCGAAGATTTCCTTGTCCTTGGCTTCGGTGACGGTGCGGCCAAATCGTCGGCGGATTCGCTCGGCCGAAAGCTGGATCGGCGTCAGCGGATTCTTGATCTCGTGCGCAATGCGGCGGGCGACGTCGCCCCAGGCCGACGTGCGCTGCGCGCTGACCAGCTCGGTGATGTCGTCGAGCGTGATGATGTAGCTGTCCCGCGACTGGCTGGTTTGTTCTGCGCTGACGCGGACCGACAGATTGCGCTCGTGACCATCGCGGTTAATGGTGATCTGGCCTTGCACGAGCTTCTGTGTGCCCTCGCGCGCCGTCTTCATCATGTCGTCGAGCTCGGGCAGCACCTCAGAGAGCGGATGGTCCAGCACCTCCGACTCCGCCTTTTCGATCAGCTTCTCCGCCGAACGGTTCAGGATGCCGATGCTCCCCGAGGCATCGACGCCGATGATTCCGGCGCTGGCCGACGACAGCACCGCCTCGATGAAGCGGCGGCGGCTGTCGATCAGCTCGCTGGCGTTGACCAGCTCGTCGCGCTGGCTGCGCAGCTCCTGGGTCATCTTGTTGAAGGTTTCACCGAGCTGGGCGAGGTCGCCTTCCGACTTAAGCACGGGCACCTGGACGTTGAGGTCGCCGGTCGAGACGATATTGGCCGCGTTCATCAGCCGGCGGATCGGCGCCACCAGACGGTTGGCGAAGTTGAGCCCGATCAGCACCGAGGCCATCAGGATGGTCAGCGCGATCACCGCGAACATCAGCGCAAAGGCAACCTGGATACCGAGCTTGCGCGATTCCAGCGCAGCATATTCTGCAACGCTCGCCTGGGTCTGGCGCAGCTGCGCCACCACACGCGGATCGAGCACGCGGGCCACATACAGGAACGTATCGGTAAAGCCACGCAGGCGGATGACGGCCGCGACGTAGTTGGCCTCGATGAAGACGGCGATCTGCGGCTCATTCTCGTCGACACCCTTGAGGAATTCCGGCTCCGGAGTCGTGAACTCCTGCCGGATGCCGGTCTGCGCGCTTTCCAGGATGTTGCGGTCCTTGTCGATCAGCATCGCGCCCGGCAGGTTGCGCGAGGCGGCGCTCGCCGTGAGCATCTGGCGGAAGCTCAGGGGATCAAGCTGGAAGATCGGACGGGCGTGGGAAATGTCATTGGCCATCCCGATGATGTCGCCGCGGATCAGTTGCGCGTGCTCGTGCAGATAGGCGTTGGCCACGATAAGCGAGTTCTGGATCACCTCGCGCGTCGGGCCGGAGAACAGCCGGTCGAGGCCGCGGTCGATGGTGACATTGGCGACGATGGCGACCAGCACTGCCGGCAGCACGGCGATGATGGAGAACAGGCTGACCACCTGGATGTGCAGCCGCGCTGCCGCGCTGCCGCGCCGGCGAGCCTGCACAACCTTCCAGACCTCGTGGGCGATGATGCCGACAAGCAGGAGGATCGTCGCGGCATTGATCAGCAGGAAGCCGTAGACGACGTCCCTCTTCGGCTCGATCGGCGTGAGGCCGGTCAGCACGATGAAGGTCAGGAAGGCCGAGAACAGCGCGAGCGCGACCGCGACCGGCCCGAGCCAGCGACGGACCGACCACCCCTTCGGGCGCGCGAGCGCAGGGTCGTCCAACTGAACTGCTGCAGTGTCTGAGCTGGTCATCAAGCCAAAAAGGTGAGCTGACGGGTCAGTCCGCCCCCGCGGACTGATGCAATCATATCACAATGTTGCCGAATTGCGACATTTCCGCGGCGCGTTTTTCCGCAGAATTTGCGTCGTCAACAGGCTGGAACCGGGGGTTGTCTAGCCCCCGCTCCGGTAGACCTGAATGTCGAGGTCCCTGATTTTCTTGCGCAGCGTGTTGCGGTTGAGGCCGAGCAGGTCGGCAGCGCGGATCTGGTTGCCCCTTGTGGCGGCGAGCGCCGCGGTCAGCAGCGGAAT
>Ga0081540_1003685_pt1 | contig 12014 bp, 2 predicted proteins | sample TabmetS2T1R1_FD_71024 | JGI IMG/M metagenome (GOLD analysis project Ga0081540, IMG submission 71024) | Tabebuia heterophylla rhizosphere microbial communities from the University of Puerto Rico - S2T1R1 | ecosystem: Host-associated > Plants > Roots > Rhizosphere ...
GGGGGGGGATGGCCGCCGGTTGGGCAGGGGTGTTGGTTGCCGCCGGGCTTCAGTTGGCCGCCGATCCGCCGGCTGTCGCGGCCCCGGCGTCCTGTCCGTCCTCGGCGGCCGACCACGCCGCGGCAGTCGCCGCCGCGAAGCGGTGCAAGGGCCGGGTGGAGGTGTCGTCCGACCGGTCGCAGACCCGCCAGGTGTTCGCCAACCCGAGCGGCTCGACCACGGTTGAAGAATCAGTTGTGCCGGCCCGTGTGCAGCGCGAGGACGGGTCCTGGGTCGCCGTCGACAAGACGCTGGTCGCGTCCGGCGACACATGGGTACCGAAGGCGTCCACTGTGGACGTGGCGCTGTCGAACGGTGGGCCGGGCCCGTTCGCGACGTACCGGTCGAACGGCCAGACCATCACCTTGTCGTGGCCGCTGGGGTCGCTGCAGAAGCCGTCCGTGTCGGGTTCGTCGGCGGTCTACCGGGGCGTTCTGTCGGGTGTGGACCTGTGGGTGACGGTGTCCGACACCTCATTCCGGCCCGTGCTGGCGGTGGCGGACGCCAAGGCGGCCGCCAACCCGGCACTGCGGTCGATCGCCTACGCAGTGGGTGGCTCGGTGCACACCGTCGCCACGCCGGATGCGCGGGTGCGTTACCTCGATCCGAAGAACAGGACGGTCGCGGTGACCGAACCGGCGACCATGTGGGACTCGTCCACGGCGGCGGCCGGCCCGGTGACCTCGAACGCCGAGCACGCGGGGGACTACGCGAAGGTCGCCCAGGTCGGGGTCACGGCGTCCGGGCACGACCTGACGGTGCGGCCCGATGCGGCGATGCTGGCAAGCCCGGCAACGCACTGGCCGGTGTACATCGACCCGACGATCATCAGCCCCGCCCAGACCCGGTTTGCCTACGCCGACTCGTGCAACGCCAACAACGACACGACCTCGGCCCGGGTCGGATTGTCGCCGGGCGACGGCTGCCGGTACCGGTCGTACTTCACCATGCCGGTGACCCAGCAGGGACGGTCCTGGATGGGCAACCAGGTGCTGTCCGCCGAGTTCGACATCGTGCTCGACCACTCCTACGCCTGCGGCGACACCCCGACCTGGGTCTACAACACCACGGGCATCACGGCTTCGCCGCGGATGCCGTGGTCCGGTGCGGGCAGTGTGGGCATGCCGGCCTCCGGCGGCGTGGCCGCGTCCGGTCACGCGAACGAGGACGGCGGCTGCGGCGTGGCCGACCAGGGCGACATGCTGATGAGGTTCTCCGGCACGGCGTTCCTGAACCAGGTGCGCTACGCGGCGACGCAGAACTGGCCGGACTTCACGATCGGGCTGTGCGAGTGTGACACCTCGGGGGGCTCGGAGTCGACACAGAGCTACTGGAAGCGGTTCACCATCGACGGCAACGTCAAGCTGATCGTCACGTTCGACGCCGTCCCGGGGATCCCGCAGAACCTTACGACCTCCGGCGCGGCGTGCGGGTCGGCGATCGGGACCACGACACCCGACCTCAGGGCTCAGGCGGTCGACGCGGACGGCGATGACACCCTGAGCGCGGTCTTCCAGTGGCAGCAGGTGGGAAACCCGACGACACACACCGCCACCCGGAACTCGATCGCCGCCAACATCCCCACCGACGTGGTCGTCGACCTCGGCTCGGGTGCCGACGGTCAGTTCTTCCAGTGGCGGGTGCAGACCACCGACGCCAGCGGGTACCCGTCGCCGTGGTCTGGCTGGTGTGGCTTCAACGTCGCGGCCGGGGTCCCACCCCTGCCCACGGTCACCCCGTCCGGCGATCCGTCCTATGTCGCGTGTGATCCCGGTACGATCGGCTCCTGCACACAGGCCGGTGGCCCAGGAGTGCCCGGCTCGTTCACGCTCGGCCCGAACGGTTTCGCGAACATCACCTCGTTCACCTACGGCTGGTCCAACCCGCCCACCACCACAGTGACCGTGGCCGCCGGGGCATCGAAGACAGTGACAGTGACGCCGCCGCGCTACGGACTCAACACGCTCTACGTGTCCTCCAGCAACGGGGTCAAATCCAGCGGAGTCAAGCCCTACCAGTTCCTGGTCGACGGGCAGACGAAGACGGCACCGCTGGGCCACTGGCCGCTGGACGACCTGAACGGCCACAACCTGACCGACCAGGTCGGCCAGACCGCCGCTGCCGCCGGAAGCGGCGTGTCCTGGCTGGCGGACGCCCGGTACCTCGGGGCAAAGGCGGCCAACTTCAGCGGTCCGGGCACCGGGATGATCACCGCGTCGGTGCCCTCGCTGGACACGTCGAAGTCATTCAGTGCGGCCGCGTGGGTCAGGCCGTCGGCGATCCAGACGAACAACCACACGGCGGTCGGCAAGAGCGGCACGACGTCGAGCGCGTTCTCCCTCGGCCTGCGCTGGGTGGGCACCCCGGCGACACCGCACTACGCGTTCGCGGTGACACCGACGGACGGCGGCAATCCCGTCGCCGCGGTCGACCCGAACGTGCTGGACGGCGATGACGCGAATGTCTGGGTCCACCTCGCCGGTGCGTACGACGCGGGCCAGCAGGCGATCGACCTCTACGTCGACGGCAGCTTGGTCGCCAGCCAGCCGTTCGCGTCGACGATGTGGGCGGCGACCGGCGCGCTGACCATCGGCAGCGCTCGCGCGGGCGGGGCGCCGACCGACGCGTGGTCCGGCCAGATCGCGGACGTGCTGGTGTGGAACCGCGTGCTGACAGCGGACGACCTGCTCGGCACCGACGCCGACCCGACCGTGGGGGTCGGCGACCTAGCCGGCCTCCTGGCCCCCACCGAGGTCGGCAACTGGGACTTCGCGGATGTACCCGACTGCTTCTGCGGTGGTCCGTCGACCGATGGCGCCTACTTCGGCCGCGGTCTGTTCCTCGACTCCGGGTGGGCCGATCAGTCGCCGACGTCGACCTACACCCTGGACTCCCACAACGGCAACGGCGGCTACGCCTCGGCGACCGGCGGGTACGCCTCGACCACCGACCCGTCGGACGGCGTGGCACACCCGGTCCTGCGCACCGACCAGTCGTTCACCGTCATGGCCTGGGTGAAGCTCGACGAGCTTCCCGAGGACAACTGGACGGCGGTCGGGCAGGATGGCGCCACGGTGAGCGCGTTCTATCTCCAGTACAATTATTTCCTCGAAGGTGAACCGGGCTGGTGCTTCATGATGCCCAGGGAGGACGCCAGCAACCCGGTCCGCAGCCAGGCCTGCGTGACCGGAGCCACGACGGACTGGACCCAACTGGTCGGCGTGTACGACGCCGAGGACGGCGGCACCACTCTCTACGTCAACGGTCAGTTCGCGGCATACGCCGACGAGGCGGCTCCATTCCAGGCGAACGGTTCGCTGACCGTCGGCCGTGCCTTGTGGAACGGCGTGAACGCAGACGAGCTGCACGGGAAGATCGACGAGGTGCACGTCTGGCAGGGCGCCATGTCCGCACGTGAGATCGCGGGCCTCTACGGCACGACGACCACCGACATCGATCCGCCGGTGGTGACCGGCACGACGCCGGCCGGCGGTGCGACAGGCATTGCGACGGGTACCGACGTGAGCATCACGTTCGGCGAGCAGATGGCGGAATCGAGCATCAACGGCTCGACCGTGACGCTGAAGACCGCGGCAGGCGCATCGGTTGCGGGTACCGTGAGCTACCAAGTCGGCACCAGGTCGGCGATGTTCGCCCCGACCAGCGCGCTGAGCCCCAACACGCAGTACACGGTGACCGTCAAGGGCGGCGACGGCGGCGCGACCGACACCGCCCGGAACCCGTTGACGTCGAGCCTCGTATTCTCGTTCACCACGGGCGCTGCGGCCTCGACGATGGTGGGCTACAACGCGATCGGACAGAACACCGACACGGGTTGCCAGAACTGGATGAACGGATCCCGGTTCACCGTCGGCGCGACAGCGGTGTCCGTCTCGCAGATGAGCGTGTACCTGGGTGCCGTCGTGGCGGCTCCGAACAACAAGTACCAGTTGGCCATCTACACGGACAGCAACGGTTCGCCGGGCACGCTGGTGGCGTCCAGCGCGACCGGAACGCTGACCGCGAACTCGTGGAACACGCTGCCGGTGACGGCGACGCTGGCCGCCAACACGAGCTACTGGTTCGAATACAACACCAACGGCGACAACAATCTGGTCTTCGACGTCGGGCCGACCGGCCAGGGCGGCTTCAGCAGCGTCGGACGGACCTTCGGTACCTGGCCCACGAGCTTCGGCGGCCTTGTCGCGGACAGCTCGAAGTACTCGATCTACGCGCAGTAGTAGTGCGCGGTGGGTGCGTGGCGCCGTAGCGGCGCCGCGGACGCCGCGGAGCGACGGTCAGCAGGAGTGCTGACGTAACGGGTGGAAAAGCGACTGTCATGTCGAGCGGGGAGTTGTGTGATGGCTGGTTGGTCCGGATCTGACCGGCGGCGGGCGGCGACGCGGCTGCGTTGGCGTGCCCGGCTCGTCGCGGCGGTGTGCCTGCCCATGACGGCGGTGATGGCGTCGACAATGGTCAACCAGGTGCCGGCGATCGCCGCCCCGGCGACCCACATCACCCTCGGCGTGCAGTCCACACCGTCGGTGCACGGCACGCCGGTCGTGCCTAAGGCGCGGCCGGCGCAGCTTACGCACGGCCCAACCGGTCCGGCGCCGGTCACCGTCTCGTGGCCGTCGGCCGGGTCGGCGACCGTCGAGGTCGGGGACACCGCCTCGGCACCGGCCGGCCTGCGCCGGGCCGACCCGGCGGACCGGACCACCGGCCGGGTCCGGGCCGGCAACTTGCCGGTGTGGCTGGACGCGGCGGCCGGCGGGGGATCGCCGATGCGGACGACGGTCAGCGTGCTCGACCGGCAAAAGGTGCCCGAGGGTTGGCGCAACGGTGTCGTCCTCAAGGTTTCCCGCGCGGACGGGGTGGCGGCTCAGGGCCGGGCCAAGGTGTCGGTCGACTACTCCGGCTTCGCCGGCGCGTTCGGCGGCGACTACGCAAGCCGGCTGCGCCTGGTCGCCGTGCCGGACTGCGCGCTGTCCACACCGACCGGTACCGGCTGCCAGGCGACCCCGCTCGTGTCCACCAACGACACCTCCACCAAGCAGGTCACCGCGGACGTCAGCGTGGCCAGGGCCGGCGCGGCGACCATGGTGGCCCTGACCGCGGGCGCTTCAGGCTCCTCGGGGACCTTCGGCGCCACCTCGCTCGCGCCTTCCTCGTCGTGGTCGGCCGGCGGCAACTCCGGCAACTTCTCGTGGCAGTACCCGATCCGGCTGGCTCCGTCGCTGGGCGGCCCGGTGCCGAGCGTGGAGCTGTCATACTCCTCGTCCTCCGTGGACGGTCGCAACGAGACCACGAACAACCAGCCCAACTGGATCGGTGAGGGCTTCGACTTCTGGCCCGGGTACATCGAGCGCACCTACAAGGGCTGCGCGGACGACAAGGGATCCGGCGCCAACAACACCGCCGACACCGGTGACATGTGCTGGGGTACCGACAACGCCACGCTGTCGATGTCCGGCCGTGGCGGCGAGCTGGTCAAGGACGACGGCGGCGCGGGCTGGCGGCTGAAGGACGACGACAACACGAAGATCGAGCACCTCACGTCGGCGTCCAATGGGGACAACGATGGCGAGTACTGGAAACTGACCACCTCCGACGGGACGCAGTACTTCTTCGGTCTCAACCGGCCGCCGGGGTACACCGGCACCGCCCCGGCGAACAAGACCACCAACTCGGCCTGGACCGAGCCGGTCGCCGGCAACAACCCGAACGAACCGTGCCACGCGGCGACCTTCACCGGATCGTTCTGCCAGCAGGCGTGGCGGTGGAACCTCGACTACGCGGTCGACGTGCACGGCAACACGATGTCGGTGTTCTACGGCAGCGAGTCCAACAACTACGCCCGCAACAACACCGACACCGACGTGCAGCCCTACGTCCGCGGCGGGTACGTCGACCACATCGACTACGGCACCGACAACCGCTCCGGAACCGACACCGAGGAGACCTCCACGGCGGCGCCGACGCGGGTACAGTTCGGCGTCGACAACCGGTGCCTGGCCGACTGCGCGAGCCATGACGTGGCGCACTGGCCGGACACCCCGTGGGACCAGTCGTGCACCTCGTCGACATCCTGCCCGGGCCTCTACTCGATGACCTTCTGGACCACCCACCGGCTGGCCACCATCACCACCCAGGTGTGGAACCCGTCGGCCGGTAGCTACAAGGACGTCGACCTGTGGACGTTGACCCACAGCTTCCCGCCCTCCGGCGACGACACCCGCAACGGCATGTGGCTCGCCTCGATCGTGCACACCGGCAAGGCCACGGGTACCAACGTGGTCGGCGCGGCGGTGGCGCTGCCGTCGATGAACTTCGACTGGACGCAGCTGCCCAACCGGGTGGACCCGGTCACCGACCACAAGCCGCCGATGAACTGGATGCGACTGTCGACGATCTGGACCGACACCGGCGGAAAGATCGACATCCGGTACACGCCGCAGGACTGCTCGTACCCGTCGCGGATCCCGACCTCTCCGCAGACCAACACGCTGCGCTGCTACCCGGTGCTGGAGGAGCAGCCGGACAAGTCCATCAAGACCGAGTACTTCCACAAGTACCTGGTGTCGCAGGTGACGGAGGACGACTGGACCGGCGGCGGCGACCCGGTCACCACCCTCTACTCGTACGTCGGCAACCCGGCGTGGCGGCACACCGACGACGACGGCATGACCAAGGACAACCTGCGCACCTGGTCGGACTTCCGCGGGTACCCGCAGGTGAACACCCAGGTCGGCCAGCCCGACGCCGGGCAGCAGACGCTGTCCGAGTCCACCTTCTTCCAGGGCATGAACGGTGACCTCGACGGCTCGGGCGGTACCCGTTCGGTGACCATGCCCGCCATCGACGTCAACCACGACGGCGACACCAGCGATGTCGCCGACGCCCCGGCGGTGCCCGACGAAGACACGTACTCCGGTCAGATCCGCCAGACGACTGTCTACAATGGAGCCGAGTCGGACCCGTTGTCGACGTCGGTGAGCCAGCCGTGGCAGTCCGCGCCGACCGCGTCCCGCAACATGGGCCAGACCACCGTCTACGCGCGACACGGCGGCGCGGTGACCACCTGGTCGGCCACCAAGGTGACGAACGGATCCTGGCGGGTCACCCGCGCCGACACGAGCTACGACTCGTACGGCATGCCGGTCAGCACCGACGAGCAGGGTGACGTGGCCGTCACCGGCGACGAGAAGTGCACCACCACGACCTACAACCGCAACACGTCGGCCAACCTGCTCGGGCTGACCGGCGAGGTCGACACGTACGCGCTGACCTGTGCCCAGGCGGCAAACCCCGGCCCGGCGTCCGACGCCGACGTCATCTCGATGTCCCGCACGCTCTACGACGGCCTGGCCTACGGCGCCACCCCGACCAGGGGCGACGCGACCGAGACGGACATCGCCTCGGCCTGGTCGGCTTCCGGCGGCGCGACCTGGCTGCGGCAGGGGACGGCCGGCTACGACGCCTACGGCCGGGTTACCGATGTCGGCGACATCCGCGGCAACCACACGACGACCGCCTTCACGCCGTCGAGTGGCGGTCCGGTAACGAGCGTGGCCACCACGACGTCCCTGGGTACCTCCACAGCCACGATGGAGCCGTCGTGGGGTGTGGCCGTCGTGTCCGTCGATGCCAACAACCGGCGGACCGAGGTCACCTACGACGCGCTCGGCCGCACCAGCCAGGTGTGGCTGGCCAACAACCTCAAGTCGAACTCGCCGGTCACGCCGAGTAGCTCGTACACCTACCTGATCCGCACCAGCGGCGGCGTCAATGCGATCACCACCAACACACTCAACGCCGCCGGCAAATACACCACCACGATCGCCCTGTACGACGGCCTGCTGCGCGCCCGGCAGACCCAGACCGTGTCGCTGGCCAACGGCCACACCGGCACCGTGTTCAGCGACACGGTGTATGACGCCAACGGCCGCGAGGTGCAGCAGTCGCAACACTTCGACGCCACCGTCCAGCCGTCCACCATGTTGTTCGGCATCAAGTCCTGGGAGCCGATGAGCCAGACGGTCACCCAGTATGACCGGGCCGGCCGGGCGACCGCGCAGATCTTCAACAGCCAGGGCGTCGAGAAGTGGCGCACCACCACCACCTACGGCGGTGACAGGGTCAGTGTCACCCCACCAGTGGGGGGCATCGCGACCACGACCATCACCGACGCGCTCGGTCGCACCATTGAGGAGCGCGAGTACCACAACCCGTCCGACATCGGCTCGGACAGCAGGCCCCTCTACGACCGTGTGGCGTTCAACTATGACCAGAAGGGCCAGCAGACCTCCTGGCTCGACAACAAGGACAACACCTGGAAGGCGACGTTCGACTTCCTCGGGCGGCAGACCTCGGGCCACGACCCGGACGCGGGAAACTTCAGCTCGACGTACAACGACATGGGCGACGTGTTGACGAGCACGGACGGTCGCAGCCAGACGTTGGCGTTCGCGTACGACACGCTCGGTCGCAAGACCGGCGAGTACACGCCCGACACCAACGGCACGAAGCTGGCCACCTGGGCCTACGATCCGGTCGGCGCGAAGGGCCAGCTGGCTTCGTCGTCACGGTGGATCGGCACGGACGAGTACAAGACAAAGATCAACGGCTACACGGCGACCTACATGCCAACCGGCGAGACGTTCACCATTCCGGCGTCGCAGACCGGGCTGGCCGGGTCCTACACGTTCAGCCACTCGTACAAGGTGGACGGCTCGCCGGCCACCCTGGCGTACCCGAGCGCTGGTGGTTTGGGCGGTGAGACGCTGACGTACACCTACGACACCACGGACGGCCTGCCCGAGCAGCTGCAGACCAACTTCCCGGGTGTCGGGCAGTATGTCGCCAACACCGATTACGACGCCTACGGCCAGCTGTCGTTCCTTTCCTACCAGGCCACCGCCGGCAACTACCTCCAGCGCTCGTTCACCTACGAGGACGACACCCACCGGCTGCACGAGGCCAAGACTGTGCGGCAGATCAGCCCGCAGCCAGTCGACGACACGGTCTACTCCTACGACAACGCCGGCAACATCATGAAGGTCGCCGAGACACCAGCGAGCGGGAGCGCCGACGTTCAGTGCTTCGGCTACGACTACGTCCAGCGGTTGACTGACGCGTGGACGCCGTCGTCTGGCGACTGCGGCCAGCCCAAGTCCGTTGCAACTCTCGGGGGACCGGCGCCTTACTGGCAGTCCTGGACTTTTGACGAGATCGGCGACCGCAAGACGCAGGTGACCCACACCAGCGCCGGTGACACGACCTCGACGAGCACCTACCCGGCGTCGGGCATCACCAGCACGCGGCCGCACGCGGTCTCGTCCATCACCACCGCCGGGCCGGGCGTCAACCGGACCGACAACTACACCTACGACAACGCTGGCAACACCACGGGCCGCCCGGGCCCCAGCGCCGCGCAGATCCTCAACTGGGACGCCGAGGGCCACCTGAGCAGGGTGACCGAGAACGGCAGCGACACCACCTACATCTACGACGCGAACGGCACCCAGCTCATCCAGAAGGACCCCACCAACACCACCCTGTACCTGCCGGGTGAGGACCTGGTCCGCAACAACTCGACCGGTAACGTCACGGCGACCCGCTACTACGGCTGGGCCGGCCAGACCATCGGCTGCATCACCTCTGGTGGACCGCTCACCTGGCTGGTGAGCGACCCGCAGGGCACCCAGCAGACGTCAGTCGCCTCGGGCAACCAGACCATCACGCAGCGGCGGCAGACGCCCTACGGCTCCCCCCGTGGTACCAATCCGACGTGGCCCACCACTCGCGGGTTCGTCGGCGGCATCAACGATCCGACCGGACTGACCTACATCGGGGCCCGCGCCTACGACACCAACCTCGGCCGGTTCGTCTCGGTCGACCCGGTGTTCGATGCGGCCGATCCCCAGTCCTGGGCGGCGTACGGATACGCGGACAACACCCCGATCACTCACAGCGACCCGACCGGCACCAACCGGGACGACTACGACCCCAACCCGAACAGCCCCGGAGTAAAGAAGGAGACGTCGTGCGACGACGCCTGCATCGCCCAGATGAACGCGCTGTCGGCGGCACTCAACCAGCCGGCGCCGGCGCCTAAGCCCAAGCCCAAGCCGAAGCACTGGTGGGACAAGGGCGTCGACTGGGCGAAGGCCCACAAGGCCCAGATCGCGGGCTTCGTCGCCGGCGCCGTCATGTTCGCCGGATGCGAATTCCTCACCGACGGCGCCGGTACGGCGGGGTGCATCGTCCTGGCGAGCGCGACCTCCAACCTTGTCAGCGACGCCGTTGCCGGAAACATACACTCGGTCGGCGACGCACTCGACTCGTTCGCGGTCGGGGCGGTGGAAGGCGTCTTCGCCAAGCCACTTGCCGCGGTCGACGCCGTCAAACAGGCCGTCACAATCGGCAAGGACATCGGCAGCGGCAACTGGGAGGGTGCTCTCGGCCACGGCGCGCTCCTCGGCCTGGACGCCCTCACGCTCGCGAGCGGTGGGAAGGGCGGCAAGGGCAGCAAGGGCAGCTGTCACAGCTTCGCCGCAGCCACCCTGGTCCTCCTGGCCGACGGATCAACAAAGCCGATCAAGGACATCCAAGTCGGCGACAAGGTCGAGTCCACCGATCCGGAAAGCGGCAAGACCAGCGCCGAGACCGTGACTCTCGTACATCTCAACCAAGACACGGATCTTACGGACGTCACCCTACGTACCGGGGACGACCGCGAAACAACACTGCACACGACCACACACCACGCCTTCTGGAACTCCACTACGGGTCAGTGGACCGAGGCTGGTCTACTCACCCCCGGCACCAGGCTCCAGACAAGCACCGGCGACGTTTCTACTGTGGTCGCCGTCACGAGCCGGACCGGCCTTCAGAGCATGCGTGACCTGACCGTCGACAACACCCACACGTACTATGTGGTGGCCGGCAACACCCCGGTCCTCGTACACAACTGCGGTGGCGAGACTCCCGCACCATCGATGGCAGACAGGCCGCTCGGGCCGGAGCGGCCAGACGCTAATCCGCTTGAGGGCACGCGGTACACCGAGAAGGTTCAGGAGCAGATCAAGAGTGGTGATGATCATGGTTTCCCGGCGCAGATTGACACTTTGCCAACCATGCGGGATACGTCGGTGGTCAATGGAGGCGACGGGATTGCTCGTGTCCACGTGAAACTTCCCGGATCGGTGAATGGTTCAAGGGGCACGTTCCATTGGATTATCGAGCCTGATGGTTCGGTCAACCATCGATTCTTTGACCGGAGGATGAAGTGACCATGGTAAGCGAAGCCCAGTCCAAGATGCTCGATTTGCTGCGACCTGACCTGGCTGCACTCGCCGTGGATCTCAGTGCGGTCGGCGGATCCAGGGAGTACTGCTTTCCCCTCGACGCGGCTCCTGCGGTTCTTGAAGACCTCTTGACGAACGACGTCACCGTACTTGGCGGTGACCTCTGGGATTTGGAAAACGAGGAGTATTACCCATCAGGCGAGAGCTGGTACACGGACTCTGCGGAAGGAGAGTCGGCGGAAAGGCGTGAAGCGCGAATTAGAGCGACCGCAAATGAGTTCTTTGCTCGCTATGCGACTGCTACTGATAAGCGGGTTACATTCGTCGTGAAGTCCGACCCGGCGGCCTCCTGATGTTTCGAGTCGTTTGTGACCGGTGAGCCCTGTTCGTTGGTATCGGCTCGGCCGCCGTCCGGATCCGACCCATATCGCCGCTGAACCCGCGTCGCGGAGGTACATGCGAGCGGCGCAGGATTACCTTGACAGATTGACGGGAGGGTCAGGTTGAAGCTCGATTACCGCGAGGGAGACCGGTTTGCGATTCCTCTCCGGGACGCTGGCTACGGCACAGGTCTGATTGCTCGAATGCAGCCGAGGTACGAGGGAGTGCTGCTTGGGTACTTCGTCGACCCTCGGTCGGCGGAGGTGCCGCGCATTGCTGAGCTGT